>ERZ791907.523-NODE-523-length-39493-cov-18.572265_pt1 | contig 39493 bp, 28 predicted proteins | sample MGYA00510145_ERZ791907 | MGnify/ENA primary metagenome ERZ791907 (study PRJEB30046, sample SAMN00792089) | human gut metagenome | study: EMG produced TPA metagenomics assembly of the A metagenome-wide association study of gut microbiota in type 2... | reverse complement strand
AAAATCTCCCCCTCCGGGGGAGATGTCGCCGCAGGCGACAGAAGGGGTGCATTTCTGTCGCGCCGCAGGCGCGGTTGTACGGTTTTGCGAGCGAAGCGAGCCAGCCGCCGCAAGGCGGTTATAAACTGCGGCGAAGCCGCCACCGCAGCCCTCGCGCCGGCAGGGCGCATCAAACTTCGGCCCTGAAGGGGCCGTCAAACCTGAAAAGAGGGCCGCTTGGCGGCCCTCTTTTCATATATGCAGCACATCCTTGAATGCTTTGATATAGTGTCTTGACACCGGCACCTTCTGTTTTTCGTAGCTGGTCATGGTGAGGAGGAGGGTGCCGTTGTCCTGGGGCTGGATTTCGTGAATCATGGAAAGGTTCACAATGTAGCCCTTATGGGTGCGGAAGAAGCCCAGCGGGGTGAGGAGGTTTTCTATATCCCGGAGGGTCATTCTGGATTCCACGATGCCGCTGGTGGTGTAGAAGAGGGAACGGTCCGATTTTTCCGTACACACCAGTACGATTTCCTCGGAAGGGGAAATCATGAGGGTTTTATTTTTTGTCTGGATGGAAACTTTCTGGGACGATACCTGGACTTCGCCGGGCACTGTTTGGCCCCGCCTTAAAGCCAGGCTGTCGTTGAGGCGTTCGATAATGCGGCGGATGCGGATTTCGGAGTAGGGCTTCAGGATGTAGTCGAAGGCTTCCAGGTCGAAGGCCTGCAGGGCGAACTGGCTGTATCCCGTGGCAAAGACGATTTTCAAAGGCAGGTCCATTTTGAGGATTTCTTTGGCGCACTCCAGACCGTTCATCATGGGCATTTCAATGTCCAGGAAAAGAATGTCCACATTAGGGTGGGCCTTCAGAAACTGCAGGACCTCCCTGCCGTTGGCGCATTCGCCCACGATTTTCACGCCGGGAATGGCGGAGAGCTCATATTTCAATTCTCCTCTGGCCGGGAGCTCGTCATCAGCCACCAGTGCTTTGATTTCTTCCATGACTTTCCTTTCTTATGCCTTATCCGGCAGTACGATGGTTTTCGTAATGGTATCCTCCTCCTGGTCCGGGGAGGATTCTTTCTTTTCAATCTTTGGAATATTGGCAAATACCAGGGTGCCCTTATTTTCCTTACTTACGATATGGAGGCCGCAGGCGCTGCCGAAGAGGGATATGAGGCGCTGGTGCACATTGATGAGGCCGATCTGGTCCCGCCGCTTGTGGTCGATGAGCAGCTTTTTCCGTTTCCTGGCAGGAATGCCGACCCCCGTGTCCAGTACATAAATTTTGAAATACTTCGGGTGTTCGATGAGGCCCACCTTGATTTTCCCGCCCTCCGGCCGTTTAAAAATGCCGTGGATCACCGCATTTTCCACCAGCGGCTGCAAGAGCAGCGGCGGCACCTGGATGGTGTCCAGCTTATCCTTTGGGAAATCGTAGGTAATCTTCAGCCTGTCGCCGAACCGTGCCCGCTCCAGCTCTGTGTAACATTCGATGACATGAAGCTCCTCGGAAAGGGGAATGAGCTTGGAAGGATTGTTCAGGCTGTGGCGGAAATAGTCCGACAAATACTGGATGAGCTTTCGCGCCGTGTCGGGATCGCTCCGCACATAGTAGCTGATAGTATTTAATGTATTATATAGAAAATGAGGATTAATCTGGGCCTGCAGCGCCCGGATTTCTGCCTCCGCCAAGAGATTCTCTTCCTCCTTCATCCGGTCATACTCATAAATGGCCTCCATCACATGGCAGATGCCGTGAAGAAATTCGACGCCCAGCTTCGTGAACGTATCGCCCTTGCTCTTGGCGGCGATAATCCATCCCACCGTCTCATGCCGGTATGTCACCGGCAGCGTCATCAAATGGGGCATATCCGGCAGGGACTTCTGCAGCTTCAGAATGGCGATTTCCGCATCCCCCTGGGTCTCGTCTGCTTCCGTCTTGTAATTGGTACGGGTGTAGAACTGATTCCTGTAGGAAATGGCCGTCCAAATGAGACTGGGCAGGGAAGAAGTCATGAGCTCTGCAATTTTGGAGATATTGGCATCGTTGAACCCGTCGTGGAGCGTGGCAAACAGCGCCGCCACGGCGTCGAAGGTATTCTTCGTGGTCTGGGTCTTCTCCGAATCCCTCTGGTGGATAAAGAACTCAATCACCATGTAGAAAAGAGACACAGCGATGGTATTCGTCACGATGATAGGCAGGGACAGGGCAAAGAAATCCTCCGGATGGCTGATGGTCTGGGGGAATGTGAGAAATGCAAAAAACAGCCAGAAAAGGATTTCCAGGATAAAGGCATCCAGAAAAGCCCACATCCAGAGCTGATGATGATGCTTCTTCAGCCGCTTGGAAAGGAACCCCGCCGCAATGCCCTGGATAATCGTGAGCCCGCCGTGGATAAAAGCGGCGTCCGTGGAAATAAAGAAAGCCCGGTGGAAACCGGTGATGACACCGGTCACCGTCCCCACCACCGGCCCGCCGATAAAGCCTGCCAGAATGATGCCTACCGCACGGAAATTGATGATACCCCCGCCGGCCTCTACATTCCAGTAGGTACCGCAGATGGAAAGGATGGAAAAAAGCAGGATGAAAAATACCATATGCCGCCGGCTGAAATGCTTGGCGGAAATGGCTTCACGGAAAAAAGTGGTGCGGCATATGAGGAGAAGGAGAAGAAGAAAAATGGAAATGCCAAACCATACATGCTGGATACCGATAATCCATGAAGAATTCATACTATCATCCTTTCGATAGGAAAGATGGGGGATTGTTTATGAAAAAATGTTTCGCGGAGCTTTGTTGTCCCACCGCTTGCGGGGGGAAGGTGGTGCCGTAAGGCACCAAAGGGGGGCGAGCGCAGCGAGCACGCGGCAGAAGGTGGGGCGCCCAAAAAGTAAGAATGGCGCCCTCTTATGATAAAACCAAACAACCGCCCTGGCGGGCGATGGAAAACAGCGCCCCCTTGCCCGCTTCGCGGGACTTCTCCTAAAGGGAAGCATGTCACTGGATTTTCGGGTCACTCCGTTCCCCTACAAATCCAGTTCCTTTGCCACCCCGCAAGCGGTGGCAGAACAACCCGTGCTTACATTAGAGCAACTTATGAAAGAAATGCCTTGCGGAGCTTTGTTGTCCCACCGCTTGCGGGGTGGCAAGCGAACACGATTCGTAGGGGAGCGACAGCGACCTGAGAATCGTGTGAGACGCTTTCCCGTGGAGGAAGGTGGTGCCGTAAGGCACCAAAGGGGGGGCGAGCGCAGCGAGCACGCGGCAGAAGGTGGGGCGCCCAAAAAGTAAGAGGCGCCCTCATATGATGAAACCAAACAACCGCCCTGGCGGGCGATGGAAAACAGCGCCCCCTTGCCCGCTTCGCGGGACTTCTCCTAAAGGGAAGCATGTCACTGGATTTTCGGGTCACTCCGTTCCCCTACAAATCCAGTTCCTTTGCCACCCCGCAAGCGGTGGCAGAACAACCCGTGCTTACATTAGAGCAACTTATGAAAGAAATGCCTTGCGGAGCTTTGTTGTCCCACCGCTTGCGGGGTGGCAAGCGAACACGATTCGTAGGGGAGCGACAGCGACCTGAGAATCGTGTGAGACGCTTTCCCGTGGAGAAAGGTGGTGGCGCAGCCACCAAAGGGGGAACCGCCGGAAGGGTGCAGGAAGAGTATGACTCAAAGATTTCTCTCCGCCCACCCTCGTTGCCCCTTGAGGGGCCATAGGGTGTACGGGGCCAAGCGCCGATGTGACACTCCGCTGCTATCCGGACCGCCGATAGGCGGCCTGCCCTACTTTGAGTTTCTTTCCGATTCTTACCCTCCAGCACCCCTTCGCCACTTCGTGGCCCTCTTCGCCCCGCTGGGAAGCGTGTCACTGGATTCTCTAGGGAAGCACTGATTAATTCGCAGAATCGAATTTCATATGTATTTTTATCCAATGCTGCGTCATAAGTCTCCTTAAATAGCTCGCTATTCGCGTCGACTTATTCCTTGCGTTGGATAAAAATCCAAGAATGAAATCCGATAACGATTTAATCAGCGCTTCCCTGGCGGGCGCGAGGATTCAAAGGGTGCAGAAGGTTCAAAGGGTGAAGGCAGGCACCCTTCAAAAAGAAGGGGCGCCAGTATGAATAAAACAACTTTAGTGGGCTAGTGAGCTAGTGAGCTAGTGGGCTAGTAAAACCAAACAACCGCCCTTCGGGCGAGGGAAATACACACCCCCCTTTGGTGGCTTCGCCACCACCTTTGCCCCGGTGGGAAGCGTGTCACTGGATTCTCAGTCGCCCAAGGGCTCCTTACGAATCCAGTTCCCTTGCCACCCCGCAAGCGGTGGCAGAACAACCCGTGCTTACATTAGAGCAACTTATGAAAGAAATGTTTAGCGGAGCTTTGTTGTGCCCCCTCGAAGAGGGGGAAAGGTGGTGCCGCAGGCACCAAAGGGGGGATCTCCGCCATAATGAAAATGCTCTTGTAATGCTTCTCTTTGTTTCTATACCAGTGCTCTCTTACAACCTATAAACTAAACCGTTCTTATTCCTGCTGACATATAGCATATGATTTATAATTCCTTAAATCAATGCATTTTCTTTGCATCTTACCCCCTGTTTCCTGCATCTCGCCTCATAATTTTTTAATTTATCAAAGGAAGCAGGTATACTATGAACGAAGGAATTAAAAGGATTTTTGATAAGTCCTATCTGCTTTTATTATAGCAAATAGGTGACCTCAAAGGTCCAAGTTTTTTGAAAAACGAAGCTCCCTTTTTCTTGGGAGCGGGACGGCCGTTTTTCAGAAGAAAGGAAGGGTTATTATGATTATTTACGGTGTTGCTCTGCTGGCCGGCTGCTACATGGCCGGAAACATCATCGGTGATGTGCTGGGGGCGCTTCTGGGAGTGAAGGCCAATATCGGCGGCGTAGGTTTCGCCATGCTGCTCCTCATCATCATTTCCACCTGGGCTATCCAGAAGGGATACATGAAGGCACCGGAAGAACAGGGCATTAAATTCTGGAGCGCCATGTACATCCCCATCGTGGTTGCCATGAGCTCCATCCAGAACGTGGCGGCAGCTCTCTCCGGCGGCGTGGTGGCTGTACTGGGCGGCGTGCTGGCAGTAGTTGTGGGCTTCCTGCTCATTCCGGTTCTTTCCAAGAAAAGTGTGGAAACCCCTGTTTCGGACAGTGAACTGGCCAAAGATCACAAATAAGGAGGGCAAATCATGGATATTGCAGCAATGATTACAAAATTATTCGTTAAAAACGGCATGGTTTTCGCCTTCATGCTTCTTGGCGTCATCATGTTCGTAGCTTACAAACTGGGCGGTCTCACCAAGGGCCGGGTACATGGCAGCGCCATTGCCATTTTCCTGGGCCTGGTACTGGCTTATATCGGCGGTGTCACCACCGGCGGCAGCAAGGGTATTGCTGACGTTCCGCTCTTTGCAGGCATGGGTCTGGTAGGCGGCGCCATGTTCAGAGACTTTGCCATTGTGTCCACTGCCTTCGGTGCGGACCTTCATGAAATCAAGAAAATCGGCTGGCGCGGCGTAGCATCCCTTTTCATCGGCGAATTCATCTGCCTCGTAGCAGGCATTGCAGTGGCTTATCCACTGGGATACACCAGCGCCATCGATCTGGTTACCATCGGCGCCGGCGTTGCTACCTTCGTGGTAGGACCGGTTACCGGTGCAGCCCTGGGCGCTTCTTCTGAAGTCATCGCCATCTCCATCGCCGCAGGCGTGGTGAAATCCGTACTGGTCATGGTGGTTACCCCTTTCGTGGCAAAGCCCCTCTCCATTAACAACCCTCAGTCCGCCATGGCATTCGGCGGCATCATGGGCACCACCTCCGGCACCGCAGCCGGCATGGCAGCAGTGAACCCGAAGCTGGTTCCCTACGCAGCCATGACCGCCACCTTCTACACCGGCCTGGGCTGCCTGCTGTTCCCCTCTGTATTCTATTTCCTGACCACCCTCTTCTTCTGAGGCGGTCACGACTATCCATTCCGGCTAAGCGCTCCGGGATTCAAAGCGGTCCCATCTCTCACAGGAGGCGGATCCGGAATGATTCCCTTCCTTTTCGGGCACGGGGCATCCAGGCGGTGCCCTGCACCTGAAAAAGTTAAGGACTTATAACGAAAGAAACTGTATAATCAAAAAGAACCTGCGGACTCTCAATAGTCCTGCAGGTCATCACACTGCTTATCGTATTTCATAAGAAAGGATTGATATTATGTTGGAAATCAAACCGTGCAATAAGAACTGGCATACCAGAGGAGACGACACCGCTGCCCGTATTGCAGCCGCTGCTCCCTATGCCGATGGTAAAATCGTAGACCCCGCCAATACGGTGAAGCTGCTGGAAGCAGTCCTTCGCCCCGGCGACAAGGTAAATATCGAAGGGGATAACCAGAAACAGGCCGATTTCCTGGCCAAGAAACTGTGTGAAGTGGATCCCGCCAAGGTGCACGACCTCCATATGATTCAGTCCACCCTTTCCATCCCGGAACATCTGGATGTGTTTGAAAAAGGCATCGCTCGCAAACTGGACTTCGCCTATGCCGGCAGTCAGGGCAAACGGCTGGCCCAGATGGTACAGAATGACGGCATCGAACTGGGCGCCATCCATACCTATCTGGAAATGTACTCCCGCTACTTCATCGACCTGGTACCCAGAGTATCCCTGGTCTGCGCCGATGCTGCCGATAAAGACGGAAATATCTACACCGGATTCTCCACAGAAGATACACCGGCCATCGTAGAAGCAACCAAATTCAACCAGGGCATCGTCATTTTCCAGGTTAATAAGATTGTTGACAAAATCCCGAGAGTGGACATCCCGGCGGACTGGGTAGATTTCGTCATTGAAAGCCCAACCCCCTACATGCTGAACCCCCTCTTCACCAGAGACCCCGCCAAGATTACCAATGACCGCATCATGAAAGCCATGATGGCCATCAAAGGCATTTATGCTGAATACGGCGTCAAGGTCTTGAACCACGGCGTAGGCTTTGACACCGCCGCCGTAGAACTCCTTCTTCCCACCTTCGGCGAATCCCTGGGCCTCAAAGGCAAAATCTGCACCCACTGGGTACTGAACCCGCATCCCACCCTCATTCCGGCCATTGAAACCGGCTGGGTACAGGCAGTCTACTCCTTCGGCTCCGAAGTAGGCATGGAAGAATACATCAAAGCCCGCCCCGACATCTTCGCCATCGGACCGGACGGCACCATGCGTTCCAACAGAGCCTTCTGCCAGGCAGCAGGCCACTATGCAGCGGACATGTTCATTGGCTCCACCATGCAGATCGATAAATACGGCAACTCCTCCACCGCCACCAAGAACAACGTGGCAGGCTTCGGCGGCGCGCCGAACATGGGCTGCGACGCCAAAGGACGCCGTCATGTCACCCCGGCATGGCAGAAAGCCGGCGAAGAAGTGGCCAACCGCTTCGAACTCATGGGCGACGCCAACCGCGGCAAGAAACTGGTAGTCCAGATGATTACCACCGTTTCAGCCAAAGGCTTCCCGGGCTTCGTAGAACAGCTTGACGCCGTAGCACTGAAAAAGAACGCCAACCTGGACCTCGAACCTATCATGATTTACTCCGACGACCTCACCCACATCGTCTCCGAAGTAGGTATCGCATACCTCCATAAATGCCACGATATGGAAGAAAGAATGGACGCCATCCGCGCCGTAGCCGGAAACACCGACGTGGGCAAACTGGAAAATCCGGAAATCACCAAGAAACTTCGCAAAGAAGGCATCGTCAAACTTCCGGAAGACCTGGGTATCAACCCCGCAGAAGCCACCAGAGACCTCCTGGCTGCCAAGAACATGAAAGACCTGGTAGACTGGTCCGGCGGCCTCTACAACCCGCCAGCTAAATTCAGAAACTGGTAATTGGGAAATAGTGAACAAAAAATCGCCTCGCTATGAGGCGATTTTTTTGTTCAAAGGGTTCTCAGGATTGACGGCCCGATGGGCCGAAGGTTCTTAGGATTGACAACCGCTGTGCGGTTGAGGGTTAAGGATTGCCCTGCGGGCAATGAATATAAATACCGCCTTTTGGCGGTGGCGGTGGTCCGCCCTTCCATATTTCAGGGCGCACCACCGCTGCAGAGCAGCCTATAAAATTTGCGGCAAAGCCGCCACCACCACCCTCTGAACCCGTTGAACCCTTTGAACCTTCTGAACCCTCACGCCCAAAGGGCGTGTCCATGAACCCCGAGCCGCTTTCGCGGCCCCCTGATACTTTCTCTTACTCTTCCGTACTATATATGCAGAGAGCAATGATGGAGCTCCGAAGGGACATCCATTTCCTCCTGCCAGGCGCTTCCCTTATAAGGGGCAGGGGAAAAGGAAAGAACTTCTCATGAATCGGCGCTCTCCGGTATACCGAAAACAGAAAAACTCCTGAGGCAAAACCTGCTAGAAATCCTGGTGGCAACTATGGCTATACCTGTTCTTCCTTGACGACACAGACATTCCGCCCCGGCGGCTACCCCTGGCCGATTCATTGAAACAGAACGCCTGAGCCCTACCGTGCAGCAGTATGGGACGAATCAGGAGCTTTTCAAGTGAAAAAAGCAGTCCTTCGGGGCTGCTTTTTTGTTGTTTAAGACCTATGGGAATAAGGGGCACCTCTTAGAAATGGTAAATGGTGAATTGTAAATGGTAAATGGTAAATGAATGAGGGCGCCTTTTGAAATAAACGGTACCCTCTTATGATAACACCTGGGAGCCGCCCTGAAGGGCGATGTTTTCGTAATGCATTGATTGATATAAGAAGCAGTAGGGGAAGCACGTAACGTAGGGGGCTGTGAAAAAATATAAATCATTTCCTCACAGCCCCCTTTTCCTGCTTCGCCTATAGATTCAAAAAAATTCTCAAAATGACAGTAAGCTGTTCTCCGAATTGTCATCTCGAGCGGAGCTGCATGTCGATATGAGGGCAAAGGTATTTGGTTCTATTGAGACTCTGAGTCGAGAGATCTCCCGTCACAGCGTAGCTTGTCTCATTTTGGCGTGATATTTCTCCACTCTGTGGAGACTCTGCATAGAGTCTCCAAGTCAGCCGAAGTTGGCCTCTAGCCTGCCCAATAAGAGGCTTTCCTATTGGCGGCTGACCGGCTTCGGTCGAAATGACAATGAAGCGGGGTGAGTGTTTGTGTCAATTTGTTCCTTGCAAAATAACGATAAGGCGTCTGCCATCAGGTTGCCTAACTATCTGATAGAGACTCAATCATTTTTTCACAGCCCCTGGGCGAAGCCCTGAGGAACACCGAAAATATTTGAAAAGAACTGACGCCCCTATCCTCCGTCGCCTAAAGGCGTTACCTGCTGGCCGGGCTTTAAGGTGTTCGCTTTGTGTGCAGGCTATGCTCACATATTAGCCCGGCTCAGAAGCTCTTTGCAGGGCTTCTGCCTGTGAAAGGAGGCTAGAAACAGCGGCGAAGCCGCCACCACAACCCTTCCCCTTTTGGTACTGCGTACCACCTTTCTACTCGCACATCGGTCGGGCGACAAAAGGAAAGCGCCTTTATGGGTAGTCTAGGCGCCTTACTTCGCCCGACTTGCACATCCTATGCAGGATGTGCACAGTGGACAACAAGGCGTTTTGGAACTCGGGCCGTAAAGCGGCCCTTTATGATATAATATAACCAGTAGACAAGGAGATTCTATGACTACTTCATTTTATCTGTATGCTCTTTTAGTACTGGCCCTGTCCCTGGCCCTTTCTTTCTTTGGCTCCCGGTGGATAGAGGCTCTTTATGAGAAAAACCGGGACATCCTTACCTTTTCGGACGACGTGAAACGGCGGGGACGGTGGCGGCCCTATGCGCTGGGCATCCTGTTTTTCGCCTGCGGCATCCGGTTTCTATTCCTGACCTCAGGACTGCCCCTTTTCTTTCTGCTCTTTATGGCGGCGCTGCTGCTGCTTATGACGGCTACGGACTTTGAACAGTACTGTCTGTTTGACAGCATGATGATTCCCCTGGCCCTGGGCGGCATGGCTCTCACCGCTGTTTACCCCTCCCTCTTCACGGACCATGCCCTGGCGGCGGCTGGGGGCGGGGCGGTGTTCCTCCTCCTGGGTATCCTCTCCCGCGGCGCCCTGGGCGGCGGGGACATCAAACTCATGGCCTGCCTGGGCCTCTGGCTTGGCACCGACGCCCTCATCTTCGTGGCGGCGGCAGGCAGTATCTTCGGCGGCCTCTCGGCCCTGGTGCTACTGCTTCTGGGAAAAAAGAAACGGAAGAGTGCCTTCGCCTATGGTCCCTACTTCACACTGACCGCCCTGGCCCTGGTGCTTATCCGAGGCATCTGATTCTCCTTTTTCATTCATCATTGGTACATGGAGGTGCTCCCTATGCGTTTTGACATGTGGAAATCCAAAGCCCAGAAGGGGGCTTGGATTGTGGTGGCAGCGCTTATGGTACCGGTTTTCTTCCTGTTCGGTGCTTTAGCCATGGATTTGGGAGAGATTTGGGCTTATCATTCTAAAATGCAGAATGCAGTGGATGCCGCCGCACTGGCTGGGGCTGGTCATTTTAGTGAAGCAAAGGGAGACCAAATCCTTGATTCCATTGATACGGCTAACCATAAAAATGCAGATGATAATGCAAAGATTTATTTATCCCAAAATCTGGGGGATTCCTTGGATCAGTTGAATGCAGCAGAGTCAAATCATATGCTGCTGTTTCAGGCACAAAAAACAGATGATTCCCATTCTTATTATAGAGTAGAATATACAAAACCTATTCCCCTTATGTTTCTGCGCTATTTGAAAATTGGAGACTTTAATGTGAAGGCAGCAGCAGTTGCTTTACTTCCGTCACCGGGGAAGGTGACAGGAAAAGTTACTTTTGATAATTTGGTTAATGTAGGATCAGAATATTCAGGCTCAGTCAATAATAATAACCAACATGGGATCTTGGGCGCTACATTTGATAATGGCAAGGTCATTGAGTACGACAAAGCTGATTATGAAAAAAATAAAAATGATTTTTTATTAAGTAGATATTATACCAGTGCTGCTGCCAATAAATTTCGAGATAAAGTTGATAGGGACACTTCTGGGAAATATTATAGTGATTTAACTTTGGGAGATCACAATGATTATATGCAGAAGGCTTCAGACATATCTGAAGCAACTGAGGCATTATTCCAAAGTCATGCAGGTTCTGTAAAAACGGTTATATCAGATGCTAATCATCAATCTGTTGATATCAGGAATAACCTAGGAGATTCTAATTATATTCATATTATTAGTACATTTGGCACTTTAAATATAAATTTGTGGAATGGTAATAGTTCAAGTAATGATCCTATATATATATATATTGACCCGCAAATTTCGGAAGATTATGGTGGATTAGGAGTAATACATCTTGTTCGCCAAGAAGATATTATTAGACCAGTCATTATAGTATATACAGAGTACAATCATGGAAACAAATATTGGCGGCCACCTGAAGATCAACGTGGGACACAGTTTAAAGTCGAAAATGCAAATGGAAAAAAATATGACTTTACTGGTTCCATATTTGCTCCTTATGCTAATTGCGATACTTTTGATATGGAGTATGGCAACTTTAGAGGCTCTATGTGGTTTGATAAGCTGAGGCTGCAGACTAATTATGGTCATTTCTATTTTGAAGAATATGGCATCCCTACGAGTGGTGGCAACTCAGGCTCATCCACAGGTACAGCCCTCCGGCTGGTAGAAAATGATGAAGTCAGCTGGCCTGAAACGCATCATCCTTATTTCATTTACCAATAAAAAACACCACAAGGAAACCCGGTGTCCAGTCTGCCCAATGAGTTCGGTGTCTGCATGGTCTACGGCCGCTGCTGTACGGGGTACGACGGCGCGCGCCAGGCATGAGTCTCCCGTCATTTCTGCAGGATTTGGACTGTATTTCCGGATTTCCCTGTGATTTTTTTGTTTCCTTTTGCCTGATCAGGCGGGGGAGTGAAAGAGGTTAACCCATGGGCTTCTGCTCTTCATAAATCCATTCCCTATGGCCATTAGATCTTGGGAAAATATGATGAGCGTCTTTCCATTCCGCAGGTCTTTCATATTCCTCTACTATATAAATACCGCGAGATTCAAAAATGTGAAGGTCACATCTGAAATTTTCTCAAAAAAGTTTCTTTATTATACTAAAGAAAGCCTGCTGCCGGTACGTGGCAGCAGGCTTTTGTGTTGAAAACCGGAAATTTGAGGTATTACTCCGGTTGATATTTATAAACCCGATATTTTACCTTCATGGTCTTTCTTTCCTCTGCACTGATGGAATCATCGGTATCAGAATCCCATAGAAGTACGTAGGCTTTATCGTTTTTCAGATAGGCATAGAGAGGGTCAATGGATGTGGTAAGGAGATGGGTAAAGTGATACTGTTTCATGAAATCATGGTAGTCCACATAGCCGTATAAAAGGTCTAAATATTCTGAGAAAATATCTTTTTTCTGGTTTAGCTTAGGAAGGAAGACCTCTGCCCGTGTATCCATATAACAGGGAATGCCGCGAAATTCTGCGTAAGGGCCATCGTTGTATCCGGTCCAAAGAGAGATTGGGCGGCCGGCGCTGTCTTCTTCGATGATGTCAATGCTTTTCTTTAAAGCCGGATTCACCAGGGGCTTATTGAAGTACAGATAGCCTATTGGCACCAGAAGAAGCAGAAGTAAAGTGGCAAAGAGATTTCTTGCATTACCCCTTAATTCATCCTGCTGGGCCCTGTCTTTCCAAAGAACATAGGCACCGGCTGCTGATAACAAAAAAAGGATACCTATAATAGTACAAAGTGGAACTATCTTTGCCGTAGGAATGGTGTTCTTTATAAAAATGAAGAACACTCCCATAAGAGCAGCAATATACATAAGGGCCATCATGGGCCAGGTTCGCTTCCAGGTAGTGGTTTTCTTTTCTTTTTTCTTAAAGGAGAATCCATGGAGAATGGAAGCAAGCGGGAAAAGGCCGACTATCAGAAAGAGGAAAATGCTTCGAATTGCCAGAAATGCCATGAGTGATGTGCCGGCAAAAAGAAGTACCCAATGGAGAGGCAGTGGATTGCGGGCATAAATTACGATGAGAATAAGAATGATGGGAAGAATGACAGAGGCATAAAAATTAGGGCCTATAGATAAAGGATGCATTTCTATAACGAGAGAGTTAATTCCTTCATAGCCGTAGGAGTGGAATGCGTAGGTCATAGCTTCTATGCCGTAGGGATTGATGAATCCTGCAATCAGGATGGGCAACCAGAGGAGGACTGTATATTTCCGTTTCCAAAGGAAACTATGCCGGAACCAGGGAATCCTGGCGCCAAAGATAGATTCAGCTGCATAGGGGAGGATAAAAACAGAAAGCATGGGCCACATGGCTGCGTGAATATTGATGAGCAGAAGTGAAAAAATAAAAAACAGACCATAGATTAGCCGTGGTGGTCGTTCTCTATTTTTTAAATATTCTAGGACGTAGATTTCAATGAGGAAAATAAGACCGGATATGACCTGTGGCCTCTGGCAGAAATAAAATGACAGGAGTACGGTGGCACCTGCAGTAATCGTTCGAGACACAGCTGTGTCGTGATTGTCCACTAACTGGAGCAGTTTGTAGAAAATAAAGATAAATATAGCACCGGTAATCCAGTTGAAAAGGAGCATGCCCTGCATCTGTCCGATTTCATAAATCTTCCAAAGCCCCAGCGCAAACAGCCACTGCTGCATGACGAAATGGAATCCTTCGTGAATGGTAAAGGGTTCGGTATGGGGGATTCCGTAGTTTTCCACATAACGGCCGGAGTTCAGAAGAAACCATCCGTCATTATCAAAGCGTGTGGTGAATAATAGAAGAATGGAAGCAATAAGGAGAATAAAGAGAATGGACGAAATCTTACTTTTCACTGTTCTTCTCCTCCTCTGTGTCGATTTCCTGGTAATCGGTTTCCGTATTCACTTTCCAAAGGGAAGTCTTATCAGTTTTGCTATCCTTAATTAATTTCACCGCTTCCATGGCGGTGAGCATGGAATGGTCCATGTTGTTATAGCGGTGCTGCCCATTTCGCCCGATGCAGTACAAGTTGGGAATGGTGTCCAGTTCCTTCTGAAGAAGTGGAAATTCTTTATAGCTGCCGTAGTAGGCAGGATAGGCTTTCTGCATCCGTACCACATGTCCTTCTTTCACGGCGCCAGGTCGGATGACGTGGATTTTCTGCAGCTCCTTTTCCGCAAAGGCAAGAAAATCGGAGTCATCCATAGACCAGAGGCTGTCTCCTTCCTGGCAGAAATATTCAAGGCCGATCCAGACCGTATGCATGGGGTCTTTCACCAGGTAGGGAGACCAGTTATTGAAAACCTGGAGGCGGCCGATTTTAACTTCCGGCTCCTGAATGTAAATCCAGCAGTCCGGAATGATATGGTTTAATGTTTTGTGATGGGTATGATTTTCCAGCTCCAAACGGTCCACTAAGAGGCCGGCGGTCATGAAATCACGGTAGGGGAGTTCTTCGGCAGTCTGCTTTGCCTCTTTACGAATCCAGCCATCAGGCAGAGCCCGTACCAGGTCTTTGACCGGCATGCTGGAAAGGACGTAGTCTGCCTTGCATTCCTGAATCTTTCCCTCTCCGTCTTTATACAGCACGTAGGTGAGATTTTTATCATCAGGTCCTTTAAAGCCCATGGTTTCCGCATTCATGCGGATTTCTCCGCCCAGACGGAGCACCTCATCCCGAAGGCATTCATAGAATTCACCGGGGCCGTACTTGGGGTAGGAGAAACGTTCGATGAGGGAGGACTGTACTTCTTTGGGCTGCAGGTGGAAGGCTCGCTGGAAGAAATCCTTCAATACGGCGCCGATGGAAATTCCCTTGATGCGCTGGCTGCCCCAGTCGGCGGAGAGATTTCTTGGCGATTTGCCCCAGACCTTCTCCGTGTATCCTTCAAAGAATGTTTGGTACAGTTTTTTTCCGAACCGGTTAATCATGAAGTCTTCCAGGGTGACTTCATTCCTCTTGTGGAAACAGGAATGAAGGTAGGAGAAGCCCATGCCGGTCATGCGGAAAAGGCCCAGGTTCTTTATGGTGGTGGGATTTAAAGAAACGGGGTAATCGAAAAACTTATGAAGATAAAGGATGCGGGACACCCGCTGGCGGTTCAGGAAGACAGCATCCTCTTTTTCAGGGTCCGCTCCGGCAGGGTCCAGCTCACATTCCCGCTGAAGGATACGGTCATCTATGGCAGGGGCAGAGGCTCTGGGCATGATGGTGTCCCAGAGATACTGCACCTCATGGCTTTTGGTGAAGAAGCGGTGGCCGCCAATATCCATGCGATTGCCGGAAAAGTTAACGGTTCTGGAAAGACCGCCCACCATGCTGTCCTTTTCCAAGATTATGGGATGGATGTCTGTATGCTTCAAAAGTTCATAAGCCGCCGTCAGTCCTGCAGGACCGGCGCCGATAATTACAGCAGTTTTAGTCATTGAAATAGCCTTCCTGTGTTAGCTTTGGAAAATTTCATATAAATCTATTATAATATATACATCTATTTTTTAGAATGATGATTGTTTAATAACGTAACATTATTGCCATTCTCTCAGGAGTCTCTTTTCGTGCTTGATGAGAAAGATGTCACCCTTGGCGGAATGCGTCATTTATCAAATATTATGAAATCATAAAGAATTTATAGAGAAGAGGCAGCTGATATGTAGGATGGGCTATTACTTCCTATAAAAAAATCTTATATCGTTTTCTGCTCGTTTTACAAGTATGACCTTATTTTTATATGCTTCTTAGTAGCAGTAGATTTTGTGTTATGCTAAAATAATGCCAAGAAATATATGTTTTTACATACATGGGGGAATCGGGGATGAACGGCATAGTATGAAATCGGGCAGAAAGACAAAGCAGGTTCTGCCATTTTTTGATTCACCCATCCTGCTGGTTAACTGTATTAAGGGGGAGCGGAGTTGAAACTTTCAGATAAGATATCCGGCGCCATTGAGCGAATGTCTCCGAGGAAGCTGCTGCTTCTTTGCGGCTTGGCAGCCATTCTGGTCTTTATTATCATCTATCTCATTTTGTCAGCTGTTTTTTCGGATAAAAAAGCGCCGGCAGCGGCACCGGCGGCCATGGTGCCGGTGATTGAAGCGTCCCGGGATATTGAGCCGCAGACCGTGATTACGGAAGACATGGTGAAAGCGGTGGACGTATCGTCCAACCTGGTTCCTTCCGGTGCCCTCACCGATAAGAATGCGGTGGTAGGCAAGAAGGCAGGCACCACCATCCTTTCCGGCGATGTGATTACAGCCCGGAAGCTGTCCCAGAGAGCCGGCGGCTTTGTAGGCCTCATTCCTGACGGCATGAGGGCCGTGTCCTTCTCGGTGAATGATGTCACCGGCGTTTCTGGCTTTGCAAAACCGGGGGACAAGGTAGATATCCTTCTGGTCACCTCCCGGGAAGGGGTGGACCGCATTACGTCTAAAATCCTCCTGAAGGATGTGCTCATTCTGGCGGTGAACAAGAGCAGCAGCCAGCCACAGCCACAGCCACAGCCACAGCCCCAGAATACGGATAAGAACGGCAAAGGAGTACCTGATGGCAGCGCACCAAGGCAGACCTCTTCCAGCACCGCTTCTATCGGAACGCCGTCGGTGGTGACGGTGGCATTGACGCCCTATGATGCGGCTAAGCTCATCGCTTCCACCCAGATCGGCCAGCTGCAGATGCTGCTCCGTCCATCTAATGATGAGGGTGACCATTATGTGGGTTACTACGTCATTCCTCTTCCCAAGGCGGAAGCACCGCAGCCGGCACCCCAGCCGGTGTATGCGGCGCCGCAGCCTGCGCCCACTCCGGCAGTTTCCATTTCTTCCGGCGGCGCACCCAGCGGTTTCTCCGGTATTGAAGTCATTCGTGGTACCAGCGTAAGCAGGGGGCAGTAATGATGAATAAAAGATTAAGACGAATCGGCCTCCTGGTGACGGCGGCCATGATTGGTGCGGCGGGCAATGTGTTTGCTGCGGATATACTGAACGTATCGGTAAACGGATCCCGGTACATGGAGGACTCCGGCATTACCAGGCTGGCAGTCGGAAATCCGGACATTGCGGATATTCGTCTCCTTTCCAATAATGATTACCTGGTGGTGGGTAAGAAAGCCGGCTCCACTTCCCTTCTGGTATGGTCCAATAATGGCCGCCAGGAATACAATGTGTACGTTTCCGGCGACGATGAAGGCACAGAAAAGGCTATCCAGAAAGCCATCGGCTACCCCGGTGTGAAGGTGCAGATGATGAATGGCAAGGTCCTTCTCCGGGGCAAGGTGAAGAATCAGTATGAGCATGATTCTGCTGTTAAGGTGGCCCAGCTTTACCTGGGGAGCGGCGGAGGCAATGCTTCTTCGACCACTGCCAATGGCGAAAGCCAGGGGGCGGCCACAGATTCCAATATCATCGACCTTCTGGACATGACAAATCCCAGCCAGGTGCGGCTGGAAGCGCAGATTATTGAAATCAATACATCCGCAGAAAGGAACCTGGGTATCCAGTACTGGTCCCCCACCATCGGCAGCACTACAGGCTCTGGCTCTGATACCGGAAATGACGACCTGACCCGTGGTTCCTCCGGACTCTTTTATGTAGGAGAAAACTTTAAAAACAGCCGCGGCAGTTTCGGCTGGCTGGGAAGCCATATTTCCAATATGAATGCTTCCCTCCAGGCTTTGGTGACCGAGGGCAAGGCCAGGATCCTGTCCCGCCCTTCCATTACCACCATGAGCGGCCAGAAGGCGAATATCCTCATCGGCGGCCGTATCCCCATTCCCACCTCTGCCGGTGACGGCCAGATTGCCATCGACTGGCGGGAATACGGTATCCGACTGAACATTGAGCCCGTGGTGGATGCGGAAAACAAGATTACTTCCAAGGTCCATGCGGAAGTGTCTACCCTGGACTACGGTCACAGCGTGACAGAAAATGATTTTTCCATCCCCGCCATTGCGTCCAGAGAGGCTGACGCCGTTATTAACGTCCGCTCCGGCATGACCATGGCCATCGGCGGCCTCCTGAACTCCCAGGATGGCAAGACGGTGACCAAGATTCCCCTTCTGGGCGATATCCCCATTATCGGCCAGTTCTTCCGACATACCCAGAAAACAAGGGATAACCGGGAACTCCTCATTCTCATCACCCCCACCCTGGTGTCCGACGAAACGCCGGTATCCATGAGCCAGCGCATGAAGGGCAGCTACGAGGACAATGAACGGTACCTCCGGAATGCAGAACGGGTCAACGTGAATACACCGGTGAAACCGGGAACAGAGCAGCAGGAAACGGACCTCTTCGGCGGCAAGCCAGGCGATGACAATGGAGACACCGTCATCCTGGAAGAAAAGCCCAAACAGGAAGGCCCTTCCCACATCCTCCGCACCACCGATGAAAAAGGCGAAACCGTCTACATCCCCATGACAGAAGAAGACTACGCCAAACAGAAAAACAGCCTCCAGGTGGTGGGAGTAGAAAAGAACCCCCTGCCTGAAGGGGCAGAAAAAGTGCCCGTGGTGAAACGGGCTAAAGTGTCACACCCTGTAGACACTACCGCCGCAGATAAAGAAAAGGCGGACATTCGTAATAGAGTGAAGAAGATTATGGATGGGTATGCTAAGTAGCCCTGCGTCATTTCAGAGCCGTGGGTTGGAATCATATGAGGACATAGGTTCAAAAGGTTCAGAAGGTTCACAGGGTTCAGAGGGTCAGGTGTCGGCGCACAAATAAGAAGCGCCGACGGAGTATGAAGCCGCTGCGCGGCAGTGGAAGCCTGCCTTGAGACCGGTATGGAAATACCCTGCTTTGCTTCTGGCGGAGTGGAAGAGCTGTGGGCTGGGGTCATGTGAGGACTAAGGTTCAAATGATTCAGAAGGTTCACAGGGTTCAGAGGGGCAGGTGTCGGCGCACAAATAAGAAGCGCCGACGGAGTATGAAGCCGCTGTGCGGCAGTGGAAGCCAGCCTTGAGACCAGTATGGAAATATCCTGCTTTGCTTCTGGCGGAGCGGAAGAGCTGTGGGCTGGAGTCATGTGAGGACTAAGGTTCAAATGATTCAGAAGGTTCACAGGGTTCAGAGGGTCAGGTGTTGACGCACAAATAAGAAGTGCCGACGGAGTATGAAGCCGCTGCGCGGCGGCGATATTCTGCATCGGAATAAGTGTGGAAGTATGCTGCTTTGTGTCAAGGAGGTAGAATTTCATGGCCAGCTATAGAGACTTAAGGGCATGGAAGGAATCGTGCATGCTTGCCCGCGAAACGTATCTTCTTGTAAGGCGGCTTCCGACCTATGAATTACATGCATTGTCTTCGCAAATGAGACGGGCGGTAGTTTCTATTAGTTCAAATATTGCAGAAGGTTCCGGAAGAGGGACCATCAGGGATTATATCCGGTTTCTTTTTCAAGCCAAAGGGTCTGCACATGAATTGGAAACTCAGCTGATTTTATGTGTTGAACTGGGCTTTTTGAAACAGATGGATGTGAATCCTGTGCTTGAGCATGACCGCAGGATAATTTGGCTCATAGGAAGATTGATTAAAAGTTTAGAGGGAAAAGAAACTTTTGGACAGGGCTTTATGGAAGATATAGATATTTACGATGCAGAACAATTGACATAAAGAATATGGGGCACCATAGGTTTTATCTTTGGGACGCTCAATATGTTTAAAGTCAGTTGAAAAAGGTGGGCGTTATATGAATTTAAACGCCCACACCACAACCCTCTGAACCCTCTGAACCTTTTGAACCCTTTGAACCTTTTGAACCCGATATCTCAATTTTATTCAGCAAATATGACGCAAATATACAAAGACGCGAATGGGAGGCATCACATGGAAGGCAGGAAAGGGACTATATTTACTGTTTTCAGCACGGCTTATGCTGTGGGGAAGTCGCTGATTGCTGTTAATATTGCGGCGGAGCTGGCGAAGCAGGGGATGAAGGTCTGCCTGGTGGACCTGGACCTGCAGTTCGGGGATATATGCTACTACCTGAAGCTTAATCCGAAGAAGACCATTGCCGATGCCCAGCGGGCGATGAAGGCGAATCCCCAGGATACGGTGGCGGTGGAGTTTTTGACGAAGTATGCCGCCGGCGGGGTGTCCTTTGATGTGCTCACGAACCCGAAGCTCATGGAAGAGGCCTATAACATGGATAACGGTATCATCCGCTCTCTGGTGCAGCAGCTGCAGCTGGAGTATGATTACGTGATTATTGATACCACTTCCACCTTCAGTGCCCTGAACCTGTCCATGATGGACCTGTCCACGCTGATTAACTTTGTGGGCATCGTAGATTTCATCCCCACCATTAAAAATATGAAGCGCGGCAGCGATACGCTGAAGGAACTGGGCTATGACGACAGCAAAATCCGGTATGTGCTGAATCGCAGCAATGCAAAAACCCGTATCGACGTGGAGGACGTGGAGGCCATCCTGGGCAAGCATTTCGACTACGTCCTGCCCAACGATTTCCAGACCGCCCAGAATTCCGTCCGAAGCGGCGTGCCCTTTGTGCTGGAGGCACGGCATACGCCGCTGGCGAAGGAGCTGATTTCCATTGTAGACGGGTACGTCCGGCCCGATACGGAACAAAAGGAAGAAAAGACCGAGGACCACGGCAGCTGGCTCTCCCGGCTGTTTTCTTAAAGGAGGTGAAGGATTTTGGCATACAGGACCGTCCTTATTGAAGAAAACCAGGTCATGCTGGAAAGACTTTCCAGTGTCATTAAAAATACACCGGGCTTCGACCTGAGCGCCCGCTACCGGAGTGCCGGCGATGCCCTGGGGCAGATGCAGGCCTTCAAGCCGGAGCTCATCCTTCTTGATATTGATAATGAAAGAAACGGCGCGCTCCTGCCGGACCTGAAGAAATCCTATCCCCACACCGCCATTGTGGGCATGAGCCGGAAATGGGATTCCGAAGCCCAGTCCCGCCTCATGCGCTCCGGCGCCGGCGGATTCATGATTAAGCCCTTCACTGGAGAAGAACTTCGGGAAACCATCCAGAACCTGGGGAATTCCGCCGCTGCCCACCATTCAGAAGTGGTATCCTTCTTCAGCCCCAAGGGAAAGAGCGGCAAAACCACCCTCATTTCCAACCTGGGCGCTGCCCTGGCAAGGAGGACAGGGGAGTCCGTAGCCATCATCGACGGGGACCTCCAGTTCGGCGATATGTCTGTTTTCTTTAACCTCACGCCCCAGAGCACCATCGTGGAAGCGGTGCGTGATATTTCCTTCCTTTCCCCGGTGACTTTGAAATCCTACTTCGCATCGGTGAATGACCACCTCTCCATCCTCTGCGGCGCCGCTAAGCCGGACCTGGCGGAAACGGTGACAATCGAGGGAATGACCAGCCTCATTAAAATGGCCAGAAGCATTTTCCGTTACGTCCTCCTTGATCTCTCCTCCGGCTTCTCCGACGTATCCTGCACGGCCTGCGAACTGTCCGATAAAACGGTGCTCATGGCCATGGTGAACGGCGGCTACGAAGTGGAACACATGAAACGGGCCCTTGAAATTTTCCGCAGCTGGGATGACTACAAAGAGAGAGTCTGCCCGGTCTTCACCCGCGTCTCCCCCTGTACGGAGGAAGAAAAAGCAGTCTTCTCTAAAGCCCTGGGATTCCCGGTGGCCCATATCCTCCCCAACGAATATCTGGCCGTATCTTCCGCCGCCGATAACGGCAGACTGCTCATAGACCCGGACCCCAATAACCCATTCTCCCTGGCCGTGGAGAAAATAGCCGATGAGATAGCGCGAGAGAGGTAAGGGGGGGACAGGCCTGAAGGCCTGAGGTTTGACATCCGCTTCGCGGATGAAGGGGCTTAAGTTTCTTAAGTTTGACGGGCCGTTCCGGCCCGAGGGTTGTGGTGGGCGCCTGCGGCGCCTTTCCTCAGAACTTGCCTCCCCCTGCTTGCAGGGGGAGGGGGACCACGTTAGTGGTGGAAGGGGGCCGCTTCGCGGCAGGGCGGCGTCCCCCTTTGGTGCCTGTCGGCACCACCTTTCCCCCCAGCTTCGCTGGTGGGACTATGGATGCTCAGCGATGGTGCCACATGACACTGTTGGTAAGCATAGAGAGGCCTATTCTGCCCCTTGAATAGGGGGAAGTCCGGCGCAGCCGGATAGGGGGTGGCCACCGTAGGTGGCCAATCTTGCTAAAGCTGCATGGAGGAGATGACTGCCGATTGGCAGTCAGGTAAACAATGGAGTATCATTACCGTGCTTCACCTCGTACACCCTTTTGCCACTACGTGGCATTTCCCCTCAAGGGGAAACGAGAGATAGCGGCGGGAAGAAATGTTTACGTTATCTTAGTTTTATAAAACTGTGCCCGTAGGCCGCCACCACAACCCTTTGAACCCTTTGAACCTTCTGAACCTTTTGAACCCGGGCGCCCATGTGGCCCCATGGGCGCCACCTCAACCTTCACGCCGAAGGCGTGTCAAACCTGAGAACCTTGTTTTGTATGATTCCCTCTTTAATTTTTTTCTACCTCCGTGTTATAATTCAGTCAGGAAGGAGAATGTCAGGATGATACTTTTATTTTCATTACTTTTCGCCTTTCTGTTCTTTATTCTTCTCTTCCTTGGCCTTACGGCAGTACTGCGGCGGAGGAGGGAGATGGCGGAGCGTATCCAGATGTACTCCGGGTACCGGCCTTCTGTGGTACGAAAGGCTTCTCCCTTTGAGGTGCTTCGGAGCCGTCTCCATGAGATTTTTGCGGAGAAGGCGAAGCGCTCCGGTACATCCGGGCGGAGCCGACTGGATCTGATGATGGTACGGGCAGGGCTTCCTTTGCTGGGGTCGGAATTCCTGGCCATTTCGGCGGGGCTTTCGCTTCTGGTATTTGTCATCTTTGCGCTGGCCACTTTAAATCCTGTCACCGGTTTTCTGGCGGTGCTTCTCTTCCTGGCGGCGGACTTTGTGTTCGTGCAGCGTAGAATCAGTAAACGTCTCAATAATTTCCAGCGCCAGCTGGCGGACTGCCTCTCTCTGGTAGCCAACTCTTTGCGGGCCGGTTTCTCTTTCCTGCAGACCATGGAAATCATTTCCCGGGAAATGGAACCGCCCATGTCGACGGAATTTTCCCGTGTCATGGGGGATACCAGTCTGGGAAGATCACTGGATGAGGCTCTCCATGATATGGATGAAAGGGTGGGCAGCGCCGATTTCTCCCTAGTGGTGACGGCAGTGTTGATTCAGCAGCAGGTAGGCGGCAACCTGGCGACTATTCTGGATACCATCCGCAGTACGATTACGGAAAGAATACGGCTTCGCAGGGAAATCGGTACATTGACAGCTCAGGGAAAAGCTTCAGGCATGGTTTTGACCGTTATTCCTATAGCAATGGCGCTCTTCCTATATTTGACAGCACCAGATTATATTACCCCGTTGTTTACTACGACTATTGGACGTATGTTTATTGTGGGGGCTGCACTGTTAGTTATTATCGGGTTTATGATTATCAGAAAGATTGTGAATATTAAGATATAAATGATATTTACTTTTGGTAAAAAGCCACTTGGCTTTTTATAGATTTCTTTTGTGAGTTCTGTTTTATTTCAACTTTGAGGGAGGTGAAAATTATGGTATCTATGGCAAGACAGATGTATGACTACTATGTAAGACCTTACATTCCCTTTGGTGAAAAAGGTCAGGACATGGTAGAATATGCTCTCATGCTGGCTATTATCGTTGGTATTGGCGTTCTCATTTGGCAGAATGTTAAAATCCAGGATAAGGTTACCAATGTATTTAACAATGCTGGCAATCTTATGGATAATGCTGCAAATGGCGCATATAAACCACCGGAGGGTGGTCACTAAGTCCTTAGGACTTCTGCATTGTCAGAAGTCCTTTGGATACTGCATCAGCGTATCTGATACAGTATCCAAAGGGCTTCTTATGTTTTCTTTTATGACAGGAGGGACATCTTGAAAAAACAGGGGGGGCAGGATATCATTGAATTTACATTGATGGTTCCTCTTTTTTTTGTATGTCTTTTTGCGATTATGGCTGGCGGTCTTTTTTTCCGAGACTACATAACTTACAATTCTGTAGTCCGGTCAGCAGCAAGGGAAGCCTCTCTGGTGGCTGCTCAGGGGGGAGAGGATCAGCCTCAAAAATTTACAGAAATTTCAAATCAAATATATGATGCATATAATGGGCAGGATCAGAATTATCCGCATCTATATATCGTAAAAAGTAAAGCAGATATTACCATTAAAGGTGTAGAACAAGACGCCATGGGAAATGTGATTCCACCCACTGTAGAAGTCAATTTGACGGCCACGAAAAATACAGGTGACTATGGTTTTATTCATGGAGTGGCGAATGCGGGCATCATATTGCCGGATAAGCAATCTTTCACTTATTACATGTATTGGGAAAATAATACAAAGAATAATCCTAAAGTTCAACCATAAGAAGGGGATGTAAACTGTGACACTGCTGGAACGTCTGGGGCGCCGTGAAGAGAAGGGAAAGGCCGAGGTCAAGGAAGAGAATATATTCGCCGGACGGGCGGTGGATGCGAAGGAAGAGGAATACCAGGCCCTGAAGCTCAATGTGCACCGGGCCATTGTGGAGGAAATGACTTCGGAGCAGCAGAAAATTCTGGATGGCACGAACCGCAGCCGCCAGGACATTGAGAATGTGATTTCCGGCTACGTGCAGCGGGTGCTGGAGCACAATCCTTTTGTGGTGCCTCGAGGCGAGCGTGCTCGGCTGGTATCGGATATCTGCGATGAAATTCTGGGTTACGGCCCCATCGAACCGTTCCTGAAGGATGACTCCGTCACCGAAGTCATGGTGAACGGGCCGAAGAAGATTTATGTGGAACGGATGGGAAAACTCCATTTGACGGGGGCCCAGTTCCATGATAATGCCCACCTTATGAGCATTATCGACAAGATCGTGACGCCCATCGGTCGTCACGTAGATGAAGCATCGCCTTTGGTGGATGCCCGTCTGCCTGACGGTTCCCGTGTAAACGTGGTGATTCCGCCGCTGTCCCTCATCGGACCCTGCGTGACCATCCGTAAGTTCTCCAAGACCCCGTTCTCCGTGGAAAATCTCATTTCCTTCGGCACCCTGTCGGAGCAGATGGCCATATTCCTTCGGGCCTGCGTGAAGGCAAAGCTGAATATCATGGTCAGCGGCGGTACCGGCTCCGGTAAAACCACAAGCCTGAACGTGCTGTCTTCCTTTATTCCCCATGATGAACGTATCGTCACCATCGAAGATGCGGCGGAACTCCGGCTGGAGCAGCCCCATGTGGTGACGCTGGAAGCCCGCCCGGCCAATATCGAAGGCAAAGGGGCGGTGACCATCCGGGACCTGGTGAAGAACTCCCTTCGTATGCGCCCTGACCGCATTATCGTCGGCGAAGTCAGAGGCGGCGAAGCACTGGATATGCTGCAGGCCATGAACACCGGCCACGACGGATCCCTTACCACCGCCCACGCCAACAGCCCGAGGGACGTGCTGTCCCGTCTGGAAACCATGGTGCTCATGAGCGGCCTGGACCTGCCGGTACGGGCCATCAGGGACCAGATTTCATCGGCCCTGGACCTCATCATCCATCAGGAACGTATCCAGGACGGCTCCCGTAAGATGACCTACATTACGGAAGTACAGAAAATGGAAGGGGACGTTATCGTGCTGCAGGACCTCTTCCGCTATAAGCAGACCGGATTCGATGAAAACGGCAAAGCCCTGGGGCAGTTCGTGCCCACAGGCCTGCAGCCCCAGTTCCTGTCCAAGTTCAAGGCCCACAATGTGGAATTTCCGAAATTCATGCAGCAGGCCGGCGGTCATTGAGAGGAAGGTGACTAATCATGCTGGCTCTTTCCATATCCATCGCCCTGGCACTCTTCTTCTTCCTGGCTTTGTCGGTGCTGGGGCTGAAACGGTTCGGCGAAAGGGAAGTGAAACGCCGGCTTGATACCTTCCGCGATGAAACGGAAGAGGAGGAAGAGGAAACAGGGGAAGACGACCTGAAAAAGATTCCTCTCTACCAGCGTACCGTAGGACGGCTCCTGGCTCACGTGATGGAATTTCTGTCCAACTTCGCCCCCTCCTCCATGCCCAAACTCATGGAAAAACGCATCATGCTGGCAGGGAAACAGGGCATATGGAAGGTGCGCCCGGTGGTGGGCATCTGGTTCTTCTCCATGGTTTTCTGCGGCCTCATGGGCTTTTACTACACCACAAAGAACCCCATGGACACCGTCCAGGGCCTCTGCGTGGTGTGGGGCAGCTTCCTCTTCGGTGCCCTCCTTCCCTTCGGCGTATTCAACCATATCATCCGGAAAAGACAGGACCTCATCGTCCGCCAGCTGCCGGATGTGCTTGATCTCCTCTCCATTTCCGTGCAGGCCGGCCTTTCCCTGGACGGCGCCATGCGTAAAGTGGTGGAACGGATGGAAGGCCCCTTAATCGATGAATTTCGCCGCATGCTGCGGGATACAAGAATGGGCATGACCCGCCGCCGCTCCATGCAGCTCATGGCCAAACGCTGCGACGTGCAGGACGTATACCTCTTCGTCATGTCTGTGGTGCAGTCCGAACGCCTTGGCGCTTCCATGTCCGACACCCTGGTTATCCAGGCCGACAACATGAGAGACCTAAGGCGCCAGAGAGCCAGAACCCAGGCCATGAAGGCCCCGGTAAAAATGGTATTCCCCCTGGTCTTCTGCATTTTCCCTGCCATCTTCGTAGTGGTGCTCCTGCCGTCGCTCATTTCCCTCATGCAGACTATGGGGAAGTGAGCCGCTTTCCTTAAAACTTGCCCCCATCTATGGGGAAGTGAGCCGCTTTCTTTAAAACCTGCCTCCCCCATCTATGGGGAAGTGAGCCGTTTTCCTTAAAACTTGCCTCCCCCATCTATGGGGGAGGGGGACCGCGTGAGCGGTGGAAGGGGACACGCCCTGTCGGGCGTGAGGGTGCAAAGGGTGCAAAGGTTTGACACGGCCTTCGGCCGTGAGGGTTGTGGTGGGCGCCTGTGGCGCCAGTATGATAAAACCTTTACAACCACGCTCTTGGCGTGAGGAAAACCAAACAACCGCCCTGACGGGCGCTGGAAATGCACCCCTTCTGCCGCCTACGGCGGCGTCTCCCCCGGAGGGGGAGATTTTAGCAGCGTGATGCCTCGAGCAACTTATTGAGCAGGATAATAAGCGTAGAGCAAACTTCCCCCTCCGGGGAAAGTACCGCCGCAGGCGGGGATAGGGGTGCATTTTCCACAGGCGAAGCCTGGTTTGCATGTTTTCCATATCGCGTCCTGGCGCGGTTTTGAGGGGGTTATCATAAGAGGCGCCTTATACGATTTAAAAGGCGCCTGCCACCTGCTGCGGAGCGGTGAGAAAAACCGAAAATTGACGCCCCTATCCTCCGTCGCCTACGGCGCCACCCCCTTCCTGGGGAAGGGGGCTCTATATTGCGGCGTTAGCCGCCACCACAACCCTTGGGCCCAAAGGGCCCATCAAACTTAAGAACCCTCGGCCCGGCAGGGCCGTCAATCTTAAGAACCTTTTCCTCTGAACCCTCTGAACCCTTTGAACCTTATGAACCCGGGCCGCTCCGCGGCCCTATCCCCGTGAATCCCTTCACGGTCTTTTTTATAGGAGAAATCATCTTGAAACAAGAAGTCTGGTCTTTTGAAAACCATCCGGAGATTTCCATTTCCGTGGAGATGGCGGTGAACTGGTGGGCCCGGTTTAAGGGGCTCATGCTCCGCGCCCCCCTTCCCTCCGGCAAGGGGCTGTTTCTTCGGTCCACGAACAGCATTCACATGTGCTTTATGAGGTTTGCCATCGACGCGGTGTATTTTGATTCCTCCATGACCATCGTGAAAATCGTGCCCCGCCTCCGTCCCTGGATAGGTCTCTCGGCGTGCCTGAAGGCGTCTTCGGTGCTGGAAATGAAAGCGGGAGAGGCCGAGCGTCTCGGACTTGCAATCGGTATGCGGAAATTATAAGATATGTATTATAGAAACGCTTAAAAAACAAACTGTAATAAAAGAAGGGAGGGAATGCTGCCTTGGTTAATGAAAAGGATTTCTTTCAGCTGGTAGAAAATTTCCCCTATGGAGTATACATAGTGAAGCCGGACCGTACCATTGTGTACTGGAATAAAGAGGCGGAGCGCATTACCGGCTACAGCGCCGCCGACATGGTAGGGAGGCGCTGCCCTGATACGGATTTGAACCACATGGATGAGGAGGGGACTCCGCTCTGCGAGACCTACTGCCCTCTTTTGAACTGTATGGACAGGAAAAAGGCCGCTTCGAAAAAGCTGGTGCTCACCCACAAGAAGGGATACATGGTGGTGGTGAATGCCCATTTCATCCCCCTCACCGACGAGGAAGGGCATATCAAGCTGGTGGCGGAAATTTTCGAAATTCTGAATTTCCTGGGCCGGGAAACCCGCATTGTACAGAATCTGTACTCCCTGGCCTACCATGATTCCCTCACCGGTCTTCCGAACCGCACGTTCCTTCACGCGGCGCTGCAGCTTCGTTTCTCTGAATTCCACCGTTTGCACAGACCCTTCGCGGTGCTCTTTGCGGATATCGACCATTTCCACGATTTTAATGAACGCTACGGACATCAGGCGGGGGACGCCATGCTGAAGATGTTTGCCAAAGCCGCCACCGGTGCCATCCGTAAAGCCGATACCATAGGCCGCTGGGGCGGAGAGGAATTTATCGGTATTTATCCCATTAAGAGTCGCACCGACATTCTTCCCATTGCCGCCCGCTTCCAGCAGACCGTGAGCAGCGCCTTCGTGAACCACGAGTCCGGCCCTCTCCACGTCACCATGTCCGTAGGAATCACCGCCGCCAGGGAGGGGGACACCATAGACTCCATCATCGCCCGGGCCGACGGGTATATGTTTGAGGCAAAGAAAAAAGGAAGAAATACCATCGTCCATGATGAAATGTGATATAGGCCGCTATAGCGGCCTAAGGGGCGCCGCTGGCGCGGCAGGTTATGGCCTGCTACCGCAGGCAGGTTGAATTCGCTTCCGCTCAAAGGTTGTGGCCGTTGCGCGGCAAGGAAGGTGGGCGCCTGCATGGACACGCCCTGGCGGGCGTGAGGGTTCAAAGGGTGCAAAGGGTTCAAAGGTTTGACACGGCCTTTGGCCGTGAGGGTTGTGGTGGGCGCCTGCGGCGCCAGTATAAATGCCACCTGCGGCGGCGCCCCCCTTTGGTGCTTGTCGGCACCACCTTCCTCCACGGGAAAGCATCTCACACGATTCTCAGTCGCCCAAGGGCTCCCTACGAATCGTGTTCGCTTGCCACCCCGGCATAGCCGGTGGGACTATGGATGCTGAGCAATGTGCCACATGACACAGACGGTAAGAGTAACGCATACTTCCACCTAAAGGTTGGCAAAGGAACTGGATTCGTAGGGGAGCCACGCGACCTGAGAATCCAGTGACATGCTTTCCCGTGGAGAAACGACTCACTATGATTTGCGCGTCGCTTCTCTCCTTCAAATCATGTTCGCTGTGCACCCCTACGGGGATAAGGGTGCATTTCCCACAAGTGTAGCCCGGTTTGCATGTTTTCCCTATCGTGCCCTGCCGCGAAACGGCTATTCACCGCCCTCAGCGGCGAAGGCGCTGTCGCCCCCTTGAGCGAAGCGAACACAACCCTTTTATACAACCTGCCGCCGTAGGCGGCCATAACCTGCGGCGTAAGCCGCAGCTCTTTTCCATTCATTTATTCCGAGGCATGACCATGATGAAAGAATCTGCACCTTTTGATTTCCATTTTGATGATCTTCCCGAAGGAATCTGTGTTATCAGAGACAACGGGAAGGAGGACATCCTTTTTGCGAACCGCTCGCTGATTCGCATGTACAAGTGCCACAGCTTTGAGGAGTTTTTGTCCTTTACCGGCGGCTCCTTCCGGGGTATGGTGGAGCTTTCGGATTACCGGCCTCTTTCGGAGGTGGACGCTTCTTCTGCCCGGAAGGTGGGGGAGGGGCAGTATTATGTATCCTTTAACTGCCGAACCAGGGACGGTCATTTCCGCCGTCTGCAGGGAGCGCTGGCACGGTCGGTGCTGCCGAAGGCGGGGGCGGTGTGGACGCTGAGTCTTATCCCCGGGAAGGTGCTTTCTTCTTTGACCCTCCGGGATCCATTGACAGGGCTCCTGTCCCATCCGGTGTTCCTGAAGAAGGCGCTGGAGGCGGCGAGGGCAGATAAGGATAGGGGAGAGTTCGGTGTGCACTGCCCCATGTATTTCAATCTCACCAATTTCAAATTTTACAACGCTTCCCGCGGCAGGGAAGCAGGAAATTATCTGCTGCAGAAAATTGCGGAGGCCTTGAGCCGCTATTTCCCCGGCGATTTGGCCAGCCATCAGAACAGCGATAATTTCTTCCTTCTGGGGTCGAAGAGCCGGCTGCCTGAGGGGCTTTCTGCCATGATTTCCGAGGTGAACCGGTATATCGATGATCCCAGCGTGCAGCTGAAGGCGGGCATCTGCGATTTTGACTATAAAATGCCGCCGGTTTCCGTCCTTCGGAATGCTTTTGACATGGCAAAAATCGCCTGCGATTCCATCAAAGGCGACGGGTCGAAGAGCTTTGTGGTGTATGAAGGTTCCATGGGCACGGAGCTGGAAAATAAGGCCTATGTGCTGCGCCATTTCGACGGGGCCCTTGTCGGAAAGCATATCAAGGTGTATTTCCAGCCGGTGATCCGCACGCTGACGGGAAAACTCTGCGGCATGGAGGCCCTTTCCCGCTGGGAGGATCCGGAAAAAGGACTCCTGACGCCGTCCCTTTTCATCCCGGTACTGGAGGATGCCCGCATTATTTATAAGCTGGACCGGTATATCCTGGAGCAGGTGGCGGCGTTCCTGGCATTCCGGAGGGATAATGACCTTCCGGTGGTACCGGTGTCCATCAACCTGTCCCGTGTGGATTTTGAAACGGGAAATCCTCTGGCCGACGTGGAGGAAGTGGTGAAAAGCTATCAGCTGCCACGAAGACTTCTCCGCATTGAAATCACCGAGTCCGCCCTGATAAAGAGCGAGGATACCCTGCGAAAGGCCATCACCGATTTCCGCAGGGCCGGCTATGAGTGCTGGCTGGACGATTTCGGCAGCCGCTATTCCTCCCTCAATGTGCTTCACAATTTCTTCCTGGATGAATTGAAAATCGATATGTCCTTCCTCCGCCATTTCAATGAAAGAAGCAGGGAAATTATCAAATCCATCGTGGTCATGGCCAAGACATTGGGCATCCATACCCTGGCAGAGGGGGCGGAGACGGAAGAGCAGGTGGATTTCTTAAGGACCATGGGCTGCGAAAAGATTCAGGGCTATTTCTATAACCGGCCTCTGCCCTGGCAGGATATAGAGCAATGGATGAAGGAAAAGAAGATAGAAATGGAAAGCCCTGCGGAAGAGGCGGTGCTGAACCGGGTGGGTCTGGTAAACGTGGTGACCCATGAACCGGTGGCCCTTTACCTGGGATGGGGCTCTCATATCAGGCTCCTTTTCCAGAACGAAGCCCATGAAAGGAACCTGGAAGGCGCCACGGCAGGTACGGCGGAAGAAGTGAACCGCGCCCTGGCCAATCCGGATTTCCCTCTTCGTGAAAAATTCCTGGCCTTTGTGAAGAGGCTGCTGGGCCGGCGGGACAGGCAGACCATGACCTTTACAGATAACGGCCTTTATTTCCAGATTTCCGGTGAAATTCTGGCAGGGGATAAGAATCTCTATGCCGGGGAAACGTCGGTGTACAATCTTCTGCCCGATGAAAAAATGAAGACGGCAAAAAATTTTGACAGCCTGCTGCGCCGCACCCTTGCTCTCTCTGAAGAAGTCAGTCTCTACCGTGTGAAGGAGGGAACGCTGGAAATCCTGGAAACTGCCTGCACCACCGCCCGTCCCGGGGACAGGATACCGGCGGAGGAAGTACTTTACCGGTATGCGGAGAAAAAAATCTACCGGGAGGACCGGGAGCGCTTCCTTCATTTCGTCAAGCCCGACGTGCTTTACAGCCTGGCCAATGAAAAGAACCGCTACGCCCCCTGCGAAATGTTCCGCGTCAGGGAAAGTGACGGGAGTTATGCCTGGAAGGAATTGGAAGCCTATATCCTTTACCGCACGGAGGAGAAGGATATCCTGCTGGTGGTGAAGAATGCCAGCATTGAAAGGACCTGGGACAGAAAGACCATTCTGGACACCTATGTCCATTCCTTGGCGGTGTCCGAAGGCTCCTATGCCGATGAATGGCGAAAGAAGGCCGCTGTTTTCTCTACCTTTCAGGAGTATAGCCATATCAAATGGTTTGTGAAGGATAAGAATCGCCGCTTCGTGGCAGTGAGCCGGGATTTCCTTTCCTACTATGGCCTTACGCCGGACCGGGTGCTGGGAAAGACGGACGAGGAAATGGAATGGCACGTGGATAATGAACCATTCAAACAGATAGAAAAGGAAGTGCTGGCTCTGGGCGTACCGGTCCGTCACGCCATCGGCAGCTGCCTGGTCAGAGGCCGTTTGAAAACCATTGCCGCCACGAAATTCCCCGTGTACGACGGCGGGAAAATCGTAGGGCTGGCAGGGTATTTCCGTGATATGTCCGAAGAAAAGGTGCTGGGCGAAGAGGAAAGGCAGCTTTCCCTGGTAGACAGTGAAACAGGGCTTGCTTCCTACCGCGGCATGATAGCTGCCGGTCTGAAATATGAGGATAATTACCAGCATCGCCGGGAAGAATACATGGCGGTGCAGGTGAACGTGCCTGCCATGGATGAGGTGGAGCATGCCTATGGCAGAGAGGTCCATAAGGCCCTTCTGGAAAAGGTGGTGGAAATCCTTTCCACCGTGAGCCGCCTGGACATGTCCCTCTCCCGCATCAGCACATCCTCCTTCATTTTCTTCTTCAAAAAAGAGGGCCATGAGGATATGGAAGAGAGACTCCTCCATGCAGCGAATCGGATTCATGACATCACGGAAATCAAAGGGGCCTCCGTCACCCTCTACCTGCAGTATGCCATGGTGAGCCGCAAAGAAACATCCAGCATCGACGGCATGCTGCAGCTCCTCACCGACCGGCTGGCGGTGGGAGAAAAGAACCACTACGGAGAATCCCTGCAGTCCGGCGACCGCATCGTCTTTGAACGGGAGAAATTCGACAAAGCCGATGAATCCGTAACCATTACGGACCCGAAGACCTGGGAAGTGCTTTATGTAAACCGGGCCATGATGAAAAATTCGGGCTATCCGGACGACTACCGCTGGCAGGGAAAGAAATGCTATGAACTCTGGGGAGACAGCAAAGCGCCCTGCAGCTTCTGCCCGATGATGAACCTTCGGAGAGACCGGTTTGAAAGCTGGATTTTCCACAATCCCACCACCGGCGTGGATTTCCTCATGCGGGAAACCCTGGTTTCCTGGAAAGGAAAGACCGTCTGCTTCAGCACAGCCGTAGGTCTCCAGACCTACCTGGCCCACTACCTCCATGAAAATGAGCAGATTTACCGGGAAGTGCAGGCCAATGACATCATATCCGCCGGCCTTTCGGAGAAAGACCCGGAAAAGGGCCTCATGAAAATGATGGAAAGAATGGCCCATTTCCTGAAGGCAGAACGCATCCTCCTATTGGAAGAAAATAAAGAAGAACTCCGCTGCACCTATGAATGGAACAGTCCCTCCATTCCGTCCCGTAAAGACGCACTGCAGCATATTTCCAAAGAAAAAGTCCGTCCCTTCTACGACTATCTCCTGAAAAAAGAAATCGTCATAGAAAACGACGTGCCTCGTCTGTTCACGAACCTGGGCATGAAGAAAATCTACGTGCAGAGCCTGCAGCGCATGGACACAGGCCTCCTCACCCTGCAGGGACAGCGACTGGGATTCATCGAAATCGTGAACCCCGCCCCCGAATCCTGTGAAGGCAGCGGCCTCCTGCTCCGTACCCTCGCCACCATCTTCGCCATCCTTCTCCGAAACCGGGACATGCTGAAAGAAATGTACCGCCTCGGCCACACCGACGAACTCACCGGTGCCGGCAACCTCAGGGCCTTTGAAGACTATGCCGCATCCATCCCCGAAGGCACAAAAACCGCCTTCTTCTACTGCGACATCGACAATTTGAAGAAAATCAACGACCGCAAAGGCCACCACAGCGGCAACGAAGCCATCCGCCACACCGCCGGCGCCCTGGCCGAACAGGCAGGCCTTACCCATACCTATCGCTTGGGCGGCGACGAATTCCTCGCCGTGGCAGCGGACATGGATGAACAGGGAGCAGCAGCCATGGCAGAAGCCATCAGGAAAGGCTTTAAACGGAGAAACGTCTCCGTCTCCCTGGGCCATGCCATCTTCACCGCTCCCTTCCCACCCATGGAAAAAATGCTGGGCGTCATCGATGGGAAAATGTATGAGAATAAAAGAGAGAGGGAAAAGTAAAAGGCCTTTCCTTATATCTTGCCTCCCCCATCTATGGGGGACCGCGTGAGTGGTGAAAGGGAATAGGTTTGCAGAGCGGGTAAAGGTAGAGGTTTTTATTCTGCCCCCTGCATGGACACGCCCTGGTGGGCGTGAGGGTTCAGAAGATTCAAATGGTTCAAAGGTTTGACACGGCCTTCGACTGTGAGGGTTGTGGTGGGCGCCTTCGGCGCCAGTATAAAAGCTGCCTGGCGGCGGCGCCCCCTTTGGTGCCTGTCGGCACCACCTTTCCCCCGCAGGCGGGGGCACAACAAAGCTTCGCATGGCATTTCTTGCGTTAGTTGCTCTACGCTAAGAACGGGTTGTTCTGCCACCGCTTGCGGGGTGGCAAGGGAACTGGATTCGTAGGGAGCCCTTGGGCGACTGAGAATCCAGTGACACGCTTCCCTTTAGGAGAAGTCCCGCGAAGCGGGCAAGGGGGGCCACCGTAGGTGGCCAATCTTGCAAAGGCAGCACAGAAGAGTGCCCCCCCTTTGGTGCCTGCATGGACATGCCCTGGCGGGCGTGAGGGTTAAAAAGGTGCAAAGGGTTCAAAGGTTTGACACGGCCTTCGGCCGTGAGGGTTGTGGTGGGCGCCTTCGGCGCCAGTATAAAAGCTGCCGCTAAAGCGGGGGCACTATGGCACTCCGCATGGTGACACAATTTCATCACACAAAAAAACCGCACATCACTGTGCGGTTTTTTCATGCTTTGTTTCTTTTATTCCAGCGGCAGGATTTTCTTATTATCCGGTCCCGGGGTGGTGACTACGATTTTTTCCGGGGTAATGATGACAGCTCCCTTGGTAGTGCAGGCGCCGTGGAAGAGTGCTTCTGCCATGGCTTTGAATTTCTCTACCACCGGCCCGTCGGTGACGTAGTCTGCTTTTCCTTTAATCTGGTAGCCTTCCGTGGTTTTTGGGTCGAAGGCGGAAATAGCAATGCGGTGGTTGGCTTCGATGTTTTCCAGGGTCTGTTTCAGGAATACATCGCCGATGGCCAGTTTCCCGTCATCCAGCACGGCCTTGAATCCTACGGGCACCACGTTGGGGAATCCCTTGCTGCATACGGTGGCTGCTTCCCAAAGATTGTTTTCCAGAATTTTCTTTACCTGTTCATTCATGATAGAAAAACCTCCTTTGAAACTGTCTCTTGACTGTCTCTATTATACTCCCTGTGGTAAGGGAATGGGAGCCGGTTGTCTGTTTGCCGCTATCCGCTGTCGGCTGTCCGCTTACCGCTAGGCTCCTGCCATTCTTCACTTCGTTCGGAGTGATGCGCCCTGTGGGATGGCAAGTACGTAACGTTGGCTCCTTTCCCTGAAAGGAGCTGGGCGGAGCCCTGAGGATAGGTCCGAACTCCCGCCGACTGGTATTTACGTTCATTGGTCTCAGACGTCCCGTGTGCCGAGATTCTTCACTTCGTTCAGAATGACAATGGAGGGCAGGAGGGTAGTGCGTAATGCACTCTGACCTTTGACTTCTAATATCTAATCCACGCCCCTATCCTCCGTCGCCTACGGCGCCACCCCCTTCCTAAGGAAGGGGGCTGAATACTGCCGCGAAGCGGCGATACCATAACCCTCGGGCCCCAAGGGCCCGTCAAACCTTAGAACCATAAGAACCCTTTGAACCCTAAAAGAGCAGGGCCGCGGCGGCCCTGCTCTTTTATTCAGAAAATCCCTCTTTCAGCTGTTTCAGGCCCTGTTCCAGTGTTTTTCTCGGGCAGGCCAGGTTGAAGCGGAGGAAGCCTTCACCTTCTTTGCCGAAGACGAAGCCCATGTCCAGCCAAAGGTGGCAGTCATAGAGGACTTTGTGCTCCAGTGCTTCGTTGGAAAGACGATAGGCGGAGGCGTCGATCCAGATGAGGTAGGTGCCTTCCGGTTCGATGAGTTTCATTTTCGGAAGGTTTTCGGCCAGGTATTTCCTTGTGAGATCCAGATTTTCTCTGATATATTCCTTTACCGTGTCCAGCCATTCCCGGCCTCCTTCGTAGGCGGCGCGGCAGGCGGCAAGGCCCATGACGTTCAGCTGGTCGTAGCCGAAGGCGTCCAGTTCTTCCTGGAAGGCGCGGCGGATGTCGGGGTTCGGGATGAGGATGTTGGAGTTCTGGAGGCCGGCGATGTTGAAGGTTTTGGAGGGGGCGGTGCAGATGATGGCGCTTTGGGCCGCTTCTTCGCTGACGGTGCCAAAGGCGGTGTGGGGATGGCCGGGATAGGTGAAGTCTTCGTGAATTTCATCGGCCACGATTTTCACACCGTGGGCCAGGCAGATGTCCGCATATTTTGTGAGCTCTTCTCTGGTCCATACGCGGCCTACCGGGTTGTGGGGCGTGCAGAGGAGGGCAAGTTTCACATTTCCCTTCACGATTTTTTCTTCCAGGTCTTTGAAATCGATTTCATAATGGCCGTCCTTCAGTACCAGGGGGCTGTTCACCAGTCTGCGGCCGTTTTTGATGACCGCATTGAGGAAGGGGTAGTATACCGGCTGGTTGATGAGGATGCCGTCGCCGGGCCGGGTGAGGGCTTTCACGGCGATATTGATGGCGGGAACTACGCCGGGGGTCTTGATGAGCCATTCCGGCTGGATGGTCCAGTGGAAATAGGCTTCCTGCCAGTTTGCCAGGGCTTTGAAATAGGCCTTCCCCGATTCGGAGTAGCCGAAGATGCCGTGCTGCACCCGCTTTTCCAGGGCGTCAAGGATGGGCTGGGCCACTTTGAAGTCCATGTCCGCCACCCAGAAGGGCAGCACGTCCGCCGGTTTTCCACGTTGAGCGGCAAAATCGTATTTCAGGCAGCCGCTTCCGAGGCGGTCGATGATGGTATCTAAGTCGGAAAGTTTCATGATGGACTCCTTTGTATGTATTGATTCAATGGTGGTGATGGGGCTGTATTTTCAAATGCAAGAGGGTTCAGGCGCCTTCGGCGCCCGGGTTCTATCGGTCATGTGCTGGCGCACTGACCGATGGGTTCGGCCCACAGAGCGGGCTGGTTCAGAGGGAGTTTTATGCTGTGGAAGTCCTGCATAGGACTTCCAAGTCAGCCGAAGTTGGCCTCTAGCCTGCCCATTAAGAGGCCTTCCTATTATCGGCTGACCTTTGGCGGCGAAAACCGTACAACCGCCCTGGCGGGCGATGGAAATGCACCCCTATTCCCGCTGCGCGGGACTTTCCCCGGAGGGGGAAGTTCTAGCGGCGCTATGCTTTGTGATACTTGTGAGATAATTGCTTTTCGGAGCTTTATTATGCCTCCGCTTTTGTGGAGGCATAGGAGCTGGATTTGTTTTGTAGGGAAGCGACCTGAAAGTCCAGTGACATGCTTCCCCGTGGAGAAAGGTGGCACGCTGGCATCAAAGGAGTACATTTCCAACGGGCGTTTTCCTGCTGCCGACAGGCAGCCTATAAACTCATCGCCGTAGGCGATACCACCACCCTTTGAACCTTCTGAACCCTTTGAACCCTCTGAACCCGGGCCGCTTTGCGGCCCTTATCCCAATGCCTGCTCCAGATCGGCAATCAAATCATTCACGTCTTCGATGCCTACGGAGAGGCGGAGGAGACAGGCGGTGATGCCGCGGGACTGCCGTTCTTCTTCGGTGAGGTCGCTGTGGGTCTGGGTGGCGGGGTAGGTGATGAGGCTTTCTACGCCGCCAAGACTTTCGGCGAAGCGGATGAGTTTTACATCCTTCAGCACCTTAAGGGCCGTTTCGTGGCTGTCGGTATAGAAGGAGAGCATGGCGCCGGCGCCGCGGGACTGTTTGAAGTGGATGTCCCTCCCGGGGAAATCGGCAAGGCCGGGGTAGAAGACTTTGGTGATTTTCGGATGATTTTCCAGCCACTGTGCCAGAACCTCTGCATTTTTCTGGGCCGCTTCCATGCGGAGGGCCAGGGTCTTGATGCCGCGGATCACAAGCCAGCTGTCCCAGGGAGCCAGGCAGCCGCCTACGGTTTTATAGAGGAAACGCACTTTTTCCGCGATTTCCTTGTCCTTCACCACCACAAAGCCTGCCAGGGTGTCGTTATGGCCGGCCAGGTACTTGGTGCCGCTGTGGAGGACGATGTCGGCGCCGAAGTCAATGGGGTTGCAGAAATAGGGGCTCATGAAGGTATTGTCCGCAATGAGGAGGGCGCCGTGGGCATGGGCGATGTCCGCCATTTTCCGGATATCTGTAATCTGCATCATGGGGTTGGTGGGAGTTTCGATATATACGGCTTTCACCGTTTCATCGAAGGCTTCTTCCACTTTATCTTCGTGGGAGGTATTTACGAATTTGAACTGAATGCCGTTCTTTTCGTTGACGAAGCGGAAGAGACGGATGGAGCCGCCGTAGAGGTCGTCGGAAGAAATGATGGTATCCCCCGGTTTGAAGAGTTCCATGACCATGGAAATGGCGGCCATGCCGGAGGAATAGCTGGTACAGTCACAGCCGTGTTCAAGGGCGGCAACCACTTTTTCCGCACATTCCCTGGTGGGGTTTTGAACCCGGGTGTAATCGTAGCCGGTAGACTCTCCCAGTTCCGGATGGCCGAAGGTGGCGCTCTGGAAAACCGGTACGGAAATGCAGCCGGTGGGATCCTGCCAGTCGCTGCCGTGAATGCAGATTGTTTTGATATTCATATGAAAAACCTCCCTATTTTTGGAAATAAAAAATCGTCCCTCAAAACTGAGAGACGATGTATCACCGTGTTACCACTCTTCTTTTCCCCTCCGTTACCGGAAGAGGACTTGACAGGTACGCCGGACAATGCCATAAATACCCTGCTGCTGTAACGGGCAGTCCCGGCGGGCTTCACGATTCGGCCCGGAGGCTCCAAGTCCATCTTCAGGCGCCCCTTCTGCACTGCTTTCACCACACGCAGCTCTCTTTGCCATTTGAGAAGCCCTACTCTTCTTGTCATTGCCTTCTTTGAAATTGCAAATATGATACCACGGGTAAAGAATGATGTCAAGGCGTCGGTGCCGGCCGTAAGTGTCAAGTTTTCCTCGGTAATTCATTTGACTGTAGATAATTACTATC
>ERZ791907.520-NODE-520-length-39588-cov-18.834214_pt1 | contig 39588 bp, 31 predicted proteins | sample MGYA00510145_ERZ791907 | MGnify/ENA primary metagenome ERZ791907 (study PRJEB30046, sample SAMN00792089) | human gut metagenome | study: EMG produced TPA metagenomics assembly of the A metagenome-wide association study of gut microbiota in type 2... | reverse complement strand
CAATTATATTGCAAAATTGGAATAATACAATTGAACATGGGAAGCTGGTGATTAATTCATAAAGCAGGCTGTAGAATCTACAGCAAAGAGACTTGTTCCGGGGATGCAGGTAATTGTGAATGGAGCCTTCTATGATGTAACCGGCAGCAGAGAACTGTTACCGGCAAAGAACAAGGATTATGACAATGCCTGGAAAGTTGACATACAGAAGGGAACTCTCAGCAGATACGAAGCGGAACATAAAGAAGATGGTTCTTTCAATCCTCTTAACTCTGCCGGTATGGCGTTGATTTCCGATGAGATTGGGAAACCATGGACAGAAATGTATAAACATGGAGTCCGAGGCCCCTGGGGCGCACTTGGAAAATACAATGCAGTTGGAAATGCAGTGGGTGGGATTGTAGACATTACCGGAGATTTTAATGCATATAGCGGAAAAGACTTGGGAATAGCCGTAGGAATTGACAGCGCAAAAGCTTATGATTTCTGTACTCGCTGGCGTATATGTTCCTGTTCCCGGGGTTATGCTGGCACCTTTAATTGACTATTGGGCATATTGGGGAAAACAGCATTTGCAAACGGATAAGCAAAAAAAGAAGAAAAGCGAATATGAGAAAAGAGGTGAATGATTATGGACCGGTATATGCTCATGGATATCTGTTCTTTGGCGGTATTTATCTATATGATATTCAATTGGCTGAATAATTATAAACAGATGAGCACCAAACGATATAAAGTAAGTCTGACTATCAGTTATCTGGGAATGCTTTTTGCTATTTTTTGCTTGGGCTATTCTATACATGGGATAAATTATTTTTATGTTTCATTTAAGTTTATGGTGGTCACATATCTATTTTTGGCACTCATATTTCCTGTTTCAATCTATAATGCAATGAAAGTTAGGATTATGAATGCGGATTATAAGAAAAAATATGCTAAAATTGCACTGCCTTCAGATTATGAACGGTGGGTTAAGTCCAAAAAGTTTTTCTTTTGGGGAATGTTGTTAGCAATAGCCATTGTTATATTTGAAGCTTTTTTTAGTCTGGAAGGTGGCAATGATTCCTTTATGCGACAACATTGGGATGGAATAGTTTCTAGAAACTATTCAGACTATACATCCGGGAAATAACATGGATGTATTCTGCTTAGATAAAAAAGATAAGATTTCTCTTTATAGTTTTATACCACGCAAAAAAGGCCTCACAGACATCTGTGAAGCCTTTTTGCATGGAAAAGAGCATACCACATGGCAGGCAGTCCGTCCTGCCCTCATTTTACCCCTGGCCGTTATGCTCTTTATTTTCCATTTTTCAGTGCACTGAAGTGAAGCAGCCTCCTTTCTGTCCCCTCCCTCCTGCTCCATGGATGGGCGCCTGCAGGATTTCCGAGGGGATTTTACCGGTGCTGTTTCTATAGGGATAGTCCGGTTAACAAGGCTAACATCTCAGAATCAGGCCTGTGCAGAGAAATTTTTTATTTCTTTCTTGGCAGAAAGAAATAAAAATCCGGTTCTGATTTGCAAAATGATAAATCCTATTGGTACATTGGATAGGTTTTAGGTATAATAGAAGTATAAATGGTCTGAATATAGTACTGCATAGAATCAGCCATTCTCTGTGTTTGCAGTGTTATCATTGACTGGCCCGGAGGTCCGGGCAGGGAGGTTTCTATGAGCGAAGAAAAGATTATGGAAAAGACACCGGCAGTTCGTCCCGAAGCAGCTCCTGAAGTAAAAGAAACGGCCAAGCCGCCGATGGAAATGGAAGCGGCTAAGCCTCCGGTACCGAAGGAAGAAGCCGGTCTTCCGGCTGAGAAGGAAGCGGCAGGGCTTCCGGCTGAAAAGGCAGAGGCTTCTGTACCGGCCGCTCCCTTGGAGGAAACCGAGGAGGTTCATGTGGATTCTCCGGAGCCGGATATGGAAATCAACATCATTGATGACAGGGACAAGGAAGCGGAAGGTCTCATCCGCTGGGCTGCCGGCCGTGCCGGTGTGATTGTGGCGGCTCCTCTTCTGGGCACCGCAGCACTGGTGGCTAATGAGGTATACATGATTTCCAAAATCGGCACGGTCTATGGTGTGGAGCTGAACCAGAAGGCGGTGCTGTCCTTTATCGGTTCCCTGGGGGCTACGGTGGTAGGTTCCACCCTGGCCACGCTGATTCCTATTTCCATCATGCAGATTCCCATCGGCGTTTCCGTGACCTACGGCATCGGCAAGGCTGCCCAGCGCTGGATCAAGGATGGCATGCCCGATGATACGAAGCCCTATCGCGCTGTTTTTGAGGAAGAAAAGGCGGAAGGGGAAAAGGATGTGAAGGAGCTGGAGAAAAATCCGAAGAAGGATGAGCCTCTGGGCGATGAAAAGAAGGATTTCACAGCGGAGCTGAAGAAGAACTGGAACGATGTGTACCCGGAAAAGGCTCATGAGGCGGTGGACAAGCTGGCCCGCCAGCTCACGGAGTCTGCAGGGGTTCTGGGAAATAAGCTGGTGGATGCGCTGAAGAAGGCCGGTGTCACCGATGAGCAGATTGAAAAGGCGAAGTACACCGCCCTTGGCGCTTCTGAAGTGGCCCAGGAAACGGCGGAAAAGACGGCCCGGGATCTGCAGGCCATTGCCCGCATCAAGTCCAGGGAGTTCAGGAAGGATGCAGCCCGCCGGGCGGACGAAATGAAGGCCCAGGCCCGGGAGCAGATGGGCGAGCTCCAGAAGAAGACGGAGGAAATGAAGCGGCAGTCTGAAATCCAGTCCCAGCAGATGAAGCTGAAGTCCGACAAGCTGAAGGCCCAGGCCCGGGTGCAGATGCAGGAGGCTAAAATCCAGGCAAACAAGCTGAAAATCCAGGCCCAGGAGCAGGCAGATGCGGCCCAGGCCAGGGCCCAGGAAATCTCCGACAGGGTGGTGGAATCGGCAGGCCGGTATCGGGATGCTGCCATGGAAGCCGCCAGCCAGGCGAAGGCAGGCGTGAAGAGCACTGCGGAAGAGTACCGGGCAAAGATTGAGGAAAGGGCCAGGCAGAAACAGGCCGAAGCGGCAGAAAGGGATGGAAAAAGCGTTGAAGGTGCTGGAAAAGCTGAAGAAACTGCTGCTTCCCCTGACGAAAAAACTAAAAGCGAATGACCAGGAAGTGAAAGGGGACCTGTCTCTGCTCCACAAGGAGCAGGTGGGACCTGTGGAAAGAAGAGTCATTTCTCCCTGGGGGAGAAGGCGGATACGCCACCGGCGGTCCAATCATCCCTGGGTGAAAGGAAAGTAATGGAAAGGAGCGGTGAAATCACAGGATCTATGATTTCACCGCTCCTTTTTCCTTACCTATTATATATGTAATAGTGTAATAGGATATTTAAAGTTTCCATGCAAAAAAGCCGGCTTTGGCCGGCTGAAAATGCAAATAAATCAGATGTCTCTGTTTACTTTATGAGAACGAAGGCAACGAGTGCAGACATTCATTCTCTTGACCTGTCCGTCTACCAGTACGCGAACTCTCTGGATGTTCGGTTTCCAGGTTCTCTTTGTTTTCAGATGGGAATGGGATACGTTGAATCCCGTAGCGGTTTTCTTGCCGCAAACTTCACAATAGTTAGCCATGTGCTACACCTCCTTGCACTTCCGCAATTGCAACATTCATAATATATCACACTTGCTTTTTTTAAGCAAGTCTTTTACGTAATCAATTTTCAGGAATATAATAAACAGAGAATCCCTGTTTCCGCCCGGAGAGGAAATCCTCTCGGGCACTGTATTCGGAAAGGTCTTCTTCATGCATTTATCAGATTCCGTACAATATATCAAGGGCGTAGGGCCCAGTATGAAGGAAAAGCTGGCGCGGCTTGGCATAGCCACGGTGGAGGATCTCATTTCCTTCTATCCCCGCCGTTACCAGGACTGGACCAAAATCACAAAGATGGAAGAACTTCGGCCGGATGACGAGGCGGTCATTTACGGCAAAGTGGCGGATATGCGGCTGATGACTCCGCGCCGGGGCATGAGCATACTGAATGTGCTCCTGGTGGACGGCACTGGCGCGGTGACGCTGGTGTATTTCAACCAGCCCTGGAAGGCGGACACCTTCCGGAAGGACACCTATGTGCTGGCCTATGGCCGCATTGAATATAACTACGGAAAGCTGCAGATTTCCAATGCGGAAATCGAAGTGGTGTCTCCCGACGAGCTCTCTTCTTTCCAGAAGCTGGTGCCGGTGTATCCTTTGACCGAGGGCATCCGCATCGGGAAGATGCGGGATATGATTTCCTTCGCCCTGGACCATGTGGAGGATATGGAGGAAAATCTGCCGCCGGAAACGCTCCTGCGGGAGCATCTCATGGGGCGTCTGGAGGCGGCCCGGGCCATGCACAGTCCGAAGAACTGGGAGGAGCAGAAGGAAGCCCGCCGCCGCACGGCTTTTGAGGAGCTTTTCTTCATGCAGGCAGGCATCCTGCTCCTTCGGAAGAAGCGGGAGCAGCATGTGATGAGCATCAAGTGCGCTCCCTCCGGGAAACTGGTGCAGGCGGTGCTTAAAAATTTCCCTTTTCATTTGACCGAAGGGCAGCGGCAGGCCTTTGCCGACATTGAGGATGATATGGAAGGACTTGTCCCTATGCAGCGTCTCATCCAGGGGGACGTGGGCAGCGGCAAGACGGCGGTGGCGGCGCTGGCGCTGGCAAAAATCGTGGAGAACGGATACCAGGGAGCCCTCATGGCGCCGACGGAGGTGCTGGCAGGACAGCATTACCGGACGTTTCAGGAGTTTTATAAGGGCCTTCCCATTCATGTGGCCTATTTGTCGGGGCAGACGAAGACAAAGGAAAGAAATGAAATCCTGAAGGGCTTGAAAGACGGCTCCATCCATGTGCTCATCGGCACTCACGCCTTGATTGAGGAGGATGTGGTCTTTGCCCATCTGGGACTGGTGATTACGGACGAGCAGCACCGTTTTGGCGTAAAACAGAGGAAGGCGCTGGAAACGAAGGGAGGCTATCCCCATATCCTTGTCATGACGGCTACGCCTATCCCAAGGACCATGGCCCTTTCCATTTACGGAGACCTGGACGTGTCCTCCATCCGCGGCATGCCGCCGGGACGGCACCCGGTGAAGACCTATGCCATCGGAAGTGCCATGCTGCAGCGGGTGTTCAATTTCATGGGAAGGGAAATGACCGCCGGCCACCAGGTGTATGTGGTATGCCCGCTGGTGGAAAAGAGCGAGAAGCAGGACCTGGCTTCTGCTGTGGCGGTGTATGAAGAGCTGAAGGAAAAGGTATTTCCCATGTTTCATGTGGGCCTGGTGCACGGACGCATGAAGAATGCAGAAAAGGACGGGGTCATGGCCGATTTCCATGACGGGAAAATCAATCTCCTGGTGGCCACCTCTGTCATTGAAGTGGGGGTGAATGTGCCCAACGCCACCATCATGTTTGTCTACGGGGCGGACCGTTTCGGCCTCTCCCAGCTTCACCAGCTGCGGGGGCGTGTAGGAAGGGGAAGTGCCCAGTCCTACTGCATCCTGTATTCCGATAATCATAATGAAGTGACGGAGCTTCGTATGAAGCTCATGTGCGAAATAGAGGACGGTTTCCTCCTTTCCGAAAAGGATCTCCTCCTTCGAGGTTCCGGTGAATTTTTCGGCTACCACCAGCACGGCATGCCGGACCTGAAGGCGGCGGATATCGTAAGGGACCTGCCCCTTCTGGAAAGAGCGAGGAAGGAAGCAAAGCGGGCGGTGGACGGCGGTGCCGATTTCAAAGATGAGCTGTCCCACCGTTTCGGCGGCGCCTTCTTCAAGCGGCTTTATGAGGATGAAAAGGGATAAAGAGGGGAAAGCTTTTCCCATTTGCAATTCCTGTTTTCCTGTACCTTTTGTTTATGGTATAATGATTAAATTAATGGATTCAAAATCATATACCCAAAGAGTGAAAGAGGAAATCTGATTTCAAGAAATGGAGGCTATGATGAGAGCAGACAAGTTTGGCAAGAGAGGTCTTACTTTTGATGATGTGCTCCTGATTCCTGCCCATTCCACCGTTCTTCCAAGGGACGTGGACGTGAGCACGAACCTCACAAGACATATCCGGCTGAATATCCCAATCATGAGTGCCGGCATGGATACGGTGACGGAAGCGGAAATGGCCATTGCCATGGCCCGGGAAGGGGGCATCGGCGTTATCCATAAGAATATGAGCATTGACGAGCAGTCCCGGGAAGTGAAGCTGGTGAAGCGGTCCGAGCACGGCGTCATTGTGGACCCCATTTATCTGGCTCCGGACAACACTCTGGCCGATGCGGATGAGCTCATGAACAAATACCATATTTCCGGCGTTCCCATTACGGAAGAGGGAAAGCTGGTGGGCATCATCACCAACAGGGATATGCGCTTTGAGACGGACCTGTCCCGTCCCATCAGCGACATCATGACCTCCGAGGGTCTGGTGACGGCACCGGAAAATACAACCATTGATGAAGCCAAGGAAATCCTGAAGGCCCACCGCATTGAAAAGCTGCCGCTGGTGGACAAGGACGGATACCTGAAGGGGCTCATCACCATCAGGGATATCGAAAAGATGAAGAAATATCCTAATGCGGTGAAGGATGAGGATGGCCGTCTTCTGTGTGCCGCTGCCATCGGCGTCACTCCGGATGTGGAAGAAAGGGTGGAAGCCCTCCTCTCTGCCAAGGCGGATGTGCTTGTCATCGACACCGCCCATGGCCACAGCGAAGGGGTGCTTGAGACCATCCGCCGCCTCCGGAAAGATTTCCCCCATTTGGAACTCATTGCAGGCAATGTGGCCACCTATGAAGCCACGAAGGCATTAATCGAAGCCGGCGTAGATGCGGTGAAGGTAGGCATCGGCCCCGGCTCTATCTGCACCACCCGCGTGGTGGCCGGTATCGGTGTGCCCCAGATTACGGCAGTCTATGACTGCGCAAGGGCCGCTGAAGGTACAGGGGTGCCCATCATTGCCGATGGCGGCATCCAGTATTCCGGAGACATTGCCAAGGCTCTTGGTGCCGGAGCGTCTTCCGTCATGCTGGGGAACCTCCTGGCAGGCACCGACGAAAGCCCGGGAGAAACCATCATTTATCAGGGCAAGAAGTACAAGGCCTACCGCGGTATGGGTTCCCTGGGAGCCATGCAGGCCGGAAGCAAGGACCGCTATTTCCAGCAGAATGCGAAAAAGCTGGTGCCTGAAGGCATTGAAGGCCAGATTCCATATAAGGGCCATGTGTCCGATGTACTTTTCCAGCTCATCGGCGGTCTCCGTGCGTCCATGGGCTACTGCGGTACGCCGGATATCAAGGCCATGAATGAGGAAACCCAGTTTATTGAGATTACCGGCGCAGGCCTTCGTGAAAGCCATCCCCACGATGTAAGCATTACGAAGGAAGCACCGAATTACAGTACGAAATGAAGGATAAAACGTTGACATCCCATGTAGTCATGGATATCCGCATTCATGCGGTGACCATGGAAGAAGCAGTGGCCTTTGCGGAAAAGCAGATTATGGAGGAAAAGCCCTCCATGATTGCCACGGCCAATGCGGAAATGATTATGATAGCCCAGAAGGACCGGGAGCTCTCCCGCATACTGAATGAAGCGGACCTGGTGGTGCCGGACGGCGCCGGCGTGCTTTGGGCCGGGGAAAAGCTGGGGACCCCTTTCCCGGAAAGGGTGACCGGAGCGGACCTGACCACGGAGCTTCTTAAAAAGGCGTCTGTCATGAACTGGCCGGTCTATTTCCTCGGTGGAAATCCGGGGGTCGCGGCGAAGGCAGCAAAAAAATTTATGGAAGACCACGGGAGTTTCTCCCTGGTAGGCTGCCATGACGGCTATTTCAATGAAGAAGAAGAAAAGAAGATTATCGAAGATATAAGAAAAAGCGGGGCAAAGCTCCTTTTTGCCGGCCTTGGCGTGCCAAAGCAGGAAAAGTGGCTCTCTGCCCACAAGGAGGAACTGGGCGTTCTTTCCATGGGAATCGGCGGCGTATTTGACGTGATGAGCGGCAACCTGAAGAGGGCGCCTCTCTGGATGCAGAGAAATCGTCTGGAATGGGCGTACCGCCTGTACCTGCAGCCCAGCCGCATCGGGCGCATGATGGCCCTGCCTAAGTTTATGCGGGCCGTCAAGAAATGGAAAAAAGAACGCGGGAGTAAGTGATGCTGAAAAAACCTATCATATTACAGGAAGGCTATCCCTTCATGGCGGTGACTTTCCTTCTCGGAGCTGTGCTGTGTTATTTGAAATGGTATTACCTGGCAGTGATACCGTTCGTACTTTGTCTGTATTTTACCTATTTCTTCCGCTGTCCGCCCAGAAATCATAAAATCGTCCCCGGTGACGATATCCTGGTATCCCCGGCAGACGGCACGGTGGTGGATGTATCCCATGATGTGGAGGAAGATACTTTTCTTGGCGAGAAGTGTCACAGGATAACCATTTTTCTCTCCATTTTTGATGTGCATTGCAACCGCAGCCCCATGGCGGGGGAAATCAAGTACCAGTCCTACACCCAGGGCCGTTTCCTTCCTGCCTATAAGGAAGGAGTGGGCTTTGAGAATGAACGGGGGGCCATCGGTATTACCGGAAAGAACCGGTCCATTCTGGTCATCCTCATTGCAGGCATCCTGGCAAGGCGGGTGGTTTCCTGGAAGAATCTGGGGGACAAGCTCACAAAGGGGGAACTGTACGGAATGATTAAATTCGGCTCCTGCACGGAGCTCTACATTCCCGGTGACTGCGAAATCTGTGTAAAAAAAGGCGACAAGGTCAAAGGCGGCCTGACTGTCGTAGGGAGGCTGAAGTAAGTGAATAAATCTTGGATTGCAAATGCCGTTACAGCAACAAATGCATTGTTCGGCGGCCTGTCGATTATGATGTCCATTCAGGGCAATTTCAAAACGGCGGCTGTATTCATTCTCATTGCCATGGTGGCGGATGCCCTTGACGGAAGGGTGGCCCGTGCCCTGCACACCGCAGGCCCCATGGGTGTGGAACTGGATTCCCTTTCCGATGATATTTCCTTCGGCATTGCCGCCGGCGCCCTCATGTATGCCTACCAGCTTCATGAACTGGGGCCTCTGGGATTCATTCCCTGCGCCCTCCTTGGCACCTTCTGCGCTTTCCGCCTGGCCCGGTTCAATGTGAAGGTCACCAGCGTGCACGGCTATTTCGAAGGCCTGCCCTGCCCGACCACCGGCGTTATTGTGGCTGCCTATGTGCTCTCCGGCATTAAAATCTGGAACTGGCTGGCCGTGCTCTGCGTGCTGCTTCTGGCATTCCTCATGGTCAGTGAAATCCATTATCCCGACAATAAAGGCGCCAGCGCCGACCAGCTCCATCTGCCGGCACTCCTCATCTGCCTGGCTTTCTTTATCATCTGCACCATTTTCTACTGGCCCGTATGGGCAGCTGCCCTCTGCGCCGGCTATATCATGTTCGGCATGATGAATACCTTCCTGAACCGCAGAAAGGCAAAACGGAAAGCAGGGAGAACTAGGAGAACTGCCGGCGGAGACGGCGAAGGGAAAGAATGATGACTTACATACTCGATATAATCATGATTCCCGTGCAGCTGATCGTGGCGTTCTTTACCATTTACTACACGGTCATTGCTGTATGCGGCATGTGGCATCGAAAAGAAAAAAATCTGGCACCGCCAAAGAGCAGGTTCGCCGTGGTCATTCCCGCCCATAATGAAGAAATGGTGCTGGCGGATCTTCTGGAAAACCTGAAAATGCTGAAATATCCCAAAGAGCTTTACGATGTGTATGTGATTGCGGACAACTGCACCGACCACACCGCAGACATTGCCCGTAAGCACGGGGCCTACGTCTTTGAAAGAACCAACAAGGAACTGGTGGGCAAGGGCTATGCCATGGACTGGGTATTTCCGAAGATTTTTGCCCTGAATAAAGGATACGACGCTTTCTGCGTCTTCGACTCCGATAACCTGGTGCACCTGGACTTTCTGGCGGTCATGAACAACCGTCTCCTGAAGGGGCAGAAGGTCATGCAGGGCTACCTTTCCGCCAAGAACCCCACGGACACCTGGGTGTCCGGCACCTTTGCCATTGCCTTCTGGACCATCAACCACCTGTGGCATCTGGGTAAGTACAACCTGGGCCTGTCCTCCTGCCTTGGCGGCACGGGCATGTGCATTGCGGCGGATATTGTGAAGAAATACGGCTGGGGCTGCGACTGCCTCACGGAAGACATGGAATTTTCCATGAAATGTCTGTCCCACGGCATTCGTACCTGCTGGGTTCATGACGCCATCATTTATGATGAAAAGCCTCTGGGCTTCATGGCCTCCTGCCGCCAGAGAAAGCGGTGGGCCCAGGGCCAGTTCGACTGCTCCGAGCGCTACATCCCCATCCTTTTCAAGGAAGGCATCAAACGGCACAGCATCGTCATCCTTGACGGCATCATGCAGCTTCTGCAGAACTATTTCCTTCTGCTCTCCACATTCTATCTGGTGATGACATATATCAATATGTTCTATCCCTGCTTCACGGTGATCCTCTATAACGATGTATTGGTGCCTCGCCAGTTCTGGGCGGTGCTGGGCTTCATCCAGTCCGTGGTGCCCCTCATCGTGCTGCTGCAGATCGAAGTGCCTCTGAAGATTTACCTCTACTGGCTCATTTACCCCGTTTTCATGTATTCCTGGATTCCCGTCACCATCCTGGGCTGGAAGGACCGCCATAAAAAGGGCTGGGTCCATACCATCCACACCAGAAGCATGCATTTTGAACAGGCCAAGCTGACCAGAAAGAAAGAAATCGACCAGTGAGAAGGGCTGCGGAGAAATGATTATCTGATTGTCTGGCAGAAAGACGTCAGACATGAGTCTCCCGCCTTTCACTGTCATTCTGGGTGCAGCGAAGAATCCCGGTACATGCCGAAAGTGAAGGCACTGCCGGTACATACCGATAAGCGGGAGACTATCAGACATTCAGACGTCAGACGCTCTGCTGTCATTTCGAGGAGAGCGAAGCGGAGCCGAGAAATCTCCTTCCTCAATAGTACAGAAACCGTCTGCCAACCATAATGGCAGGCAGCATATCGTCATTTCCTAATCCTCCAAAAGATACGGAATTTATAAAACAGGGCTGTGAAGAAATGGTTTATATTTCTTCACAGCTTTTTTGTGTGGAATCTTCATTTTTAGGGAAGCACTGATTAATTCGCAGAATCGAATTTCATATGTATTTTTATCCAATACTGCGTCATCAGTCTCCTTAAATAGCTCGCTATTCGCGTCGACTGATTCCTTGCATTGAATAAAAATACAAGAATGAAATTCGATAACGATTTAATCAGCGCTTCCCTGGAAAAGGTAAACAGAATTAAAGGAAACATAAATCATGGTAGTTATCTATGGATAACTCCATGGGGCCGTGTATAATTAAGGAAGCAGATTATCAGGAAAGGGCTGATTTCATTCTGTGAAATTAAAACAATCTGAATGACGCATCCCTTTTCCGGAAACATATATGACCGGGGAGGTTTTTATGCAGCTTCCGATATTTCGTTCAAAAAGAGCAAAGACCCTGCTTTGGATTTTCATCCTTATACTGATGCTGGCCGGTATTTATGCCTATACCCATCGAAGCCAGAGCAGTGCAGGCAAAGTATCCGCCCATCCCCTGGTGAAGGTGGAGAAAATGGAGAGAAAGGATATGATGAAGCGGGTGGTGCTGTCCGGAGAGACGGTGCCGAAGGAGTCCGTGGATATTTCTCCCAAGTACGCAGGGCGGCTGGACAAGGTGTATGTGGATTTGGGGGATAAAGTAACGAAGGGGGATATCCTGATTTCCCAGGATACGAAGGACATAACTTTGTCCATCGCCCAGAACAGGGCTGGCAGCGATGAGGCTTCCGCCGATGCTGTGGAAAGCAGGGCTTCCTATGATGCAGGCACACTGAAGGCACAAAGCGACTATGACAATGCCCTTGCCACTTTTAACAGGTATGATACCCTCTTCCGGCAGGGCGCCGTTTCACGGCAGGAAAGGGATGACAAGTACCAGACCATGATGGAAGCCAGAGCTGCCCTTCAAAGCCTCACCGGCCAGGACGTAGGCGGCGTGCCGGCGGTGATTGCCAGCAAGGAGGCCGCAGCGGCCAAGGCGGCGTATACCGTGGATTCCCTGGAAAGCCAGAAGGCGGATATGACCATGTATGCTCCGGTGTCCGGTACCATCGGCTATCGGGATGCGGAGGCAGGAGAATGGGCCACCGCAGGCCAGAAGCTCCTGACCATCGTGGATAACAGCTCCTTCTACCTGGACTGCACCGTGGCGGAGCAGGATGTGGGAGTTCTCAGGAAAGGCATTGATTTAGATATTTCCATCGACTCTCTGGGGGACAAAGTGAAGGGAAAGCTGATTTATGTGAGCCCGGCCCTGGACGCTGCCACCCATTCCTACAAGGTCCGCATCCTGCTGGACGGCGGTGAAAAGAATCTCCGCGGCGGCATGTTCGGCCGAAGTGAAGTGATGGCGATGGAAAGAAAGAATGCCATCTTTGTGCCCAAGGAAGCGGTATTGGAAAATAACGGCAAAAAATGGGCCTTCCTCATTGACAGCAGCCGCAAGGTGAAAAAGGTGGAGGTCACCACAGGCCTCTATAATGATGATTCCATTGAAATCCTCTCCGGTATTTCCGAAGGAGACAGTGCGGCGGTGACGAACATTTCCAAGTTGAAGGATGGCATGACGGTGGATGTGGAGGAAACGACATGAATCGGTTTAACATGACCCGCTACTCCGTCACCCATCCGGTGGGCATCCTCATGATCGTCCTCTTCTTCGTCACTTTGGGGCTCTACAGCTATTACCGTATCGGTGTGGAGCTGTATCCGAAAATCAATACGCCCTATGTGGTGGTAAGCGTGACCTACAGCGGCGCCGATGCGGAGTCCGTGGAGCAGCAGATTACAAAGCCCGTGGAAGATGCCCTTTCCTCTGTTTCCAATGTGAAGCATATTACGTCCAAGTCAAAAACCGGGAGATCCCAGGTGACCCTGGAGCTTAATTTCGACGCCGACGTGGATGCGGCAGCCGTGGATGCTTCCCAGAAGGTGAATGCCATCAGGAAAAGCCTTCCCGACGATGCGGATGATCCGGTGGTGGAAAAGAGGGATATGGACGCGGCCCCCATCCTTGACCTGGCCCTGGTTTCGCCGCATCCTTTGGATGAAATGTATTCCCTGGCCCAGAACACCTTGACCAATGATTTCACCAAGGCCGACGGCGTGTCGGATGTGGAGCTTTCCGGCGGCAGGGACCCGGAAATTGCGGTCAAAATAGACCGGGATCGGCTGGCGTACTACGGCATTTCCATGAATGATGTCATCAACGCCCTGAAAAGAGAAAATAAGCTGGCCCCCTCCGGCTCCTCCTACACCGACCGGCGGCAGACGCAGATTCGCCTGAGTGCCCAGTACCACTCGGTGGATGAAATCAAGAAAATCCACCTCACCGCAGGAAGCGGGGAATCCATTCCCATCACCGCCCTGGGGGATGTGGTGCGGCAGGATAAGAAGGTGTCCCGCTATGCCCGGATTAACGGACAGGACGCCGTGGGCATATCCATTTACAAAAGCAGCGACGCCAACCTGGTTTCCACGTCCGACGCCGTTATGACGGTGCTGGACCAGCTGCGGCAGGAATATCCGGACTATCAGTTCATCGTGGTCAACGATTCCGCCGCCTACGTAAGGGCCGCCCTGCACAACACCCTGGGCACCCTGGTGGAAGGTCTTTTCACCACCGGCCTGGTGCTGTTCCTCTTCCTTAGGGGCTGGCGCTCTGCAGCGGCTGTGATGATTGCCATTCCGACCTCCCTCATTGCCTCCTTCTTTGCCATGTATATGGCAGGATTTACATTCAACATGATGTCCCTCATGGGCATGACCCTATGTATAGGCATTCTGGTGGATGACTCCATCGTGGTTCTGGAAAATATCCACCGCCATCTGGCGAAGGGGGAGAGCCCGGAAGAGGCGGCGGTGAACGGACGTATGGAAATTGGTATGGCCGCCATTGCCATTACCATCTGCGACGTGGTGGTGTACTTGCCTATTGCCTTCATGACCAGCATGACCGGGCAGTTCTTCCGGCAGTTCGGCCTCACCATCGTTTTTGCGTCCCTCTTTTCCCTTTTCATTTCCTTCACTTTGACCCCCATGCTGGCGTCCCGCTTCTTCCGGGAAGGTCTCAAGGTACCGGATACGAAGCTCTGGCGCACCATGGACCGCATAGAAAACAGCATCCAGGATTTCTATGCCGAAGCCCTCCACTGGAGCTTCTTCCATAAGAAAAAGCTTTTTGCCGGTGTGGCCCTGTCCCTTATCATCTTTACCGCCATGGTGCCCCTGGGCATTATCGGCAGGGAATACATGCCCCGCACCGATGAAAGCGGCTTCAACGTGCAGATCAAGCTTCCCACCGACGCCAGCATCGAGCGTACCGACGCCGTCATCACCAAGCTGGAGGAGTATCTCTCCCAGGTGCCGGAGGCCAGGTACTACATGGCCATGGTGGGCGGTGGGAACGGCGTCAATTCCGGCCGTATCCGGGTTTCCCTGGAAGACAGGCAGGACCGGAGCCGCTCCATCTGGGAAATCACCGATGAAATGAGAAACTGGATTTCCCAAAACATCCAGGACGGCGATGTAAGAATCAAGGAAGACCAGGCCTCCGTGTCCGGCACTTCCGGCGGCGGTCTGGGCCAGGGCGGCGGCGCCTTCCGTCTGGAACTCCGGGGCAATAACATGCAGGATCTGATTCAGGCCTCTGAAATGGCACAGGATATGCTGAAGAATGGAAATTACGGCGTCACCGATATCAGCTCCACCTACCAGGAAGGGCTGCCGGAGCTTTCCATCATTCCGGATAGAGAAAAGCTGAAATACTACGGCGTTACTGTTGGAAGCCTCTACGACACCCTGTCTTCTGCCATCAGCGGCAGCGGAGGCGGTGTCCTTCCCAACGACGTGAAGAACAGCGGCAACGATACGGATATCAATGTCTATTTCAACGGCGGCGAATCCTATAAAAAGTCGGACCTGGCAGTGATTCCCATTGAAACATCAAAGGGCATTGTCCATATATCCGACGTGGCGCAGATTAAGGATGAAGAAGGACCCATTACCATCAACCGCACCGACAAGCAGCGGTCCATCATCATCGGCGCCAATCCCGGCAGCCGGCCCTTAAGCCAGGTCATCAGCGAAGTGACCAATGGCCTCAATAGCGCCGGTCTGCCCAAGTCCGTGAGCTTCCGCTTCTCCGGACAGGCGGACAGCATGAACCAGAGCTTCACGGAACTGCTGGCGGCCCTCCTCATGGGCATGGTGCTGGTGTACATGGTCCTTTCCGTACTCTATGAGTCCGCCAAGACATCCTTCATCCGCATGTTCTCCCTGCCCTTCGGCCTCATCGGCTCCCTTTTCTTCCTCTTCCTCATGAACGATTCCCTGAATATTTACTCCATGATCGGTATCATCGTCATGGACGGCGTGGTGGCCAAGAACGGCACCCTCCTTCTGGACTATACCCTGACCCTCATGCATACAAAGGGCATGAATCCAAAGGACGCCGTTATCGAAGCAGGCAAAACAAGGCTCCGTCCTATCCTCATGACCACCTTCACCATGATTGTGGGCATGATACCTACGGCCCTGGCAGTGACAGCGGGCTCCGAAACCAGAAGCTCCATGGCCTGGGTGATTATCGGCGGCCTTCTGACCTCCACCATCTTTACCCTCCTCGTGATGCCCATGATTTTCCTCTTCTTTGAAAATCACTCCCTCCTTCATTTCCTGAAACGGAAAGAGGCAGGGAAATAGGAAATCAAAAATCCCGGGAAATGCACTCCCCGGGATTTTCTATTTCCTAAAAAGCAGACTTTGCAAAATCTATATAGAAATTTTTCTATTTATATAGTATAATAAAAGAATCAGAATCCATATTTTAGAAATCAGGTGAACTATGCACATTTTTATGACCAACGATGACGGCTTTGAATCTCCCGGACTGATTGAAATGGCAAAGAAACTCTCCCGCCTGGGCCGGGTCACCGTGATTGCTCCCAACCGGGGAAGAAGCTCCTGCTCCTCCTCCCTGTCCCTGCAGACCTATCTTCGTATGTGGCACAAGGAAAGCTACGGCGAAAATATTTCCGTCCTCTCCTGCAACGGTACCACCGCCGACTGCTGCAAACTGGCCCTGGAACACTGGCTTAGAAACGACATGCCGGACCTGGTGGTGTCGGGCATCAACAACGGCTACAACAGCGGCACCGACTGCCTTTACAGCGGCACCGTGGCCGGCGCTCTGGAAGGGGCGGTGTTCGGCATCCCGTCCATTGCCATTTCTGCTGAAACCATAAAGGATAAGGATTTCCTTGAAAAGGCATCCTCCTTTGCCTATGAAATCGTGAAGAAATATTTCGTAGATGAAAAATACAAAGGCACCTTAAGCCTGAACATGCCTAAAGAGGGGAAAGAACTTTCCTTTGAAAATCTGAAAGTGGCAAAGCTGGGCGTGCAGCGCTATGAAAATGCCATTCGTGAAATGAAGGACCCCTCGGGACACCTGGGTTTCTGGCTTTCCGGCAAAATGCTTCCCGACGCAGCGCCGGACACCGACGTTTTCTGGATTCACCGCGGCTATCCTACCCTGACGCCCCTTACCTGGAATATGACAGACCGGGACGCATTGGAAAAAGTAAAGAATTCCATAAAATAGAACCAATAAAAAAACAGCCCTCAGGCTGTTTTTTTATTGAATTGATCACTCTTCCCAAAGCTTTGGCAGGCACGGTTCCACCTGCACCCCTTCCCGGTAATCACTGCCCTGGTCATAGGTGTATTCAATGGCGTAGGAAAGGAAGGATGCCGCTTTCTTTACGGCGTCGGCCAAACTCTTCCCCTGAAGAAGGGAGCCCGTCACCACACTGGTGAAAAGATCGCCGGTGCCGCAGGTGGCAAAGGGAATGCGCTGCACCTTGTAATCGGTGTAGGTGCCCTCATTGGCATCGAAGCAGGCAATGCGGATGGTGCCCTTATCCGACGGCACGCTGGTAATCACCACCTGCTTGGGCCCTTTGGCGGTCAGGTCATGGGCGATAGAAAGAAGGGCATCGGTGGTAACCGGCTTGTCGTCATAGGGACGGTCCGTCAAAAGGCAGGCCTCCGTGTAATTTGGCGTCACCACCGTGGCGGCGCCGATGAGCTTCTTCATTTCCGTCACAATGTCCGGTTTGAAAACGGGATAGAGCTTTCCATCATCCGCCATGGCCGGGTCCACCACCACCAGCGTATCCTTTTTGGCAAAACGGGAAATGGCGTCAAGGACGATACCAATCTGCCCGGCATCTGCCAGAAAACCGCTGTAAATGGCGTCATAGGAAAATTCCAGCTTCTGCCATTTGTCCATGAATTCCTTCATATGAGGCGTGAAATCAGAAAAAGTGAAATCACCGTAGGTGAGATTATTGCTGAAAATAGCGGTGGGGAAGGGGTTCACCTGGAAACCCATGGCAGAAATCACCGGCAGCGCCGCAGTGAGAGAGCAGCGCCCAAAGGCACATAAATCATGAATAGCGAGAACGCGTTTAGCAGACATAGGAATCCTCCTCTATGATGGGAAATTGACTGCATATCAGTTTTCCTGTAATAAACTTATTCTACTCCGCCGCTGGTACTGCGTAAATTGCCAATTTACAAATAAAAGATATGACCAGGAGGCGGCTGTCCGCTATCCGCTATCCGCTGTCGGCTTTCCTGCCTCCCACCGTCATCCGGGGTCGGTCAGCCGACAATCGGAAGGCCCTTTTATGTGCAGGCTAAGGGCCAACTTCGGCTGACTTGGAGACCCTCTGCAGGGTCTCCACAAAGCGAAGGATCTCGGTAAGAATCGCATATGAGTGAAATGCCGTTAAATACCAGGAAAGAAGTGAAGTACCGGACCCCGGCATGAATAACCATGGTTTCAATTACGGCAGGTACCGAGATTCTTCGCCGGCGTTCAGATGGTTGGTGGGCCAACTAAAAGAAAGGCCCTTTAATGGGCAGGTTAAGGGCCAACTTTGGCCGACTCGCACATTCTATGCAGAATGCGCGCAGAGTCCGTCAGGAAGTCCCGTAACGCTGACTTCATACTCATCGCCGTAGGCGATACAACAACCCTTTGAACCTTAAGAACCTTTTGAACCTTCTGAACCCGGCCGCGAAGCGGCCATGATCCCCTTGACAGGGGACCCCAGGGGGGTGTAGTATTATAACCGCTACAGATAAAAGATAAGAGTTCTCAATAAGCGAGGTCATGATGAGCGAAGAAAAAGAACAGGAAAGCTGCGAATGCCGCCATACCCTTCGGACGGACCGAGAAAGGAAGGTCCTTCTCACCCGGCTGAAAACGGTGGAGGGGCAGATTCGAGGCATTGAAAAAATGGTGGAAAACGACGCCTACTGTCCGGATATTGTGATGCAGGTGTCTGCTGTTACCAATGCGCTGAACAGTTTCAACAAGCTCCTCCTTGCTGCTCATATCCGGGGCTGTGTCACCGAAGACATCCGGGAAGGAAAGGAAGACAAGGTGGACGAGCTCTGCAGTATGCTGCAGAAGGTAATGAAATAAAAATTTCATCGGTCATATCATGAAAGATGGTGATTCAATGAGTGAAAATAAATGTCAATACGTGGTGACCGGCATGACCTGTGCCGCCTGCCAGGCCCATGTGGAAAAAGCGGTGAGCAAAGTACCGGGGGTGGACAAGGTGACGGTGTCCCTCCTCACCAATTCCATGGCCGTAGAAGGAAGCGCACCTGCCTCGGACGTGGTGAAGGCGGTGGAAAAGGCAGGCTACGGCGCCAAACCCATGGGTGCCTCCGAGAGGGGCATGTCCAAACTGGAGGCAGAAAAGGAGGCTTTGGAGGACCATGAAACGCCGAAGCTGAAAAGAAGGCTTCTCCTTTCCATCATTTTCCTTTTCATCCTCATGTACTTTACCATGGGCCACAACATGCTGGGATTTCCGGTGCCCTCTTTCCTTGACCACAACCATCTGGGCATTGCTTTAACGGAAATGATTCTGGCCCTCATTGTGATGGCAGTGAACCATGCCTTCTTTATATCGGGGTTCAAATCCCTTTTCCACGGCAGCCCCAACATGGATACCCTGGTGGCCCTGGGCTCCTCGGTTTCCTTTGTCTGGTCTCTCTACGTATTCTATAAAATGACCTGGCTCATAACGGAAGGGGCGTCCAATATGGATATCATGCCCCTGTACCATGACCAGCTTTACTTTGAGTCCGCCGCCATGATTCCGGCCCTCATTACCGTAGGAAAACTTCTGGAGTCCATTTCCAAGGGACGTACCACCGACGCATTGAAGAGCCTTATGAAAATCGCACCGAAAACGGCGCTGGTGGAAAGGGAGGGAAAGGAATCCCTCATTCCCGTGGAAAAAGTGCGGGCAGGAGATATATTCATCGTGAAACCCGGCGAATCGGTGCCGGTGGACGGTGAAATTCTGGATGGTGAAACGGCGGTGGACGAGTCTGCCTTAACCGGCGAATCGGTGCCGGTGGACAAGAAACCGGGTGATTCGGTGAGCGCCGCCACCATGAACACCAGCGGATATATCCGCGCCCGGGCCCTTCGGGTAGGGGAGGACACCACCTTCGCCCAGATTATCCGCATGGTCAGCGATGCCGCTGCCACCAAGGCTCCCATTGCCCGCATTGCGGACAAAGTATCGGCGGTGTTTGTTCCGGCGGTGATTCTCATTGCCATCCTTGTATTCATTCTTTGGACGCTGCTGGGCGCTCCTGTTTCCACGGCCCTGGAATACGCCATCTGCGTCCTCGTCATTTCCTGCCCCTGTGCCCTGGGTCTGGCAACACCGGTGGCCATTATGGTAGGCAACGGCATGGGCGCTAAAAACGGCATCCTCTTCAAAACCAGCGAAGCCCTGGAAAATGCAGGGAAAATCAATATCGCCGTCATGGATAAAACCGGCACCATTACGGAAGGAAAACCGGAGGTCACCGATATCATTCCGGCAGAAGGAGTCTCGGAAAAGGAACTTCTGGAAAAGGCCTACGCCCTGGAAGTGAAATCGGAGCATCCCCTGGCGCAGGCAGTGGTGAATGATGGAAATCGGAAAGGTGTGAAAGCCCTTCCTCTCACCGACTTCAAAATCCTCTCCGGCCATGGACTGGAAGGCAGTCTTGAAGGAAAGAAACTCCACGGCGGCTCTCCCGCCTATATTTCCACTTTGACCTCCATCAAAGAACTCGGGGAGAAGGCGGAAGCCCTGGCGGAAGAAGGAAAGACGCCCCTCTTCTTTGAAGAGGACGGCAGACTGCTTGGTCTCATTGCGGTGGCCGATGTGATTAAAGAAGACTCTCCCCGGGCCATCAAAGAACTTGAGGCCATGGGCATCCAGGTGGTCATGCTCACCGGCGATAATGAAAAAACCGCCGCCGCCATTGCAAAAAAGGCCGGCGTGGACCATGTGATTGCAGGCGTCCTTCCGGACGGGAAAGAAGAAGTCATCCGGAAACTTCAGGCCTATGGAAAGGTGGCCATGGTGGGCGACGGCATCAACGACGCCCCGGCCCTGGTGAAAGCGGATACGGGCATTGCCATCGGCGCCGGCACCGACGTGGCCATCGACTCCGCCGACATTGTACTCATGAACTCCCGCCTCACCGACGTATCGGCGGCAGTACGCCTTTCCAGAGAGACACTGAAAAATATTCACGAAAACCTTTTCTGGGCCTTCACCTACAACGTGCTCCTCATCCCCATGGCCGCTGGCCTCTATCCCGGCATCCGCATGAATCCCATGTGGGGCGCCGCCGCCATGTCCCTCTCCAGTTTCACCGTCTGCATGAACGCCCTCCGGCTGAACCTCTTCAACCTCCGGAATGCATCCAGCGATAGAAAGAAAAAGATGGTCTCCATTCCGGACTGGAAAGCAATTTCCGGAAAACCGAAGCCCGCAGAAGATAAGAAAGAAGAAAACAGGGCGGAACTGCTGGTGGAAGGCATGATGTGCGAAAACTGCGAAAACCACGTGAAGAAAGCACTGGAATCCCTGCCCTTCATTACCAGCGCACAGGCGGACCACAAAACAGGCCGCGTGTCCATTACATACAGCTCACAACCCGACGAAGCAGCCATGAAAGAAGCGCTGGCCAAGGCGGATTATGAATATAAAGAAATCATATTTCCAAAGGAGGAAACAAACATGAAAGAAACAGTTAAAATCGAAGGTATGATGTGCAATCACTGCGAAGCCACCGTCAAGAAAGCCCTGGAAGCTCTGGACGGTGTGGAAAAGGCGGACGTATCCCACGAAAAAGGCACCGCCGTCCTCACCCTGGACAAGGCAGTGGCCGATGGAGACATCAAAAAGGCCATCGAAGACAAGGACTACACCTTCGTGGGCATTGAAAAATAAGGAAATCCAAAAAGCCGTAAAGCGGGAAACCGCTTCACGGCTTTTATTTTGGAAAAATAAAAACCAGCCTGCATAAAGGCTGGTCTTTGTGGTGCCGGAGGCGGGACTTGAACCCGCACGATGTTGCCATCGCCAGATTTTGAGTCTGGTGCGTCTGCCATTCCGCCACTCCGGCATATCGGTAATTATTTTATCATACGGAATCATGTATCGTCAATGAAAAAGTGGGAGATAAGTGGGATAGTGGGACAGTGAGGATGGAGGCAGGATGGAAAGAGCTTAATGACGTCTGAAGTCTGAAGTCTATCGTCTATCGTCTAATCCACGCCCCTATCCTCCGTCGCCTAACGGCGTGCACAGCGAACATGAGTTGCACTAGGGAACTGGATTTGTAGGGAAGCGACAGCGCCCCGAAAATCCAGTGAGTCAGTGACAGCAGAGGCTGAAGGAGCGATAGCGACGCGCAAATCATAGTGAGTCGTTTCCACTTTAGGGGCCACCCCCTTCCTGTGGAAGGGGGCTCTGGCTCTTCGGCATGCAGCACTGGTGACATAAAAAGCAAGTCCCGTAACGCCTTGTTTTCCCTTGAGGTGGCAAGGGAACTTGATTCGTAGGGAGACGCAGTCGACTGAGAATCAAGTGACACGCTTCCCAGCGGGGCAAAAGGGTGTACGGGGCTGCAAGTCGAAATGATATTCTCTGCTGCCCTGACTGCCAAACGGCAGCCTTCCCGCCGATTGGTATTTAACCATATTTCTGACATTTACGATTCTTACTGCGCGCATTCTGCATAGAATGCGCGAGTCGACCAAAGTTGGCCCTTAGCCTGCCCATAAGAGGGCTTTCCTTTTAGTTGGTCGACCGACCATTCTTCGCCTGCGGCTCAGAATGACGATGAAGGCGGGAAGGAAAGCAGGTAACGCAATCTGTCGTCTGATTTCTAACGTCTATCGTCTATCGTACGCCCCTATCCTCCGTCGCCTAACGGCGTGCACAGCGAACATGATTTGAAGGAGCGATAGCGACGCGCAAATCATAGTGAGTCGTTTCCCCTTTAGGGGCCACCTCCTTCCTAAGGAAGGAGGCTAAAAACTGCGGCGGAGCCGCCACCTTCCCCTTGAGCGTCAGCGAACACAACCATTCTACACAACCCGCCGCCGCAGGCGGCCCCAACCCGCGCCGTCAGGCGCGCCCCTTTTTTCAAAAACTGCGGCGATACCACAACCCTCGGACGCGAAGCGTCTGTCAAACCTAAGAACCCTCCGGCTCAAAGGACCGGTCAAACCTAAGAACCTTTTTTCCAATCCTTTGAACCCCTTGTTCCCCTGTGTTATGATGGAAGTATCCTTTTTCAGAGGGAGATGAGAGTGTGAATATAAAGCTGGTGCTGCTGGGGCTTCTGGCCTTATTCAGTCTGTATCGTTTGTATGAACATAATGATTTCATGACGCTCTGCGCCACGGTGATTGTGGTAGCTGCCTTTGTACTGTCTGCCCTGCATTTGTGGCGGAGGCGGGAATGATAGGCCCGTTGGGCGTAAAGGAGGGGTTCTTTTGCATTGCAGAGAATTAGCTGAACAGGAAAGGGACACGGTGATTTCACTGCGCCGCCATTTCCATGAACATCCTGAACTTTCACAGAAGGAGTTCGGGACCATGGATTATATTGAAAATTTCCTTCATGGTTTGGAAATTGAAACGGTACGGGTGCCCCATGGCGGGGTGTTCGGATTTATTGACAGCGGGAAACCGGGCTGGACGGTGCTCATGCGGGCGGATATCGATGCCCTTCCCATCAGGGAAGACCCGGTGAACCTGTCCAAGGAAAGGGTGTGCATTTCCAAAAACGACGGTGTCATGCATGCCTGCGGCCACGACGGACACATGGCCATGCTGCTGACGGAGGCTAAAATTCTTGCTCTCCATAAGTCGGACTGGGAGGGAAAGGTGGTCCTCATGTTTGAGGAGGCCGAGGAAATGGGTGAAAGAGGGATTGCGCCCATGCTCCGTTATCTCAGGGACCATCATATCCATGTGGATACCTGCTTTGGCACCCATGTGAAATGGGATCTTCCGGCAGGAAAGGTGGGCATCCTTTATGGCACCGCCATGGCTGGGGCCTATTTCTTCCGTATCAAACTGCATGGAAAGAGCGGCCACGGTTCCCGTCCGGATATGGCGGTGAGCCCCATTGAATGCTTTATTTCCATTGCGTCGGAGCTCCGTTCTTACCGCATGCGGGTGACGGCGCCTACGGACAGCTTCACCTATTCCTTCGGCTCCGTGGAAGCGGGCCATGAACCGAATATTATTCCCGAAGAGCTCATGTTTGCCGGCACCGCCCGCTGCACGAGAAATGAGGACGGCCTGGCTTTCCGGAAAACTCTTCTGGAGGTGACGAAGAATACCGCCGCCCTTCACGGCTGCACGGTGGAAGTGATGGAAGACCAGTATTTCCCGGTCACCGTGAATAATAAGGAATGTGTGGACCTGGCAAGGGAGGCGGTGGTGAACCAGCTGGGAGAAGAAGCGCTGGATAGGGACTGCCCCATGTGGATGGCCACAGAAACTTTCTCCATCACCGAATCCACCTGGCCCGGCGTGTTCTTCTTCACCGGCATTTATGACAAAGAGGTGGGAAGCGGAAGCCCCCACCATACGCCGAAGTTTGACATCGCTGAAGAAGGCCTGGTCACCGGCGTGGCCGCCGCCCTGTCCTACGTGACGGCGGTGTTGAAAGAAAAGCCGGCCTGCCCCTCCTTCCACGCCGTGGATCTGGAAAGCATGCTGAAATTGACAGAATGATTCATGAAAAGGCTTTGAGGAAATGGAAATCATTTCTTCAAAGCTTTTTTGTGTGTATAAAGTTTCCTGTGCGGCATGGGGGAATTGGATTCATCTCAACAGGAAACTATGGGCAAACAGTTTCCCGTCCGACATGGGGCTATGATGCATCATCTCAATAGGAAACGATTGGCGAAAAGTTTTCTGTCCGGCATGGGGCTCATGCGAATCAACTCAACAGGAAACGATTGGCGAAAAGTTTCCTGTCCGGCATGTGAGCAGTGTGTATCAACTCAACAGGAAACTTTCAGCGAAAAGTTTCCTGTCCGGCATGTGAGTAGTGGAATCCAACTCAACAGGAAACTATTTGCGAAAGGTTTCCCGTCCGACATGGGGGCTATGGTGCATCATCTCAATAGGAAACTATTTGCGAAAGGTTTCCTGTCCGGCATGGGGCTATGGTGCATTACCTCAACAGGAAACGATTGGTGGGATGTGGAATAGAAATTAGAAAAGGACTATAATATAGACAGGAGATAAAGTAAGAAAGCAGATTTCAAGAGGATTTATTCCATCAGGTTTTATAATTTTTCTTGAAAGAGGCGATGTATATGCTTCCAGCAGCTCTGCTTTTTATCGGCAGTATTTTGTTTATCGGTGCCGGGATTTTCTGCATCGTACAGCCGGCTGCTTCCCTTCTGGCGGTGGGGTACTATGTGGGGTTCGTCCTTGTCCTGGGCGGCGTATGCCAGATTCTCCGCTATGTGAAAACGGACAGCCGGTACCGCTCCCCATGGCACCTCCTCATTGCCATCCTTGATACGGCCTTTGGCCTGTGGATGATGATGTCCCTGGCCTTTGCGGTGGTGGCCTTCATGCTGCCCCTTCTCTTTGCTATTTATATCCTTCTCCGCGGCATATTCATGATTATCCTGCGGTCGAAGAAGAAAGAGGCCCTGCGGAACCCCGGGCTCTACATGGCGGCAGCGGTGGTGCAGATTCTTCTGGGGCTCGCCCTTATCCTCCGTCCCGACGCAGCGGGGCTCCTCTTCATGTACATGGTGGGGGCTGCCCTCATCTGGACCGGTATCAGTACCTTCCTTACATGGAGGAAACAGGCTGATATGGATGAATGAAATGAAATTGAAAATCTCTGCCAAATGCCTATCATTTGGCAGAGATTTTTTACTTGAAAGGAATCAGTATTCTAGGGAAGCACTGATTAATTCATAGAGTTTCCTTTTATAAGAATTTTTATGCACTGCTTCGTCATGGACCTCCTTAAATAGCTTGCTATTCGCGTCAGTCCATTCCTCGCATTGCATAAAAATCCAAGAATAAAAGCAAACAATGATTTAATCAGCGCTTCCCTAGGGAAGCACTGATTAATTCGCAGAATCGAATTTCATATGTATTTTTATCCAATGCTGCGTTATAAGTCTCCTTAAATAGCTCGCTATTCGCGTCGACTGATTCCTTGCATTAAACAAAAATACAAGAATGAAATCCGATAACGATTTAATCAGCGCTTCCCTAAGGAAAGCAATAAAAAAAGAACTGCGCCACGAATTGCACAGTTCTTTTGGAAAGACTTACGCCTTTTCTTCCATTGCTTCCTTGTAAGCTTCCTTTGCTTCTTCCTTAGCTTCTTCTGCTTTTTCTTTTGCTTCAGCAGCTTTAGCCTTGGCAATAGCAGCGTTTACGTTTGCGTTCAGACGGGATTTCTTACGAGCAGCTGCATTCTTATGAATGACGCCCTTCTGAGCAGCACTATCAATAATGCTTACAGCGGCGCGAAAAGCTTCTTCCTTATTGTCAGAGTTAGCAGCAGCTACAGCTTTCTTCATAGCGCCGTGAATCTGGGATTTAACAGCAGCGTTGGCAGCTCTTTTAGCAGCGTCCTGTCTCATGCTTTTCATGTTGGCTTTAATCTGTGGCAATGTATTTCACCTCCCGTCTGCATTATTCATACCATGCCATTCTATCATATTTTGACTGCCATGGCAAGGAAACTTTCTATCTTTTCTTTTGAAATATAAAGATGCGATTTTCTCCGATTTCATCTTTCATTTGAATAAGGCATGGCGCTTTTGTACAATAAAGAGGAAAGAAGTGAGAAGTTTTGAGGATTTCACGAAAGGAGAATCCCATGTACGTAGGTGTAGATTTGGTGAAGATTGAAAGGTGGGAGCGCATACTGGAAAAGTTCCCGGCCCGGGCGGAGAAAATTTTCACGGCAGAGGAAATCGCCCACTGTGAAAAGAAGGGGAAGAAGCGGGCCGAGTCCTATGCGGCCCTCTGGGGAGCCCGGGAGGCGGCTGGGAAGGCGCTGGGCATCGGCATATTCGGATCCGCCTGGCAGGACGCCTTTGTGACCTGGACGAAATGGGGGGCACCGGTGCTCCATCTGCAGGGAACTTTTAAGAAAAGGGCAGAGGAGCTGGGCATAGAGGATATGTCCATTTCCATTTCCCATGAAGAAAATATGGCCATTGCAGTGGTGGTCATGGCAGGAGGCAGACATGATACTGACAAAGACTGAGGAGTCAAGACTTCTGGATTCCATGGCCATGAAGGAGTACGGAATCCCGGAAATGGTACTCATGGAAAACGCAGGGGCGTCGGTGGTTCGTTTGACACAGCCCTATGTGGACTGGGACGGCGCCTTTACGGTGATTCTCTGCGGCAGTGGAAATAATGGCGGCGACGGTTTCGTGGCCGCCCGCTACGCTGCAGAGAAGGGGGCCCGGGTGCTGGTGCTCCTCATGGGAAATGAGGCCCACATGAGCGAATCGTCGAAGCAGTACAAGGCGGTGGCAGAGAAAATGGGAATCCCCGTGATTCCTGTTTCCAAAGCAGAGGAAGGGGCGCCCTATATCCATGACGCCGATATTCTGGTGGATGCCTTGATTGGCACCGGCCTTTCCAGCGAGGTGAAAGGGGAAAAGGCTCTCCTGATTACTCTCATGAATGAAGCCCAGGGCATTATTATTTCCGTGGACCTGCCAAGCGGCATGATGACGGACAGCGGCAAGGCAGCAGGGGTGGTGGTGGACGCAGACTACACCGTGGCCCTGGGGTCTGTGAAACGGGGCCATGTGCTTTATCCCGGCTCTTCCTACACCGGTACCCTGCTCTATTCGCCCATCGGCATTCCCAATGAAGCTCGCATGGATTTTCCTGTCCGTCTGACGGAAAGGGAGGATGTGTTCAATATCCTTCCGGTGAGAAACCGGGTGTCCCATAAGGGGAAGAACGGCTTCATCGGCATCTTTGCAGGCTCCGACGGCATGGAGGGGGCCGCCCTTCTGGCAGGGCAGGGCGCCCTTTACGCCGGCGGCGGGAAGGTGGCGGTGGTGACTGCTGCCGGTGCCGCCCATGCCCTGGCAGGACGGATTCCGGAGCTCATGGTTTCCTCCATCGGGAAAGGTCCCTTCTTTACGGGAGAAGACAGCGGGGAGGCGCTCGAAAAGGCGAAGGCCTATGATGTCGTCGCCCTGGGCCCCGGCCTTGGCAGGAACAGGGAAACAGGACGATTCGTGAAAGACCTGGTCACATCCTTTGGCGGAACCATGGTCATCGATGCGGACGGTCTCTTTGCGCTGAAGGAGGAAAATATTTCTCTGGATACATGCCCGGGCCGTCTCATCCTTACGCCCCATGTGGGAGAATTTTCCCATTTGACCGGCCTAACGCCTAAGGAAATCGAAGACGGCCGGATTGACGAAGCCATCCGGTTTGCGGTGGAAAACCATGTGGTGCTGGTGCTGAAAGGGGCGCCTACAGTGACTGCCATGCCCGACGGCTCCGCCTATGTGAATCCCACCGGAAATCCCGGCATGGCCACCGGCGGCATGGGGGATACGCTGACCGGTATCATTGCGGCCCTGGCGGGACAGGGCATGAACGCCTCCGGCGCTGCTCTGGCAGGGGTATACCTCCACGGTTTGGCAGGAGATATGGCGGCGGAAAAGACGCCGGTGGGATACCGGGCCAGCGATTTGGCTAAGCTTATTCCGGCGGCCCGGGCTGAAGTGATGAAAATGGGGAGATAACTATGCATCTATTCAAAAATCTGATGAAATTTCTGGCAGTGCTCTTTCTGTCACTGTCATTGACCGCCGCTTTTTCCGCCTGCGGCAGCGCAGCACCTTCAGCCTCCTCCGGCGGAGCGAAAACGTCCGCTTCCGCCAAAGGGGGAAGCCAGCTTACCGTGCGCATGCTGGACATTGGACAGGGGGATGCATTCCTTCTGGAAAAGGACGGGAAGTTTGTAATGATTGATACCGGCGATATTGAGCACCGGGACCAGATTGTGGCGCTCTTACTTAAATATAAGGTAAAGGAAATTTCCAAAATCATCATTACCCATCCCCATGCGGACCATCTGGGCGGCATGAATGCCATTTTCAAAAATTTCAAGGTGGACGCCATTTATGATGACGGCATGCCTGCAGGCACCGGCTCCTACAAGAACTACCTGAAGCAGATTAAGGAAAAGAAGATTCCCTACCATGTGCTGAAGGCAGGGGACGAGGTGGATTTCTTCGACGGCGTGAAATTTAACGTGCTTGGCCCGGTAAAGGTCATCAAGGACCAGAAAGGAAATTCCGATTTCAATAATAATTCCATTGTCGGCCGCCTGACCTATGGCAGCTTTTCCATGATGTTTACCGGAGATGCGGAGCAGGAAGAAGAAAAGATCATCCTTGGAAAAGGCGGCACCCTGAAGAGCGACGTGCTGAAGGTGGGCCACCATGGCAGCCGCACCAGCACTTCTCCGGCCTTCCTGAAGGCCGTTTCGCCGAAGAATGCCTTCATTTCCTGCGGACAGGGCAATGATTACGGCCATCCCCACAAGGTGACCATTGATAAGCTGGAAAAGGCAAAAGTCCAGATTTACCGCACCGACAGGAACGGCACGGTGACACTCACCAGCGACGGCAGCAGCTATCGCATTGAAAAGGAGAGAAACTGATGAAAAAAGAAGCTATCGTAGACCGCATCGAAGGGAAGAAGGCCGTGCTCATTACAGATGATGAGGAAACAGTCATTCTTCCAGCCTCCTGGCTGCCGGATATCCATGAAGGTATGGCAGTAGACATGGACTTTGAGGAAAATCCGGAAAGGGAAAAGGCCTCCATGAAAGAGGCCGAGGACCTTCTGGCGGAAATCAAAAAGATGAACGGAGAAGAATAATACCGGTGAAGCGCTGATTTCATCAGGGATTCCCTGAAGGCTGTGAAGAAATGCTTATTACATTTTCTCACAGCCTCTTTTCTATATATGATATGATAAATGATAAGCCGCCGGCGGCGGTATTCATCATTGCACTTTAGGAGGCATTACTATGGCACAGACTAAGAGAGAACTAGTCAAGGCAGCTCTTGACTGCAAACCGGTAGACCGTGTACCGGTAGGTTTCTGGCATCATTTTCTGGCAGATCAGAGACACGCAGACGCACTGGCCGACCATTCCGCCTGGGTGGATAACCTGGCGGGACATGAAAAATTTTATCAATCCTGGAAACCGGATTTCATTAAGGTCATGACCGACGGCTTCTTCCTTTATCCCCATGAACAGCTCCATGATTTGAAATCCATCCGGGACGCAGCAGATATCAAGCCCCTGGGCAGGGATTCCGCGTGGATTCAGAAGCAGGTGGAACTCTGCGGCATTCTGACCGAAAGATACGGCAAAGATGTCATGGTATTCTACAATCTTTTCGCGCCGGCCCGGTGCATTGAATTCCAGCAGACCGGAAGCGATGCGAAGACCGTGATTACCCGTTTCATGAAGGAAGACCCGGAAGCACTGAAGGAAGTGATGGCGGTCTTGACCGAAGACATCGCCACCCTGGCAAAGGCAGTCATTACCGACGGCCACGCCGACGGCGTCTACCTGTCGGTGCAGAACATTCCCCATCCGGACATGACAAAAGAGAAATACCGGGAATTCATCAGCCCCTCTGAAATCACTGTGCTGAAGGCGGCAAACTCCGTTTCTGGCTATAACCTTCTCCACATCTGCGGCTACATGGGCTGCCACAACGACCTCACCTGGTATGAGGACTATCCCTTCAAAGCAGTGAACTGGGCCGTGGCCTTTGAAGGGGTGCCGCTGGAAAGGGGAGAAGAAATCTTTGGCCACCGCTGCGTCATCGGCGGCTTCGACAACAATCCCGAAGGAGTCCTCTACTCCGGCACCAGGGAAGAAGTGGAAAAGGAAACAGCACGCATCCTGGATAAAGCAGGCACCAGAGGCGTCATCCTGGGCGCTGACTGCACTGTCCCCAAGGACATTGACCCCGAACGGTTCAACTGGGTCAGAGACGCAGCCGCTCACTACGGTAAGAAGTAATAGTATATGTATAAAGAAAACAGGGCCTTCGAGCCCTGTTTTTTTGGTGCCCTCTTTTCTTATGAAAGGGGGCTATGGCTATCCGTCATGTACTACCTGTGACACAAAAGTTAATTCCGTAACGCTGACTTTATACTCATCGCCCGCAGGGCGATACCACCACCCTCTGAACCCTTTGAACCTTCTGAACCCTCTGAACCCTTTTTCAAAATCCCCGCTCCTATCCTCCGTCGCCTGCGGCGTGCACAGCGAACATGAGTTGCACTAGGGAACTGGATTTGTAGGGAAGCGATAGCGCCCCGAAAATCCAGTGAGTCAGTGACAGCAGAGGATGAAGGAGCGATAGCGATGCGCAAATCATAGTGAGTCGTTTCCCCTTTAGGGGCCACCCCCTTCCTAAGGAAGGAGGCTATGGCTCATCGGCATGTACCAACGGTGACACAAAAGTAAATCCCGTAACGCTGTCTTTATACTCATCGCCGCCAAAGGCGGCGATACCACAACCCTCAGCCTGAAGGGCTGTCAAACCTGAGAACCCTCCGGCCAAAGGCCGGTCAATCTTAAGAACCTTTTCCTCCACCCTCTGAACCCGGGGCCGCAAAGCGGCCCCCATTTACATTCTCTTTACAATCTAAATCAAAGCTATACTTTTTTCTCCCTATGTTTTTTACATCTCTGCTTTAGACTAAAAATATCGAAACAAGAAAACAATCATTCATCATTTCAAGGGAGGATTTATAATGAATCTGAAAAAGTGGATGGCTCTGGCTCTTTCTTCGGCAGCATTGGTGGCAGCAGCAGGCTGCGGCGGAGATTCCGCTCCGGCTAAAAGCGGCGCCGCTTCCGGCAGCAGGGTTTCCGGACAGGTAACCGTTTCCGGTTCCTCTGCACTGCTTCCACTGGCTAAGGATGCAGCTGCCAAGTTCAAGACAAAGAACCCGGATGTATCCATTACACTGAATGCAGGCGGCTCCGGCACAGGCCTGAAACAGGTAGCTGAAGGCTCCGTCAACATCGGAAACTCCGATGTACCGGCTGACAAGAAGCTCCCCGCTGATAAAGCTAAGGGACTTGTGGACCACAAGGTCTGCACCATGACCGTTGCGACCATTGTAAATAAGGACATTGCAGACAAGGTCAAGAGCCTGACTTCCCAGCAGCTGCAGGATGTATTCACTGCTAAAGTGACCAACTGGAAAGATGTAGGCGGCCCGGATGAACCGATCGTCCTGGTAACCAGACCGACCACCTCCGGCACCCGTGCACTCTTTACCGAACTGGCACTGGCCGGACAGGAAGAAGCTTCCAACAAATCTCTTGAAACCGATGACAGCGGTACACTGATTCAAAGCGTTGCCCAGACCAAAGGCGCCATCGGCTATGTTGCACTTCCTTACCTGGTAAATAATAAGGACGTGGCAGCCATCGCCATTGACGGCGTAGAACCGAGCCTGGAAAACACCTACAACGGCAAGTACAAAGTTTGGGGTTATGAACACATGTACACCAAGGGTGAACCCACCGGTGCTGTGAAAGCTTACATCGACTATGTCCTCTCCGATGAATACGGCGTAGAAATCGAAAAACAGGGCTACGGTGTATCTTCCAAGATGAAGACAAACTAAGGAAGCACTGATTAATTCATAGAGTCTGCTTTTATAAGAATTTTTATGCACTGCTTCGTCATGGGACTCCTTAAATAGCTCGCTATTCCCTTTCCCATTCCTCGCATTGCATAAAAATTCTAGAATAAAAGCAGACAACGATTTAATCAGCGCTTCCCTAATCTCTGACGAAATATCAAAAAGGAGTAAATAAGAAATAGCTGCGGGAAAAGCGGCCGCATGAAAATGCGGCTGCCTTTCCCGTCTTTAAAAAGGAGAACCATTTATGGACGGAAATATGCGCCAGCAGCATATGTTCAGACGAGAAATTCTGGGGAAAAGCGTATCCACCATATGCGGATTTTTCCTCATCATATTAACTGTTGCCATCGGCTGCTTCCTGCTGGCCAAGGGTATGCTCACGTTTACCGATTTTCATCACAGCATAGGTGAATTTCTTTTTTCATCGGCCTGGAAGCCTTCCGATACGGACGTAGGCGGCGGCAAGGTAGGGGCGGCCATCTTCATCTGGGGGTCCATCCTTACCTGTTCCCTGGCACTTCTCATTGCCATCCCCTTCAGCCTTTCCACGGCTGTATTCATGACACAGATTTCCCCGAAACTTGGTGAAAAGGTCATCCGTCCGGCAGTTGAAATCTTCGTAGGCATTCCTTCCGTTGTTTACGGCTGGGTTGGCCTGGTGGTGCTTGTGCCCTTTCTGCAGAAGGCCTTCAAACTGCCCCACGGACAGTCGGTACTGGCAGCGGCCATCGTTCTTTCCGTCATGATTTACCCCACCATTACCTCCGTTTCTGCTGATGCCATCCGCAGTGTGAATAAGAAGTATATCGAAGGGGCCTACGGTCTGGGTTCCACCCGCTGGCAGATGATTTACAAAGTGCTCCTGCCGGCAGCCCTCCCGGGAATCCTGACCGCCATCGTTCTGGGCCTGGCCCGCGCTTTCGGCGAAGCCCTGGCAGTATCCATGGTTATCGGCAAGATGAAATCCTTCCCCCACAGCATTCTGGATCCAACCAACAGCTTAACCGCAGCCATTGCCTCTGATATGGGCGGCGCCATGGACGGCGGCGAACTGAATGCAGCTCTCTGGACCATGGCACTTCTGCTCTTCATTATTTCCCTTCTCTTTATCCTGATTATTCACCTGATTGCAGCTAGAAAGGAGTCCATGGCATGAGTACACAGCCCGTAACGCCGTTGAACGGGAAGATGACCGATCTCCGTCTCATCGACAGTGGACTCAAAAGAGCCCGCTTTGCTGATAAAACAGCCACCTTTTTCTTCTATTTAATTTCTGCGGCCTTTGTTTTCCTGCTCATTGCCTTTACCCTCTACGTGGTATGGGGCGGCGTTAAGGCGATGAAACCGGAAATCTTTTCCTTCGGACCCACAGGCATAGGCAGCCAGTTCTTCAATACGGTGTACCTGGTGGTCCTTTCCCTTCTGATTTCAGTGCCCATCGGGGTTATGGCAGGGGTGTACATGGCAGAGTATGCATCCCCCGGCAGGGTGACCCATATGCTCCGCATCGCCATCGAAACACTGTCCTCCCTGCCTTCCATCGTAGTCGGCCTCTTCGGCTACCTGGTGTTCATTATCATGGTGCACAGTCAGTGGAACCTTTTCTCCGGCGCTCTGGCAGTTTCCGTACTGTCCCTGCCTCTTATTACCTCCACCACCTATGATGCCTTCAAGGCTCTCCCCGAAGGGTACAAGGAAGGCAGCCTGGCTCTGGGGGCCACCCATTTTGAAACCATATGGCACGTCATGCTTCCCGCTACCGTAGGACCCATCGTCACCGGCATCATCCTGGCAGCCGGTAGAGGCTTCGGCGAAGCCGCTGCCCTCCTGTACACCGCCGGTATGAGTACCGACATTAACTGGAACGTGTGGGATATTACATCTCCCACCTGCCCATTGAACCCATTCCGTCCCGGCGAGACACTGTCCCTCCAGGTATGGGCGGCCCGCACCGAAGGCCTTGGCACCGGTGCCATGGACACAGCAGCTGCTGCTTCTGCGGTCCTCATGATTATGATATTAGTATTCAGTATCGGAGCCAGAATGGTGAGCCGGTATATTTCCAAGAAAACTGAAGGAGAAAACGCATGATGACAAATAACAATTCCATGGCTGTCCAGGCTCCTGCCGGCGCAGCGTCCCTGTCCGTCTATTCCAATATCATTTTCGACTGCAAGGGCCTTGACCTTTACTACGGCGCCTTCCAGGCATTAAAGAAAATTTCCATGCGCATTGAAAGAAACCAGATTACCGCCCTCATCGGACCTTCCGGCTGCGGCAAATCCACCTTCCTGCGCACTTTGAACCGCATGAACGACCTTGTTTCCGGATGCCGTGTAGAAGGACAGGTGCTCCTTTCCGGCGTGGATATTTACAAGGAAATCGATCCCATTGTACTGCGCCGCCATGTGGGCATGGTTTTCCAGCAGCCGAACCCCTTCCCCAAGAGCATTTATGACAACGTAGCCTACGGCCCCCGTCTGAAGGGCATCACAAAGAAGAGCGACCTTGACGACATTGTCGAAAAGAGCCTTCGCCAGGCAGCCATCTGGGATGAACTGAAGGACCGTCTCCACAAGTCCGCCCTGGGCCTTTCCGGCGGCCAGCAGCAGCGTCTCTGCATTGCCAGAGCCCTGGCCGTTGAACCGGAAGTCCTCCTCATGGACGAAGCTACCTCTGCACTGGACCCCATTTCCACAGCCCACATCGAAGACCTGGCAGTAAAACTAAAGGAAGACTACACGGTGGTCATGGTTACCCACAACATGCAGCAGGCACAGCGTATCGCCGACAAGACCGCATTCTTCTACCTCGGCGAAATGGTGGAATATGGTGATACGAAGCAGATTTTCGAGAACCCGAAGCAGGAAAGAACCCTCCGCTACGTTTCCGGCAATTTTGGCTGATGTGGTAAAATAAATATGGTGAAATCTATGAGGAGACAGGGAACTGTCTATTTCATGGTCTTTTGAAAATCAAACCGGCATGGCGGCTTCCAGGGAAGCGCTGATTCTCCGAATGAATCAGTGCTTCCCAAAAGCCTCTGCCGGCTTTGACTGTCTTTAAAGGAGACTTGACATGCCGCTTATTTACTGTGTAGAAGATGATGAAAGCATTCGCGAACTGGTGAGTTATGCCCTTCGGGGGCAGGGCTGCAAGGTGGGAGGCTTCGGAGAGGCCTCTGAATTCTATGAAGCACTGCAGAAGAACATTCCGGACCTGGTGCTGCTGGACATCATGCTTCCCGGTGAGGACGGGCTCACCATTCTGAAGAAAATCCGGGCCTCCGGCAAGCTGCAGAACATCCCGGTCATCATGATGACCGCCAAAACCAGTGAATTTGATATCGTAAAGGGATTGGACCTGGGGGCCGACGATTATGTGACCAAGCCCTTCGGCATTATGGAACTGCTCTCCCGTATCCGCTCTGTGCTCCGCCGCACCAAAAAGCCCCAGGAAGCAGGGAAGAAACTCCTTTCCTTCGAAGGCATCGTGGTGGATCAGGAACAGCACAGCGTCACCTCCGGCGGCAGGGAAGTGCAGCTCACATTAAAAGAATTTGACTTATTATGTTATTTGTTATTAAATAAGGGCATCGTTCTTTCCAGAGACCAGATCATGCAGGCCGTCTGGGATTCACCCTTTGAAATGGAAAGCAGGACCATTGACATGCACATCAAGAGCCTGCGCCAGAAACTAGGGAGTGAAGGAGCCTGCATCCGCACTGTCAGAGGGGTGGGATACCGCCTGGGCGACAGAAAATCATAAACAGGAGCATTTTTATATATGAAAGTCCGTATTTACAGAAGCCTTCTTCTCATGGGCATCGTGTCCGTCATTACCACCTTTATCCTTTCCGCCATTCTTTACTACCAGGGCATGCAGGAGCAGTTCAGCCATGAGCTGCAGCACCTGAACAGCGTCATGGCCGGCGCCGTTTCCACAGACGACGAGGACAGGAGCCGGGATTACCTGGAGCGCATTTACGATGACAATGGCAGGACCATCCATATCGTATGGCTTGACCGTGACGGCGCTGTCATTTATGACAGTGACAACAAAGATGAAGACTATAAAAGCGGGCCCGAAGTCAGACAGGCCATGGAAAACGGAAAAGGCGCCGCCGTCCACAAGGACGCCAACGACAGCCCCAAGAGCTACTATGCCCAGAAAGCACCTGACGGATCCATCCTCCGCCTTTCCAGTGCCCGTACCGTTTCTTACAAAGGATTTTCCGCCTACCTGCCGGAAATCATCCTCTTTCTTCTCGTATTCGTAGTAGGCTGCCTCTTTGCGGCGGAAAGGGAAACGGAAAAAATCCTGAAGCCCTTCCACCTTCTGGGGGACCTGGTACAGAAAATTATGGAAGGACAAAAGGTGGACGACGTGCCATCAGACTATAAGGAACTGAACCCCCTCATCCGGAAGGTAGAGGAACAGCACGATGAAATCCAGAACTATCTGGAAGACATTGAAGAGGAAAGAAACACCATCCGCACCGTGGTGGATACCATTTCCGACGGCATCATCCTTTTGAACGAGCATAAGGAAATCGTCGACTACAATCGAAAGATTGAAGACATTTTCCATCCGGCCGAAGAAAAGAGATACCGCCGCATTGCCAGCCTTTACCACGATGAGGACTGGCTCCGGGTCATCGGGAAAGCCTACCGTACCGAGGGACGCCAGGAATATACCATGAACCTCTTCGACAAACCCTATCGCATGGTAATGAACAAAATCGAACTTTCCGACGGAGAGACGGGCCTTCTGATCGTGCTCCGCGACATGACGGCCTCCTACATGGCGGAAAAGATGAGGAGAGAATTCTCCGCCAACGTGTCCCACGAACTGAAGACGCCCCTTACCTCCATCAGCGGATTTGCAGAAATGATTGCCAACGGCATGTACCAGAAACCGGACGACGTGAAACTCTTCGGCAGCCGCATCGTCAATGAATCCCAGCGCATGCTCACCCTGATTGACACCATTATGCACCTCTCCCGCATTGAAGAAACGGAAACCACCATTACCTGGAAAACCGTTTCCTTAGACAGCCTTGTCCACTATGCCGCAGACCTCATCGAACCCCAGGCCAAGGCAAAGGGCGTCACCATCTCCGTAGACGCAGAGCCCCTCTATACCTACGGCAACGCCGCCCTCCTTTCCGAACTGGTGATGAACCTTCTGGACAACGCCGTCAAGTACAACAACGAAGGCGGCAGCGTCCACGCCACGCTGAAACCGGCAGGGGATGATAAACTGGAACTCACCATCTCCGACACCGGCATCGGCATTCCAAAGGACAAGCAGGGAAGAGTCTTTGAACGGTTCTACCGCGCCGAAGAAAGCCGGAACAAATCCACCGGCGGCAGCGGCCTGGGCCTTGCCATCTGCAAGCACATTGTAGAAAAACACAAAGGCACCCTCTCCATGACCAGCGAAGAAGGAAAAGGCACCACCGTCACCGTCATTCTGCCCCGCATGAGCGAAGCCGACGTGACCAAAGAAACAAAAGAAGCCCTCACCGCCCGCCAGGAAGCAGAAGACGCCGAATCCGGCCGCCTGGCAGAGCAGGAAGCAGCCGAAGACCAGGCCGCCCAAAGCTTGGTGGGAGAAGAAACGGGAAATGTCAAAGAAACCAAACACCTCCATAAGGCGAAAAAGCTGAAAAAGGACAAAAAGTCCAAAAAGAAACCAAACGGCCACGCCCATACCGCAGAAACGGCAGATAAACAGTACAAAAAATCGGATAAAGCCGGCCGGAAAGCAGGGAAGAAAACAAAATAAACCCAGCGCCCCGAAAAGGGGCGCTTTTTTATGTAAATAAAGGGGAAAAACAGGCAGCCAGACCCTTCCCGTCTCCCACCAGTCTCCTGGGCGAAGAATCCCGGTAAAATCCGTACTGGAGGCATAAGAGTAAATCCCGTAACGCTGACTTCATACTCATCGCCCGCAGGGCGATACCTACCCCTCTGAACCCTCTGAACCCTTTTTCAAAATCCACGCCCCTATCCTCCGTCGCCTAACGGCGCCACCTCCTTCCTGTGGAAGGAGGCTAACGCACTTCGCCCTGCAGCACTGGTGATACAATACCAAATCCCGTAACGCTGTCTTTATACTCATCGCCGTCAGGCGATACCACACCCTCTGACCCCTTTGAACCTTCTGAACCCTTTGAACCCGGGCCGTTCCGGGGCCCCATTGCGCCACCACAACCCTCAGCGGCGAAGCCGCTGTCAAAGCGGCTGCCATTTCCTATTTACCCCAAGTCACTCTTCCTATATAATAGAATCATAAGGTAAATACACATACATCTGTAAAGAAGGAGGACTATTATGAAAAAACTGATTGCATCTGCCCTGCTCTTTTCCTTGGCCCTGGCCGGCGGCGTCTCTGCCAACTGGGTAACCGGCGAATCCACGGTGATTGCGGTGAACCAGGGGGAAGCAGCCTTTCATGCGGCCCTGTCTTCTGAGCAGCGGCTGGACGTGGGGATGAATGCGGGAAACTCCGGCAGTGCCGATGTGATTTTTTCCACTGCCTCTTCTGAAAATAAACTGGCCCTTTCACCCCTTCCGGTGAAAATTGAATCTGGAACCAGCAGCGACGGCACAAGCTATGCCGATGCAAAGCTCACCATTACGCCGCTGGTGGATAACGACAATGGCCAGCGGTACTACCTGGTGGAAACCGGAAGCCCTGAGGGTACACAGGTTGTTGCTTATAAGAAAGGAAATTTCATCTCCGCCTTTACTGCCGCCTCCCTCATGGAAGGAGCGGAGAGCGCATCCTTCACGGTGGATAAGAAGGAATTAACCCTTCATCTGGTGAAGGGGGAAGTGAAGGCTGATTACCTCCTGAAATATGATTCCAAAACAGGCACGTTCAATGCCACATTGAAGAGCTGATAAAAAGCAGCGCCCTGAAAGCGCTGCTTTTTTGATGGTCATTTTATTTAAAGACAGTCTCATAAAATATGAAACGTATGAAAATTTGGAAATTGGAAAGAAGAGTGTAAGCGGGGAGAATGAAATGATATGAGTCGGGAATAAAGCAAATACTATATGATAAAATACGAAGAGAAAGTAAATCCTCATTAGAGCGTAAAGTATATATCCAAATAAAGGCAGAAGACTATAAATTAAAAACAGGTCTGCCTTGACGATTTGACATAAAAATGACAAGTTGCTATAATAACATACGCTTGAACGTTACACATACCTGACGAACAAAAAGATATGTTGACAGAGAAAAGCAAATATGATATTATCATGAAGCTGTCACACAGCATCACGAAAAAATAGTTTGAAAAACTT
>ERZ791907.516-NODE-516-length-40275-cov-3.762108_pt1 | contig 40275 bp, 34 predicted proteins | sample MGYA00510145_ERZ791907 | MGnify/ENA primary metagenome ERZ791907 (study PRJEB30046, sample SAMN00792089) | human gut metagenome | study: EMG produced TPA metagenomics assembly of the A metagenome-wide association study of gut microbiota in type 2... | reverse complement strand
ATACATTGTTGAAATGGATGGATATTTTCATAAATATGATAATTATATGAGTGGTCAAAGTGCATCTGATTCTAAAATTATAGATGATGAAAAAGACAGATTAGCATTAGAAAATGATATAGAAGTAATTAGAATTCCTTGTATTCCAAGTACGACAACTGTAATAAAAAATGGAATTATTAATAGCAAGTTATCCAACATTTTTGATTTATCAAATGTTAATTGGAATAAATGTTTTTATCAATCAATTAAAAGCGTCACAAAAGAAGTCTGTACAGATTATAAAAATGGTATAACTATAACTGAATTAGCATCTAAATATCAAAAAGATAAAGGTACAATATCAAAATATTTAGATTACGGTACACAAATTGGTTTATGTAAATATAATCATGATAATAATAAAAGGCATGTTGTATGTTTAAACGATAATAAATATTACGATATGATAAAAGACGCAGGTGATTTTTACAATGTGAGTACAACTTCAATCCAACAATGTTGTCTTGGAAAGATATTGAATGCTGGAAATGGCATTGATGAAAATGGATTACCGTTAGTATTTGCATATTATGAAGATTACATAAAGTTATCAGATATAGATATTTTAAAGAAAATACAAGATTCTATTATGTTTAAATTTTATGATAAAATGGTTATATGTTTGAATACAAGAATAGTTTTTAAAACGACTATTGATGCACAAAAATGGTGCGGAAGTTCTATAACTGCAAATTTATATGAACCACATAAATATAAATTTTCTGGTAAGCATCCAATTACAAAAGAAAAATTATCATGGATGAAATTAAAAGACTATTATTTAACAAGCACTGCTTCTTCGGAAGTTAGTGCTTAATTTTATGCAAAAATAAAGGAGGTGATGTTCTTGGCTAATAGAAAACCTAGACAATCAAGAGAAGAAGCGATTCGTGAGTCAATGAACTCACCAATAAAACTTGATCCAACAATCACATTTAGTATTCCAAGAGCCAATGTGCAATTTGATCCAGAAAAACATAAATATAAATGCTCATGCTGTGGAAAAGGATTTAATAATTTAAAACAGAATTTTCAAAAGTCTGGTAGTCCATTATTTCAGGCAAACGATGGATATTTACCTTGGTGTAAGGAATGTACTGACAAATATATGAATACATTAGTTGCTTTCTATTGTGGTAATGAAGAACATGCAATTAAACACTTTTGTCAACAAGTGGATTGGGTATATAATATTGAACCTTTAAAAGCAGCTAGGGAAATATCTTCTGATAGAAGCAGAATTTCTCATTATGCAGCAAAGAAAAATTTGAATGTTGGAAGTATGAAAACGTATTTTGATTCTATGGTAAATGATTATGAAGAAAAACAAGGACAACTTATTCTATCCAGAGAACAGGCAAAACAGGATGATGTTAATATCTCTGCTTCTGCTGTTGATAGATGGGGTGTTGGTTTTACGGAAGCTGATTATAAGAACCTTGATGATCATTACCGTATGTTAAAAAAGAATAATCCAAATGCTGATAATAATCAGGAGATTTTTATTAAATCATTATGTAATATCAATATGCTAATGGTTAGAGCTTTAACAAAAGGTGATGCGAAAGAATATAGTAGTCTTGTTGAACAATATAGTAAGACATTTAAGCAAGCAGGATTGAGAACCATTGAAGAAAAAGATTCAAGTAATGATGAAGTTTTTGGTGTGACTCTTGCTACTATTTCTCAATACACACCAGAAGAATTTTATAAAGATAAAGATTTATATAGTGATTGGGATGAAATTGGAGATTATTTTGAACGTCATGTATGTAGACCAATGGAAAACATTATGACAGGAAGTGATATAAGAGACAAAGAGTTCTTTGTTCCAGAGGAAGATGAAGATGAATAATTTGAATCAATATCCTGCGGACGATAACCAAAAAGAACTATATAAGAAATTCCCTTCTACTCACTATTTAAGTAACCCTATAAATGTAATACATAGTTTGGCTTGGTGTACTTTCTGGCGTAGAAATATGCACAGATTTGTAAGAGATTACTTAAAACTTTCATTATACATTTATCAAGAATTAGCAATATACTTAATGGGTATATCTAACTTTATTTGTATAATTGCTAGTCGTAATGATGCCAAATCATTTATTATAGCATTATATGCTTGTTGTAGATGTATTCTATACCCAGGTACAAAATTTCGTATAGGATCAGCTACAAAAAAACAGGCTAAATTAATTGTGTCTGATAAAATACTTGATGAGTTATGCGAATGGAGTAAACCATTAAAAGCTGAAATAGCTGATTGGAGTACAAGTGAAAATAATATTTTTGTGAAGTTTAAGAACGGATCAAAAATTACTGTCTTTGTAGCAAATGATAATGCTCGTGGTTTGAGATCAAATGCTATTTGTCGAGAAGAATTTAGACAAATTGATAAAAAAATTGAAGACTCTGTTATTTCTCCGTTCCAGACAGTTAGAAATCAGCCATATATGCTTAATTCATATTATGGTGAAAATCCTGTTTTACAAGAAGATCCTGTAGACGTTTACATCAGTTCAAGTTGGATTGATAACGGAGCGTGGATTTGGGACATTGTAGACCAAGCATATACTGGTATGCAAAAGCATAATGGTTCAGTGCTTTTGACATTTGATGAAAGCATCACATTGAAGCATCATTTAAAAACATTAAAGCAACTCATTAAAGAAAAGAAAAAGCAAGATCCAATCACATGGAAAATCGAGTTTTTAAATCTTCGTGTAAAAGATTCTATGTCTTCTTATTTTACTTATTCAATGTTAATGAATAGGCAAATCTCTAAGCATGTCTTCTATCCTCGTGAAACAATTGATTTTAAAACCAACAAAAGAAATAAATATGCTATTCCTAAAATTGACAATGAAGTAAGAGTAATATCAAATGATATTGCATTTGTCGCAGGTGCGCAGAATGATAATTCTGTATACGCTTGTATACGAGGTATTCCAGAATCTTCTACTTATCTCTCGAATGATAATGAAATTGAAATCAAGCAAGGTTATCGAAGACAATATCCATATATTGAATCAAATCAGATTGGAGATACTACTTTGCAAGCAATTCGTATTAGACAATTATATGAAGATTTTGACGCTGATTATATTGTTATAGATGCTAGAAATGGTGGATTGCAGATAATTTATTCATTACAAAAAGTGTTGTTTGACGAAGAAAGAGGCGTGGAATATTCACCATTACGTTGCATGAATGTCGATGATTATGCAAAGGTATGTCCTGATCCAAACGCTCCTGCATGTATTTATGCTATTAACGCAACGCAATCATTAAATAGTGATATTGCTACAGCATTTAGAAAAAATCTTATTGAAAATAAAATAGATTTTCTTGTAAATTACAATACTGCAAAAGAAGAAATTTTATCGAATAATAATGATTATAAGAATGAGATTGATACAAATAAACAGATAGAATATGAGCGTCCATTCCTTGAAACACAAGCTATGATTAGTGAATGTGCAGAACTTCAATATGAAAAAATGCCACAAACAGGAATAATTAAAATTTATGAACAAGGTAAAAATCGTAAGGATAGATATACTGCTTGTTCATATGGTTCATACTTCTTTGACCAATTAGAACTTGATATGATGGGAAATTCAAGTGATTACGAATATTGCACATTAATAAATTAAATTTCAACTAAGAAAGGAGGCGACACATGCCAGAAGAAATAAAACGCAAGAGGGGTCGCCCTCCAAAACAAAAACCAATAGAGCAACAGGTTATAGAATTAAATTCGCAATCTTCAACTGTACAAAATAATAACTATGAATTTAGTAGTTGTGTTACTACAAGTTCTCTAAATTTAGATAGTCTTCTATTTTCATGTGGACTATATAATTATTTTTCAAAGTCTGCAATTGACTGTGTAATCAGAGATCCTGTCACATATCATGATGAAGCCATTCGTTTATCTGATTTAGTATATACAAAAAATGGTATTGTATCTAATTCTATAGATTACATGACTGCTCTTCCATGTCTGGATAGAGTGATTACCATAAAAAGTAAACGTAGTGTAAAAAAGATAAAAGAGAATAAAGAAAAAATGTCAGCTACATTGAAAACCATTGATGATAAATTGTTTATTCGTGATGCACTACATACAGAAATGCGTGAAGGCATAGCTTTTTATTATTTTGATATACGAAAACCAAGCAACGACTTTCAACAATCTATGTCTGATTATGATGTAGAAAACATCGTTGAAATTAATGAACTTGGAATCAATGCAAGGATTGTTACTCTTCCTTGGCAATATACAAAAATTGTTGGAAAGAAAAATGGTCGTTATGTTCTAGCTTTTAATCTTAGATATTTTGATGATTTTACTGGTGATACACAAGAAAGAAAATTAAAGAAATATCCAAAAGAAATATCTGATGGATATGACAAAAAGCGTAATGGATTAATTAAAGATTGGTTAATTCTTGATAGTGATAAGACTATGTGTAGAAAAATCAAATGTAAAGACTCTGAGCCTTGGGGACGAAGTTTGATTATTGCTGCATTAGAAGATGTTTTATATAAAGATTATTATACTGACACTAAGCGTAATGTGTTAGATGAAATTAATAATAAGATAATTTACGAAACATTTCCAGAAGGTAAAGATAAAGGTACTTGTGCTTTAAGTAAAAAACAACAAGAAGATCAACATAACACTGTCAAACAAGCTATTATGACTAAAAATAGTAAAGGTGGAACAAGTTTCTTCTCTGTTGCAGCAGGTACAAAATTAGATTCTATTGATATTGATTTAGATATTTTTGATTCTAAAAATGAATCAGACTTAAATAATAATATATCTTTAGATTTAGGTATTTGTGCATCATTAATCGGTGCAATGTCAACGGGTAATTTTGCATCTGGACAATCAAATTTGGAAATGATAACTGCGCAACTATATACATGGGTTTATGAATGGCAAACAGAATTAAATTATGTAATAAATAAAAATATCATTAAAGATGATAAAAATAAAGTTGAAATCTACTACTTCCCTACTTCTTTTGTAAATAGAAAAACATTCTTTGATCAAATGAAGACACTATATTCGGAAGCAAGCGGTTCATTAACTTTCTTGGTAGCAAGCGCAGGTATTGATCCTGATGTGTATTTTAATATTCTTGACCAAGAAATTGAAGATGGTATATACGAAAAATATAAACCACATCAAACATCATGGACTATGAGTGCAAAAGAAGAAGATTCTACAAATTTAGGTGGTAGACCCACAGTTGATAATCCAACTAATGAGAATACAATTATAAGCAAATCAAATAATGCAAATGATTTGCCAAGTCCTAGTGACAATAAATAATAAAGAACTATTTCGATAGTTCTTTTTATTATACAACTTTTTAACAAGGAGGATTAAATTATGTTAAATAATATCCTCGAAATTTCTAAACGTGCTTCTAAAAATGGTCGTGTGCCAATCAAGATTGCTCTTTTAAAAATTCATAATGATACAACAAGTACAAATAAAAATGGACTTCATTGGAAAAAAGAATATGTTCAAAATGCAATGGATAGCGTAATTGGTATGCCATTATGCACTGAATTTGCAGATGATGATAAGGAAGTTCCAATTGGTCATGGATTAACAGGAAGTGAGTATGATTCTAACGGAAATACTCAACCTGTTTTTGAAAATTCTGTTGTGGTTGGAACATGTGAATCAGTTTCTATTGAAACTATTATGGATGAAAACGGAAATGAAATAGAAGTTCTTGCTACAGACGGATATTTATATAATCAGCGTTATCCAAAATTTGTCAAATGGGTAAGAAAAAATTATGCAATTGGAAAAGTAGATACATCTATTGAGATTATGGGAACGCCAGAAAACGAAAATCAAATCATTTATGAAGAAGATGAACCAAAAGAAGAATTTCGTACTCCGAAGATTTTTTGCTTTACTGGTTCAGCAATTCTTGGTGTTTCACCAGCAGATGATGATGCAATTGTATTAGAAGTCGCTCAAAAGAAAGAAAACAAGGAGGAAAACAAAGAAATGGAATTTAATATGGATGAAATTAAAAACACAATCCAAGCTACTATTTCTGAAATGAATGAGAAATCTGAATCTTATGAAGCAAAGATTTCTGAGTTAAATTCTCAGATTGAAGCAAAAGATGCTGAATTAGCAGAAAAGGATTCTAAAATTTCTGAACTTAATGCTTCAATTGCTGACATGCAGAAAGTTCTCGATGATATGAAAGCAGAACAATCATCTTCCTGGGATCAAATAAGAATCCTTGAAGAAGAAATTGCTAAAGCAAAAGTAGCTGAAAAACTCAGTGAAGTTGATTCTGCTCTTGGAGAATTTAGCGCAGAAGAAAAAGAAGTTGCAAAAGATGAGATTGAAAAATTAAAAACAGATATTAACGCTTGTAAAAAGAAAGAAGAACTGAATGACGTTACTTCTGAAATCAATTCTATCAAATCTAAAATCTGTATGAGCATTGTTGAAAAACAGAAAAAAGCCGAAGCAGAGGCTAGAATTGCAGAACAAAATTCTCAAAAAGAAACTGTAGAAACTGAGGATATTTTCTCAGAAATGTGTACAGAGGTTACTCATTCTAATGAAGAAGACCTCAATATTTTTTAATTAAGGAGGAAATTTTAAATGATTAAGTTTAATACTATCGGACAGATTGAGCATGGTGATTATCCATTTGAAGATGCTATTGCTTCCGCAGATACATTTAATGGAGCATATGGTGAAGTAACTTCTGGTTCTTTTGCTGTAGGTGCTAAAAAAGCCAAAGTTATTATGCAGATTGAGCGTGGCGATGATGAATATATGCGTACATATAAAATTGTAAAAGGTGAACATCTAAGAGTTCTTGATCTTGCAAAATTAGAAGGAAAAATTGTAGAAGTTTATGGTGATGAACTTCCAAAAGATGTTGCAAAAGGTGACAAACTTGAATCTGATGCAACTGGAAAACTCGTAAAAGGTGCTACCGCAGCTCCATATCTGGAAGTTACCGCAATCGTAGGAAACCATCTTGGTATTGAAGCTAAGGTTGTAACTGCCTAATTAAAGGAGGAATATGATAATGTCTTATACAATGGAATTAAATAACGAAAGAAAAGACGCTAATTTTGTTAGCGGAAAAATCAATGGGAAATCTGCAATTGTAGAAATTTTCTCTGCAATGAGAGATGGAAAAGATCTTGCTCCATATGGCAAGAAAGCAGACGTAGCTGCTAAATATATTATGGAATTAAACGAGAAAGCAAGTAATAATGACTTATCTGCAATCTCTGAATTAAATGAGCTTCGTAGATTTTCTATGCAACCAGTTCTATTACAGGAAATTAAATTACTTGGTATCTATGGTAATTATAAACCAATTGGTTACAATGAATCTTGCGAAATTGAGATTCCAGAGTTTGCAAATCTTTCTGCAAATGAGCAGGCTCTTGGTCAGGACGTTAAATTCCCTGTAATCAGAAAGAAACGTGTACCGATTTCTACAATCACTATTTCTGGTGGTTATGCTGTAGATTATAGAAAAGCTGCTCTTGGTGATATGAGTGACGAGAACGAATTACAGGATCAGGTACGTGTTCAGATTAGAAATAAAGCAGCAAAATATGTTGTTGATACTGTATACAAAGCAATTAAAAACGCAACTGGTGTAAAATACTTCTTTGAAGGAAGTGGTCTTACAAAGACTGGTGTAGATGGAGTTATCTCTAAAGTAAGACGTTTTGGTAAACCAACAGTATCTGGTGATTATGCACTTATTTCTCAGTTCAATGGATTTGCAGGATATCAAGGTGTTACACCTACTGTAAATGGAATTTCCGAAGCAGTTATGAATGAGATTCATAATACTGGTCTGATGGGTGTATATAATGGTACAACTCTGAGTGAAATTCCAAACGCTTATGATATGACTACTCTTACAGCAGATGAAACTAATTTTGAAACAATGCTTCCAGCAGGTCTTGGATTTGTAATGCCTACAGGTGGACAATCACCAATTTATACTGTTACTCGTGGTGGTCTTACATCCATCTCTGGTAATGACATTACAACTGGTCAGTTAATTTCAAGATTTGACCTTGAAGTAGGATGTCTTGTTGTTCCTGGTCAGGAATATCGTGTAGGCATGGTGCATGATACAAACCTTGATTCATTAGCAGATTAATTGTTAATCAAAGGTCATATTATATAGTCTTATTGTAAATAGAGTCACATTATTTGTGACTCTATTTTACTTAGGCAAAAGGAGTCAACATTATGAGAGATTATTTCCATTGCTATTCTAAAAGGCTTGCCTGTTTCATTATGGCATTTGGTATTCGATATGAGAAAAAACTTATAAATCAGAAAAATGGTATGCCTTATTATAGATTTAAGAAAACAGAACGAATGGATAAAATAATTGATCTATACAGACAAGTAATTCATACAATTTAATCGTTAAGAAAAAAATATAGTCGATAAGGAGAATTTAAAATGCCAACAAAAAGAACAACTACTACCACTACAAAAAAAGTTGAAGAAATGAATCCAACAGAAAAGATTACTGTAGAAGAATCCCCAGTTGAGGTTGAAGAGGACTTTAATCTTGAAAAGAAAGTTACTGTAAGAAGCATTGCAGAATGGACAACAGGATTTCAAAGAATCGAAACGAATGGTGATGTTACTATTCCACCAAACGGAACAGTAAGATTATCCAGAGGTGAAATTATTTCACAAGTCCAGAATGGTAATCTTCTATTCACAGGTATAGATGGTCAAGGTTCTCATGCAACTCTTTATATTGAAGATAAACCTACAAGAATTGAAGCTGATTTTGAAACAGAAAGTTCCCCACAGAACGTAATTAATAAAGAACATATTGATAATTTATTTAATATCAAATCAATGAAAGATTTTGAATCCACATTACATTCTATGGTTGTAACTAGAGCAGAAAAATACGCTATTATGGGCTTTATCCGAAAAGGAAACTTTAATGACTATAATAAAGTACGTGCAGTAGAGAATTATACAAAATTACAAGTATAAGGATGGTGAATTGATGGAGAAAAATACAACTTATACGGAAGTTATAAATAGCTTTCATAGTACATTTCAAGACAAGGTTGTAATACCAGAAGAACTTGAAAAAGTATGGTTTTTAAAGGCAGTTGGAAAATATTCTTTTGAAATTGACTCCATCAATTTTGATGAAGAATTAAATGAGTTTGATTCTAAATTAAAGAGATACACAATAGATACTCTTGGTCTTATGATGAAAAAATTTTATCAAGAGCGTGAGTTGTCAAAAGTTAATAAGCGTATCAGTATCGTTTCCAAGGATTTATCTATTGATGGTTCAAACGGAAGCAAAACTGCTACGCTGAATGAACTTCAAAAAGTATCGGAAGAATTAGACGAAATGATATATAAGCAAACTCCTTCTGCTTATGATTAGGAGGTGTCTAAATGCAAGAATGGTATTTAATGACACCAGAAACAAGACCTAATATCACAGGTGGTTTTGAAAATGATGCTTTTTTAGATTACAAAGAAGATGCTTTTGCGGAAGCTCTTTCTACAGATATAGCTAAAACGGTTATTTTATGTAATTCTGATATGACAGAAATTGGAGAAACAAGAGTTATTATTATGGATAATTTAGCTAATACACAACTTAAATCTATGGAACGTTCTGTTTTTGCTGTTATTGGTACATTAAAAGCAGGAATGTATATGAAGTTTGAGAATCAGTATTGGTTAATTAGTGGTTATCCTGGTAATAACGGAGTATGTGAAAAGGCTACTGCTATATTATGTCAGTATGAACTAATATGGCAAGATGATGATGGAAAGATTATAAGACGTTGGGCTAATTTCGTCTCAGCTTCAAAATATGATAACGGACGAAGTGGCAATTCTACAATCATTCTTACATCAAATAACTTTACAATTTGGATTCCAGAAGATGATGATGGAACGACTCTTGATGGGCGTAGAGTGTTCATTGACAGAGTAAAAACTGGACAATTACCAACAAAAGTATTTGAGATAACAAGAAGTGACGATGTATTATATCTTTTCGGAAAAGAGCATGGTGGCATATTAAGTTTTATTGCTGATAAGGATGAACTTAATAAAGTTACAGATAGACAAGATTTATGGATCTGCAACTACAAATCCCCCACCACTCCTACTCTCCCACCATCAGAACCAGACAATCCACCAACATCTGTTACAATTACAGGCGGTGACACTCTCAGATATGGAAGAGCAAAAACATGGACTGTCACTTTCTCTGATTCTGAAAATCAACCAAACTTCACATGGAATGTCAAATCAGACTTCAAAATCACTCAAAATATCACAGGTAATAAAATACAACTAGACTGTTCAAACGGAAAAGCAATTGATAGTACGTTTGTGTTACAAGTTCTCGATAGCAAAGGTGATATTTTATCTGAAACAACTATTACTATTATAATGTAATCGGAGGTATATTATGGCACAATCAGTTGCTAGGGACTTGGCATATATCAAGTCTACAGTAATCTCTCGATTATTAAAATCTGATGAATTTACAAAAGTAATGTTGCGAAAAGAAGATTTTACTGATGCGGAGAGATACGACATGGAGTATAAACAAGTATTTGATTATCCTTATGTTGATGGTACACAGAAAGAAGTTATGCCTTTTGTCTGTGTGGAAACAGTTTGTAGAGGTACAAATCGTACCGTAAAATCTATGGATTTATATATCTGGATTTTCGTGCATCGTAACTGCATGAAAATGGATAAAACATGCACCAGTTATGGTGGTAATCGTGCAGACGTTCTTACAGATATTATAGAAAGACTTCTACGTGATTCTGATGATTTAGGAATTGGAAAACCAAGTCTTGATGACATTGGCTATACTGTTCCACAATCATCTTACTTTGGTCGTCAACTTAAATATAGTATACCAGACTTCAAGATAAAGGAGGTCTGATGTATGAAAGGATTTTCAGATTATGATTATCTCTGTGATGAACCTTATTTTTATGAAGGTATAGGTCATGTCAAATGTCCTACTCTTAGGGACATAAGACGTATAACCTATGGACAATTCAATATTTTTCTCTCTTATATTTCTATTACTCAGAAACAATTTCTTGAAACATTTGGTCTTACTGAAAAATTCAATTCCCTTAGTGATGAAGAAAAAGAAAAAAATACTATTTACAATTTACTTACATTTGGAATGAAACGTGCAGATTTTCTTGCCTACATGATTAGTTTCTTTGTTGTAGATGATTTTCAGTATAATCCAGAACAGAATGCTTTTCTCATTGGCACTTATGAGAAGGACGATGATGGAAAGGAAATCTTTAACGAAACGGGGAAAATTGATAACAGTAATTTTGATGAATTTCGTGCGTTTCTGCAAGTTATATTAGGGATTAAATCTGAGAAAGAAGTTGAAAAACCGAAATATAAAAATAAGTTAGCTCAACGTATTGCTGAAAAATTAGCAAAACATAATAGTGAACAAAAAGAAAAACAAACATCTGTGGATGATGATTATACATTGCCAAATATGATTGTAAAATATTGTACTCATAATAAGGTGGGAATCAATATATTAAATGTTTGGAATATGACATATTATCAATTCATGAAGATGTTTTTAGAATATAGAGTGGGAAGACAAGCAGATATAAATGATATGATGGCTGCTAATTCATTCTCATTCAAAAACTCTAAGGACTATAAACCTATGGAGTATATGAACAAAATTAAATAATGAAAACTTTCAAACAAAGTCGCCTGTGTTAGGTGACTTATTTTATTTTAAGGAGGACAAAATAATGGGTAATATTTCTACCGATCTTAATATGGCAAACCGTCAGTGCTGTGATCTTGACATTAGAGATTATAAAACTAAAGCACCTTGGATGTTTGCAGATTTCTGTAATACTACTACTGCTAACATTTCTGCTGATGCTGTATATGCAAATAAGAAAGGTGCTAAATGCATCAAATTTGATAATCCACTAGAAGGTACTATTACTATGGAATTTCAGGTATCTCCATTCAGAATTTATGCAATGCTTTCTGATGGTGAAATTGAAACATCTGCTGTAATCGCACGTAGAGAAAGTGTAACAGGTGAAGCTAGCGGAGTACTTAATCTTACAAAGACCCCTGTACCAGGAAGTGTATTTGCAATTGATCCAACTACAGGTAAAACAATTGAAGGTACAGTTGCAGACAAGAAATTTACAGCAAAAACAACATCTGATATTGTAGCAGATACTACATATGAAGTAGCTTACCTTGAATCCAAAGCTACTGGTATTAAGAAAATCACATTTAATAATAAGAAACTTCCAAAAGATTTCTTTATTCAAATGTCTACTCTTAATAAAGATGAGAATGGTGATCAAGTACCTATGAGACTGACAGCTTATAAAGCTTCTCCACAAAGAAACTTTGAAATTTCTTTTGCGTCTGATGGAGATCCTTCCAGCGTAACACTAACTTGTGATCTACTCGAAGATCATGATGGAAATGTTCTTGATATGATTGAGATTACATCTGAGGAATAAATTTATTTTTATAGTAGGATGATACAACATCATCCTACTATATTTATTAAAAGGAGTTAAATATTGAGTAATCAAAAAATAATGCCTAAATTCAAATTAGAAGTTGGAGCATGCTTAGTTTCTGATAAAAGGCAACTTAAAATTATTGATCGTGAATACAGACCTAAAACAAAATATAAAAACGATAAACCATTTACATCAAACGAAAAATGGTACAAATATAAATGTTATAAGTGTGGAAATACTGATTGGGTTATAGAGCAAGCATTATGTGGAAAACAAAAGATTGGATGTAACGTATGTTGCAACTCTCCATCAAAAGTTGTTAGTGGTATAAATGATTTAACTATTACCGCAAGATGGATGATTAAATATTTTGAAAATCCAAAAGATGCAGAAAAATATACCAGAGGTTCAAGTAAAATTGTTGATATGGTTTGCCCCGATTGTGGTAGACATCACAATAATAAAATATCCACAGTATATGCAAATCATAATCTTTCATGTCCATGTCAAGATGGTTGGAGTTATCCAAATAAATTTATGTATTCAGTTTTAGAACAATCAGGTGTGAACTTTGAAACTGAGAAAGTTTTCGATTGGTCTAAAGGAAGAATGTACGATGATTATATAGAATATAATGGTTTAAAGATTATTACTGAACAGCATGGAATACAACATTATATAGATCATCCACTTAATAAAAAATCACGCAATCTTAAAGAAGAACAAGAAAATGATAAACTGAAATACAATTTAGCTATACAAAATGGTATAGATTATTATTTTACAATTGATTGCAGAGAATCTACAAAAGAACATATTAAAAATTCTATCATCAATTCTGAATTATTTAAAATCTTAAATATAAATCCAGAAAATATCAATTTTGATAAATGTGATAAATTTGCTTCATCAAATATGGCTAAACAAGTATGTGATTATCGTAATGAACATCCTGGTATGACAATGAAAGAAATTGCGCCATTATTTCATGTATGTCACGATACTATAAGAAATTGGGTTAAAAAAGGTGCAAAACTTGGTTGGTGTACATATGAGAAATTTGATGATTTAAAATTACACTATCAACGTGAAGATATACCTGTGAATAATTGTCCTATCCACTGTATCACTACAAATACGTACCATCGTAGTGCAACAAAATTTGTAGAATATTATCAATCTCTTACAGGAAAGAAACTCTGCGCAAGAAATATTCGTTCAGTATGTACAGGCAAACGTAATCATGTCAATAATATGAAATTCGAATATATTACTCAAGAACAATTCAATCAATTAAAAGAAAAATATCCAGATAAAGTATACGGAGAACTATTTGCATCTCACGTATCATAAAGGAGAATATAGCCACAATGACAAAAGAATGTAAAGTATTACTACGCAATCAGTATGTTATGGTAATTGATTTTGATGGGAAAGAAATTCAAATGCCATCTGACCACACAGATAAAGATACTGTATTCGTAAAATATGAAAATGATAGATATTCTATCATTTGTAAATTAGAAGAAGAAAAGAAGCCTACAAAGGTTAAACCTGTTTCAAGAGCAAAGAAGCAAAAGAAAGTAACGGAAGTTGAGTTAGCTGATGATGTTACAACAGAGGAACAAAAAGATGAATCTGAATAAATTAATCGTAGTTAGTATAAATAATTAGTAGGGATACTAGCTATGAATTAATGGCTTGTATCCCTATTTTTTACGATTTTGGGAGAAGATATGATATGAAAAAACAAGTATTTGATAGCTTAGAAGAAGTGTTTGAGGCGTTTGGAGAAGATGGAGTTATTCCTATCACTTATATGCCACAGATTATTTTTTATTTAAGTAATTATAAAATTCAACCCGTATGGACTATTCCATCAGAAACAAATGAGGGGAAATTAGCTTTTTATTTTATTAAAGCAGAAACTAAAAAGCCATATGAAGCATGGCAAAAACTTAGACTAGAGAAAGAACATAATAAATTGCAGTTTCAAGGAGAAAATTAATATGGAAACAATGACTATCACATATGAGAAGCCAGATAAAATATTGAGAACTGCACAATTCCATACACTCAAACAAGCAATGTCATTTTATCTTACATACGAATTAAAAGATGTTGGTAAAATTCGTGCAGATTTTTGTGGAGAATTTTATCACGATAGTATAACATTTGCAAATCCGACAGCCTTTCAGATATGGATTAAGTTACAGTTATTGTATCACAATGTAAGGAAATATGAATAATGGCAAGAAGTGTAGGTAAACAATTTGAAGATAATTTTAAAAACAGTGTACCAAACTACGCACTCTCCTATCGTCCACCTGATTCAGCGCAAGGTTTTGATGTAGGTGCAAGCGACAAGCTTAGATTTAGTCGTCATAGTCCATGCGATTTGATGATATTTGATGGGACACGAAATCTTTTTCTTACGCTTGAATTAAAAACGTTTCAAGGTTCATGTAGTTTTGAACGTAATAAAAATGAAAAAGGAATTATTCATTATTATCAAATTGAAAAATTAAAAGAATTTGCAAATTATAAACGTGTAATCAGTGGATTTGTTTTGGACTTCCGTTCTACTGATCATACATATTTTTTAAATATAAACGACTGGGATAATCTTATCTCACATATAGAAAAGAAAAGTTTTAATGAACAGGATTTGCTTGAATATGCAAGTCCTATTTTAATTGAAAAAGAGAAACTAAAAGTGAATTACAGATATGATGTAGAGTTACTTTTGAGTAAGCTGAATATTTAGTTGAAACGGAGATTTTATAATATGAAAAAAACATTATTAAAAGTCAAAAACGATATTACATTTGAAGACAAGTTAAATGCAATTGATCTCATTCTTGGTGCATTTTGGGATGATAACACAGGAGAATATATTCCGTGGATGGAAGAACCTGCGAGAATTATTGCCGTTGCAAAATATTTTATTGAAGGATATGAACTTGAAAAAGGAGAAAACCTGTATAAGTTATATCTTTCAGACGATGATTTAAAAGGTCTGGTTGATAATTTTATTAATCCTGACACTAATTCAAGAAATGGAAGTTATAAAAGATATATTAAGGTTATGGATTTTGTAGATGCAATGGTTCATGACAAACTTGAATGGACTAAACAGAATATTATTCATGCACATCCAGATATGGAAAGAATTGTAAAAGGTGTAAATGTGTTTATTGACGCATTTGAGAATCTTGCAAATCTTGACCTTACTGCTCTCACACCAGAAATGATTGAGAATGGAAAAACATTTATTGACAAACTGAAAGAAACTGGTTTTGATGTTTCACCTGAGAATCTTACTAAGATTGTAAAAGATGCTGCCGCTTTTGATATTGATAAAGCTAGTCAGGATATTATTAATGCTAAGAATGAGCAGATTAAAAAATTGCAGGAAGAAAATAAGGAATTAAAGAAAGTTAAAGGAAATTTTAGTGCCAGAAATGTAATAGCACAGTCTGGAAGCAAAGTAACAACAATGGATAAAAGAAATAAAAATTAACATTTGATACTGATAAAATATTTCGCCACACCAGTTCTCAACTATTAGCGTGAAACGTGATCGTAAATATTTAAGCCCACGTTTACCATATTTACCACTAAGCTAATTAGTGATATTACAATACCGTAATTCATGTATGTATACCTCCTTACCAAAATAATATATCTATGATAAAAGGTCATAGAAACTTTCAGCGTAGAGGATATGGGTTCACGCCTGCCCGTAGGCGACCGCATAGTTGAGAAACTGGTTCCCTGAGAATGGAAGTACATTCTTATGATATCTTTTAAATATCTCCACCCAAGGAATATTTTACCAGATTATATTATGTAGTTCAATACAGAACATTTGTTTAAGAAGAGTACTACTCTTCTATCTCATACGGAGGAAATTATTATGGGAATAATTATGGATGCAATTGATGCACAAATTATTAGACCAAGAGTTGAAGCTGCGGAATCTGAAGGATTTGCTCAGACTCAAGTAGATATTCAGAACTTCTATTCTAGTGGATCACCTGTACAATATATTAGAACTGGAACATATGAAAGCTCACCACGTTCTTCTGGTGTATCTGGTGGTAATGGAAATTATCACTACGATATTCATTTGAATGTAGCAGAATATCCATATGGAAAACATTCAGGCTTACAGATTATGACAGACATTCAAAATAATGGTAGTGGGGTTTTGGGTACTCCTGGTACATGGGATGATTCTGTACAAGATATTATTGAAGCTGTAAAAGCTAATTTTAGTTAAATTTAATATATAAAACACACTCACTCTCCTTTCTTACAGGAGAGTTTTTTATTTTGTAAGAAAGGAGAATAAATTATTATGGGAGTAACTTTTCAAGTTGACGTGCAAGTAACTACTCATGCTGAACAAATTAATGCGCTTGAGAAAAAGTTGGAATCCTTGCAGACCAAAGGTATAACTCTAAAAGTTAATAATATAGATACTTCTAAGATTGAGCAACAAATACAATCACTTGGTCAAAAAGCTTCACAAAGTTTGAATAATGCGTTTGGTTCTAGTGCAAACAATCGTTCAGCACAAAACGCAGCAAAGCAATATATTCAAGCCGTTCAAAAACAGTTAAATACTAATAAATTAAAATATAATATTGATACAGGAAAATATACAGCCGCTTCATCCAGAATGAGCAAACAACTAGGCGCATATGGAACTCAAGATACTGCAAATATTCAAAAAGCTACAACGGCTCTAGCTACATATAATCAGGCTTTAGATAAACTTCAAAATCATTACAATGGATCTAATGTTTTAGGTAAAAAACAGTTACAACAAACTTTTCAAGATATGACTAAAGCAGGAGATACTTTTAAGAATACTTTGTCTCAAATTAGAGACGAATCGTCAAAAGCACTATCTCCATCTATCGCTAGTGCATCGGGAAATAAAGTTGTTTCATATATGAATGCAAATTCTAAAGCAGTTAAGAAATATGGAGCGGAACTGAAAGAACTAGAACAACAATATCGTTCAATGACAACTGTTGAAGAAAAAGCTAGTTATGATAAGGCATTTACAAATTTAAAATCAAGAATCCAAGCGGAAGGATTAAGTGGTAATTCTACTTGGAGTGAAACGAAACGTGCGCTTGGACAAATTGCTCAGTTTACTGGAATTTATGCTGGCTTGCAACGAGTTATGGTTCAACTTCCAACAGAAGCAATTTCTGCTGTTAAAGATGTAAATGCAGCACAGATTGAATTAACAAAAGTTAGTAATGCTTCTGGTACACAATTATCGCAATACTGGGATGAAGCAGCTCAAAGCGCAACAAAATATGGATCAACAATTAGTGATGTTATTAGTAGTACCGCTGATTGGTCAAGGCTAGGTTATAAATTAGATGATGCAAAAAAATTATCAGACGCTACATCTCTATTACAAAAAGTAGGAGATAATATGACACAGGAATCCGCATCTAGTGGATTAATTTCTACATTAAAAGGATTCCAAATGAATGCTGATGAAGTAACTAAAGTAGTTGATGTTGTAAATGAGGTTGCGAATACTGAACCGATTGATACGGCAGGGATTTTTGATGGTTTAACTCGATCAGCTTCATCAATGAAAGCTGCAAACAACACATTTGAAGAAACTGTAGCCTTAATTACGGCAGCAAATAGTGTTGTACAAGATCCGGATTCTGTCGGCACTGCATTCAAGACAATTTCAATGCGCATCAGAGGTGCGTCAACAGACATGGAAAAAGCAGGTCTTGACACCGAAGGTATGGCAGAATCAACCGCAAAACTAAGACAAGAAGTTATGGCTCTTAGTGGTGTGGATATTATGAAAAATGAAAATGAGTTTAAATCTACATATGATATTCTCGATGAATTATCTACTAAGTGGCAAGATTTAACAGATATTCAGCAGGCAAGTTTAACAGAACTTATAGCGGGCAAACGCCAGGGTAATATTGTTTCCTCCCTCATGACCAATTTTGACGTTGCTCGAAAATCTCTTCAAACTGCATTAAACGATGCAGATGGATCAGGTGAAAGAGAACTCGAATCTTGGGATAAAGGTATTGAAGCTTCTCTCTCTCATTTGAAGGCTCAATTTCAAGATTTTTCTACCAGTGCAATTAGCTCCGATATGTTTAAAGGTATTGTAGATACTGGTACAAAAGCTTTAAGTGTAATGACAAAACTTGCAAAATCAGATAGCAAGCTTGTTAATTTGCCTAATGTTATGGCACTTGGATTAGGTATTTTCCAAGGTAAAAACAACAGCGGTAAGAGTACATGGGATTCGCCCCATGCATTTTTCAAAATGACTTATGCCGCTTGAGAGTTTAGCAGTAATGTGTACGAGCTTATTTATAAGCAAGGACTCTCTGGTGACTTTCTAAAATGGAGTTAGCGGTAATGCGCTACTCTTCTGTATTGAATTTCAGAACGGGAAACTTTCATAGTTCAAAAGACTATGTCACATGAGTTTGGTACTAAACTTATATTTAATAGGTATTAAGTGGCAAATCCGAAAGGATGCGGTATAGTAACAATCCAAACTACGAAGTAATCCGCAGGTAGGGCTTCATTATAATGGATGCCGACCTCAACGAGCGTAACGAAAGTATGGTTATATATAGAATCATAAAAATGCACTCTAGCGATAGGGAAGATGGATGCCCGATAAAATCAGGGATAGTTTCTATATACTACTCTTCCATCAGCAATTGGGAATTATTTATATATAAGTGTATCGGTATATATAAATATTGCAAATATAGAATTAACGATACAAACAAAATCAACCACTATATGTAAGATACGTCATTCCAATTAAGCAAAGTAATGCAACTATCATACATATATAAATTAAAATTTTGCATATTTTCTCATTCATACTTATATCACTCTCCTATTAATATTATAGGAAATATTATATCATATGAATGATGAAACATTTTTAAATTGCATAATCAGCTAAATTATTGACATAATCGTAGGTTTAGAATATACGTTCTGAATTGTAGATTGTCGTACTCTGTCGTATAATAGTGTTATGGTAATTTTTACCAAATAATTATACGAAAGAGGGAAATATTTATGAAAATCACAGAAGAAATGAAATGGGATGCCATTGATAATCTTACATCATTTTTAGGGAATTATGGAAATCATAAAAATCAAAATGGAGCATGTAAAGAACCTAAAATAAAAGAAGCAATGGATGAATTAATTAATAATCTTCAAATATTTGTGGAAACTGGTTCACGATATGAAGTTTCAAATTTTATTAATGGTTTATCATTTTTAATGAAACATTCAGAATATGATAAAATTCAAGATGAAGAAAAAATTGGAAAACAAGATGATGGTTTTGTGTATATGATTGATTATGCATTGACTGATGGTAATACAACAGCAAATAGACATCCTGGACTATGTATAAATACATATGGCGAAAAATGTTTTGTAATTCCAATGATGTCAGGATTTGACCAATATGGACATGAAAAGGAAAAATTTACGAAAGCATATCATCCAACAGATAATCCCAAAGGCACGATGAAATATCGTAGAGGATTAATAAAAGAAGGATTTAAAAAAGATTGTATTTTAATAATAAATGACGCACAATTTGTATCTGTTGATAGAATTGGAGATACTATTTGTTCTATTGATAGAGATGTTTTTTATAGTATTGAAAGTCATTTACTAAAAGTATCTATGCCTTGGAAATGGTTGCAACTGAGAATGTATTCAAATAGATGTAAAGACCTTGAACCACTATCACAAAATCAAAAACGAAAGATAGATACTTTAGAAAAAGAAATTGAAGAGTTAAAAGGTTTATTGGAAACGAAAAAGTCTTAACATGTCGAATAGAAACTTTCGTTTGTAAAAAAAGAACAGCAATGAGGTAGTGTTCCGAATAATCCTTGCAAGAAATATTAACGACAAAATATTTGTTTTTCTTTAAGCATAACACCTATAACAAACACACGAAACTGGCACAAGTTGTGGTGTCTACATAACTTTAGGCAAGTAAACGATTACTCATAGTCGGAATGAGTTGGCAGTAAATAGAGGTATATGTCCCAGGGTATCTAAATAATAGATGCCCGCAATGATGGGAAACGTTAAACGCTTTCATAGATTTTTAGTTTAATGATATATAAAATCTATCCATATTTATAATCTGTAAGATATTTTCTTACACTTGTCTCAATAAATCTTTTCTTTGTGTTGACAGAATTTTTTCTGTCAACACAATTCTTATTAATTTTTAAAATACAATCTCTTTTAAATCCTTCTTACAATGTTACCATTTATACCCACAACTTTTACATTTAAATGTGCTTTTAGCGTCTTTACTAAACAAACCAAACATCAATCCACCTGTAAGTTTTTCTATATGTACTTCCACAGCTTTTGGACAATGAAGAATATTTATTATTTAAATATTTCAAATATTTTATCAAATAAATTTTTATTCTTAATTGGCTCAGAATTACCATTGTAAGTTCTTATATATGATTTTATAGTATCTTCCATTTTGCATTGATACTTGAGCAAGGTTTTATAATTATACTTTTTATGTTTCAAAAAGTATTTTATTATTTCCTCAAATAGAGAAGAAAATACTATAGGTAATTCCTCAGAAAATTCATATGTATAAGTTATATCATGTTTCTTTAAAGAAATAAGTTTTCCAATAAAGTAATAAAGTTGTTTATATGAAAATTTCATAGTATCAAATGTAATTTTATTGCATTTGTAAATAAATTGATTTTCCATGCAACGTAATGAAAGATTCATATAATATAACAAATCCATTTCTTCAAAAGAGATAATGTTATTTTCAACTTTTGTAGATAGTGTAATATCCATTTCTATTTCAGTTGCATGAACCTCTGAATAAATCATCATTAATCTTTTAAATGATTCTTTGTTGTATGTAAAAAAGTTGAATGCATCCTGTAAATGAGTAAATTCATGATATAAAGTTTCTTTTATAAAACTTTCATTCTGATTAAATAAATCAGGATCAATCTTTAAAATGCGTTTGCCTTCATATAATGTATGTGCATCAAATCTAGCCCATGCATCAAGATTATCAACAATTTCGATATCTATTTTAGAAATTGGATAATATTCATCACTGTATTGTTCTAAATATTCATATATCTTTTGTTCAATCTTTTCTTTTGTCATACTATTAATCTCCGTATTCATGAAGCAGGTGATACTATGTTAAAATTAAGCTATAAATTGAAACAACTTTTAAATATACATAAAAAAGAGAATAATATATCATCAGAGTTACAAGAACTTTATAAAATAATTGATGATATGTTAGAGTTGCCAGATAGCGGCAGTAAGGAACTTTATAATTATTATCACGAAAATTATGATAATAATCACGGTTCCCACTTATAACGTAAGTAGGTAATCATTCGTATATTGACATTTTATTAAAGCCGTATCATGCTGCGCTCCTTTTATAATATACTTATTTTACCATACAAATATATTGTCATATGTATACCTCTTTTGTTTATAATAATGCAATCAAACAACGAATTATAATCAATAAAATACACAATACAGATGTGGTAATTAGAATATATCCAATTACTTTTCTATTCTTTTTGGTATTTGATTTAATAAGAAATTTAGATGATAAAAATATTACTGTTATAAATTCTGCTATTGTAATCAAAATCAGGAATGCGCACGATAATAATATTTCACGTCCACCATCATAAAGTAATATACAACTCACTATTGGACAAATAATGGCTAATATTCCTATTATAATAGGGTAAATAAAATCCAATGATCCATCCGCTAGTAATTTCAATAAGAATAAAATAATTAAAAATATTATAACTCCCATATAATTATCTCTCACTTTGTTTATAGTAATTTCATTTATGCATTATAGCACAATATACATCCCAAGTATATAAAAATCGTAGGTAGCTCAATCAATTGCTAATATGCAAAATAAAATTGCAACAAATAATACGCTTAAAACAGTATCGGGTTTGATGGCTTCTCAATACAGAGCAGGAAATGCTCCTAATGTTGATGCTGTTCTGAGAGATGCAAACGCATCAAATGATTTTAAAAGAACATATGGTGCTTATATTGGTAATTATATTCACGAATTAGACCAAAAGAATAATGTTGATAAGGCAGCACTTTCAAGTACTGAAAATTTAACGGCGGCAATTCAACGCCAAGGTGGAACAGTTCCTGTTGTTACAAGCAAATGGGATGCGTTTAAAATTGGATTAAAAGATGCTGGTTCAGTATTTAAGGCATCAGCAATTAACATTGGGGCTAATCTTGCTGTTTCTGCCGCAATTCAAGGTATTGCCACAGCATTTGATTATGTATCTAATAAGCAAGAACGTGCAATTGAATCTGGCGATGAAGTAATCCAGAATTATAAAGATATAAATGAGCAGATGGCACAATCTTCTTCCTGGATTGAAACAAATGGCGAAAAATATACTACTCTTTCAAAAGGCGTGAGTTCTTTAGGAACAAATCTTGGATTAACAAACGAAGAATATGCTGAATATCAAGAATTGGCATCTCAGATTGCAACACAATTTCCAGAATTGGTATCAGGATATGATTCATTAGGAAAACCAATCATTAAAGCCGCAACAGATGTTGATACGTTAAAAGCTACTCTTAAAACACAAAAAGTAAATCAATATACTGAAAGTGTTAAAAATGCTAAAGACGTAATTGGCAAATTAAATGCGGAAGTTAATCAAGATAAAAACTGGTTTTGGGAAGAAGCAGGCACAGACCAACAATTACAATCATTGGAAAAATTTCAATCTGCATATGAAGATGCCTTTAAAAACAAAAACGGTAATAAATTTTTAGATTTAAGTCAATGGTTAGATGATGGCAATTTTGTAGATGCCCTTGATAACGCAGGAGTTAGTGTAAAAGACTTCGGTAAATTAATAAATGAATTAAATGATTCACAGGGGAAACTTAAAGCTAATAGCGACACTAATGATTTCCTTAATACTATCATTGGATCACAAGAAGATTTAAGAAATCAACGTGAAAATTCTGCTGATGAATTAAAAAGTTATATTCCTGCATTCTTTCAAGAGCAACGAGATTATCAAAATTTATTAGATGATGCTCCAAATATAGAGAGTGAACTTACATCATTAATAAATTCTTTTTCATATGAAGATTTAGAGAAAAATGGTTTTACTGGTGATAAAGCGATTAGTAAATTAAAATCTTGGAGTCAATCCGCTGTAAAAGAACTGCAAGATAAAGACATTCAAGATGCATTAAATGATGTATTTACAATAAATGATGATAGTTCTAAACAATCATTTGATTCATGGCAAAAAGAGGCAGATGCAGCCCTTGATAAAGCTAGTGAAAAAACTAAAAGTTTTTCACGAGAACAAATGCGAGAAGCTTCGGGAATCAAAGACCAATGGGAAGAACTAAGAGGTATTCAAACAAAAGTTGCCGAAAGATGGGGAGATACAACAGGTATTAAATCAAGAGATTTAAGTATTTCGGATTTAGAAACTCTTGGTACAATGCTGTCCGATACACAATATGATGGACAATCATTTGATCAAATGGTTGCTCAAATTCAGAATATTCAAGATGCATCTCATCTTACTCTTGAGAATATGAAACAAGTAGTAACCGATACTACTACTGCATACTCCTCTCTCTCAACTGCAATGTCAGAATCTATGTCAAACACAGGCATGACAGCAGATTCCATAACAGCGGTTAAAACTGCACTTTCATCGTTAGTTAGTGAAAATGATGCATTCAAAGATGCGAGTCTTGATGGTATTTTTCGAGATACAGCAGAAGGTGTAACAATGAATGCTGACGCTGTTAAAACTCTCATCAAGAAACAGCGTGACATGAAAGTTGAAGATTTTGCTAAGTCCATCAGGCTTCAAAATGAAGAACTTGCGAAACAGAACGAAATCCTCAAGAATCCTGAGTCTGATGAAGCCAAAAACGCAGCATTAGAAAAACGCAAACAAATCTTGTCTGATATAGCAGGTATTGAACAGGCACAATCTCAGTATAATGCTCAATATCAGCAAATGAAAGATATGTTTTCCGACTATAATAAATGGGTACTGAACAGTTCCAAAGAAACAGCAGGTACTCCGTACAATAATATTGTTAGTGGACTTGAACAAGCATATAAAGATTTCCAGAATGATCTTGTAGGTACAGATTCATTTAAGAATTTTTCGGCTATAATATCTCCTACAGGTGCTACTGATCCTGCGGATTTTGAAGAAAATTATGCTAAAGCCAAGAGATATTTACAAGAAGATGATGATGGCGTTAAGAATTTTCTTAATGATTTGAAATCACATGACCTTGCCACATTTAATCAGGAAACTGGCGAATGGGCGATTGAAGCTCATTCGGCTGCCGAAGCTGCAAAAGCCTTGGCAACAGGAACAGATGTTGCTAGTGCTGCATTTGGAAAACTTGAAGATTATGGATTCCATATCAATACTGTTGAAGATACTCAAGATGGTGTGTTAAAACTTGGTGATGCTTATACTAAATTGGCAGATTCTAAAGCAAAATTAAAAGAGATGGAAGAAAATCCATCAGAATATAGTGATGTTAGGATTCAAGCACAAAGAGATGAAGTACAAGCATATAGTCAAGATATTGAAGACTTATCCGACAATATGCAATATTATATTGAACATCAAGCGGATGAGTATAATAAGCAACAACAAACAGCAAAAGAAGCTATTAAATTAATGGATGATTACAAGAAAGAAGTTCTTGCGAGTCCTGATAAATTTGGCGGTGCAGATAATGCTATGGGTGTTGCTAATTATCTTGAACAGCAAATGCAAGGCTATGCTGATACATATGGATTCGATTTAGATGATATGCGTCAAAAAGCTGCGCAAGCTGCTGTTGCATATCAAGAAGCGTTGAAAAATGCAACTATTGATAATCCTGTTAAACCTGAATTTGATGATACAGCTACAGAAGAAGCATTTGATAGTACTGTATCAAAAATTCAAAAAGGGCAGGGAGAAGTTTCTGATGCAATGGAAACATTAAAAGGATTTACTTCCGATCAAGTCAAAGGCATCAACCTATTTGATGGGGCTTATGACAGTGATGAATTAAAACCTGCGGAACAAGCATTAGACACCATTTGTCAATCTCTGGGACTTAGTAAAGATGAAGCATCTCAGTTAGGTCAAGTTCTTGAAGCAATGGGTGTTATCAAACCAGAGGTAGATGATTCAGATATTGAAAAAGCAGGTGAAACTGCTGATACAACTTCTGAAAAGGTACAATCTCTTAAAGATTTACAGTCTTCTGGTGATATTAGCTCTGATATTGAATTAGACTTTGATACTGCTGATATGTCGGCAGATGAATTAAAGTCTAAGATTGATGAATTAAATGGATTAAAAGCGGAAATTGATGCAGAAGTAAATCCAGAAGCATCTGCGGAATTAGATGATTTAATCTCTAAGACGGAGACAGACTATAAGATTAAAGTTGCTCTTGATACTGATGGACAAACTCCATCAGAGTTATTGGATATGGCTCAGAATGATGAAGCTACATTCAAAGCAAAATTTGAATTAGATGATTCTGGTTATCAAGAAGCACTCTCCTATCTACAAGATAAAGATGTTGAGGTTAAGGTGAATGCTACATTAGCACAAGGAGCAGATATTAGTTCTCTTCTTAATATGACTGATGAGGATTTATCTACTACTCTTAACATTGATACTTCTCAAGTTGATGCAGCTAGAGCAGAATTACAATCCATTCAGAATGGTGAAATAACTGTACCTCTTACTGTTAAATTAGAGGATAGCCAATTTGAAGCTATTACTAATAAGAACAAAGATATTACGGTTACGGCAACTGTAAATGGATTGCCACAAATTACAGCATTAGACGCAGCTCTTAATAAATTACATAATAAATCTGTTGATGTAACGGCAAACGTCAATGGTACGCCAGAAACCAATGCTTTATATTCTGCTATTCAACGTGTAAATAGTAAATCTGTAGACGTTACAGCAAATGTAAGTGGTACAGATGCAGTTAATGCTTTAGTTAGTGCTATTGCTGGTGTTCATAGTAAGACTGTTACTATTACATCAAATCATGTTACCAATAATATTACAAATAATATTAAAGGCAAAGGTGCTCAGGCAACAGGTACAATGACTTCTATAAGCCGTACTTACGCACAAGGAAGTCTTACAGATTTTCCTGCTTATGGTAGTGGTCGTGTTTCACTTCCTAATGACCAAAAAGCATTAGTAAACGAAGAGTACATCAATGGTCATTCTGAATCCATAGTGCGTGATGGTGTATGGTCGCTTATTCCTGGTGGCGCACATATGGAGAACTTGAAAAAGGGTGACATCATATTCTCAGCGCAACAGACAGAAGATTTATTGAAACGTGGTGCAACACCAGGTCATGCAAGAGCATATGCACAGGGAAGTTTAAGTGATTTCTCTCTTTCCAATGCTTTTAAGGCAGGATATGGTTCGTTCTATCACGATACACATAAAACATCGGTTTCATCTGGTTCATCAGACACTCCTGCAACTCAGCAACATACCAGTGCTGTTCAAAAAGATACTGATGCTACAAAGTCTAATACCAAATCCGCAAAAGATTCCACAGAAACATTTGACTGGGTAAAGACAAAACTTGATAAATTCTCTAAAGCAGTAGAACGTATCTCTAATCAGATTACAGATTATATATCTTCTGCTTTCAAAACTGTGCTTCTAAAAAGACAGGTCAAAGCAGTAGAAAAACAAATCAAGGCGAATGAACATGGATATACTGCTTATATGAACAAAGCTAATTCTATTGGAATTAGTGATGACTATAAGAATAAAGTAATCAATGGTGCATTATCCGTAGAGGATATTGATACATCTACAGATACAGGTAAGCAACTCGCCAAAGATGTAAAGAACTTCCAGACCTATTATAACTCAGCGCAAGATTGTAAAGACACAATTCAAGAGCTAAACAACAAGCTTCTGGAATTATATGAAACAATCGTAAATATGCCTACGGAAAAGGCAGAGAAAAAGATTGACAGATTAAAGACTAAACTTGAATCTCTCAATGCTGTTTCTGATACTGTTTCATTGGGTGGTTCTGCAATCGCAGCAATGCAGAATCAGATTAAGGTTAATAATCCTGGTCTTGGTAACGCACAGAATAGAGTTGATAAGGCTGAAACTGCCAGAAATGCAACTAAGAAAACTCGTGCAAAAGCAAGTAAGACTTTAAAATCTACTACGGCTGATGCGGAGTCTACAGGAAATACACTTATCAAGGCAAGTGAGAAACAGACTAAATCCATAGGTAAGAAACTGAAAAGTGCCGCAAAGTCTAGTACAGATAAGGCTACTTACAATGCAATTGCACAGGCAATTCGTGAAGGTAAAGCAGTAAATACAAAGGGATTGAAAGGTTCTGCACTGAAATATGCGAAATCATATAACAGTTCTTTGAAACAAGGCAATACTATTGCTTCCAAGGTTAAGGCAGGTAAAACTGTTAAGACTTCTGGAATGTCAAATGTATTGAAGTCTACGGCACAGGCATATAATGCTGATGCAAAAGAGAAAGCTTCTGCACAGAAAATATACGACACCGCTAAGAAGGCAGACGAAAAAGCTCTTGATGACCTGACTAAGGCTCAGAAGAATAAGGAAAAGGTATATGCACGTTCTACTAAAGAGCAACAGATTCTTGCGACAACAAAAGGCAAGAAATCATATGTATACCAGAATATGCTTCTTACACAGGAAACTAAGAATCTCAAGGAGCAGAATACCGCACGTCAGAAAGCTTTAAAAGAGACTCGTGATAGCTACATGAAAGCAAAGAGTAGATTTGATACTGCTGATGCTGATAAAACGAAATCCCAAAATAAACTTCTGAACAATAAAACTGTTATGTCTAAGTTGAATAAAACTCAGCAAAAGGCATTAAAGGCAGGTAAAACAGTAAACACAAAAGGTATTACTGATCCTAAAGTGTTGAAATGGATTCAAGACTACAACGAAAAAGTCAAGAAATCTGCTGATTTAAGCAAGAAACTTCGGATTGAACAGGAAGCTTTAGATAAAGCAACAAGCGAAGCAGCACAATCTCAGGCAGAATACGCACAGTCTATCGTAGATAATGCAAAGAAGAAACTTGAGAATATTGCAAACTATTATGATTCTTTTACTTCTCAATGGGAAAATAGGAACTCTATGTATGAAGCATACATGGATAGGATGCAGACACAAGGTTATAATCTGAGCACAAAATTCTACGAAGCAGAGATTGGACAGCAACAGAAAATTGTTGACAATCTGTCTCAGAAATATATTGCAATGAAGCGTAATTTTGCACAGGCAGTACAGGATGGTACAATCAAAGAAGGTACGGAAGAATACTATGAGATGCAGAATGAGATTGACCAAGTTGCGATTAGCTTGAAAGAAGCACAAAACAAAGTGGTTGAGTTCCAGGCGGCAATCCGTGACCTTAAATGGGAACAGTTTGACCAGTTGCAGGAAGCCATCGGTCGTATTACCAGTGAGTCAGATTTTCTTATTGACCTTATGAGCCATAAGGATATGTATGACAAAGATGGTAAGATGACGGAACAAGGTCTTGCTACTATGGGATTACATGGTGTCAACTACAATACTTATATGGCGCAAGCAGATAAATATAAGGAAGAAATGTTGAAAATCAGCAAGGAACTTGCAAACGATCCTAACAATCAGAAACTTATTGACCGTAAAAATGAACTGATTGATGCACAGCAACAAGCTATCTTATCTGCTGAAAATGAAAAAGATTCTATCAAAGATTTGATTCAGGACGGTATTGATAAACAGTTGGATGCTCTGGATGATTTGATTGACAAGTATCTTGATGTACTTGACAGTGAAAAAGACCTTTATGAGTACAGAAAGAAGATTGGTGAGCAGTCAGAAAAGATTGCTTCTCTACAGAAACAATTATCTTCTCTGCAAGGTGATAATTCCGAAGAGAATAAAGCGAAGTTGCAGAAACTCAAAGAGGATTTGAAATCTGCACAGGATGATATGGAAGAAACTCAGTATGACAAATACATTTCTGACCAGAAGAAACTTCTTGATGAACTCAAGCAGGACTACAAGAAAGCTCTTGATGACAGAATGGATAATGTTGACGTATTGATTTCTGATGCTATTGCAAGTATCAATAGTAATTCATCTAATATTTCTCAGACATTACAGACAGAATCTCAGAAGGTTGGATATACATTATCTGGTGAGATGCAGACTATCTGGACAAGTCAGAGTGGTGTTATCTCTCAGTACGGTGATGATTTCTCTAGTAAATTAACAGGTGTTAATTCTGCTATTGAAAATGTCTATAATCGACAGAAAGATATGATTGACGCTATTAATGCTATGGCTGAAAAATGGATTGCTAAAGCAGATCAGATGTTACAGCAACCTACTAAAACAGAAGGAGTTCTTGAAGAAGTAGAGCAAAAACCAGATAAAGATAATGTTGCAGAAGGAAATCCTACACCAGACCCGCCAAAAGTCAGTGATAAGGATTCTATTAAGGACGCTGTGTTGGTTGATCCTGATGAACCAAAGAAGAAGCCAAATAAAACCAATGAAACAAAGACAGGTAACGGCAAAGCCGAAGTAGGCGATAAAGTTACTTTCTCTTCTGGTAGATATTACGAAGCATCCGATGGTTCTGGTGCATCTGGTAATATGTATCTTGGCAAGAAAGTTAAGATTACACGAATCAATAAGGGTTCCAAATATCCATATGCTATTGATGCTACAGATGGCACTGAACTTGGATGGGTAAAACTCAATCAGTTGAAAGGTTATGCTTCTGGTATTATGAGAGTTTCGAATGACCAGTTAGCTTGGACACAGGAACAAGGTGAAGAAGCTATTGTCAGAAATGATGGTAGTATTCTGACTCCATTGACTAGGGATGTGTCTGTACTGAATGCAGATATGACTAAGAACTTATGGGACTTCATGGGTAATCCTGGTTCATTCTTGAGTGATTATAGTGATGGCGAGAAGTTTGGTGTGAAGAATGTTGATAATTCTAGTAGTGTTGATGTTGGCGGTGTTACAATTCAGTGTAATATGCCTAATGTACAAAATGCAAATGATTTATTACATGAACTCACAACAAATAAGGATATTGAGAAAGCTATTAAAGCAATGACTATTGATAGAATCAGAGGTGGAAGCTCTTTAGCAAAATATAAGTATAGAAATTGATTTTAAGGGACTACTCTTTCATCGGAGTAGTTCCTTTTCATATAGAAAGAGGTAATTAAATGTCAGATAAAACTGTACGAGATTTACTTGATAAAAGTATAAACCAAGATGTTGCAAAACAACAGAAAAATAAGATTCAAGCATTGCAAGAAAAGGTAAAAGATATAGAGCAGAATGAATCTGCTCAAATATCCGATATGGACAAAAAATATCTTAATGATCTCAAACACCAGTGGAATGAACTTTTTATTGAAACTGTAAAAGTTAAAACGCAGTACGAACTACTTATTCAAGACGTAAAATTGATGAAAGAAATTACACTTGCAATTAATAAAGGTGACACATGGAAATATAAACTTGCCAGATGGCTTGTAAGATAAATAAAAATAAATGGTAAAGGTGGTGAAGTATGAAAGCATTAGATTTTGAGTATGACGGGACTTTGGCTTCAAGCAAAGGAATTGTAGTTTGTTCATTTGATTCAAGTGATGACGAAACTATAGATTATGGTTCTAAAATAAATTTTGACGTAACATCCATGAGAAATGGAAGGGAATTTGAATTAGTAAATTCTGGATATGATGAAGCAGGTGAATTTACTTTTCAAATTTGTAAAGATCCTTATATGCAATTAAATCGAGGGAACAAATATTTCACTACTGATGAGCAACGCTTTGTATATAGATGGCTAAATAGAAATGATGGATTTCACATATTAAAGATAGTTACATCTGAAAATCAAACAATGTTATTTAAAGGAAGTTTCAATATTGAAACAATTGAATTTTGTGGAAAAGTGATTGGATTTGAACTGACATTTACTATGGGGAAACCATTCGCAACGCAAGATTGTAAAACAATCACACATACATTTAAGGCAAATGAACAATTCACTATCATAGATGAATCAGATGATATAGGCTATATTTATCCTGATATACAGATTAAATGCCTTTCAAGTGGGGATTTAAAAATTACAAATTCTATCGAAAACCGTACAACAACAATTAAGAATTGTTCTACAAATGAAGTTATTTCTGTTGATGAGAATTTAAACATATCTACTTCTCTCTCATCTCATAAATTATACAATGATTTTAATTTTGTATTCTTTAGAATTGCAAACTCTTATACAAATAATAAAAATTTCATTTCTGTAAATATTCCATGTGAAATTACAATTAAATACTATCCTGTTGCGAAAGGAGTTGGACTTTAAGAATGAATATACATAAATTAAGAATGGACACCTCTGGCAACGTAGAGGATATTAGTTTTGTCCTCGCTAAGAAAAATGGAGATAAACTTGGGAACATTACAAACGTAGATAATATTGTCACAAAACATTCCATGAAAGAAGCATCCGAATTTACATTTACTGCACATAAAAAAATGGGTGACAATATTATAAAATTTTGGAATGATATTAAAGATTTTAAATTAGTTTGGATTCCAGAGTGGGATATGTGGTATGAGATCTATGTAGAAGTAAATGAGGAAGATGAAAATATTAAGAATGTTTCTGGAACATCTCTTGGCGAAGCCGAATTATCTCAAATTATGTTATATGGAATTGAGATTAATACTGAAACAGATATTGCCAGAGAAGAATATAAAATACCTACAACATTTTATAATCCAGATCATCCAGAAGCTTCATTAATTGATAGATTGCTTACAGATAAAGCACCACATTATAAAGTCAAGCATATTGATAAAAGCTTAATGAACTTACAGAGAACTTTTACTTTTGATGATACATCAATTTATGATGCACTCCAAGAAGTTTCAGAAGAACTTGATTGTTTATTTATATTTGGATGTGGTTCTGATGAAAATGGTAAACCAGAAAGAACAATTTCTGTATATGATTTGGAAGCAAATTGTGTAAATTGCGGGAATAGAGATACATTTGTTCATAAATGTCCTAAATGTGGAAGCACAAATATCATATTAGGATATGGAGAATATACAAATGTATTCATTTCAAGGGATAATCTTGCTGATGAGATTACGTATTCAGTTGACACTGATTCTGTAAAGAACTGCATGAAACTTGAAGCAGGTGATGATTTAATGACCGCTGCTATTCGATCATGCAATCCTAATGGAACAGATTATATCTACTACTTCCCAGATGAAACAAGAGAAGAAATGTCACCAGAATTGCAAGAAAAATTAAAGTCTTATGATGCTTTATATGAAAAGTATCAATCTGATTATAATTTTACTATAAATGATTCTTTTGTGACAAATTATAATGCACTTGTAAATAAATATAAAACTTATGAAGAAAATTTAAAAGATACAGAGATTAAGAATCCTATTGTTGGATACCCAAAGTTGATGCGTATTTATTTTGATACGATTGATATGGTGCAACTTTTAAGAAATAAGTTAATGCCACCAGTCGATAAGCCAGACAATAACGCAAAATCACAGTGCGAATATTTGATGGCTAATCTTCCATCTTCTGCTTCTACTACTTCTCTGAAAAATCTATCTGTGTCTACTGCTGATAATATTATGGTTATGTTGGCACAGTCTATCGTAAAAGGCGTTTTCAAAGTTACAGTTACAAATACTACGTTATCTAATAACGTATGGAAAGGTAAATTTAACTTAGAGAATTATGCCGATAAAGATGATAAATTCACATCTCAGTTTGTATCAATAAGCATTAATGAAAACTACGAGTCATATGTAAAACAACGTATAGATTCTATTCTTGCTCGTTCAGATGAAAATTATTATGATATTGTAGGATTATTCAAACAAGATATGACTGTGTTTAAATCGCAGTTGAAAAAGTATTGTTTAAATACATTACAGATATTCCAAAAGTGTTGTCAATCTTGTATTGATATGATGGTACAACAAGGAATTTCTTCAAACAGCACGTCAAGCATATATGGAATCAATACAAAAGTTCTGTATGAGAATGTATATGTCCCATACTACAACAAGATGAACGCAATTCAAGATGAGATTAAAGTACGTGAAAATGAATTGTATACTATTGAGGGAAAATATAATAATCAGAATCAACTTGTGCAAGATGGTATTCAGATTGAGATTGAAAGAATTATCACAGAAGCACAAGATGCGTTAAATTTTAAGAATTACATTGGAATTGATTTATACAAAGAATTTAGTTCATTTATCCGTATGGACAAGTACTCTAATGATAACTACACTTCTGATGGACTTAATAATACAGATTTAATGAAAAATGCAATTGAGTTTATTACAGTTGCTACAAAAGAATTATTTAAGTCTGCTACTCTCCAACATTCTATCACGGGAACAATTAAGAATTTCTTACGAATGAAAGAATTTGAACCTGTGACAAATAACTTTAAAAATGGTAACTGGATTTGTGTTGGAATTGACGATAAGGTATATCAATTAAGAATTATCGAATACGAAATTGATTTCTCTGATACTCAAAATATTAGTGTTACATTTTCTGATATCATAAAACTTCCAGATGGAATGTCATATTATGAACGACTGGAAGAAGCAGCTTCAAAGATGGCTACATCTTATAATGGTGTAGTTAGACAGTCTACTATCAACACTAATTTCAAGAATAAAATGAATGAAATGATTGCTAAAGGTTTGAGTATGACAAATACAAAAATCGTTAGCAATGCGGACAACCAGGATATCACATGGGATGAGCATGGTTTATTATGTCGAGAATATGATGATGTTCTTTCTGATTATACTGACTCACAATTAAAAATTATCAATCATGGAATTTATATTACTGATGATAATTGGAAAACTGCAAGAGCTGGTATTGGTAATTTTATTTATTTTGATCCAAAGGATAAGACATATAAAGAAAGTTATGGTATTATTGCCGATACTCTTGTGAGTAATCTGATTCTTACAAGTGAAGTAGGAATCTACAATGAAGAAAAGTCTATTGAAATGGCTAAAGATGGAATCATCGTGACTACTAACACGATGAACAAAAATGTATTTACGATTCGTAAGGAAATTACTGATGATGAAGGTAATGTAACTTATGAAAGACAGTTATATATTGATGATAATGGTAATATTCGACTGGCAGGAAACGCTTCTATCTCATGGGATAGTGTTACGGGTACAGAAAATGTCGTAGTGAAAGATACTCTAAATGAGTTTATGGCTACTGTAAAAGAACAGATTGATGGCAAGATTGACACATTCAGACAGAGTGATGATCCATCTATAAATTGGACTGATGAAGAAAAGAAAGCACACGAAAATGATTTGTGGTATGACACAACAAATAATGTCGTGAAAATGTGGAATGGTTCTTCATGGGACGATTTTACGGGTGATGTTCCAGAATCAGTTTGGAATGAAATTAATGGTAAAGCACAGATATTTACCACAACACCTAAATCTCCATACAATAAGGGTGACTTATGGTTTGTTGGTAGTTCTGGTGATATTCTTACTTGTGTGACTGCAAGAAAAGAATCGGAGCAATATAACTCAACTGACTGGACAAAACAGAATAAGTATACTGATGATACTACGGCAAATGGCGTAAAACAGGACTTATTAAATCTATCAAATGTTCTTGGTTATAATGGAACTAAAATTACAGGAACATATATTTATTCTCCTCATATTATTGGTGGAGAATTATCTATCGGAGATGCTTCTGGTGTTCATGCTAGTATTTCTACAACAGGCAAACTAACAGCTACGGAAGTTGATATTAGTGGTAAGATTAATGCTACAGATGGTAGCTTTAGTGGAACTCTTAATGCTGCCAAAGGAACTTTTACGGGTACTTTAAGTGCAGCTAGTGGTAGTTTTACAGGTACACTATCTGGTGCAACAGGTAGTTTTACAGGTGATATTGTTGCCACTTCTATTTATGCACAAAATGATTATAGGGTATATGCAAGTGGAAAAGATAAATATATAAAAGCAATCTGGTGTGGTGATAATTGGGAACCAACAGATGGTATTGCTGATTTATACATGGGAAACCAAGATAAATCATGGATGGAATTTATAGATTTTTCTTCAAGCACGATTCAATTCACTAGAAGAACTTCTATAATTTCTCAATATGCAACGACTGCAAAAACTAATCGTTCATCTGTAAGTTGTGTGACAAATCAAGACACTACATATGTTCAGCTTCTTACTATTAGAAATGATGTTCCTGCGGAAGTGAGGTTACAAATTGCGAGTGATAGCGGATTATGTTTTGTCCCAGGTGATGTAAATGATAGTACATTGAAGTATGATGAGGAAATCAAATTAGGAACAGCAAATCATAAGTGGTTACAAGTTTGCACAAAAAAATTATATGTGACGACTACTGTTCAATTTTCTGGGCTATCAAAAAAATCATCATCAAAGTATTTAGTTATAGATGATAGTGGAAATGTTGGATGGACAGATTCTAATGGTTCTGGTGGAAGTGGAGATTATATTCCTATGTCTGGTACAGTAAAAGACAATAACAATAAAGTTGCATCTCCTGTAACTGGCACAGTGCATATGAAGAATAATTTTGGTTGGGATTTACTAACAACAAATGGTTATGAGGTAACAGGAATCTATTGTAATACTAGCAATCAAGTCGTTGTTGGAGATAACCAAAATGCTGTATCCACTTTAATCCGAGGAAAAACTATTCAACTAGGAAATACTTCTGGTGAAATTATATTTTTCCCATTAAAACCAAATTCAGGAACAAAATATTTAACTATTGATAGTAGTGGCAAACTTTCTACTTCTAGTGGAGGTTCTAAAGGTGATAAAGGTGAACCTGGTACAGCAGCTACAATTAGTATTAGAAATGTAAGTATTGCAAGCAATAGTTACACCGCTTCTGTCAAAAATGTAGGATCAAGTACTGCGGCAGTATTAGACTTTGTTGTTCCAAAAGGTGAAAAAGGTGATCCAGGTGATATACATAGCGGAACTAATGTTTTATCTAAAGCAACTCCTTCATTTGGAATAGAAATAGGTGGAAATCTTGCATTTGCAGTAGGAAATAATACAACAAATAGTAATGGTAACTATGTCTCTATGGGTAATTTGTATAATTATTCTAGTAGTGGGGGAAAACAAGTGTACGTCAGAGCTAATGGAACTTTATATTCTACAAGTTCATCACGAAGATATAAACATGATATTGAACCATTAGATATAAATAAAATAAACAAATTATATAATTTAGATGTAGTTACTTATAAATATAATCTCGATCATTTTGATGATATGAGTGATCCCGATATAAATAAAAACTTCATTGGTATGATCGCAGAGGATATTGCAGAAATTTGTCCAACGCTTGTAGTGTATAACACTCAAGGACAAGTTGAAATGTGGGACGAATTTCAGTTTCCAGCATGTTTATTGGCGCTTATACAAAATAATCATAAAGAAATCTCATCTCTCATCTCAGAAAACCAAAAACTTAAAGACACTATTCTCTCATTACAAGGAGAAATTGCAATTATAAAACAAAAATTGGAGGAATCAGCATGATTAAAATTAATACAACAACTAATGTAAGTGCAAATATTTATGTTGGTGAAGCAGAAAATCAAAAGAATGTCGCTTATGCAAACGCATCTGTAAGTAAAAATGGTGACGTTTCTATTAACAAATCTATTCAGGATGGCGAAGCATTCAAATCTAATAAAGAATCAGTTCTGAAAGATTTCACAGAGTTTGAAACTTATGTATATAGCTTAGTAGATACTGCTAAATAGAATATAATCACATAAATTATTGCAACAGACTATGGATTAATTTCTGTAGTCTGTTTTATTATGCACAAAATCAAGGAGAAGAAAATATATGAAATATAGAAATATTGAAATCATTAATGTAATTAACTTTCTAAATAAATTTGGTGACATGAAATTACCTGCAAAAATTAGTTTCGCTATCATCAAGAATCAGAACTATTTCAATAAGGAATATAAAGATTATACTGATGTTCTGCAAAAGATATATGAATCTTATTCAGACCACTTTAAGAAAAATAAGGAAGGACAAGTTGTTGTAAATAAATCTGGTATTCCAGAACTTGATGATAAAGATATTGCTAATAAGATGTATGAGGAGATCAATGATTTACTCTCTCTTGAGGTTGAAGTAGAAAGATTTTACATTGATGAATCTACATTCGACTATGATGATTCAAAATATGATGTATTAACTCCAAAGGATATGTTTGCCTTAATGGATTTCTTATGTCGTAAAGATGAGGAAAAGAAAGAATGACAGAACAAGAATATAAACAGAAAGAAGCAAAAATAAAAGAACGTAATAAAAATATTACGATGAAACGGAAACTTCATCGGATGAAAAAGAGTAGATTCAAATTCAAAAAAATACGGACGAGTAAAAAAGTTCTCTGGACAATCATTGTGATTTGTTTGGAGATTTTAATTTTCTCTGAATATATGGCGTTAAAAACTGAGGACACAAGTTTTATGTATGCACTTATTGGAGTAGCTACTACTCTCATACCTACTGCATTAGGTTACTTCAAAATGAGTGATAATGAGCATAAACGTGGTCAATTTGAAATGCCATTAAATGAAGACTACTCTTCCACCGTTGATGAACAAACTGACAGCGATAATGCTGTTGGATAATAAATAACACAAGGAGGCTCGTATGGATATTTTAAATGGTATCAAAAACTTCTTATCTTTAATCAATGATAATTGGACTACTATCTTAGTTATTATTGGTTTGGCTTTAGCTCTATGGAAAAAATTTGAATCATATTCAAAACTTTCCACAGACAAGAAAATTGAAATTGCCAAGAAACAGATTTCCGAAAATATCTTAAAACTGATTACTCAGGCTGAAAAAGATTATGCCGAATGGGAAAAGGCAGGAAGCATCAAACGTAGTGAAGTAATTAGTGAAATTTATAAGGAATATCCCATTCTTGCAAAAGTTGTAAATCAAGAGGAACTTGTTAAATGGATTGATGAACAGATTGATAACGCACTCCCAACATTGAGGGATATTATTAAGGAAAATGAAAAATCAAATGTAACAGGAAAGTAACACGAGGTAAATAATCATGAATAGAAATATGGCAAATCGTGAATGCTGCGATTTAGACATTCGAGATTATTACACAAAAACTCCTATATTAAAAGTAGATTTTTGCAATACAACTACTTATAATTTCACATCTGATTCTATTTATGTAAGACGAAATGGTGCAAGATATTTTAGAATTGATGCGCCTGTTGAAGGAAATATTGATATTACATTTCAAGTTCATCCATTTCAGATATATTCTCTTTTGACGGGTGGAAAAATATTATCGGATGGAGTTGTTGCAAGATGTGAAAATATTACTGCTGTTACAGATGGTGCGCTTAGATTGAAACACCCCCCTATTTCGGGGAGTGTTTTTGTTTATCCATATAATGATTTTACAGGTGAAGAAATCAAAGGTTCTGTTGATGGTAAGAATTTTATATCATCAGAAATTAAGGAAAATAAAACGTATGCAGTAGGTTATTTGCAAAATAAATCAAGCGGAGTGAAACGTATTTCTTTTAGTTATTCTAATATTTCTGCCATGTATTTTATTCAAATGATTACTATGAATAAAACTGAGGATGGAGAAGAATCTGCCATGCGTTTGACAGCATATAAATGTTGTCCAAAACGTGAATTAGAAATTAATTTTTCCTCAGATGATTCACCAGCAGAAATTACAATGTCATTTGATTGTTTTCAAGACAATGATGAAAACATTATGGATATTTTGGAACTAAATGATGACGATATTCCAGAAGAAGATGACATTTGGATTAATTTAGAGACAGGAACATTAGAGACTTACTCTCCTGCTTATTATATACAGAATGGATATTTATTACAAAATGATATAAAGGAGGACGACTATTAATGAGTGCAAGTAAAAATCTCGGTAAGGTTTTTATGACTCCCAAGGGTATATGGGATAAAACTTTAAATTATACCAAGTTAGATATTGTAACAAATAAAGTTGGTAAAATTAGTTGTGGATATATTGCTACGACCGATATTGAAAAAAATGTAGAAATCACAGATAATCGTTGGCTTAAATTATTTGAATTACTTGACGGTGATCTTACAGAGGAATATAAAGCAGTACAAACGGACGTTACAAATAAAGCTACTGACGTTGATACAAATAAGAAAGCGGTTGACTTAATTTATATCATTTTGTAATAAATATCCA
>ERZ791907.510-NODE-510-length-40666-cov-10.123710_pt1 | contig 40666 bp, 33 predicted proteins | sample MGYA00510145_ERZ791907 | MGnify/ENA primary metagenome ERZ791907 (study PRJEB30046, sample SAMN00792089) | human gut metagenome | study: EMG produced TPA metagenomics assembly of the A metagenome-wide association study of gut microbiota in type 2... | reverse complement strand
GGATGCCATCGAGTAACAATGTCAGAAAAGTCACCTCCGAGAACTATCCTACAGATGCAGGACGCGAAGGAGAACTGATTTTTCGGCTTGTCTACCAGCAGGCCGGGTGCAAAAAGCCCTTTTCGCGGCTCTGGCTTTCCAGCATGGAAGACTCCGCAATCCGGGATGGCTTTGCAAATCTGAAACCGTCAACTGAATATGATGCCTTGTATCAGGCTGCACTCTGCCGGGAACGTGCCGATTGGATGGTCGGCATCAACGCTTCCCGGCTTTTTTCGTGCCTGTACGGTCAGCCTTTGGCGGTCGGGCGCGTTATGACCCCGGTTCTGGCTATGACAGTGGTTCGGGAGGCTGCAATCGCTGCCTTTGTGCCGCAGAAGTTCTACACCGTAGAATTGGAGCTGACCAGCGGATGCACGGCATCTAGCCGCCGCATTTCTGAAAAAGATGCGGCTGAAAATTTGCTTGCGGAGTGCCGAAAGGAGATGATTTCCACGATCCAGAAAGTGACCCGCAAGGAAAAGTCTGAAAATCCACCTCTGCTCTACGACCTGACAACGCTCCAACGTGACGCAAATCGTCTGCTGGGGTACAGCGCACAGCAGACGCTGAATTATGTGCAGGGCCTTTATGAGAAGAAACTTACCACTTATCCGCGAACTGATAGCTGCTATATCACCGACGATGACGAGGAGATGCTGGAGGAGCTGACCGAGGAACTGGAAGTTTTTCTCGACATTACCCCGGAAGATGTGGACGAGGCGGTGCCCCGGACACGGCGCACCGTCAACCGGGAAAAAGTCACCGACCACCACGCCATCCTGCCCACCCGCAGTATGCTGCAAGCCGATCTGGAAGCGCTGCCCAAAGGCGAGCAGAACGTCCTGAAGCTCATCATCGCCCGGACGCTGATGGCAGTCAGCAAGCCCTTCCGGTATCTGGAAACCCTGCTGACCACCGAATGTGCCGGGGAGGAATTTACCGCCAAGGGCAAGGAGGTTCTGGAGGAAGGCTGGAAAGCGGTGGAACGCAAGGTGCTTGCCGACATTCTGAACCGGAAACAGGAACTCACTGCCCTGCCCAATGCCGCAGAAAACGAGTGCGGTATCCTCAACGCAGAGCTGAAAGAGGGGCAAACGTCCCCGCCGAAGCACTTTACCGAGGACACCCTGTTGCACGCTATGGAAACCGCCAGTGCGGATAGTATGCCGGAGGGCGTGGAACGTCAGGGCATCGGCACCCCGGCAACCAGAGCCGCCACCATTGAAAAACTTGTGCAGAAGGGCTTTCTGGAGCGGAAAGGCAGCAAAAAGACCAAGGTACTGCTGCCCACCGACAAGGGCAAAGCACTGATTACGGTGATGCCCGAAGAAATTCAGTCCCCGGAAATGACCGCCGATTGGGAAACAAAACTGCTGCAAATCGAACGTGGCGAAATGGAACCGAGTGAATTTATGACTGAGATCAATACGATGATTACCGAACTGGTAAAGAACACGGAAATGAAAAAAGGAGTGAATGCGCTTATGAAAAACAAAATCATTGGTGTCTGCCCGAATTGCGGTGCAAATGTTGTGGAGCGTGAAAAGGGCTGGTTCTGTGAGAACCGGGAGTGCCGTTTCGTGCTGTGGAAGGACAATGCGTTCTTTAAGCGTCTGGGCAAGCGTCTGGACGCTCATGTGGCAGACAAGCTGCTGCGGGATGGTCGTGTGCGTCTGAAGGACTGCCGCAGTGCCAAGGGCAAGACCTACAATGCCACTGTCCTGCTGTCCACCGAAACGGATGGCCGCAGCAAGTTCAATCTGGAATTTGAGGGTGGCCGCTGATGGAACAGAAAACGGAAGCCCTCTATCTCATCAATGGGGACAAATTTCTGCATCTGCGGGGAAATGGTGCCGGGGTCGGCTTTGCCACCTACGACTGCGCCACTGGTGAGCCGAAGGAGTTCGGGCAAATTTCCAAACAGAATCTTCCGCCGGATGGCCGCAACGCCATTCCTGCCGTCCGGAACTGGTATCTGTTTGAACTTTCCAGCGATGACCGCAAAGCGATTCAGGAGGTCAGCTTGCAGCACCTCGATACCATTCCGCAGTCCGGTGTCCGCAGTCGGCGCATCTGGGATGATCCTACGATTCCCAGAGATGATGTCCGGCTCATCAACAGCCATTACGATGATCTCTACCGTGTGCCGAATCATGGCATAGTTCAGATTGACCGTTCGGATGGCAGCAGCTACACGGCGCGTGTGGAGCATCTGGACGATTACCATTTTGATCTGGGCGAGTACGGCAACGTCTATCACATCGCCCAGTTCGGCGAGATGATGGAGCGCAGCGGCTCGACCGCCTATCCTGAAATCCAGACGCAGGACGAGCAAGGAGCATGGGAATTGGGCGGCAAGGGCTATCTTGCCATCCAGAGCTGTGAGGATGGTTGGGATTATACCCTCTATCACAGCGACTTTTCCGTGATGGACGGTGGGCAGCTTGACGAGCCGGAACTGACGATTCAGGAAGTGCGCGAGGAAATCCTCGAAGCACACCATATGGAAAAGGGTCGGCGTGTGCTGAAGGACTATGACCTCATCATGGATAAAGTTGCCGAAGCCGAAGAACTTGGACTGTCCAACCGCCCCTCAACGCTGGAAAAACTGGCAGAGCTGGCAAGCGAGAAATCTGCGCCGAAAGCTCCTGCCCGACCTGAGCCAGAACGATGAGGTGTCCGATGCAGCAAAAATGGAATCAGAATTTTGACGGCGAGCCCATAACGGACATCCCACAGAAATTCCTGAACGCCGGCTGTGACGTTTATATGGTGATGCAGCTGCGATCCTGTGAGAAGTTCCTCGACGAGAAATTTGCGTCCATGCGGGAACTTCACCGTCAGGGTAAAACGCCCGACCCGGAGCATTACGATGTCACCTACTATGCCGACCTGCCTGCCATGTGGCAGGATACGCCGAACGATGAGGTTCTGGAAAAACTATTCCAGAGGTTCAACCTCTCCCGTCCGCAGGATTTTGAGGGTCACAGCCTGTCCGTCAGCGATGTGATTGCGCTCAAGCGGGATGGTGAGGTGTCGGTGCATTATGTAGACAGCATCGGCTTCAAAGAACTTCCTGACTTTCTGAAAGAGCAGGAACGTCCTTCCGTCCTGAAAAATCTCAAAGAAAAGTGTGATGCCCCGGAGTGCAATCCTACCGGGTGCCGGAAAGCGAGGAATGCCCATGAACTTTAATGGCGAAGAACTGATGCTGATGATGCTCTACAACACCGGCCCCCGATTGGGGCTGATGCAGGAACTGCGGCTCATGCAGTGTTATCTGATGCCCGATGAGATTGCTCTCCGGGAGCTTTCCGAGGGCGTGGTCGAGAAGTTAAAACTTATGACCGATGTCCAGTTTGCCGAGGTTAAATTTCCCCTTGACTAATTTTTGCCGCCTATGGGCGGCGTACATAGTAGGTTTCAGTTTGTTATGCAATGTGGTATAATTAGTCGAATCCCCGACGGAAGGAGCAAGACGATGTCAAAAGCACTCTATATTATAGGAAACGGTTTTGATAAGGCACATGGCCTAAAAACAAGCTATTGGGATTTTAGAACTTACTTGGAAAGCACCCATTGGGAATTTCTTCAGGCATTTGAAAAACTTTACGGCTTTGAGCCGCTCGATGATCTTGACCCTTATGTTCCAGAGGGCGCAAAACTTCGGTGGGAAAAAATGTTACAAGGTGAGCTGTGGAGCCGCCTTGAAGATAACATGGGACATCCTAACATCGCTCAGATGGAGAATTTTTCTGACTGTATTGTTGCTGATCTTGATTTGGACAGCGGAAATGTTGGAATCCGTGATACCTTAGATGAATATTGGAGAAGAGAATATGGTTTTATAAAAAAGCTACAAAGCTATATAAAGGAATGGATTGAATCATTTGATACCACAAAAATCAAACCCAGAAAGAAGGTTCTAATTAAAAGTACTGATTACTTTTTTTCATTCAATTATACTGACACATTGGAATCAGTGTATATGATCACAGATGTTTTTCATGTTCATGGTGGAATAGATTCTATCTGCGATAGAGAACCGATTATGGGGCATTGTAATCGAGAGCAAATTAAAGAATATCGAGAAAAAGCTGTAGAGGCAGGCAATCTGTGGGATGAAGGAGCCGCCAGTATAGATGATGCAATTGCCGATTATCTGGAAGAAACCTACAAGGACACAGCTCAGATAATTTGGTTTTCTGATTATTTCTGGCATAGATTATCTGACATCAATCATGTCACAATTATTGGATGGTCAGCCGGTTCTGTTGATATGCCCTATTTGAAAAAAATAGTTGCGTGTATCCCAAAACATACCAAGTGGACGGTCTATTTCTATAATCCGAATGAAAAAGGCGCACTTGAAAAGGCATTAAAACTATGCGGAGTAAACGTTAAAGACATTGAGCTTCTTCAATCTGATACATATTGGGACTGTTGATTTCAAATCTTGAAACCCTCAAAAATACAGTCTTGATACCACCGTCGGATTCATGCTATACTAAGGCTACTTTATCGTTTCAGATTCAAGAAACAGAAAGCGAGGAAAGCCAATGGACAACGAACGCCGCTCCCCCATCGACCGCCTGCTTTTTGCAACCTTCCTGAAGGGTCGCACGTCTTCTCGTGACCTTTTGGATGAAAAAGGCGAAATGACCCTAGAGGACATCCAGAAAATCGTAGACGAAACCAATGAGATCATCAACGATGATTCTACCTACCCGTTCATCAGCTACCTATCCGACCTCCTTACAAAATCCAAGCCGTCCGATGCCGCAGTCAAACAGCTGCATAGTCTCATCGACCAGATTTCCGCAACCACCGGGCGTGACAGCACAGACATTTTCCGTGTGCTTCTGGCGAAGCTGATTGAAAAGCCCGAAGAACAGCAGACCTTTGAGAACCTGCTGGAAATCGCTGAAAAAGTCGCAGCAAAACACTGACACAATTTCACATGGCGTACATAGCGAGTAACCGTCCGGTTGCTCGCTTTTTCTTTACCCTAAAATCGGAAGGAGGAACGCAATGCCAAACAAAACCGAAGAATATCTTGCCCTTGCACAGCGCACGGCAAACGGCCTGACCCGGTACTGGGAAAGCTGGACGGACTACCTGACCACGGCATCCCGGCTGTACAAATACAGCTTTGCCGACCAGCTGATGATCTACGCCCAGCGTCCTGATGCGACTGCCTGCGCCGATTACGACATCTGGAACAATCGGATGAACCGTTATGTGCGCAGAGGGTCTAAGGGTATCGCCCTGCTCGACCAGTCCAGCAGTGTACCTCGCCTGCACTATGTCTTTGACGTATCGGATACCGGGGTGCGGCGTAATTCCCGCGACCCGGAGATGTGGCAACTCAACGACGATCTGTTCCAGCCGGTATCGGAAATGCTGGCACAGGAATACGGCATCCACCATGAGCGGCTCAGTCAGCAGATTGCCGATATTGCCGGGAAACTGGCGGAATCCTACTGGGACAACAACAGTTCCGACATCCTCGCCATCGTTGACGGTTCGTTCCTGATGGATTATGATGATGCTGGACAGGAACTCCAGTTCAAATCTGCCGCCGCAATGAGCATCATGTACACCGTTTTGGAACGGTGTGGTTTCGAGCCGGAGGGCTACTTTGACCGGGACGATTTTCAGGCAACCTACAATTTTTCAACCCCGGATGCCGTCTATGCACTGGGTACTGCGGTCAGCGATTGCAGTCGGGATGTGCTGCGAAACATCGAGCGCACCGTCAAAACGACCATTCGCCGCCGCAACGTAGAAAGGAGTCAGCATGAATATGAAGAACAACAGCGTGACCTACTCGACCGTCGGGGATTACCAGCTCCCGAACCTGACCTTGAGACAGCCGCAGAAGCCGCTGGGCCGGTACGGACGGATGCGCCGGACGTACCTGATGCAGCATCGCCCGGTGCTGTACAACTCGATGTTGCTGAACGGGAGCCTGTATACTCACCTGACGGAGCTGGAGCAGACAGCAGAAACCCAGACGCATCAGATGATGACCGAACTGCTGAAGCGGAACCCGGCTCCGGACAAGGCAACGAACCAGATGGCGTGGGTGCAGCACATGAACAGCCTGCGGGCGCAGATCGAGGAAACGATTCTGACGGAGCTGATTTACAGCTAAGTTTTCTGGATGCCGTCATCCCCACCGAAGCCCAGCAAATCGAAATGATTGACCGAGCGGAGAACGAAAAATCGTCCTCCGCTTTTGTTTTGTCACAGGCTGAAATTGAAAACGAACTGCGGCGGCACGGTTCAGGATTTATGGGCGGTAAGCAGCGCATTATGGCACTGTACCAGACCCAGCCTGACCGAAAACTCCGTGCCAAGGCGTTGGCAAAGGAATACGGCATCGGCGGGCATTCCCATGATTTTCTGGATGGCAGCAGTGGCTTTGTGAACCATGATGGCAAGGGGCTGGAATTTGACCATTACCCGGAACACACGAAAATCACGCTGAGCTGGATGCAGGTTGAGCGGTATATCGACCTGATGATTCAGTCTGACCGATACCTGACCGATAAGGAAAAGGAGCGGCGTGCAGCCAGACAGGAGGCCGAGCGTCAGCTTCCGATGCTGGATGGTGCCGCCGCAGAGGAATATTCTGCCCTGAAAGAGCAGTATCCAGACGCTCTCGTGGGCTTTGAACTGAATGGCAGCTATCTGTTCTATGACAAGGATGCCACTGTTGTGGAGCGGATTCTGCACACCAATCTTCTGTCACAGGAAAATGCGCTTGGCAAAGTCAAAGTGACTGGCTTTCCTCGTGAGCAGTGGGCAGCAGAATCCAAAAAGCTGTGGGCAGAGGGCAACAATGTCTATCTGGCAGGCTTGAACGAAGATGGCTCCCATCACCAGACAAAATATCTCCGGGAAGCGGATTATCTGCCAATCGGCAGCATCATCAAGCTGGATGGCCGGGATTTTCGGGTGGAACACGTCAACTTCATGTTCAAATCTGTCAGCTTGCAGGACATGGAACTGACGAAAAACAGACTGCCCATTTTCCGCAATGAACATCTGCCGCACATCCGGGAACTGTACGAAGAACAGCAGGATGCAGTCATTGATGTTGTTCCCGAAAAAGAGGTCAGCTATCAGGTCGGCGACGAAGTTGTAGTAGACCTTCTCACCAAAACGATTGAGGGCACTATCGGCTATGTTGGCGAAACCGATGTGCGCATCGACACCAGTGCGCACGGGCAGTCATGGGACAATGAGGTTATCAACAAGCAGCAATTCGAAAATGCACTGCGGCAGGAGGAGCCGGATGTGCCTGAACTGACCGATGAGGAACTGGATGAACTGCCGATCTCTGCGGTGATTGATGGCGAAGTGCAGACTTTCCCGAATGCCGCAGCCTTGGATGAAGCCCTCCACGCAGAACCTGTGCCTGAACCCGCTGGGAATTTTCACATTACTGATGAGCATCTGGGCGAGGGTGGTGCAAAGCAGAAGTACGCCCGGAACATCGAGGCCATCAAAACGCTGTTCCGTCTGGAAGAAGAACACCGTGGTGCTTCTGCCGAGGAGCAGGAAGTGTTGGCGCAGTATGTCGGCTGGGGCGGTCTGGCAGATGCCTTTGACCCCAACAAAGACAACTGGGCAAAGGAGTACACCGAACTGAAAGGAATGCTTTTGGAGGACGAATACGCTGCCGCCCGCAGTTCAGTTTTGAACGCGCACTACACTTCTCCGGTAGTGATTCGTTCCATCTATGATGCAGTGGAGCAGATGGGTTTTCAGTCAGGTAACATTCTGGAACCCAGCATGGGTGTTGGCAACTTCTTCGGAATGCTGCCTGATGAAATGGCTGGCAGCCGCCTGTATGGTGTGGAACTGGACAGCATCACCGGACGCATTGCGCAAAAGCTGTACCCGCAAGCTGACATCACGGTAGCAGGTTTTGAAACCACCGACCGCCGGGATTTCTATGACCTTGCAGTGGGCAACGTCCCGTTTGGCAATTATAAAGTTGCAGACAAGGCATATAACAAATTGGGCTTCAGCATCCACAACTATTTCTTTGCCAAAGCCATCGACCAATTGCGTCCGGGTGGTGTCATAGCTTTTGTCACCAGCCGCTACACGATGGACAGCCGGGACAGCACTGCCCGCAAGCATATTGCCGAACGTGCTGATCTGCTGGGTGCTATCCGCCTGCCGAACAATGCGTTCAAGGCAAATGCCGGAACAGAAGTCGTTTCGGACATCATCTTTCTGCAAAAACGTGACCGTCCTGCGGATATTGAGCCGCCGTGGGTGCAGCTTGGAAAAACAGAAGATGGATTTGCCATCAACCAGTATTTCATCGACCACCCGGAAATGGTGCTGGGCGAACTGACCACCGAAAGCACTCAGTACGGCCACGATCTGACCGTTGCGCCCATTGAGGGGGCAGTGCTGTCCGACCAGCTTGCCGAAGCGGTACAGCATATTGAGGGTCAGTACACCGAAGTCGAGGTGGAAACACCAGATATTGCGGACGAAGAAACGGCGGGCAAGGTTCTCCCGGCTGACCCGGATGTTAAAAACTTCAGCTATGCCGTGGTGGATGGTGAGGTGTATTACCGCGAAAACTCCATTATGACGCAAATCGAGTTGTCAGACACTGCCAAAGCCCGTGTCACCGGCATGGTGGAACTGCGGCAGATCGTAAACCAGTTGATTCAGGAGCAGCTGGACGATTACCCGGATTCTGCTGTGCAGGAAACGCAGGCGCGTCTGAACGCTGCCTACGATGCCTTCACTGCAAAGCATGGTCTGCTTAACGATCATCGCAATGCACGACTGTTTGAGCAGGATTCCTCCTATTATCTGCTCTGCTCTCTGGAAAATCTCGATGAAAACAAGCAGTTGAAGTCCAAGGCGGATATGTTTACCAAGCGCACTATCCGCCCGGAGCGCACTGTCACCAGTGTGGACGCTCCCAGCGAAGCACTCGCGGTGTCGATGGGCGAACATGGCAGAGTGGACTTGCCCTATATGGCAGAACTGCTCGGCACTCCCGGCGAGTATGAGCGCATCACCACCGAACTGCAAGGCGTGATTTTCAAAGACCCAGCTGCTGACCCCGCCGACCCGGAAGCAGGCTGGCAGATGGCAGACGAATATCTTTCTGGCGATGTCCGTGCGAAACTCCGCTTTGCCCGCCTTGCCGCCGAAACGAACCCTGAATTTGCAATCAATGTGGCTGCACTGGAAAAGGCACAGCCCAAGGAACTGGAAGCATCCGAAATTGATGTGCGGCTGGGTGCGACGTGGCTCGCACCTGAAATCATCCAGAGATTTATGCAGGAAACCTTTCAGGTTCCGTACTATCTGCGCCATGATGTGAATGTGCGATTCTCTCCGTATACGGCAGAATGGCGTGTGCAGGGTAAATCCGCATTGGGTCATGGCGATATCATGTCCACGGAAACCTACGGAACGCACCGTGCCAACGCCTACAAGATTCTGGAAGATACGCTCAACCTCAAGGATGTCCGCATCTATGACACCATTGAGGATGCCGAGGGCAAACCAAAACGTGTGCTGAACAAAAATGAGACCACCCTCGCCCAGCAGAAACAGCAAGCCATTAAGGATGCTTTTGCGAACTGGATTTGGCAAGACCCCCAGCGGCGTATCTCATTGGTGAAGCAGTATAACGAATTATTCAACTCTACACGCCCCCGCGAATACGATGGGAGTCACATTCATTTCGTGGGAATGAACCCGGAAATTACGCTCCGGGAACATCAGCGCAATGCCATTGCTCATGTGCTTTATGGCGGTAATACGTTACTTGCACACGAAGTAGGCGCGGGCAAGACTTTTGAAATGGCTGCATCAGCAATGGAGGCAAAACGGCTGGGATTATGCCAGAAATCGCTTTTTGTCGTACCGAATCATTTGACGGAGCAGTGGGCCAGCGAGTTCCTGCATTTGTATCCGAACGCAAAACTGCTTGTTGCACGGCGCAAAGACTTTGAAACGGCGAACCGCAAAAAATTCTGCGCCAGAATCGCTACCGGCGATTACGATGCCGTTATCATCGGACACAGCCAATTCGAGCGCATCCCGCTTTCTTTTGAGCGGCAGGAGCGCATTATTCAGGATCAGATTGCAGAAACGCTTTTGGCTATCAACGAGTTGAAAGCCAATGCCGGAGAGAATTTTACCATCAAGCAGATGGAGCGCACCCGCAAAACGCTGGAAGCCAAGCTGGACAAGCTGCGCGCCGACAGCCGCAAGGATGATGTTATCACCTTTGAGCAGTTGGGCGTTGACCGCCTTTTTGTGGACGAGTCGCATTTTTACAAGAACCTCTTCCTCACGACAAAAATGCGAAATGTCGCAGGATTATCCACCAGCGAAGCGCAAAAGTCCAGCGATATGTTCGGCAAGTGCCGCTATCTGGATGAGATTACAGGCGGGCGCGGAGTTGTTTTTGCGACCGGCACCCCGGTCAGCAACAGCATGACGGAGCTGTACACAGTCATGCGCTACTTGCAGTACAGCACCCTCCAACAGAAAAAGCTGACGCACTTCGACTGCTGGGCATCGACCTTTGGAGAGACCACCACCGCCATTGAGCTTGCCCCCGAAGGTACTGGGTATCGCGCCAGAACAAGATTTGCCAAGTTCTTTAATCTGCCCGAATTGATGTCGATGTTCAAAGAAGTAGCAGACATCAAGACCAGCGACCAGCTGCATCTGCCTGTGCCGGAGGCGAAGTTTGAAACCGTAGTTGTAAAACCGTCCGAGACCCAGAAAGCAATGGTGCAGGAACTGAGCAAACGCGCCGCCGAGATCCACTCCGGCAACGTGGATGCGTCCGTGGACAATATGCTGTGCGTCACCAACGATGGCAGAAAAATCGGTCTGGATGTGCGCCTGATGAACCCTTTGCTCCCGGACGACCCCAACAGTAAACTCAACATCTGTGTGCAGAACGTCCTGAAAATTTGGGAGGAAGGCAAAGACCAGAAGTTGACGCAGCTTGTTTTCTGCGACCTCTCCACCCCGAAAAACGACGGCAATTTCAACGTCTACGATGATATTCACAAAAAGCTGGTTGCCGCCGGTGTGCCGGAAAGTGAAATCGAGTTCATCCACAGTGCTGACACCGAAGCGAAAAAGGCCGCACTGTTCTCCAAAGTGCGTTCCGGCGATGTGCGTGTTCTGCTGGGCAGTACCGCAAAGATGGGCGCAGGCACCAATGTCCAGCAGCGTCTTGTGGCAGTGCATCATCTGGATGTCGGCTGGAAGCCCAGCGACATGACCCAGCGCAACGGTCGTATTATCCGGCAGGGCAACATGAACAAGAAAGTCAAGGTGTTCAACTACGTTACAGAGGGCACATTTGATTCGTACCTCTTTCAGACCCTTGAGAATAAACAGCGATTTATCTCGCAAATTATGACCTCTAAATCTCCGGTACGTTCCTGCGACGATGTGGACGAGCAGGCATTGTCCTATGCAGAGATCAAGGCATTGTGCGCTGGCAATCCGCTTATCAAAGAGAAGATGGATTTGGATGTGCAGATCGCAAAACTTAAGGTTCTGAAAGCCGACCACCAGAGCCAGAAGTTCCGTCTGGAAGATAAGCTGCTCACCAAGTTCCCGGCAGAGATTCAGGAGCAGACTGCAAAAATTGCAGCCCTGCAATCGGATGCCGAGATCGTTGCGGCGCATCCGCAGGACAAGGAAAACTTCTGCGGCATGGTCATCAAGGGCATGACCTACGACGAGAAAAAGACCGCTGGCGAACGGCTGATCCTCGCCTGTACGGAACTGCCGAACACCGAGGAGCAGCTGGTGGGCAGCTATCGCGGTTTTGAACTTTCGCTGCGATTTGATACCTTCCGCAATGAGCATCAGGCAGTTCTGAAAGGAAAATTGAAATATCCGGTGTCGCTCGGCTCCGACCCGCACGGCAACATTGTCCGTCTGGACAACGCCCTGAGCAATTTTACCGACCGTATTACCGCAGCAGAGAACGAACTGGACACCCTGAAACAGCAGCAGGCGGCGGCGCAAATTGAAGTGGAAAAGCCGTTCCCGCAGGAGGAAGAACTGGCGCAGAAGTCCACACGGCTTGCTGAACTGAACGCTCAGCTGGACGTAGATGAAAAGCACCACGAGCCGGAGCAGGACGAGGAAGAACAGGAGGATGCTCCCCGCCGCTCTGTGTTGGCTGCACTGGAAGAAAAGACAGACAAGGCGGAACCCGTCAAGCCCTTCAAATCCTATCTCGACAAGGACGGTGATGCCCGGTGAGAGAAAAACGGGATGAGGTCATTATCCTGCGCCTGACAAAGACGGAGAAGCACCGCATCTATGAAAAGATGCTGGGCATGGGCATCCGCAGTCTGAGTGCCTATATCCGCAAGATGGCATTGGATGGCTATTGCCTGAACCTTGACCTGAAGGAACTGCGCCGCATGGCGTATCTGCTCCAGATGTGCAGCAACAACCTCAACCAGTATGCCAAATGTGCCAACGAAAGCGGTCAGGTCTACGCCGCTGATCTGGAGGACTTGCGTACCCGGCTCGATGAGCTGATCTCCATTGGTAAGCAGATTCTTTCCCGGCTGGCTGACCTCTGACCCTGCCCCACGGCTCCGGCTGTGGGGTACATACCGTCTGGCATCGTTGACGGTGCGCAGAATCTTCTATATACTGAACCTAGAAAGGCGGTGTCAACAATGAGGTTTATGGTAAAGATTCTTCTACTCCCTCTGGTTCTGGCGAGTGCGTTTCTGGCTTTGATGCTGCGGTGGACGCTGAATCTGTCGGCTTTCATCCTTGCACTGCCGATGATGTATATTTTCGGCTGCGGACTTTATACGCTGTACTGCCGGGAGTGGACGCAGTTCCTGATTCTTCTGGTGGCAGAATTTGGCTGCTTCCTGCTCATCACTGCTGGAACGGTCATTGTGGAAGCCGTGGAATGGTTCAGCGGCTGGATTGCAGAAATGGGGAATGCTTGATTTGCCCGCATTTTTAAGTTGATTTTATAAGTTTTGCGATTTGAAACCGCAAAACTTATTTATTTCCCTTTGTTTTGCGGTAAACAATATATCGCCATGCCGCCATTGTGCGGCATTTTCTTTTTGCCGGGAGGTGGTAGAACTGGCAGCAACCCGATTGATTGCACTGCACAAAAACAAGGGGAAATCCGTTGCGGCCTGCCTGAAAAGCCGCACGGATTATGCACAGAACCCCAACAAGACACAGCAGGGCGAACTGGTCAGCAGTTACGAATGCAGTCCCTTAACGGTCGATGAGGAGTTTATGCTCTCCAAACGCCAGTATGAATTGATGACTGGGCGTAGGCAGAAAAATGATGTGATAGCCTATCAGATTCGGCAGTCGTTCAAACCCGGAGAGATCACCGCCGAAGAAGCCAACAAGGTCGGTTATGAACTTGCCATGCGGTTTACCAAGGGCAAGTATGCCTTTATCGTTGCAACCCATACCGACCGGGAACACATTCATAATCACATCATTTACAACTCCACTGCGCTGGACAGCACCCGGAAATTCCGGGATTTTTTGCTGTCCGGGCTTGCGGTGCAGCGGCTGAGCGATTTGATTTGTCTGGAACATCAGTTGTCCGTTATTGAAATCAAGCCGTACCGGGAGCGGCAGAAGCGCACCCTTTATCCACCCAGAGAAAGTAATCGGGATAAGCTGTGTGCCGTAATCGACAACATCCTGTTGAACGAGAAGCCTGCGGACTTTGAAGTCTTTCTTCAAAAGCTGGAACAGCAAGGCTATGAAATCAAGCGAGGAAAGCATACCTCCGTCAAAGGCAGCCGGCAGAAACGCTTTATCCGTTTTCGGACACTGGGGGCAGGGTACAGCGAAGATGAAATCAAGGCGGTCATCGCCGGAGAAGCCGAACACCGCCCGCATCAGAAGCAACCACCGAAAGAGCAGCCGTTCCATCTGTTAGTGGACATTCAGGCAAAACTCTCCGAGGGCAAGAGCGAAGGCTATGCACGGTGGGCAAAACGCTATAATCTGAAAGAGATGTCCAAGACCTTGATCTTCTTGCAGGAAAATAAAATCGGCAGCATCGAGGAAATGCAGGAGAGAGTGAATGCGGCAACTGCACAATACCATGAGTTAGGCGATTCCATCAAGGCCGCAGAGCAGCGCATGGCGGAGATTGCCGTCCTGCGGGCACACATCGTCAACTACGCCAAAACAAGACCTGTGTATGATGCCTACCGTAAGGCTGGGTACAGCAAGAAGTTTCTGGAAGAACACCGGGAGCAGATTACACTGCACCGGGCGGCAAAAGTCGCTTTTGACGAAGCCGGACTTAAAAAGCTGCCAAAGGTAAAAGAGCTGAACACGGAATACGCTACACTGCTTTCTCAGAAGAAAGCCGCTTATCCAGCCTACCGCAAGGCACGGGATGAGATGCAGGAACTGATGAAAGCACAGAAGAATGTAGAGATGTTTTTCGCCGAAGAAAAGGCTACCGAGGAAAAAACGCAGACCCGATAAACAGAGACCACCGAGGATTCCTCCCGCTTTTTGAGGGAGAGTCCTCGGTGGTCTTTTTTCGTTATAGAGGCATTTGGTACAAATGCGCAGCCTGCATCCAGCGGATGCAGTACACAAAGGGTTTGGGGCTACCCCAACAAGCATTTTGCAACGCAAAAATGGCGTTTGTATATACGAACGCCCTGCTTGCAAAAGAAACGCACTTCACTGTTCATCAAACATAAACCGGAATGTTCCATCCAGTTCCTTCAAAAAATTCGGTGTGTTTTAGTAAAACATTGTACCCTTGATCATAATGCGGATTTGGAAAAAGACTTTCTTGCGAAAGAAGTTCTCCTGTTCCAACCCATTTACTGGCATCATCAACTCTAATTCTTAGTATAGCAACAACATTACTTGCCATATCTAAATCGTGTATATTATCCGATGTCTTTTTCTTAACCGTCCAGCCGTGCTGAGCGTGCGGGCGAAGAAATGTAGACGGTAGTGCATTACGCAAATCCACAGAAATTGTGTCTGTTCCTTCATTGATTCCGTTTCCGAAGGGTGTTTCCTCTTTAGAAACTGCAATCATTAGAAGATATTGGTACATATCATCTCTAATACTCGCCAAGAAATCAGCGTAGTCGTTTTGCGAAAGTTCTGTCCTTTTTTGTAATACATCAATCATATTGATTGTTCTTTTTTCGTATTTACAAAAGGAATCCTTCAAGTATGATATGTACCTATTTCCTCCAAACCAAAGCGCTGTCCAATGATTATCAACAACATCAATATAATGAGTTGGTATGCCATAGTGTTGAAAAACCGATTCTATTTTTATTCTTGAAATTGTGCTTCCATCTAGCTTCAAAAAATTAGCAAATCCTTTATCGTTCATTGCCCGACTTATAATTTCATTTAATAGAGCATTTCTTCGCTGTCTTGCTTTATCAGAAGTTATACCGTGATAAATACTCGGTTCAATGCTATCATACAATTTACACTGCCCACGATAGAATACATTTCCGTACGAAGAATTTATATATTTAACATACCCAATTATTTGTGTCAATGAATAAACTGAACCGACATGATATATGGGCACATTATTTCCGCATGAAAATTTATAATCCCCTATATAAACAGCATCTTGTATAACTTTGTTTGGTTCTATTACGTTTAGACTCATCTTCCGTTATGCTCCATTCTGTTTCACAGTTGTCTCCTGCGTAGCCAATGTTTATCACCCTTGATATTTTTTATAAAAATCATCGCAAATGCTCTGAAATCTCGTTGGTTCGTTCTTGTAAAGATCATACGTCTTATAAAACAGATTGCTTGCGCCAGACATACCTTCCTTGCCGCCTGTTACAACATAATGAATACACCCAAGCTGCATCTTCATTCCTGAAAGATTTCTGAACTTATCGTCCACATTCAGCCCCAAGATATTGGCACGATTCCGATAGATTTGAGACAGCTTCAACAATTCATCATTCGGAACACCGAGGGTTGCTCCGTGTCTAAAGTACAAGTTCATCAAAGCAACTGCCTCTTCTAATTCCCAGCGCACTCGAATCATATAAACGTCCTCCTCGAATGGTTGCTCCAAAGATCTATTTACAACATTTCCTTTGCTACAGAAAGTAGTTCATGGATTGATGCAGCAAAAACTTCAGGGGCGATATTGGGTCCCCAGCTAATTCTCACTGCGCTTTCAATTCGATCTGGATTTAATTTCATTGAGGTCAAAACATAACTTGCACTGTAATCATGCGAATTGCAGGCCGACCCATTAGAAATTCCGCAGTATTGTTTCGATGCCAGCATCAACGCTTCAGATGATATACCATCTATGCTAAAGTTAATTGTATTGGGCACACAATATGTTGGATTTCCGTTGATTTCGTATTTAAGACCACTATTTGACAATTCCTGAAGAACAATTTCTTTTAATGCTGCACAGTGTGCGTTATTCTGCTCATATTCTGCCAAGGCAATTTCACAGGCTTTTCCCATTCCAGCAATCAACGCAGTAGGAAGTGTTCCCGGTCGCAGGCCGTGTTCCTGTGCCCCACCAAATGTGATTGCCTGTACGGGTGGAAGTTTATAACGCTTCTTTTTTAGAATGAGCGCACCGACTCCTTGTGGGCCGGATAATTTATGCGCACCGATGGACAACATATTATAGTTAAGCGTTTGCAATTCCTTGACGAGTTTTCCACAGCTCTGGGTTGCGTCAACATGGAACAGTATGTTTTTCTCCGCAAGAGCCTGTCCGATTTCGTGAACTGGCTGAATAACGCCGGTTTCGTTATTGACGTGCATCACACTTACAAGCAGCGTATCCTCTCTGACTCTGCTTAACACATCCTCTGCCGAAATTTGCCCTGTCGCATCTGGAGAAACACATTCAACAGTGAACCCATACTTTTCCAAATGCTTTGCTGCATTTATTACGGCCTTGTGTTCAATGGATGTTGTGACAATATGCTTTTTCCCGGTCTGCTCGCCATATTCTTGCAGTCCGAGAATCGCAATATTTGTACTTTCAGTTGCTCCGCTTGTAAAGAACACCTCACTCTTTGACACATTCAATAATTGCGCAACCTGTCCTCGCGCTTTTTCTACGATTTCTCTGGAATCATTTCCAAAATCGTGAGTCCGGCTGTCCGCATTTCCATAATGGTTTTTATAGGCATCGACCATCGTTTCTAGCACCCTTGAGTCAATCGGTGCAGTTGCGTTGTAATCCAAGTAGACGCTCATTTTTAAGCCTCAATTCCAAGTCTGAGTAGATCATCAATACTTTTTATGAAATTTGTGCCAGACAGGTGTGCTATGCCACGTTCAAGGTGCAGCTTGAAGTATTTTGACACGGTGTCCTCATCCGTAGGCAAGTCCATTTCCTCACACCACGCATACACCAATGCCTCATACAGCTCGTTGTATTCGCCGCCAAACGTATACCACGACATTTCAACATTGCTGTCCAATGCAATCGGGAGATCCGTTGGAACAGTGTGTTCGCTTAAAGAATAGCACAGTGCCCATCGGCAAAGGATATTCCAGTTTTTTATCCCGGTTTTTCCTTTAAGCCGTGAAAGACGTTCTTTAGACTGATTTGATATTTTGACCTGTTTAACAATCATTTGAACTCCTCCGGGAAATAACCACTTACGATACTTGAACTCTTGGACAAATCATCATAAACCAAGGTGTATTCATCATCCACATTCTCTTTCATCAGATCGTAATAGTGCTGGTCGATTTCCGAATCGGTGGAGAGAATAATTGTTTGGTCACTCGCATGAGGGAAATATGTTTTTATTAAAGCCGTCCTGTGGTTTGAATCCAAACGAGAAAGGGGAGTGTCAATAATTACGGGAAGCCGCTTCTTGGAACAGATTCCCAAAGCCCAAAGCAACGCAATAACCATCAGTTGTTTTTCGCCTGCCGAAAGAGAATCTTTAGGAACAATGTTGCCATCGTAATTGTAATACAGGAGGTCGAGTGTGTTTTCATCCATTTCAATGTGTTCAATCAGATTCTTTTTATCAGCCAGTCTCTTGTAACACTCGGTCATTGTTTTTGCGAGGACATCAATCTTCTGCGCCTGTAAACGAATTCTGTATTCACCCAAAACCGATGTAATTTGATGAATATACTTATCAATCCGTTCGCCATCGTCATGGACTTCAAGTGTTTTCAAATATTTTTCAACAAAACGATTATATACTGTTGTTGTGCGAATCACATCACCATGTAACGTGGCACGTTTTTCCTTTGCTGCTCGGAGAGCAGCCTTAAGTTCAATTATTTTCTTTTCTGCTGCGGAAATTTCACTATAAAGTTCAGTCAATCTCTGCGTATCGACTTCAACTGCCAGATAATGCTCGATCTCATTGATCCTATTCTGTAAATCTGTGCGAGTTTCCAAATGTTTTTTAGCATCAACAATATCAGCATCCAACTTTTGACGCAGCAGTTCCCGCAGTTGATAGGTTGCAATATCTGATAGATTGATGCTTTGCACTTCACTGGTTGGATACTGCTCTGAGACAAATTTGACAAACTGATGGGCATCTGATTCGCCTGCGGAACTCGCAGCCTTATATGCGTCAAAAAAATCATTGATTCGTTCAATCGCCAGACGATTCAACTTATCATTCTGTGCCGTTTCCGCTTGACCTTTGATTTTCCATAGGAGATTCTGAACAAGTGCAAGCGGAAGATCGCCCGATGCATCCGTAATCAAGTCTTCGTTAATCTGATCCAGCTGCATTGTCAGAACGGTCTTTTGGTGAAGCATTTCTTGACGCTGAGACACTATATCGCCGCCAATGGATGAATATTCAGCCTTCTTGCTCTCAAGTGCCTTTGTCTCGCAATCTACCTGTTGCTGGATATTTGCAATTTCCTCATCGGTTTTTTCAAGATTTTCTTCTGCGGCATCTTTCTCCGACTTTAGTTCCGCAAGTTTATGTTCATCGCTTCCTTCTTGAGCAAGACGAATGTTCTTGGACAAAATTCTTCTCAGATCATTCTCCAACGAATCCACAACAGAGATTCCAAGCAAGGCTTTGATGGACTCTTTCATCTGAGAGCTTGTGCTTTCGACCGCAAGTTCTGCTATTTTTTCACCGTCGAAAAAGAAAAAGCTAGACAGTCCACTCGGCAAAATATTTTCAATAAACATCGCCCAGTTTTCAGTCAGAAACTGGCTATATTCGCCATTTTTTGTTGCCGAAATTTGTTCTCCCGTGCGCAGCCCCTGTGCAGACCACTCTCTGTGAATCAAATACGTTTCCGAATCAGCTGGATTAACTTTGAACTCCAGATCGATATAGCTTTGGTTTGTTCCATCTGCCCGATTAACATAGTTCTTTAGATACTGTGCATAGCTAGAATGATGTCCCTCCGCATAGGCAAAAGAACTAGCCCCATATAAAGCCAACAATACGGCCTCCAGAAATGTTGTCTTTCCGCGACCATTCATTCCACCAATAAGTACAACTGGTTTTTTACCATGAAATTCAAATGTGTTTGTCCCGGCATAAACTCCAAAATTATGCAAGACCAACTTTGTGATTATCATTCGTCCACCTCAGGCTCCTCAGAGCTGTCCTCTCCATCCGATGCAAATTCTTCCGTTTCCTCTTGAATGTTTGCAAAAAATTTCTCATCATACTTCCCACCGTATGTCTTTTTCCGCGTGAGCTGGTCAAGATAATACTGGGTCGCATCTGCTTCATCTTTATAGAAAGTATGTTTGATACATTTTTCCAGTGTATCCAAAATACCTTTTCGCTGATTCAAGGAACTTGCTTGATTTTCAATATCAATCAAGCTATACGCCATCTCAAACAGAAGTTCTTCATCAGGGAATTTTTCGTCGCACACATCCTTTAGTGTGTCCCACTCTGGTTTTCTAAATGCTTCCGATCCAACCCATTCAGGATCATAGAATTCTTTTCCCATTACGTCCTGATAAATACGAGGCAGCGCATCGTCAAACTCGTGCTTATCAAAAACCCATATTCTACGGATTGCTCGAAGTTCCGGCAAAGTAATCAACTCCAAATGAGAAAACTCCTCTGGGCCATTCTGATTGACTTCAATTTGCATTTCCAAAAGTCGCCGCAACCACTTTTCACGATATTCTTTTAGATATGGGCCATGATGCAGGCGACCATAACTTCCTTGCAGAAATCCGCCCAGTTTTCTAAAGCTGCGCCGCTCACGATCATGTTCTTCATCACCAAATTCATTTCTGAATTCGAGAAGCGGTGTCATCCATGCTTTTTCATCGTCATTGGCAATCATCGCTTCCATGGATTTATCCTGTGCCACCATTGTACAGACCCAACAGCCAAATCTGCTATTGCCACAGCTGGGAAGGCTTTTATCCTGCATTAGTGGGCATTCATTATCAGCTGTTGCACCACGATACAGCGTCAACAAATCCTGATTAGAGTATCCCCATGGATTTTTATATTGCATCAAAAAAATCCAAACATCATCATCTGTCCACTCCGAAAGTGGCGAAAAAACAAGCTCATTCACCAGCGTGGGATTGGGGCTGAGCAACTCGCGCACTCGCTTTTTTTCGTAGTAGGCCATTGTTCTGGCTCTGTTTGCGCTTTCTGCTTTCCGAGTACCCAAGACCATAATGATCTCGCCGTGTTCAGCAATTTTTTCTTTGATAAATTTATTCACAGGCTGGATTTTCATTCGGTCTGTACACCATCTAAACTTCTTCCGAGGAAAAGGGTAGCCGCGTCCCAGCAAATTGACCCAGAATGTATTATCGGCATCCGGCGTTAATCTATGGGTTACAAAGGGGAGGTGCTGTTCCTTGGCTGAGGCATCCATCATTTTAAGAGAGTTCTGTGCCCATTTTGCAACAACAGGTGATTCAACCAACGTATCCGTGTTGATCACATGAATTGTTTTATGACGTTTTTCTTCCGGCAGCTCCTTGATTGCAAGCCAAATCAACTGCACTGTTGCAGTACTATCCTTTCCGCCTGAATAGCCAATGACCCAAGGAATCTCATCAGACAAATATAGATTGCGTACGGTTTCTTTTAATCCCTCTAATGCTTCTTTTGTCAGAGGTTTATGCACATTTTCTGCTTTCATTTTCTTCACCAATCACTTAATTATATGATTTTCCTTGTTTTCCTCATCTCTACTCAGAGGGAGTCCAATACTCTTTTTTATAGCCGAGCAAGTCAAGATGATGGCTTCATCACTCGTTTGCACCTTTCCATTTTCTCGGATTGTACGCCCCATCCAAATCGGATTTGATCGCATCCAATCTATATTTTTTAATTTACAAAGATAGGATTCCATATCATAGTCTCGAATTTTATAAAAGACTCTCCCTAATCGCCCAAAGGCGTTTATGGTGATTGAAAGCGATATGATATAATCTTCTCGCAAGGATTTTTTTGCGAGTTGTTTATTCATAACATCCTGCCATTCTTCAATGTTGTCCGAAAGGAGTTTCCAATATTGAATCAGAAACCGTTCGTCTTCCTTTGAACATTGTGTGGAGTGCAGGATTTTTTGATTTGCTTTGTATAGCGTACTTAACGTAAAGAGCTTTGACGAATTTTTTCCGAGAATATCTCTTTCCTTATCCGTATACTTCTTGAAAAACGGAATTGAATCAATCACATTCTTAGTAGCAACAGCAATCTGATCTCGTGCATCATAAAGCGTCGAAAGCGAATTGGATGTTTTCACGGCGTGCTTGTTCAAGTCAGTGAACATCTGCTGGCTTCTCTTTAAGCCCTCATCATTAAAAAACACAACCGATATAGTCTCGTTTTCCAACGTCGGATCTTCAGCAAGTGCTTCCTCGATAGCGGATTTTCTATGTTGACCATCATTGATTAGAAAAATAGCTTCCATGCTCACAGTCAAAACGCCTGCGTCTCCATCCGCATAGGGTATAAACTTGTGTTCTCCATTTATGGCAGCTGATAATGCAGAAAAAACATAGTTTGTTCGATTATCCAAGATATACTTTTTGATTTCAGGGATACGGGATTCATTGATTCGTCTTTGCGCTCGACATTCAGGCGGCACAATTTCGTCATCAGACGGGAAAAGACGGGGGAGTAATTTAAGAGGAACCATTGAAACATAATACTCCCTACCAGCTTGTATGCCTCGAACAGCTGGGAAATTGTATGAAAAATCCATTTGCACACTCCAAAAAAGCCACGCATGATGTGTACTTAAGTATATACTTAAGTGTATCATGCGTGGCTTTCCTTGTCAACGGAATCAGCTCATTTCAACGTCATCAACGGCAAGTTCATCTAATGCCACATCATCTGGCAACCCATCAATGTCTAAATCTCGACCTTCTACGATTGCTGCCAGATACTCATTGATTTGATCCATGGTTTGGAGAGAGTCTACACCAACTTTCTCGATCAGCCTTGTCACTCCGTAGTTTGCGAACTCTAGCAGAAAACCCAATTTATTAAAATCGGTGGATTCTCCAAAGGCCAATGTCAATCGCTCATCTTCGCTCAAAGATTCTGTTCTAGTTGAGAGAATCGCCGCTTGAAACAAAAAATCGAGTTTTCCATTGATATTAGCTTGATTTTGCAAAACATTACGCGGAACAGACGGAGGGTTGTGATCTTCTACTTCTCCCATATCCGGATCTTTAATTCTCTTATCATACATTATCCCTAAAGAAAGAGAAAGCATAAACAAGCTGTAATTCGTGCGTGTTCTAAAAATATCAGAGAGGCTTTGCACAGCAGTTGCCCAAGCTGTCCCGCGTAGATAAATATCCCTCGTCAGTTCCACAAGAATCCCTCCTCAACATGAGCCACATTCTTTTCCTCGTTGCTCTGAATTGTCCATACAGAGCCGATGCTCTCTTTACTGAACACTTCCTGCAAATCATCCTTGGAAAACAGGATTACCTGCGGAGCGAATTGAGGAAGTTCGTCAACAACATTTTGACGCTGAATCGGGTCCAGTTTTGAGAATGGACCATCCAAGACTAACGGATACTCCTTTTGCTGGAGGCTCCCTTCGCTCTGCAACATTTTCAGAATACCACCAATGTACGCAAACGAAACAACAGCAAATTGTCCCTCAGACTTTGACTCATCATTGTAGCTATCCGTGATCCGAACAGAAAATTCTGGAGTAACAGATACTTTTCTCTGGCTTGTCAACATACGGTTGATAAGATCTTGAATATTTATCTCAAGTTTTTGACTGAAGGCCAAAGACTCCGTTTTCAACTGGCTCTGAAAGCCGTCCGAAACCGCTTTCAAAATGTCAATCCTACGCTGCGCTATTCTTCCTTCCTGACTTTGTTTGGTTTTTTCATCAAACTCGCCCATCTTCTTTTTCAAGCGCGCCTGTAACACTTTGCCCAAGGTTGAATTATCTGCAATTCTTCTATCAATCGCAGCAATTTCCTGTTCGGCCTCTTGGCGTTGAACAATCAAGTCTTCGATATCGGTGCTCTTTTTTTCTTCTTCATCAAGTTCCCGAATTGCTCGATCACAAGCCGCCGCTTCAGCATTGTTGTCAGAAACTGCTAGAATTTTTGCGTCGATAATTCCTTTATCGTACCCTTTTCCCCACAATTTTGCAGTTTGAATAAACTCATTATAGAGGTTGGTGTAGGATTTTGGAGGCAGCATATCCAAAAATCCTTCTAAGTGCTTTCTCTCATCCTCTCCTAATGGTCTTCCACAAATGCACTCTGTGGTGCTTCTGGATAGCAGATAGTGTAAGAGCCTTTTCTGCAAACCGGCGGGGAGCTTGTTCTGTGCAATTTTTAAGTTGATTTTATTCTTCGCATCATCAACGGATTTTGAAATCAGCAACGGAGGAAACATATCCATCACTGCATCGCCGAACTGCTTTTTGCTTTCATCTGCATTGCCCAGAAATACATCTCTTTGACGTTTTAATTTGCGTCGCTCCGCTTCATATTCTGCCTTTGATTTGTGCTTTCCGATTTGTTCTGATACGCTTTGGATTACCTGCTGAAGCTCTGCTTTACGGGCAGTGTCTTTTTCGAGAGCTGCTTTCTGCCGCCCAATTTGAGTCTGGATGCCCTCAATGTCTGTTTTTAGTGCCTTGGTTTCGCTATCGCTTGCAATTGTTCCTTTGCTTAAAAACAGCTTTCCCAAAGCGGTTGTCTTCAAATCATCCCGGCCAATATCATTTAGGGCAGCTTCGATTACATCAAGGTCGAACATCGAGTAAAGTGCCGATTTCAGCTTATCAGCCGAATCTCGCCCTTTGACACGAAGGTCGGCAATCATGCTCTCACCATCAAAAAAGAAATAGTCAGAAAGTCCAGAAGGGATCAATTTCTCAATGACATCTCGCGGGTTATCCACCCTTCGCCAGTTATGATCTTCATCTTCGACACTCACCGAAAAATCTTCCGCAACCTTAACGGATTCCTGCAAGCCCTTTTTATAGGTGTACACACGCCTTACAGAATATTTTTTTCCTTCATGTTCAAAGTCAATGCAGCCCAAAACCGGAAATTCCTCTCCAAGAGCCGCTTCACTTTCATACTGATGATTGTAAAGTCTATCTGTGGTAGTTTTGTTGAAATGAACTTTACCGTAAAAGACCCACTGAAACAGCTGGTGCAAGGTGGTTTTGCCATCGCCGTTTCTGCCATAGATGATTGTCACCTTTCCGTCTGTTGAGCAACGAATCTCTCCGTGATCCTTAAAATTTCTGAAGTTTTCAAATTCAATTTTGCTGATCTTCATCTGTTACCACCTTCTCAAGCTCCCCCAAAATTAAGTTTACAATACTGCTCTTACTCTGTGCCCCGGAAATCAATTTGTTTCGCAGTGTAGTCTGCTCCAATTCCCTTATGTACTCTGTCATGTGGGCTACTGCCTCCTGATCATTCATCTACATCAACCTCCATATCTTCATAGTCATAAACATTTACATCTTCCTCAGTCAACCCATATTCCATCAATCGACTGTTCAAATCATCCTGAAGTTCATTCCAGTTCAGTGCGAGGTGTGCATATTCTCTATATCGACGCAATTCAATTTTTGCCCACGCACTCATGTCGTTAGGCGGCAGCACAATGACATCATAGATTTTTGCATACTGCTTGTTCTTATACAATCGCAGGATACGACCTCTACGTTGCACAAACTCACGATAATCATCATTGCTTGACAAAATCAATGCGCTTTTAATCGACGGGATATTTATGCCCTCATCCAAACAACGAATTGCCGCCAGCGCAGTAATCTCTCCCTTATTAAAAGCATCCACCAACTCCATACGGTCATCCATGCTTTCAGTCGCTGTAAATTGACTTGCCTTGTACTCATGTTGAGCCAGTACCTTTTTTATAGCTTGGATGTGCCGGAGTTCAGCACCTGTTTGATCATCAAAGAGTTTTCCGTCACCGCAATAAACCACTATATGATCTTTCTCATCGATTTGGTCTACAATACGGTCGATGTTTTCCATTTTCTCGCTCGACATAGAAATCACTCTCAAACGACCCCTGAGCGATTTCACGAGCAAATCCGGGTTAATGCACCTTCCATTCTTGAAACAGGATAATATTTTTTGATTGTAGGAACGGAATTGAGCAACTTCGGAATCTGTTGCATTAACATAAATTGGATAGTAATAATATGGAACCAGAAATCCCCGTTCCAAGGCACTTTCAATCGGAAGGCTAAACACCTGTCCACCGAAGAACTTCATAAGTTCTTGTCCTTTTTGTGCCGAGCTTCCGCTGAAAGGTGTCGCACTCAATCCGAGCATATACTGAAATTGTTTATGCAGCGCATCCGGTCGCTCTGTAAAACGATGTGCTTCATCTACAATCAGCAACTTCTGCTCTTTTGAATACCCAAGAGCCTTGTTAAAGCGCTGCATCTTAAAAGATGCAATCGTAGAAATAACAATAATCTGTAGGTCTTTCTGATACTTCTTGCGAATTATCAAATCCGAGAGTTGGCTTTCCCATTTTGCATTTTCCGAGGACACCATAACAATTTTCGCATCTGGAAACGCCTTTATTACGTCATCTGCCCACTGGCGAACCAAATGTTTGTATGGCGCACAGATTACGACCATCGCAGGGTGCTGTTCTAATAATTTTTTTGCAGAAAAAATTGCTGTCCAAGTTTTTCCTGTACCAGTTGCCATAACGTAAAAGCCATGGTAGTCATTTGCAACCCATGCTGCGATAGCTTCTTCCTGATAATCTCTAAGTTTAATAGGTTCTTTAGTATCTTCCGCTTCTGTTTTTTTGTTATGAATAATCGTAATCAAATTTTCTTTTGCGGACTCACTATAGCTCAGAACATTAACATATGGATTTTTCCCTTGCCAAAGGGAATCAAACTCGTTTTCTTCCTCCTCAATTACATCATTTTCTGTTTCGTCCCAGCTCTTTACTACACGAATTTTCTCATAGTTGTTTTGATAGGCATTGATGCTTGAATTGGCTGAGCCGAAAAAGACGATAGCATTCCCCTCAAAGTCTTTTATAATGCCCAGCTTATCATGGTAAATTCCAACAGAGGTCAATGTTGCGATCTTGATGTCTAATGTGCCTGAAGCGATGAGGTCAACCAACAACTGTAACTTCACCTCATCAAACTCTTGGAAACTACTCATAAAGTCGCGCGTTGCCGCATCCGTTATAACCTTATCTCTTTTTTCATATCCAAGGTTGATTGCCTGAATATCTTCTTCGCTTAACTGCGGACTTGCAATCAGCTGAATTTTTCCACCATTTCGGAACAGAGACACAATTCCATCCATAATGGGGAGAAACACACTGGATGAAAAAAAGCCAACACTTCTCTGGTAGGACTTTGCATACCGCAACGCTGGAACAAGAAACGCTTTTGGAATATTATCATCCCCGTAGCTGATATAGCTGCGTTTAATGTCCAGATTTTTTAATCCCATAGATTTTCCTCCAAAATAGAATCGCCATACTCTCCCGCAAGCAACTCGTCAATATCAAAAATCGGTATTTCTCCTTTATAATCCGGGTCTTTATAGGCATACTCAAACGATTCTGCACACATTTTCCCTTTTGGCGAAGCCAAAGGAATTGCATATCTAAATTGTTTATTTGAAGCCGCAAGATCAATTTTGTGAGACCACTTTTTTAGAACGCTGTACACAAGCCAATCCGTCCATGGAACATTAACTTTAGGAAGTTCTCTCAAGCCAATTATCTTATAGATTGGTGTTGTTTCTTCAATCTCACCGACAACAATATTTTCAACTTGCTGCGCAATCTGTTCATCCACACCAATAGATGCTATTCTCATCATCTTCTGATCGCTAATCATCAAATATTCATCATTGCAGCTGTCAATAAAATCCAATGTAGAATTTATTACAAGATGGTTTTCATTTGCAAAAGAACTCAATTCTTTTAGATCGTAGGATTCATGTGAGTAGACTTCTTCGCGCAGAACATCCGATGTTCCGGTAATTTCCACTCCCTGTTGTGCAATAAATGGTCTTGTGAACTTATAGTCATCTCTGAAAAGATACTCGATCAAGCTATATGCCGAGAACGGATAAAACACACCATTTCTTGTAAAGATTTCCGGGCGTTCGATCGAAACCAAATTATAGAGTTCTTTAATGTGATGTTGTGCCCCATCAGCAATAATTGCGTCAATGTTTTGTTTCAGATACTCCCTCTCGCTCTCACTTATGCGCAGTTTACTGGCATGGATATATTTGCCAAAGCAGTTGATGATTTCAGGACTTTCAATCGCAAACTGAATCACAATATCGGGCACACCGGGAAAATGTTTTTGAATTTGAGCACGGTCAACCTGAAAAGCTGCTTCTTTAATGAAATCAACGATAGTGGGGTACAGAGAAGTGTCCTCACCATCTTTGGACAGATAATCTCGTGTGAAAACAAACTCATCCCCATAGAGTTCATGTAAGATACCCTGCAAATAGTATTTGTTATCGACTCCCTCTTTTTCCAAATCTTCCTTAAAAACTTCATACAGCGTATTCATAAGGAAGATTGAAGATTGGCTTTCCTCAATATAGCTGTGAATCCGATTTGCAAGTTCCTTGGAAATATATTCTTTTTGTTTTAATTTATAGCAGCCCTTTCCACAGAGCACTCCGATTCGGGAAACTGCTGCAACTAATGCATGGTCATTCACAGGAAGGTTGACATCTCCATATTTTTCTTTTATGTTCTCACGGAATATTTTGATTTCTGTTGCGGAACTCGTGCAAAAACCATTTGGATATTTTTCCGAAAGAATGTCTCGATAAATCGAAGTCAGCGATAGACGAGAACGATGGTATGTTTCGCCTGTTAACTTGTATACCCCATCAATTTCTTTAATAACAAGATCCTCTGGAAGACCCATCTCTATCGCATCAGTAATATAGCTGACCATCTTTTTTGATGTAAACACATCAGGAAGCGATTCAATATATGTCGAAATCTTTTCAGGGATGCTATTATTTCCTACAATTAGAACATCCAATCCCTTGTCATAAATGAAATTTCCGTTGTGGCTACCTTCCATCAAAAAGAAAAATTCTCGTGCGTGTAAAGGAAAATACTTTTCAATATCCTCACGATGGATTACAGGGTCTCCGCCTTTTTCTGCTGAAACTTTAGCAATAAATCGTACCTGACTTTCCTTTCTCTCGAATATTCTAACAGCCTTACTTTCAATCTGGCGAATTCTTTCTCTGGTGATGCCATGCTTGCTGCCAATTTCTTCCAATGTTCGTCCATGTGCTCTTAAATGAAGAACATCCTTGACATTATCTCTCGGACACGAAGCGTCCCAAAGCTCCTGAGCTTCTTGGGTGAGATCAAATGTGCACCAAGACAAGAAACTTTTCAAAATAACATAATCGTTATAATCCAAATCATTTATCAAATCGGGCGTTTTCAGAATTGTTGAGTTTGCAAAGAATCGACAAAGAATATCCTGTGTTTCTTTATCGTCGGTATATGCAACAATATAATATTTAGCCAAGCTATTTTTTCTGGACGAAGGAATTCTATCAATAACCTCATAGATTTCCTCTTTTCTTTTTTGTCTTTTTGAGAAATCCAGAAGGCAACCAATAATTAAAGCTACACTTTGTGGATTATTTTTGCATTGCTCTAAAATATCACCATCCAGAAGTTTATATCCATCCTCATATATTTTCACTTTGTCAGCGTACTGTTCCGGGAAACCATCTTCTTCCGCAAAGGAAAAATCACCATTAAAAATTCGATCTCTGTACTGATAAAAATATGCCTTTTTCAAAGCCGAAGCACTTCTATCATCATACCTGAGCGACTTAGTATCCGCTGCATCTGATTCTTTGCCCATCAGATTACTTCCATTCGCCTTAGAAAATCCGTTTTTTAATTCAGAAACGAACTGATCAACCTCTGACAAAGAAAGTTTTCCAAAGCCCTTAATATTGCACAGATCACTTTCTGTACAATTCAGTAAGTCTTCTACTGTAAACACACCGATTTTTTTAAGGCAATTTGCAGTCCTAACAGAAAACCGAGGCGTATCTATTTGTATCAAGCGAAAATTATCTGGGTCTAAACTGTTTTTTTCGCCGTAGGTCATTTCGACTTGATGCACATTTATTCCATGACGACTCAGGATTGCAATAACTTCTCGACCTCTTATATTCAAGCCATGCGCAATATCCACAATCGGCTTTCCCTTTTTATACAACTCAACGATTGTCTCTGGGGTAAACTGTTCCATATTATTGTATTTCATCTACTGCTCCAGCTTCAATTAGAATGCAGAAATATTTTTTGCTGTTCTATAATGGACTCAACCATTTTCCGATACTGGAAAACAACACTTTCAGGGGATCTAATAACGATTCTGCCGCCCCACCCGAAAATCCATCTAAAAAAATTCGGACTTGCACTAACCGTTACCTGCGCAGAAAAATGATTATCATCATATTTTTCAGTGTAAACATCTATTCCAAATTGGTCTATGATATATTTCATCAGAGAATTTTCAACTATCAGTGTGATCTTTTCTGACTTGTAGGTATCAAACATTTGAAACACTCCAAGTGCATACTCCGAAGTGTCAAAATCTGCTGGCATGGGATAGGCATCCTCACTCAAGATTTCCGGTTGACGCGCTATTCTGTCTATACGGAATGTATGAATGCGATTTCTCGCTTCATAAAAACCTACAACATAATAATAGTCCCCGTTCCAAATTAATGAATATGGGCTTATGCAGTAAGGCTTTCCCCCATTTTTTATGATAAGATTCTTTTGCTCGTCGTATTCAGTATAATAGAAAGAAATTTTCTTACCAGAATTAATTGCGGCATTGATCGCGTCAATTATGTAATACGTTTTTTCATTTTCGGATTTAACTTTGCTTGTATTGATAAGGTTTCGCCTGAGTTCTTCTTTGCTCTCCTCGCTTGCAAGACTTGTGAGTTTTTCTACAAGTGCCTCACTCTTTTTTGCGGATATGAACCGGGATGCTTGAACCGCATCTATCAAAAGTTTTAATTCTGGGAGATCAAATGTTCGATCGTTAATATAATACTTCTTGCTGCGCGACCTGATTTCTACAACGTCCATTCCACTGCTGCATAGTAGTTCTACATACTTTGAAACAGTCGTTCGATGCATTTGGATACCATACATGGAGTTGAAATACTGAAGAACCTGATTGGTTGACAGAGGATGATCTACATCCGAATAGCGCATTAGTATTTTGTATAAGTACAGAACTCGAAGCGATGTTTCATTTTGCATTTAAGATTCACGCCCCTGCCATCTTCATTTCGCACAAAATTGACAATACTATATTTATAATAATACTTCATTCTCCACAACAATGCAACCATGAGATGTCATCATATGGTGACATCTCACAAGTGAAGTTGTTCAGCATTGCTTTATTAGACACCATATTGTTTTACGGAAAGGCTTTTTCCTCGTCGGATTCTGCCTGGGGGACATTTTTCAAAATCCTTTTATATTCTTTATACAACCGTCTTGCCCTTTCTGGAAACTTTCCGTTAGCATCCCGTAGCGCATCAAATTCCCTCTCAGCGTATCCCTGCCAGTACGAACTGAGGTTTCCTTCTCTCGCATCAATTATGCAATCCTCTATTTCAGAGTAACCAATTTCATCGTAGTCAAGCATTTTCCACCTCTCAGCGACACATTTGAATTTTTCGTTCTCATACAAACAGTCTATCACGAATGATTGATTATATCAATTAAAAATTGTAGATAGAATCGTCCGGTTTTGAGCCTTCTCTCGACTACAATAAGATAGAGAAGGAGGGCGGCAGTTATGTACGAGAAACTTTTTTCAAAGAGGCTTGCTGAACTACGGATACAAAAAGGTGTTTCCGCAAGGGATATGAGCCTTTCCCTCGGACAGAATCCCGGATACATTCGTGCTATCGAGAGTGGATCAGCGTTTCCTGCTATGTCGAGCTTCTTCTATATTTGCGAATATCTCAACGTAACTCCGCAAGAATTTTTTGATTTCAATGAAGACCATGCAGATGGAATCAATGCACTTGTAAATCAACTCGATAAACTTGATGAAGAACAGATTCAAACTCTCACAGCCTTTATAAAGACTATCGTTAAGTAGGTAAGAACAACAGTAAAAATGCCCACCAGCTTCAAGCCGGTGGGCATTTTCTTATTTGTACCGTATTACAGGCAGCTGCTTTACTTTGCTGCCAACCTTTTTGCGTTCAAGTGCAAAGACCATATCCGGGGTGCGCTCGAAGAAACCAATACCACGCTTCCAGCTTGTCCCGCACTTGCTATGGAACAGCCCAATGAACTGCTGCTTCATCTTGCGCCCATAGTTCGGGCAGACACGCTTGCTTGCGCCCATATCGCATCACTGGAGCTTGGCAAGGATTTCTTCAGCAGTCATACCACTGGCCAACAGCTTCTTCAGCACATCCTCGGCTTCGCCTTTCTTGGCTTCCTCTGCTGCCTTTGCTTCGGCAGCAGCCTTCTTTGCTTCAGCCTTCGCCAGATTTTTAGTAGCAGCCTTTAGCTCGGTCTTTTTGGTCTTCAACTGCGCTTTCAGCTCATCGATATTGGCAGTCAGCGCAGCAACCTCAGATTCGATTTTTTCCTTTTCAGCGGCCTTTTCTGCAACGACTGCTGCATAATCAACGGCAGCTTTTACGGTACGGGTCTTGTTCTTGCTTCCCTTGGGTCTTGCCATGATAATGTCCTCCTATACGGTGGAATGATTTGATACTTATAAGTATATTTCTATATAGTTAAAATTGCAATAGACAATTCGCACTGCCCAAGACATTGATGAAATATTGTCATCTTTTCGTCAATATACGCAGGTGCGTACACGAAAAATTTCAATATCCGTTACTATCATGCAAAGGAGGCGCAGCATGATAGTAAAAGATGTTGTTGAGCTGTCTGTAAAGGACGCTGTGGCGATTCGTTTCAAAGAGATTTGTGACCAGCGGGGGATTCGTCCAAATGAACTTGCTGTCCGTTCCGGTGTTACGCCATCTACCGTTTACAGTATGCTCGATTCCTCCCGACATAGTGTTTCTATCGGGACGATTAAAAAACTCTGCGACGGCCTTAACATGTCTCTTGGAGAGTTTTTCTCCTGCCCTTTGTTTGATGATCTTGAGCAGGAGATTCAATAGGAGTACTTACACTCCCTTGATTCGATTTCGCCAACAAGCTGACCGGATTTGAGGAAGCCTATGCCTACGATTAACCTGAAAGAGCATTATCCCACCACATACACTGAGGATTTTTTTGTTGAAGTTTCGGAGGAAATCCATCAGTTATTTATTGATTTTAAGCATCAAGAAGATGCTTTTCTACGGCAAGTAAGCCGACATCATGCATATCATTCATTGGATGATCCGAATTTTCCAGTAGAGCAATGTGTCCTTTTTCAGAAACCGGCTCTCGTGGATGCTGTCGAACAGCGGCATTCTGCTATGAGCATTTATGAAGCCATTCTGTCCCTCCCACCCAAACAGGCCAAACGGTGCTACGATCACTATTATCAGGGATTTAAGATATCAGATATTGCGCAAAAAGAGGGTGTAACAGCAGGAAGCATCTCGGAATGTATTAAATCCGCTTTATCTGCACTTCGAGAAAGATGCAACTTTTTCAACTTTTACGATTAAACCCTAACTTTTATCCGTTTTTTGTCCTATATAATATAGGGATGCTTTTCTCTATCATGGAGAGCGCACCGTGCATTCTCCATGCTCCGCCCCATAACATTGCCATAATCGACAAAGGAAAGGACGAAGAAAAAATATGAAAAGAAGATTGATTGAGTACGAACCCAGCCCCGGCAGTCAAGCGAACTGCCAGTGTCGAATGTCCGCCCACGCTCTGACCCTGTGGTGTGGCCTGTGGCTGCACTCCCGCATGGTCGGAGGGCTGGCTTATGTACTTTAATCCTTACGCCACCGGAAAACGCATCCAACAGTTGCGTAAAACCAACGGCATGACACAAGAACAGTTCGCAATTAAAATCAATACCAGCGATCGCCATTTAGGAAGAATCGAGAGGGGTGAATGTGCTGCTTCGATAGACTTGCTGGTAGAAGTAGCCGTATCCTTGAAAACCACACTAGATTTCTTGATCTGCGGTGTAACGGAAACTCCACGGGAAAGGGAGCTTACCGCACTGATTGAAAAGCAGAATCAGAACATTCAGAAATTCAAGATGACTCTGAATAGTCTGATGGACGAACTGGAAGCATAAGCATTACCTAAAGGAGCCGAGAAGCAGTTCTCGGCTCCTTTTTTGCGCAAAAATATCCGACGTGTCTACGAAAAACCGGACATAGCGTGTCCGATTTTTCTACAAAACAAAATGAAAAAAGCCTCAAAATAGGACGTAACGTGTCCTAAGAATGTGTTCGATTTTCAGGTACACTATGGTCACAGCAAGGGCAACACCCCAGACGGGGAGAACCCCAAAGCTGGAAGCCGTACCTTGAAAATTGAATATCATTCCCTCGGACAAAATAATGAAACTTCCGTAACTCGCGGCCCGGCCATAACGAAGGCGGGGTGGCTGAAGAAGCCAATGTGGAGTGTGGGTGCAAGTCCCCACTTACCGAGGTGTATTCCAAATCCAACGGGGGTCGAGGACAAATAGGTTGGAAAAACTTAAAGCGAAACTTCAAAGCCCACCACCGGGATTCTTCTGAACCTTGGCGGCGGGCTTTTTCCATACCGAACACTCACCCATACGAAACGGAGGTAATGATTATGAGCCGTAATTTTACTCGCAAGCCCGATGAATCGACCCTGACCACCCTCTGCCCGCACTGCCTGAGTGCTTTCCGCAATGCGCGCGGCATCCGTGTCCGCCGTGCTGACCCCTACCAGCTCACCAAGGAACCCTGCACCTACTGCCAGACCCGTTTTGGCTACGACTACTACATCCAGCCCACCAGCCCGAAAGCCACCTATTTTAAGAAAGGCCGGTTCGATGATGAAATTGACTGCGCTTAAGATTGACCCGGAGTTTCAGGGCAAAATTCCACCGCTGAACGCAGAGGAAGAACACATCTTAGAGCAGAACATGATTCAGGAGCGGCGGCTTTTGAACCCGCTTATCATCTGGAACGGCTACATACTGGATGGACATTCCCGGTATCGGATTCTCAAAAATCACCCAGAGATTGCTTTTGAAGTGAAGGAAATCCAGTTGCCTGACCGTTACGCTGCACTGGCATGGATTTGTCAGAATCAGTTGGGGCGCAGAAACCTTGACCCGGAACGCCGGAAATTCTTGATGGGGAAAACCTACGAAAATGAAAAACTTTCTGTGGGCGGGTCAACACATAGAGAACATGATGAATCTGGAAGATTCACCTCATGTGCTCAAAATGATCACATGAGGTCAATCGAAGGACGCACCTGTGAACGCATTGCTGCCAAAAACGGTGTTACTCCAATATTTGTTCGTCGAGCAGAAAAGTACGCTAAAGGTGTTGATGCGGCAGAGGCCGCTGTCCCCGGTGCAATGGAGGAAATATTGTCAGGGCATATCAAGGCAACCGATGCCGAGATCACTGCTCTAGCAACAACACCAAAAGAAGAAATCCCGGCAATCATCAAGGAGCTGCGCAAACCCAAGAAGGACCGGAAAGCTAAGAAGCCGACAAGCCCGGAAAAATCCGATGTAGCTGCCGACGATGCTCCTGATTCCAAAGAAGTCCATACCGAGATCGAAATCACACCCGTAAGCAATTCGCCCCCGGATTTCAAAAGGAGTATCCAAGGTCACAAACGCTGTCTTACAGACGAAGATCGAAAACGACTTCAGCAATCTATTGACAACCGCCACCATAAAATGACCGTTGCGAACGGCTCGATTATGATGTGCGAAGTTCAGGGCGCAAAGGAGGATTTCGTTCGCCGCTGGAATCTCGTATTCAAAGACTACCCTGATGTTTTTGAGGACAACGACTGCCGAAGTGCCATTCTTTCTTTGGTTGATGACACTTTGGCCTATCTTCAGACGATAAAGGAGAGAGTGCTATGATGATTTCTAATTTGAACCTTGCCAAGCTGCCCGAATGTGTTTGCGAGATGCGCTACATCGACAGCGCACTCTTGACCCCCTGCGCTGAATATCAGCGTGTCCTGCGCACCAGAAAAGTGGCGGAGATTTCTGCTACCTTTTCGGAGTACGTTGCCAACGAGCCGAAGGTCAGCTACCGTGATGGCCGCTATCATGTTTTTGACGGTCAGAATACCATCGAAGCGCGTGTTGCCTGCAACGGAGGTCGTGACCTCCCGATTCTCTGCAAGGTCTTTCACGGCCTTTCCAAAAAGGATGAAGCCCTTTTGTTTGCTGTTCAGACGGGCATTTCCACTGATTTGACCGCAGGCGAACGTCTCCGTGCCGACATTGTTGCAGAAGATGAGGATGCCTGTGCATTCGTTGCAGCCACCGAAGCAGCTGGTGCTACTTTTGCACTGGATGGCATCCGGGCCGAGTGGAAAATCTACTGCATCCGTTCTGCCTATTATATTTACAAGAACTATGGTTCTGACATCTATCAGGAAGCCCTGAAAATCATCGTGGAGGCATGGTGGGGCGATTCCGATTCGTTCCTGTCCGGCATCCTCCATGGCGTTACCCGCTTTGTGGCAATGTACCGCGATGAATACAGCCGGGAACGGCTGATTATGCGGCTTGGTTCCGTCCACCCCAAGACCATCACCAAAAATGCACGAAAGGACACCGGCAATATCGCAGACCGCCACATGAAGCAGATTCTGGAAATCTACAACGGCTCCAGCCGTTCTTTGAGCCTTCCTGTCAAACGTTGATATTCTCCGCCTTTATCGGCATACTCCTTTCCCTGCACAAGCCGCTTCAGGGGTGTGGCGGCTTGTGCTACATATTGTAAAGGGGGCTTGATCGTATCATACCAAAAGATTGGAAATATCTCCGAGGAGACATTTACTTTGCAGATATGGAGCCGCATATCGGCTCCGAGCAGGGCGGAACACGCCCGGTGGTCGTTCTTCAAAACGATGTTGGGAACCGTTATGCTCCCACATTGATCGTGGCAACGGTGACTTCCCGCATCACCAAAAAAACAGACCAGCCAACACACGTTCTGATCGACCAAAATCCAGCGTTTGCAACGTCCTCTATGGTTCAGGCAGAACAGATATTCACGATAGATAAAAGCCGCGTACAACGCTTTCTGGGGCGAATCACGCCATCCGAAATGTATCGCATCGAAGCTGCCGTTATCAACAGTTTGGATTTGAATGGAGGTTGAGAATGCTCGATAACAAGATTTCATCCTTTCACTCCCCTGCTGTTCCTCCCGATCTTTTCAGTACGGATGCGACCGCACTGAAGATGGTTTCGATTTTGTTCGACAATGGGCTGATTACTGCCGACATCTATCATCAAGTCATTAGCAGATATTCCGCCTGATGTCAAGGATGTCGTCCGCTCCGGCGACATCCTACATATTCTCCCTGCGATTCTCTATACTACGGGCAAAGGAGGTACAGCGTATGAACATCACACAGAGAATGTATTTCGGGCAGATGCCCTTAGATAAAGACCGCGACCGCCGCATCGCCTTTTACGGGCGTGTTTCCACTCAGCATGAAGCACAGGTCGATGCACTCGGAAATCAGATGCAGTGGTACGACGATCAGCTTCGGTATCATCCCAACTGGCAGGTCATAAACCGCTATATTGATGAGGGCATCACCGGTACCTCTGCCAAAAAGCGCCCTGCGTTTATGCAGATGATCTCCGATGCCAAACGCGGTAAATTCGACCTGATCGTCACCCGTGAGGTCTGCCGCTTTGCCCGCAACACTGTCGATACCCTTCAGCTCACCCGCGAACTTCGCAATTTCGGCGTTGAGGTTTTCTTTGTATCAGACAACATCTGGACGATGGATGGAGATGGCGAGCTTCGTCTTTCTATCATGGCAACGATGGCTCAAGAGGAGAGCCGCAAAATTTCCGAGCGCGTTCTTGCCGGTCAGAAAATCAGTCGGCAGAAAGGTGTCCTTTACGGCAGTGGCAACATCATCGGCTACGACCGCGACAACACAAAGCGTACATACGTTATCAACGAAGAACAGGCTGCTACCATTCGGATGGTTTTCACGCTCTACTCTCAAGGCTACGGGGAAAAGGCTATCGTCAATGAACTTTCTCGGCTGGGCTGCAAGGATGGGCATGGAAATGTCAGCTGGTCTTGCGCAAAAATCAGCCGCATTCTTCGCAACGCAACGTATATGGGCTATATCTGCTACAACAAATCCAAAGTTAACAACTATCTGGAGAAGAAGCGCATCAACAATCTTGATGAAGATTCTTTCGTCTATGTAAAGGGCAACTTTGAACCCATTGTATCAGAAAGCCTTTGGCACGAATGTGAGCGCATCCGCAAATCCCGTATTTCAAGCCTGCGCCTTCCTGACGGAGAAACACGGCGTAAGGGTACAAGAACTACAAAGAATTTGTGGGTATCGAAACTTCGCTGCCGCTGCGGTTCGTCCTACCGCCTTTATAAGTGGCGCAAACTGAAGGATGGTACTCCCGTCTTCGGCTATCAGTGCAATATGCGCACGGTCAATCCGACCCGCTCCTTTGTTCTGGAACATGATTTGACGGAACAGCTCAGTTGCGATGCTATTTCCATTCCCGAATGGAAGCTCGAACTAATGGCCAAGAAGACTTTTGAAAATGTCTGGGGAAACCAGAGCAAAGCCATCCTCCGCGCCTGCCAGATGATTGAAGGCTGCAAGAACGGAAAGTCTACTGCCCTGATGTCCGCAGCACCGATTCAGAGCAAGATTGAAAAAATCAAGAATCGCAAGATGAGCTATGCTGCAATGCGCGCCGATGGTGAGCTGGGGCGGGAAGAATATCAGGCACTTTGCAAACAGGCTGACGATGAGATCAACCGTCTGGAGCAAGACTTGAAATCCATTGCCCCCGAACCCAATTCCGCAGCTGTTTCCGCCAACATGAAAACCCTCCACGATTTTCTTGAGCAAAAGGTCGATGTTCGCGGTGCCTGCCTTGCCCCGGAACTGATTGAGCAGTTCGTTGAGGTCGTCACCCCAATCAGTGATTACACCTACCGCTGGAAGCTCAACACCGGGAGCAAGAAAGAAAAGCATGAGCGCACCGACTTGATGACTGTCACCGGCAAGCCCATCCTCACCTTCACCATCGACTTTGAAACCGCCAAGCGTTACCGGGAAGCCAACAAGATGCCCCACCAGTTCCGCCGTGCAGCGTGGACCGACCTGACTGTGGAGGTGTATCTGTGATGCTTCTGGAAAGCAGCCCCGTGTTAAACGCAATTCACCTTATACATGAGCAAACAAATAAGGCCCACCGCCAAAATTGACAGTGGGCCTTATTTTATGCTTGATTTTTAACGATAAGTCGTTATAAAAACCTTATGCTCTCGGTTTTTTAATAGCAGCCTGAGCAGCAGCCAGACGGGCGATAGGCACACGGAAGGGAGAGCAGCTGACGTAATCCAGACCAACGTTGTGGCAGAACTCCACGCTCGTGGGGTCGCCGCCGTGCTCGCCGCAGATGCCCAGACCCAGATCGGGGCGGGTCTCACGGCCGTCGTGGGCAGCCATCTTGACCAGCTTGCCGACGCCGACCTGATCCAGATGCTGGAACGGATCGCTCTCGTAGATCTTGTTCTCGTAGTATGCGCCCAGGAACTTGGCAGCGTCATCACGGCTGAAGCCGAAGGTCATCTGGGTCAGGTCGTTGGTGCCGAAGCTGAAGAACTCAGCCTCCTTGGCGATCTCGCCGGCAGTCAGGGCTGCACGGGGGATCTCGATCATGGTACCGACCTGATACTTCATGTCAACGCCAGCAGCAGCGATCAGCTCATCAGCAACCTTGACAACAACGTCCTTGACGAACTTCAGCTCCTTGACCTCGCCAACCAGCGGGATCATGATGTGCGGGGTGATCACATGGCCGGTCTCAGCAGAGACGTTCAGAGCAGCCTTGATCACAGCACGGGTCTGCATAGCAGCGATCTCGGGGTAGGTAACAGCCAGACGGCAGCCACGGTGACCCATCATGGGGTTGAACTCGTGCAGAGAAGTAACCACGTTCTTCAGGTCGTCGTAGGTCATGCCCATGTCGGCAGCCAGTTCCTTGATGTCCTCGTCCTTGGTGGGCAGGAACTCGTGCAGGGGCGGGTCCAGATAACGGATGGTCATCGGGCGCTCACCCATGATGCGGTACATAGCCTCGAAGTCGCCCTGCTGGAACGGCTCGACCTTGGCCAGAGCAGCCTCACGCTCTTCCACGGTGCGTGCGCAGATCATCTCGCGGACAGCCTTGATGCGGTCTTCAGCGAAGAACATGTGCTCGGTACGGCACAGGCCGATGCCCTCAGCACCCAGATCCACTGCCTGCTGTGCGTCACGCGGGTTATCAGCGTTGGTCATGACCAGCAGCTGACGTGCTGCGTCTGCCCAGCCCATGAAGCGGTTGAAGTTCTTGTTGCCGGTAGCGGCCACGGTTGCGACCTGCTCGCCGTAGATGTTGCCGGTGGAACCATCGATAGAGATCCAGTCGCCCTCAACGAACTTGTGGCCGTTGATCTCGAAGGTCTTGGCCTCCTCATCGATCTTGACCTCGTTGTCGTTGCCGCAGCCGGAGACACAGCAGGTGCCCATACCACGAGCAACAACGGCTGCGTGGCTGGTCATGCCGCCGCGGACGGTCAGGATGCCCTGAGACACCTGCATGCCCACGATGTCCTCGGGAGAAGTCTCCAGACGGACCAGAACGACCTTCTTCATCTTGCCGGACTTGACCATCTCCTCTGCCTCTTCGGCGGTGAAGACGATCTGGCCGCAGGCAGAACCGGGAGAAGCTGCCAGGCCCTTGCCGACGACCTCAGCAGCCTTCAGGGCAGCAGCGTCAAACTGGGGATGCAGCAGGGTATCCAGCTGCTTGGGCTCCACGCGCAGGACAGCCTCCTGCTCGGTGATCATGCCCT
>ERZ791907.505-NODE-505-length-41210-cov-16.959057_pt1 | contig 41210 bp, 31 predicted proteins | sample MGYA00510145_ERZ791907 | MGnify/ENA primary metagenome ERZ791907 (study PRJEB30046, sample SAMN00792089) | human gut metagenome | study: EMG produced TPA metagenomics assembly of the A metagenome-wide association study of gut microbiota in type 2... | reverse complement strand
GCTAAAGCTTTTTGGAACCCCCGGTCTAACCGGGGGTTTTCTATAGACAAAAAAACGCACAGCCTTGGCCGTGCGTTTTGCAGCAAATCAGGAATTTTCCTTTCCATGCCCTGTATTGACCGGAAGCTGGAGCCTGAGGACTTCCGTGGTCTTCATGAAATCATTGATATTCAGCAGTCCCATAATCTGGCATACCATGTCACCGGCCGGCGTATAGTTATGGTCGCGGCAGTAGGCAAGGAGCTTGTCCACATAAGCTCTCAGCTTGCCGAAATCTTCGAAGTAGACAAAGGCGCTGGTTTGGCTCTTCAGTGTTTCTACGCCTGCTTTTCCCAGATTCTTCCCGTAAATCACCATTCCCAGCTTGTCCGTCCGATAATCATGGCGCAGCACGTCATCCAGCCGAAGCGTCACGAAAGCGTTGTAGGGATAGCCGTTCTCAAAGCCCTTCTTCAGCAGCCTTCCTTCCATATTAGACAAATCGTAGATGACGCTGCCCATATCCTCAAGGACGTAATTTCGCTGGGCCTTTTCCATGTACACCTGATTAGAGTTGATATAGCCCACCTGTATGGAGCCTTCCGGCGGGCGGTGGCAGAAGTGATCGCTCCATACCATCATCCGTTCCAGTTCTTCCCTGCGGAATTCAAATTCAGCCAGAGATTGGTTCACCTCATCCAGTTTCTTCTTATATATAGTCTCCAGGAAATCATAATCATTCTTTTCCAGTATTGTCTTGATTTCCTTCAGGCTCATATTGAGTGCCTTGTGGTGCTGGATGATATGAAATGTAAGGCACTGCTGGACATCATAATACCGGTATCCCGTTTCCGGATTCACATACACCGGAGAAAGGATACCCATTTTATCATAATGACGCAGTGTGGCAAGGGTGGTGTGGTTCAGTTTGGCCATCTGTCCGATTAAAAGTCTGTTATTTTTCAAGATTTCCTCCAAGCAGCAATGCTGCCGCAACTATTTCAATACCGACCTTATCAGCTCGTTCTACAGCGCAGAATATAACCTTTAAGAAAGACCCCGTCCCCATGTCTTACTGTGCCGGAGCTTTGCACAAGAAATCTGCGTTATCCATACTCTTCCATAGAAATATGGCTCATATTGAAACAGTCTGCTTCGGATGAATCAAAAATTATTCTAGCAGTACCCCCCCCCGCGTACATTTTCGCAATTTGTCCATTGTCAATGTACATATGCGGCATGGGATTCATTTTCTGATTTTGATGAACCATTTTCAGACCTCCCATATTCTAGATTCTCTACTTATCATAAACCATCATTTAGCATAAAGGTCAATAAACAGTTTGAAATAAAGTAGACGAATACCCGATAAGACAGATGAAATCTTACATAACTTACATTATTATTTTCTCTCCTATTCCCATGGAGGGCCAAGGCCGCCCATCAAAAACCAAAAATTAAAAGCATGATATTCATATAAAAAGGGCTGTGAAAAAATGATTGATTTCTCACTGGATAGTTAGACAATTTGGCGGCAGACGCCTTATCATAGGTCTGCAAGGAACAAATTGACGCAAACACTCACCCCGCTTCATTGTCATTTCGACCGAAGCGAAGCGGAGTGGAGAAATCTCCCTCTCCCAATGGCACAAGCCGCATTGGGGCGGAGATCTCTCGACTCAGAGTCTCAATAGAGCCAAATACCTTTGCTCTCATATCGACATGCAGCTCCGCTCGAGATGACAATACGGAGAACAGCTTACTGTTAATTTTGGCAATTTTCTGAATCTATAAACGAAGCGGAAAAGGGGCTGTGAAGAAATGATTAAACATTTTTTCACAGCCCCTTCGATGAAACTATACTTCGTCGCGAAGCCCTACCAGGTAATCAACGGACACATGGTAGTACTGCGCCAGAATCAGCAGCTTATCCGCTGAAATTTTCCTCTTGCCAAGCTCATACATGCCATAGGCAGCCTGGCTGCAGTGAAGCACTTCAGCCACGTCTGTCTGTGAAAGGTTGTTAGACTTGCGAAGGAACTTCAGCCGTTTCGGCCATACTGCATCGACCTCTTTCATAGGCCATCACGTCCTTTCCGCCGGAAATATCATTTACCATTCTTATCCAGTTTAGCCAGGATTTCAGCCATCTTCTGCTCCAGAGCATCGATACGCTTATCCTTATCTGCATTGTCCTTCTTCAGGGCATCGATTTCCTTAGACTGGCTGTTGATGACTTTCGCCATCTCCGTCTTCGACATGGCCTGATGGCCTGCGCTGCCGCTTCCAATCTTGAAGGAAACGCCTGCATTGAAACCGGGGTCCCCGTTGCCAAGGGAAACGCCTACGTTCACCATGGTGTTTTCATTGGGATGATAGAAGGCGCCCACGGCGGCGGCATTGGCATTCCGGTAATGGCCATAGCCTACAGCAAAGTCGGCTTTGTCATCGGGATCATAATCCAGCGGATGGAGAGCGGCCAAAGCGTTGCTTCCGGCTGCGGCTTTGTTGATGTTATTATTCAGATTGTTGGTGATATTCTGGATGGATTCGCTGTTTTTCTGGATAGCATCGGCATTATCCTTGACCTGTGCATCAAGAGCACTCAGATTCTGGCCTGTCGTGTTGTTTACTTTAACATAATTCTGTGAGCCAGTTGGCTTATCATAGTTATAGAGCGTCTTGCCCGTTACCAGCTGGTCGGAAGTAGAAGCATTCGTAACGGTAGTGGCAGTGCCTGCAGTGAATGGATCTGCACCAAGAGCCTTGCCCCAAGCGTCTTTATTAGCTTTTTGGACTTCAGCCAATTTCTTTTGGGTAGCTTCTTCATCAACTAAAGGCTTACTATCTGTCCCCAGTTTGATATTGTCCTGGCCATCTTTCTGATAAACTGGAGCTACTGTCAAGTTGTTCCCAATATTGCTGGCATCTTTTTCAGCGTACTGCTTCAGCTGTTCCATGACGACAACGTCGTGGTCATCAATACCGTCTGCGACTTTGACAAGGCGGTTATAATACGCAGATGTATAGGGGGCTTTCTTTTTCACTGATTTAGGAGCTTTTGTATAGTCATTCGTTGTACCATCAATAAGATTTTGTTTAGGATTCCCCTTATCATCAGTCAGAGTTTCCCATTCATAGGTATACCCCGAATCATCACCTGCATCATGACCAAAAGAGATTGTCCCTGCTTGATTAGCAGTTGCCTGATATCCTAATGCCGTAGAGAATTTATCATAATGAATTAATCGGCCTGGATTATCAGGACCAGATTCAACAGACGGGTCTCGAACGTAATACCCTGACAAATTTTTCCCCGAATACATATCATCCAATACTTTAATAGCAGCCTCTCCAGTTAAGTAAGTCTTTTCGACTCCACCATCAGCTACTACAGACTGATAGCCCGCAGCTAAGGAGAACATGGCATCCTGTCCTGTCGATCCGCCAGCCACACCAGTTGAAAATGCTCCATTGATGCTAGAATATACTCCGCCTATTGCTGATGCTGCCATACCTGTTACATAATTTTGAGTACCACCAGCAACATAAGAATGGTCGCTCGAAGTCAGATTTCCAAATCCACCGATTACCACATCATTACTACCGGTAGCAGCATTATACGTTCCACCAATGATAGAAGAATTTCTACCTGTAGCTGTATTATTTAAACCACCAAAAACACTTGAATATAATCCAGAAGATTTATTATACCCACCTCCAATGATAACTGTCAGGCCACCATCAGCAGTATTATTTTCACCACCAAGAATATAGCTAAATCCACCATTAAGTATTTTATTATTATCTCCGCCCAAAATACCAGAAGCTTGTGAAACACCAGTTATTTGGTTATAATAGCCACCCCAAATAGAGGCATCCCACCCTTCATTTTTATTTTCAAGGCCACCGATAATTGTTGATTTAAGACCTGAGGCCTCATTCTGCACACCACCAATCAATAGTGAATTATCGCCTTCCGCTTTATTGCCTGACCCGCCAACGATAATAGCATCTGTACCGGTTTGTTGTACTTCACCTGTGGAAAAAATTTTATTGTTTGTTCCACCAACGATTAGCGCTCTTTCACTATTTTTTTCAATATCATTATTCATTCCACCTACAAGGACAGAATCTTTTGCATGAGCACCATATGTAAAGTCTTTATCTGCCTCATACGAACTATCATTAATTGCTCCGCCACCAAGAATCAGTGAGTTTTCCCCATCTGCTTCAAAAGTAACTTTGCCCTTTCCACCGTAAGTCTCTCCATCATATGTATTCCCATAGTTCTTTCCCAAATTAGGGTTCAGACTGATGATATTTTTCTTAGTTACATCTCCGGTTTTTGGATCATTTTCATCAGTAATCTTAATGCCCCAGCCTGCAGAATAAGCCGGATTATTTGCCGTATCCTTTGCCCAGGCAGTATTTACAAATGAAAAAGAACCAGCCGCCAGCAGGGTCAGCACCATCGCTGTCATTATATTCCTCTTCATACTACCGCTTTCTCCGCTTTGACCATGGCTTTTGGCAATTTCTGAAACAACGACAGCGCATTGTTTCACCTTGCTGTACATGACTTTATAAATTTTGTTCATGTGACCCTGCCTCCTGTATTCTAAAAAAACTTCGAATCTAATGTGCAGATTAGATTCATTTTTCTTAGAATAGGACCTGATGTGACAGGAAGGTCAAATTGCGTATTGGAATATGAATAAGAATCCTGAAATATATAAATACGGCAAATTATTGTTACTTCAATGTTTTATTTATATAATTTCCTCATATTTTGCAGGTAATTTATACCATTAAGTCATGAGTTTTCTTTGATTTTAAGGTTCTTACCATATAAACGTTGTTTATTTCATGGCTGAACATTCATGTTGAATAAATGCTTGATAACAAATCGTATTATTTCATGATTTGATGGATTGAATGAATATAAGATTTCCCTTTTTCATTTGCCATATAATCAAAAAAAATGGCATGCTCCCTTCCGGGCAGACAGATTTTTATTTTCCTGCCTGCTGAGAAAGAAGCATGCCAATTCATATTTGTGCAATCTTTTTTGATGTCAGATTATTTCTTTGCGGCCAGGGCCTCCACCTGTTTCTTGAGTGCTTCGATTTCTGCTCTCATTTCAGCATTATCTTTGGCATTCTGCGCATCTTTGGCCTTCAGTTCCGCGATTTCCCTGCTCTGGTTGTCAATGACCGATGCCATTTCCGCTTTGGAATATTTCACATACTTATTGCTCTTTCCAAATTTCACAGAGAAGCCGCCGTTCACCATGTTGCGGTTATCCCCCATGGTCCAGCCCAGGTTGAACATGGTCCTTTCGTTGGGGCGATAGAAGAGGCCTACAGCAGCAGCGGTGGCATTGCGGTAATTGCCTACGCCGGCTGCGAAGTCCCATTTATCCTCCGGATCGAAGTCAAGCGGGTGAAGGGCAGCCAGGGCGGCAGCGCCGGCGCCTACTTTGTTAATGCGGTCGCCCAGTTCCCCTACCCTGCCGTTCAGGTAGTTGATGTTCTGGGTATTGGAAGTCACCTGACTATCCAATGCAGACAGGTTTTCTCCAGCGGTATTGGCCTGTTTGACGAAGTTCCCATCTTTCGCAACCCTTGTTTCATTATAGAGCTGGCTCCCATTAATGGCATCTTTCGAATCTTTCGAGATGATTCCGTCTGCCACATTCGTGATTTTCTTATCACCTGCATTGATTCCACTCTGGGTAACTGACGGGCCTCTAGTGATAATCAGACCATCACTGGAAATTGTGGTATTTCCAGCCGTTACCTTATCGACAGTGATTTCCTTATTGAGGGATACTTTGTAATTAGCCGGTTTTGCCGGGTCGGTTTCGGTATTGGCAACAGTGATGTTCATTTCATCACCAACGACAGTTCCTACGCCACCATCTTTGCCGTCCTTGCCATCTTTGCCCGGTGCGCCGGTATCACCTTTTTCGCCCTTCGGACCCTGGGCACCCGTATCACCTTTGTCACCTTTCAGGCCTTGTTTACCACGTTCACCTGGGAACCCCTGATCGCCTTTATCACCCTTGTCACCTTTCGGGCCTTTGAAGGCCGGATCATTTTTCAGAGCATCTTTGTCCAACGTAACAAGTACTCGTTTGTCGCCTTCATTGCCGACTTCCTGTGCTAACAATCCATCGCCAAAGTCAAACTGCAGATTGCTGATCGTCATGTCTGTTGCAATCTGGGTGCCGCCTGTATACATATTATTTGCAAATTTACCGCCGTTATAGATGTGAACAGGCAGATTCATCACGGCCTTCAGCTGTGCCACGTTGACGGCATCGTAGTCTTCACTGCCGGCAGCGACGCCAGTAATCTGACGAGTGATAGCGTCTGCAGTCAGTTTGCCTTCTGAATCCTTCACAATGTTGCCGATAGACACGGCGGCTGCATTCGATGTCCATACAGGGTTGGTATCTTTCCCGTCTTTATTCACAAGACTCAAATCCAGGCCGGCTTCTCCGGCTTCGCGGTTAGCGATAGAGCCATAGCCCAGGGCTACGCCGCCATTGACTGTAGCGTTAGCATTGTGGCCGAGGATGGTGACCTGGGAAGCTGTCGTCTGAAGGGCACTAGCTGCCGAACCGAGGATGATGTTGTTGCTCTGGTTTTCCAAGGTGTGATTATCGCCGATGACGATATTGGAATGGTTATTTACTACACTGTCACCGGTTACGGTATTGTGAGCGCCGATGAGGTAGTCGTTCTTGCCATTGATCAGCGTCGTATAGAAGCCATCGACATAGTTGAGCTGCGAAGAGGCATCGTTATTAAATCCTGTATTCCCATCAGAAGACCAGGTACCATCAGTATTTTTCTTCTGATTTCCTTTGACCGTATTGCCAACACCCATGACCTGGGTCATGTAGGCATTATCTACGACGTTGCCGCCGCCAAAGGCCATGACCTGTCCGCCACTGGTAGGAACGGCAGCCTGCAAGGCTTCGCCTAGTGCTTTCGGATCCTTCAGGTTGCCAGTGATGGCTCCCATTTTCGTGATATCAATAGCTCGATAGGAGTTAGAAATGACGTTGCCTGCCCCATAAATGAGAGCTGCATTGGAATCTGTCGTCATATTGGCCTGGCCGACAATACTATTGGCCACACCGCTGAAGGCTCCGGACTTATCCGAATTATTGTTGATGTTAAAAGTACCATAAGACAAGGCCGTAGCCCCACGGAAATCCTGACTGCCTGGAGCAGCTGCCTGATTAATAACACCAGACAGGGAACCCGTTACCGTCGAAGCAATGCCGCCGGCATAGGTCATATACCCGGCTGCCAGAGCTCCCATTTCCTTTGCTCCGTCATTTGCTTCATTAGTGTATGCAGCATAAGTCCCTAATTGATCTGCCGTAAACGGCATATTCTGAACACTGTAATACTTCGTCTTCGAAGCTTTCAGTTGGGCTACGCTAACAGCATCTGTATCATTCGTACCAGCTGCGACGTTGGTAATCTGACGGGTAATGACTGGAGTAGTTACGTTACCGGCTTTATCCTTTTCTTCTGCACGACCGACGGAAACAGCGGCAGCTTTCGACTTCCAAACGCCAGTCGTATCTCCGCTGTGGTCAATTCCCGACGGATCATAACCGACTACATTCGTATCAACAGAAGCTACAGAATTGGCACCAAGGGCTACGCCTTTACTAACCTTAGCATCAGCATTATGACCAAGGATGACAGCATCTTCTAGTTTATTATTTGTTAGATAGGTTGTTTTTTCTGGTGTTTTTTTATACTCATCAGCCGGCTGATAACTACCATCATATGAACCAATGACAATATTATTCTTACCATTTGTCAACTGATGATAATCGCCGATGACTATCGAATTATTTTCATTGTTGAAATCATTCCGATAGCCAATGGTGTAGATATGAGAAGAATTATTTAAAGTCGCATTATATCCATCAATCATATTGTAGATAGACGGTTTATCCTTCGACCCTTGTACAGTATTTGCGACACCGATAATCTGAGTGCGTTGCGTCCAGTCAGCTTTATTGCCACCACCAATAGCAAGTACAGCACCACCTGGATTGTTTTTAATTGATGTTCTCAGCGAGTCAGCTGCTGATTTTGCAGAATTTCCGCCAGTAGGCGCTGAAATGTTAGATACAGAGTTTGTAATTTCATTTCCTGCACCATAAATCAGCGCACCATTGGCATTGTTCGTCTTGTTTGCCAGACCTACAATGCTATTGGCTACACCAGAATAATTACTGCCTGATGTTGCTGATTCAATGCTGTTCAAAGCACCAACGGATACAGCCCCGGCATTCTGTAAATAACTGCCTTCTTTTCCATCATAGCCATGCGGATAAGCAGTTGATATAATGGAATAGTCACCAATCAGCGTACTCAATGTGCCGCCAGTATAGCTATTCGTCCCCAGAAGGACAGAGCCCACACCTGAGCCATCCCCTATATTTGAGTAATTAGAGATGGTGACATCACCGATTTTCCCCGTGTAGGTTCGATTGCCAATGTCGATGGACTGCGATAAGGCCTCCGATCCCTCACCGATAGCAATGGCACCAGCTACCTTATTCATGCCAAAACGCATTCCATATGCTTTCAACCCAGCTTGCATCCAGGCATGTGCTCCTTTTCCTAGAGCAATGCTCTGTCCCTCCGAAAGGCCCCCATATCCAACAAGATCATGGGTGATCTCTTGTGCATCCGTGCTTTTCAAAGAGCCTTTATCATCGAAGACAATGGCCCCCTTGTCGCTTGTTGGTGCTGCCCAGCTGACAGCTGGTACACTCCCCCAGGTCAGGGCACCGGCTGCGAGGGCAACGGCGATGATGCGGGCTAGGGCTGGGGTGTTAGTGTGATCGGCACCCTGCTGGCTGCTTTTATGGTTGCTTTTTGCAAGTTCTGACACGACAATGGAACATTGGCGTGCTTTGCTGTAAATGACTTTGTAAATTCGATTCATTTCAATTCTCCCTCCAATAACGCTCTTTTACAACTGACCGTAAATCTATGTAATCCGAGAATACTAAGAGATGCATAGAATCTAACGCAAAAATTAGATTTATATTTTCAGAATATGGCGTGATGTAAGAGGAAGGTCAATTTACATATGGAAATAAGAATAAGAGAGAGCGGATTCATAATCATGGCTGATTGCCGTCATTCCAGTGTATTGTTTATGCAGCTTTCTCATATTTTCCCAGTCATTCTATAGAAATAGATTATGATTTTTCATCACTTCTACTGCTTTTTCCTTATATGTGCCGTTGATTTCATGTTTAAACATTCCTGTATTATTAATGTTGCATAGCAGAGCGTATTATTTCATGAATCATAATATCAAAGTGTCATAAGGTTTTTTACAGAGTTTTTATTTCATATATGAGCATCAAAAAAAGGAAGCGGATAAAAGAAATCCGCTTTCCTGTTCCAGCCACGCAAAAAACAGAAAAGCCTATCAGGGGGAGTCTCCAGGTAAGTTCAACCAATGAATCAGGCGTCCGCGCCTTGGCCCTCCCACATACATGGGTGCTGCTCGATACTTGGACGGTCGGAAAATAAAAAGGAAAGCCCTTTTATGTGCAGACTAAGGGCCAACTTTTCCCAACTTGCGTATCCTATGCAGGATGCACACATCAAAGTGAGGAAAGTCCTGCGAGCGCTCTTCCTTATTGCTTTTCTGTCTTCTGTTTTGGTTCTTGCATTTTCTTCTATCTTCCATCGGCCGATTTTAGAAGAAGGAGGATATGAAAAGAGGGAATTTCCTGATGTTTCTTCATTCCCCTGCTATTCTCCTTACCGCGGATATGGAGGATGGCAGTCTGGAAATCGGATGCATCATCTCATGAGGTCTTTTCATCCCTCTACTATTAATATCGTTTGAGGTTCGATTTCTTGACCCCCCTGGAAGAATAAAATTTTTGAAAAATTGATTTCAGGCCTATCCTCAGGGCTGTCGGGCAGCTTCGTCCATAGGAAGGAGCCTGCGTTATGGGATTGGCTTTTTTGTCACCACTGCTGCGTGACGTAGAGCAAAAGCCCCCTTCCACAGGCAGAAGTCCTGCAGAGGACTTCTGAGCCGGGCTAATATGTGAGCATAGCCTGCACACAAAGCGAACACCTTAAAGCCCGGCCAGCAGGTAACGCCTTTAGGCGACGGAGGATAGGGGCGTCAGTTCTTTTCAAATATTTTCGGTGTTCCTCAGGGCTTCGCCCAGGGGCTGTGAAAAAATGATTGAGTCTCTATCAGATAGTTAGGCAACCTGATGGCAGACGCCTTATCGTTATTTTGCAAGGAACAAATTGACACAAACACTCACCCCGCTTCATTGTCATTTCGACCGAAGCGAAGCGGAGTGGAGAAATCTCCCTCTCCCAATGGCACAAGCCGCATTGGGACGGAGATCTCTCGACTCAGAGTCTCAATAGAGCCAAATACCTTTGCTCTCATATCGACATGCAGCTCCGCTCGAGATGACAATACGGAGAACAGCTTACTGTCATTTTGAGAATTTTTTGAATCTATAGGCGAAGCAGAAAAAGGGGCTGTGAAGAAATGATTTATATTTTTTCACAGCCCCTGGCGCCGTAGGCGACGGAGGATAGGGGCGTCAGGTCTTTTCTCAAATTTTCGGACCTATCCTCAGCCCTATCGGGCAGCTCCTTCCTGAGGAAGGAGCCTGACGTTACGGGATTACCTTCCTGTATCATATAGCATGATAAACATTCTGCTGATTGGCTCACTGCGTTCGCCACCCCCTATCCGGCTGCGCCGGACTTCCTCCACGGGAAAGCGTCTCACTGGATTCGTAGGGAGCCCTTGGGCAACTGAGAATCCAGTGAGACGCTTTCCACCGGTGGCAAAGGTGGTGGCGAAGCCACCAAAGGGGGCCGCTTTCCCTTGCCCGCAAGGGCGGCTCCCAGGTTTTATCATAAGAGGGCGCCCATTATTTTTTTAGGCGCCCCACCACCCTCACGCCCGCATGGCGTGTCCGGAAAGGCCCCACCTAGGCAGCCTTGTAAGAATGATACAAATTGCAGCTAAGGTAATCTGCTGATGGATAGGTTATTAATCAGCGGTCTTATTTCCCTGTGCGGCAAGGAGCTGATGGACCAGGGTTTTGAGTTCCCTGATTTCTTTGTCCTGCTTTTTGAGCTGGTCGTCCTGGCGGGCAACGACTTCTTGCAGTTCTTTGATTTCCTGCTTGGAGCCCATGAGGGCCGGGGACTTGCCTGACCGGCCGAATTTGAAGCTGACACCGGCATTAATCATGTTCTCACCATTGCCGAAGTTGGTTGCGACACTGAGCATGATGTCATCGTTCGGACGGTAGAATGCACCAACCGCTGTGCTGTTGGCATTGCGGTAATTGCCATAGCCCACGGCAAAGTTCCATTTGTCTTCGGGGTCGAAGTCAAGCGGGTGCAGGGCAGCCAGGGCGGCAGCGCCGGCGCCGACTTTGTTAATGCGGCCTCCAAGCTGATTGATTCGGACTTCCGTGCCATACAGCTGGCTTCCATTCACTGCGTCGTTGGAAGTGGGAGAAATTTCGCCATCCTTTAAATGGGTAATTTTTGTTCCACCGAAATCCGCTCCCTCTTTGCTGATGATAACGGTATCACCGGCTTTTATGGTATTTCCGGCAACCGTATCTGCTGTCACTGTCTTAAACACGGGCGTATCTGACATATGTACGGTAATCGTTCCTTTATCCATAGAAGTGGACAGATTTTTCCCGTCACCTTTGATGGAAATGGTATCGCCCAGCTGTGCATTATAGGGGCTTCCCGTATCTGCGGCAAAATTCATTCCTTTCGCAATATTCTTAGCATTCAAGGCAATATTTCCAGCATTCGCGGCAACGCTCTGATTCGTTGCATACAGCTGGCTGCCATTCACTGCATCGGTGGAAGTATTAAGCACACGGCCTGCCGCAACATTTGTAATGGTGCGCTTGATGTTGTCATTTCCTATACTTACCGTACCCTTTGCAACTCCACCGGCGGTTCGATACGTTTTTCCTCCTACTGTCATACTTGCAGTTGAAACAGCTTCTGCAGTTTCCGAACTATTTCCCAGGGCAACAGACCAATTATCATTCTTGCGTACTTTTGCATTCAGCCCAATGGCCACGCTGTATTTTCCGGAAGCGGAAGAAGCGCTGCCAATGGCAATGGCCTGGCTGTCCGACGCATCGGCTTTTTCACCAATGGCCACAGTGTCATTACTAGTAGATTTCGCTCAATCCCCAATGGCTATAGCATTCACTCCGGATGCCTTTGATAAAAGCCCAGCCGCTATGGAACGATCGCCAGTCGCCTTGGCCGTGACTCCGAGACCAAGAGAATCTGTCCCGGAAGCAACTGTGAAATCCCCAAGGGCCGTTGCCCTGTAGTTTGTTGCCTGGGACCCGGTTCCAACTGCCGTTGCACCGTTCGCATTGTTCGGACCCTTCGGGTTTTCCTGACTCCCTGCCTTGCTCCTGTATCCGATGGCAACATTCGCCCCGCCAAAAGAGCTGATATAATTGCCAAAGGTAACGGAATTGGAACTGGAAACGGTGTTATTATCGCCCTCGATAACGAAACCAACGCTGTCCGTCGTGTTGTTGTTGTTTGCGGCAAAAACCATGGCCTGTCCGTACATCAGAGAAAGCGATGCAATAATAGCTAGATACGTCCTCTTTTTCATGATTTCCTCCATTGACCGTAAACCAATGTAACCCGAAAACTCTAAGAAATGCATAAAAGATAAAGCCAAGATTAAATCTATTTTCCTTAGAATAGGGTGTGATGCAGCGGGAAGGTCAAACTGCATATGGAAATACAAATCAGAGGCGGGAAACACATAAATACCGATGATTTCCAACGTTTCAGCGCATTATATATACGATTTCCTCATATTTTTAAGATTTTTCTATAGAAATATATCATGATTCTACATTACTTCTGCCGTTTTTTCTCTTACCGGTGCCATTCATTTTGTATTTATACATGTATGCAATGTTAATGCTAAATAGCGAAACGTGTTATATCATCGATGAGACTTTCTAAATATCATAAAGTTTTTACAGAGTTTTTATTTCATATAGGAGCATAAAAAAAGGAAGCGAATAAAAGAAATCCGCTTCCCTGTGTGGGAATACTATGGGGATGAGATGTTTTAAAGGTATGGAGCCGAATGGCGGGGGTTAGACATTAGAAATCAGACATCAGACTGCGTTACGTGCTTCCCTTCCCGCCGGACAGCGTCATTCTGAGCCGCAGGCGAAGAATCTCGGTACGTGGAGAGTTTGCGGTAATCAGTGCTAAATACCAATTCGGCGGGAAGGCTGCTCTATGCTTTTCCTTGGCTTCATATACGATGAACAGCATTCTGCTGATTGGCTCACTACGTTCGCCACCCCCTATCCGGCTGCGCCGGACTTCCCCCTATTCAGGGGGCAGAATAGGCCCCTCAATGCTTCCAAACAGAGTCATGTGGCACAGTGCTGAGCACCCATAGTGCCACCTCGAAGAGGGGGAAAGGTGGTGGCGCCAGCCACCAAAGGGGGCCGCTTTTCCATCGCCCGCCAGGGCGGTTGTACGGTTTTATACATACTGGCGCCCCTTCTTTTTGAAGGGCGCCTACCACACCCCTCACGGCCGAAGGCCGTGTCAAACTTAAGCCCCTTTAGAACCTTCGGCCCGAAGGGCCGTCAACCCTCACGCCCGTAGGGCGTGTCCACCAAAAAGGCACCCCCTTTTTAGGGAGTGCCTTTTTTTATTTCACTTTTGCCGCTTCTTCCATGGCTTTGTCCGCCGCTTTAATGGTCTTTTCGATGTCTTCGTCGCTGTGGGCGTAGGACATGAAGAGGGTTTCGAAGGGGGACGGGGCGAGGTAGATGTGCTGGTCAAGCATGGAGAGGAACCAGGCTTTGAACCGGGCGGCGTTGGCTTCGCAGGCGTCGTGGTAGTTGATGACGTCTTTTTCGGAGAAGAAGATGCCGAACATGGAGCCGGATTGGTGGCAGATGAGGGGGACCCCTGCTTTGTCTGCGGCCTGTTTCCAGCCGGCAAGGAGGTCTTCTGTTTTCTTTTCAAGAATCTTATCGAAGTCCGGAATGGCCATCATCTGTTTCAATGTCTCGATGCCGGCGGTGACGGCCAGGGGATTGCCGGAGAGGGTGCCTGCCTGGTAGACGGAGCCGTCGGGGGCGATGCAGTTCATGATTTCTTTTCTGCCGCCGTAGGCTGCTGCGGGGAGGCCGCCGCCGATGATTTTGCCGAGGCATGTCATGTCGGGGTGGATGTGGTAGCGGGCCTGGGCGCCGTGGAAGGTGGTGCGGAAGCCGCACATGACTTCGTCGAATATGAGGACGGTGCCGTGTTTTTCGGTTTCTTTGCGGAGAGCTTCGAGGAAGCCTTCCACCGGCGGTACGCAGCACATGTTGCCTGCCACCGGTTCTACGATGACGGCGGCGATTTCATCACCCTCCTCGTCCATCATCTTGGTGAAGGCGGGAATGTCGTTGTAGGGAACCACCAGGGTGTCTTTGGCGGTGCCTTTGGTGACGCCGGCGCTGTCGGGGCTGCCGAAGGTGGCGGCGCCGGAGCCTGCCTTGACGAGGAGGCTGTCGCCATGGCCGTGGTAGCAGCCTTCAAATTTCAGAATCTTGTCTCTTCCGGTGTATCCTCTGGCGGCGCGGAGGGCGCTCATGGTGGCTTCGGTGCCGGAGTTAACCATGCGCATTTTTTCAATGGAAGGGTATACCTGGTGGATGAGTTCAGCAATTTCCGTTTCCAGAAGGGTGGGTGCGCCGTAGCTGGTGCTTCTTTCAGCGGCTGCCTTGATGGCTTTGATAACGGCGGGATGGGCGTGGCCGAGAACCATGGGGCCCCAGGAGCCTACGTAGTCGATGTAGGTGTTGCCGTCAATGTCGGTGATGTGGGAGCCGTGGGCTTCCCTGATGAAGGGAGGCGGACAGCCCATGTGGGGATAGGAGCGGACAGGGCTGTTGACGCCGCCGGGCATGTATTTCCTGGCTTCTTCAAAGGCGGCTTTGGACTTGGTAAGGTCGATCATTTGCCTGCTTCCTCCTTCAGCCATTTAGCCACATCGGGGGCATGGTAGGAAATAATAATATCTGCGCCGGCTCTCTTCATGCAGAGGAGGGATTCCATGACGATTCTCTTTTCGTCGATCCAGCCTTTGGCTGCGGCTGCCTTCACCATGGCGTATTCGCCGGAAACGTTGTAGGTAGCTACAGGGCGGTTGATATGGTCCCTCACCTGGCGGACGATATCAAGGTAGGCCAGGGCCGGTTTCACCATGATAATGTCGGCGCCTTCAGCCATGTCCAGATCCACTTCCTTCATGGCTTCGCGGCTGTTGGCGGGGTCCATCTGGTAGCCTCTGCGGTCGCCGAACTGGGGCGCAGAGTCAGCGGCGTCGCGGAAGGGTCCGTAGTAGCCGGAGGCGTATTTTACGGCGTAGGACATGATGGAAACGTTCTGCAGGTCGTTGGCGTCCAGGGTTTCACGGATTTTTGCCACGCGCCCGTCCATCATATCGGAAGGAGCCACGATGTCGGCGCCGCATTCAGCCTGGGACAGGGCGACTTTGGCCAAAAGTTCCAGTGTGGGGTCGTTATCCACTTCATGGCCCTTGAGCTGGCCGCAGTGGCCGCTCTTGGTATACTGGCAGAGGCATACGTCGCCGACGATAACAAGGTCCGGCACCGCTTCCTTAATGGCACGGATGGCGCGCTGCACGGGGCTCTTCATATCCCAGGCGGAGGAGCCGATGTCGTCCTTGTATTCCGGAAGGCCGAAGACTTCGACGGCAGGAATGCCCATTTTATAGATTTCTTCCGCCACTTTTACCGCATTGTCCACAGACAGGTGGTACTGTCCGGGCATGCTGGGGATTTCTTCCTTCACGTTGGTGCCGGGCACCACGAAAATAGGATAGACGAAATCATTCAGTTCCAGGGAATTTTCTCTCACCATGGAACGGATGGCTTCCGTTCTTCTCAGTCTTCTTGGACGAAGTGTGTTTAATTTCATTTCTTTTCGACTCCTTTTTCAATTGCATTGACAAGGCCATCAATCGTATAGACTTCAGAAATGATAGATGGTTCCAGGTTATATTTACGGCATGTGGCGGCGGTAATCGGTCCAATGCATGCCAGGGTGACGCCTTTCAAAAGTTCTGTCCTGCCGTCGATCTGGTTCATGAGATTGTACACGGTGGAGGAGCTGGTGAAGGTAATAATGTCGGCGCCGTGGTGTTCCAGCACGTCCAACAGTTCTTCCTTATGGGCGGTGTCCGCTTCGGTGCGGTAAGCTTCCACCACGTCCACCCGGCAGCCCAGCGCGCGGAGCCCTTCGGGGAGGACGCTTCTTGCCACTTTGGCCCTTGGAATGAGCACCTTTTCATAGCCCTTGATGAGGGGCTTCATTTCGGCCAGCAGGTTTTCGGCCTTGTACTTTTCAGGCACGCAGTCGGCGTGAAGGCCATGGCGGGTGAGCTGGCGGGCCGTGGCCGGTCCGATGGCGCCGATTTTCACATGGCCCAGGGCACGGGTGTCCCGTCCGGACTTGTAGAGGCGGCTGAAGAAGGAATCCACGCCGTTCTGGCTGGTGAAAATGAGCCAGTCGTACATTTCAAGGCGGTCAAGCGCTTCATCCATGCCTTTAAAATTATCGGATGGGTCTTTGATAGCAATAGTGGGGATTTCCAGGGTTTCCGCGCCCTTTTCATCCAGCACATTCACCAGGCGGGAAGCCTGGGTACGGGAACGGGTGACGATGATTCGTTTCCCAAAGAGGGGACGGTTGTCAAACCAGCGCATTTCTTCTCTGAGCTTCACCACGTCCCCCACCACGAATACCGCCGGCGGCTGGATGTGCATTTTTTCCACATCCTCTGCTGCCCTTCCCAGGGTGGTGGTATAGGTTTCCTGATAGGGACGGGTGCCCCAGCGGACGAAGGCAGCCGGCGTATCGGCGCTTCTTCCGTATTTCATGAGCTGGGAGGCAATGAGAGCCGTATGACCTACGCCCATGAGGAAAATGAGGGTATCCACGCCGCCGGCCAGCTTATCCCAGTGAATGGAAGATTTGTCCTTGGTTGGGTCCTCATGGCCCGTAATCACCGCAAAGGACGCAGCCACGCCGCGGTGGGTGACGGGAATGCCCGCATAGGCAGGTGCCGCAATGGCGCTGGTAATGCCGGGCACCTCTTCGAATGGGACCCCAGCCTCACGGAGCACCTCGATTTCCTCTCCCCCTCTGCCGAAAACGAAGGGATCCCCGCCTTTGAGACGGGCCACAATCTTCCCTTCCTTTCCCTTTTCCGCCAGAAGGAGGCTGATTTCATGCTGCTTCATGGTATGGCAGCCGGCCTTCTTGCCTACGTACACATATTCCGCGTCCGGGCGGGCGTAGCGGAGGAGCCGCCTGTCCGCCAGGTAGTCTCCCACAATGACGTCCGCTTCCATGAGGCACCGCTTTCCCTTCAGTGTCAGAAGTTCCGGATCTCCGGGGCCTGCGCCGATTAAATAGACTTTCCCTTTTTTCATGTAAAATCTCCTCAATTCATTTATATCTTCTGAAGTTTTTCCAGCACCCTCCGGCCGCCTTCGTCAAGAAGCCTGCCGGCCATGGCACTGCCAAGGTCTTCCGCTTTGGAAATGGGACCTTCTGTCTTTCCGCGGTACAGCTCTTTTCCGTCGGGGGAAGCGATGAAGGCTTCCACGGAAATGCCGCCCTTTTCGGGCACCGCGTAAATGCCGGCGGGCACCTTGCAGTCGCCCCCAACCCTTGCCAGGAAGGAGCGCTCCGCGCGAATGCAGGAAGCCACTTCTTCATCGTGGAGGAAGGACAGGAGATTCAGGGTCTCCTCATCATCGCTCCGGGCTTCCACCGCCATGACCCCCTGGCCGGCGGCGGGAATGCTGTCTTCCGTGGAAATATAAGAAGTAATGCGCTCAGAAAGGCCCAGACGCTTCAGGCCCGCCGCCGCCAGAATGACGGCGTCAAAGTCCCCTTCATCCAGATGGCGGAGCCTTGTCTGCACATTGCCCCGAAGGGACTTGATCACAAGGTCCGGTCTTGCATGGAGAAGCTGAGCCTGCCGTCGAAGGCTGGAAGTGCCCACCTTCGCGCCGGCGGGGAGCTCATCCAGAGATTTGTATTTGTTGGAAACGAAGGCGTCCCGCGGATCTTCCCTTTTCGTAACAGCCGCAATGGTAAGCCCTTCGGGGCATTCGGCGGTCATATCCTTCAGGGAATGGACGGCAATATCCGCCTTTTTCTCCAGAAGAATCACTTCCAGTTCCTTGATGAAAAGCCCTTTACCCCCGATTTCCACCAATGGACGGTCCAGAATCTGGTCTCCCTTAGTGGTAACCGGAAGGAGCTCCACCGTAAGTCCCGGATACTGCTCCTTCAGGCGGTTTTCTACATAATGGGCCTGCCAGAGGGCCAGAAGGCTTTCCCTGGTGGCAATGGTGATTTTATTTTTCAAGTTCCTGCCCCTTTCTTACGTCCAGCTTGAACAGGCGGGCTACGGCGGACTTGTCCTCCGACTCCCATTCCGTACCGGCGTATTCATTCAGATGAATCATGGGTTCCCGAAGGATTTTCCGCACAATCATGTGTGTCATGTGGGACAGCACCTTCCTGTCCTCATCGGTGAGGCCCTCAATTTTAGCCAAACCGTGGCGCAGCTCCCGCTGCCGGATTTCCTCGGCCTTGTCGGAGAGGGACACCATGACGGGACGGGTGCTTAAATATTTGAAACGGTCTTCAATGGACTGGATTTCCTCCTGCACAATCACCTCCGCCCGCCGAGCTTCTTCCTCCCGGAAACGGATGTTATTAGCCACGATTTCCTGCAGGTCGTCGATGTTGTAGAGTGTGACATTCCGGATGTTGCCTACCTCCGGCTCAATGTCGCAGGGCACGGCGATATCAATGGCCACCAGGGGACGGGTGCCGCGGCGCATCATGAGATTTCTAACATCCCAGGCTTTCACAATGTACTGGGACGCGCCGGTGGCGGTGACAATGATATCCACATCGTCCGCATGGGACAGGGCGCAGTGGAAAGGCACCGCTTCGCCGTTAATTTTCGCCGCCAGATCCTCCGCCTTATCCATGTGGCGGTTGGTGACGATTACTTTCTTAAGGCCCTTGCCCATGAGATTCTTCACCAGAAGCTCCGCAGCCTCACCGGCACCGAAAACCATGGCGGTCCGATCATCCAGGCCGCCCAGGATTTTTTCAGCCAGCTTCACAGCAGCGTAGCTCACGGACACGGCGCTGTAGGAAATACGGGTCTCCGTGCGCACCCGTTTGCCCGTAGTAATGGCCCGATGGAAAAGGGTATTCAGAATGGTCTTCGTTGCCTTTTCAGCAAGGGCCATGGTGTAGGCCGTCTTAATCTGGTTCAGAATCTGGCTTTCGCCAATCACCATGGAATCCAGCCCCGATGCCACCTCGAAAAGATGGCGGATGCAGGCCTCCCCTTCAAAGTAGAAGAAATACTCTTTCTTCGCTTCGCTGTTTCCCGAAAGGGCCAGGAAAAACTGCTCCAGCGTCTTCTTCGCGGAACTGTCCTTCAGCACCGCATAGATTTCCGTCCGGTTGCAGGTGGAAAGCACCACCGCTTCCTCAATGCCCTCCTGCTCATCCAGATGGGAAAGGCCGCTTCTGGCGCTTTCCTCGGAAATGGCAAACTGCTCCCGTATGTCTACGGAAACGGTCTTATGATTCAGACCTAAAACAACCAACTGCATTACGCACACGCTCCTCTGCTTCGTCTAATTTCCCTGCAAGGACAAGATTCATAATCTCATTGTCAAATACAACATGCCAAAAAGCTTCCCTCTGCCGGCTCTCGCCGATTTCATTTCTGAGCTCCTCCCGAAGAAGAGCCACCCTGTCAAGCCACACGCCAAAGGAAGAGGGAATCTTTCCTTTCAGCCAGTTCTTCACATATTTCGCCATGGCCGGCGACCGGCCGTCGGTGGAAATGGCAAAGTGAATCCCCCCTGTCTCAAAGGCTGCGGGCAGTGAGCAGTTTCCCAGAGACGGGAAATCCGCAGCATTATACAAAAAGGAATGATGAAGGGACTCCTCATGCACCGCTTGAGCCACCTCCCGGATGCCGCAGGCGGTGACCACGAAGCGATACCCCTCCGTGTCCCCCGCCCTATAGGCTGCCCGCTTCCAGGAAATACGCTTTTCCCTGAAGTACTGCATGAGCTCCTCCGAAATTTCCGGAGCCAGCACAGTCACCTCTGCGTCTTCCAAAACGAGCTTCCTCACCTTCCGGAGAGCAATATGCCCCCCGCCGATGACCAGGCAGGAAAGGCCCTTCATTTTCAGATTGACAGGATACAAAAAAACCTCCATGAATAACAAACGGCATGCTAAAAACTCTTATACCGCAATTAAAATTGTAACACCGGAATAAGCCAGTGACAACAAAAGCGGAGCCCCGGCAGATAGTTCTAATGTTATTCAATATTGATGTAATTTTTACTCATTTTATTCTTTTGTTTTCTCGTTTTGATATAATAGCTGCTTATGGTTTGATAAAATTATGTAAGAAAGGGGTTCAGCGCCCTTTGGGCGCTGAGGGTTGTGGTATCGCCCAGGGGACGCGAAGCGGCCCGGGTTCAGAAGGTTCAAAAGGTTCAGAGGGTTCAGAGGGGAAGGTATCGCCTTCGGCGATGAGTATATAGTCAGCGTTACGGGACTTGCTTTTGTGTCTCCAGTGCTGCACGAAGAAGAGCCATAGCCTCCTTCCTGAGGCAGAAATCAGCAACATTTCTGAGCCGGGCTCTTGTGTGAGCATAGCCTGCACATTAAGCGAACACCTTAAAGCCCGGCCACCAGGTGGCCCCTAAAGGGGAAACGACTCACTACATTTTGCGCGTCGCTTTGCTCCTTCAAAATGTGTTCGCTGTGCACGCCGCAGGCGACGGAGGATAGGGGCGTCAGGTCTTTTCTGAATTTTTTCGGTGTTCCTCAGGGCTCCGCCCAGCTCCTTCCTGAGGAAGGAGCCTGCGTTACGGGACTCCCTTCCCGCCCTCATCGTCATTCTGAGCGACAGCGAAGAATCTCGGTAAGAATCGCAGGTGGAAGAACTGTCGTTAAATACAAGTCGGCGGGAAGGCTGCTCTATGCTTTTCCTTGAACTCATACGTTATGAACAGTATTACGGTGAATTAGTCGCCTATGGCGACTTCCCCCCCTTTGGTGCCTTACGGCACCACCTTCCCCCCGCTGTGCGGTGGGACAATAAAGCTCCGTGAAGCAATTATCTCATAAGTGGCACAAAGTAAATCACGGGTTGTTGTGCCCCCGCTTGCGGGGCAAAGGTGGTGGCGCCAGCCACCAAAGGGGGAACGCTTTTCCTTCGCCCGAAGGGCGGTTTGCATGTTTTCCCACGGGCGAAGCCCGGTTGTAAAGGTTTTATAATACTGGCGGCGCAGCCGCCCACCACAACCCTCACGGCCGAAGGCCGTGTCAAACTTCAGAACCCTTTGAACCTTTTGAACCCTCACGCCCAAAGGGCGTGTCCATAAGGGCGCCCACCACACCCCTCAGCGGCAAAGCCGCTGTCAAACTTTAGCACCCTAAGAACCTTCGGCCCGAAGGGCCGTCAACCCTCACGCCCAAAAGGGCGTGTCCCCAGCCCCCTATATAATATTCGAAAACCTCTCCACCGCTTTGGCGAATTTCGCTATGGTTTCTTCGGCGTCTCCATGTTCGATGCCATCTCTTACGCAGTGCTGGAGGTGGCCTTCCAATATAATCTGGCCCACTTTGTGGAGCGCCGATTTGGCTGCGTTCACCTGGGTGATGATGTCTTCACAGGGTACATCTTCGTCCACCATGCGGTCGATGGCCTGCACCTGTCCGACAATTTTTTTGAGCCTTCGGTGAAGGTTGTCTGCGTCCATACATTGTTTCATATCTTTTCTCCCAACCGACGGCTGTATGCTTCCATACAGCTTCCATACGACTATGAAACGTGGATTTTCACGTTCCTTTATTTCCTATAAAACTTATCTATTCTCCGCTTTCCCAGCCTTCGTAGAGCATGCTCTTGACGGGTTCGAAGCTCTTTCGGTGGATGGGAGTGATGCCCAGGCGTCGGAGGGCTTCGATGTGTTCCGCCGTGCCGTAGCCTTTGTTCTGGGCAAAGCCGTAACCCGGGTATTTCTTATCGTAGTCGTCCATAAGGCTGTCCCTGTAGACCTTGGCAGCTATGGACGCCGCCGCCACGGAGGCGCTTTTCGCATCGCCGTGGACCATGGAAATGGTGGGAAACGGGAAATGGAGGGGCATGGCGTCTACGATGACGGCGTCGGGCTTGACATGAAGGTTCTTCACCGCCTGGTACATGGCCTCCATGGTGGCCTGGTAAATGTTCACCGCGTCGATTTCCTCAGGCGGCATGCTGACGATGGAGAGGTCCACCGCTTCTTCGTGGATTTTTTTTGAAATCTCTTCCCTGTGCTTCGGCGTTACTTTCTTGGAATCGTTGAGGCCCGGTGCAAACCAGTGGGGCTTAAGAATGACCGCCGCCACCGTCACGGGACCGGCCAGGGGGCCCCTGCCCACTTCATCGATACCTACGATGTGGGTCATTCCTCTTTTGTAAAATTCGCTTTCCACCTCATAGAGCGCCTCCACCCGCATGCGTTCCCTGCTTTCCCGCTCCAGGCGGCGCATGTAGGAGGAAACGAGGGTCTTCGCCCCTTTCCGCTGGTCCGCAAGGATTTCCTTCAGCACCTCTTCCGGCACGTCATCGTTTTTGAGAATTTCTCGGATTTCGGAAATGGTCATGCTTCCTCCTCCGGCACCGGGTCCAACGTAATCCGGCCCAGTTTGCCGCTTCGGAAATCGTGGAGCACCGCCGTTTCCGCCCGGTCATAATCGATGGCACCGCCGGGAAGAAGGCATCCCCGCCTCCGTCCGGCTGCTTCCAGAAGCAGCTGGGGGTCCTGGTTCACATCGTCAATACGGTATACCTCCTTCAGCACTTCCGGCTCCGTTTCCGCCAGCGACGACAGAAGCACCGGCACCACTTCGTCGGGGTTGAACACATCCCCCGCAATGGCCCCCGTAGCCGCCAGGCGCAGCGCCGCCGTCTGGTCGTCAAACTTCGGCCACAGCACCCCCGGCGTATCCAGAAGGTCCAGCCCATCGGAAAGCCGCACCCACTGCTTGCCCCGGGTATGGCCCGGCGTATTCGCCGTCCGCGCCGCCGCTGTGCCGGCCAGGAAATTGATGAGGGACGACTTGCCCACGTTGGGAATGCCCAGAATCATGAGCCGCACGGACCGATTCTTCAGCCCCCTCCGGTACCACTTGTCCAGAATGGGCTTTGCCGTCTCCCGTATGAGGGAAAGCAGCTTCTTCTTGTTCTTTCCGTTGCCCACGCTCATGGGCACCACAGGGATATTTCTCTTCTGATAAAAAGAAACCCACCGGTCCGTCTGCCGCGGGTCCGCCAGATCCGCCTTGTTCAGTATCACGATCCGGGGCTTCCCCTTCACCAGCTCTTCCACCATGGGATTCGCGCTGGACGCAGGAATCCTGGCATCCAGCAGCTCAGCCACTACATCCACCGCCTTCAGATGATCCTCGATCATCCGCTTCGTCTTCGTCATGTGGCCTGGGAACCATTGAATTAACATATACACCTCCCGGTATACCCATCCCGGGTTACCTATGCATACCATTTTAACATAAATTAAAGAAATTGGATATCTTTGAGAGCCATTTGCTAATATTGGGGGCTGCGAAGCGGCCCAGGTTCAGAAGGTTCAAAAGGTTCAGAGGGTTCAGAGGGTTCAGAGGGGAAGGTATCGCCTTCGGCGATGAGTATATAGTCAGCGTTACGGGACTTGCTTTTGTGTCTCCAGTGCTGCATGACAAAGAGACGAAGCCCCCTTCCTTAGGAAGGGGATGGCGCCGTAGGCGGCGGAGGATAGGGGCATTAGTTCTTTCGCTAAAAAGATTCGGACCTATCCTCAGCCCTATCGGGCAGCTCCTTCCTGGGGAAGGAGCCTGCGTTACGGGATTGTCTTCCTGTATCATATAGCATGATAGACATTGTTGCGATTGGCTCACTGCGTTCGCCACCCCCTATCCCGCTTCGCGGTACTCCCCCCTATGCAGGGGGGAGAATAAGCCGCTCAATGTTTTCCTGTAGAGTCATGAGGCACAATGCTTAGTACCCATAGTGCCCCTTGAATAGGGGGAAAGGTGGTGGCGCAGCCACCAAAGGGGGCTGCTTTTCCCCGCCCGAAGGGCGGTTGGTCTGTTTTCCATCGGGCGAAGCCCGGTTGTAAAGGTTTTATCATACTGGCGCCCCTTCTTTTTGAAGGGCGCCCACCACAACCCTCATGGCCGCAGGCCATGTCAAACCTGAGAACCCTCGGGGCGGAAGCCCCGTCAAACCTAAGAACCCTCACGCCCAAAGGGCGTGTCCATAAAGCCGCCCCACAAAAAAGCACCGCCCCAAGGGCGATGCTTTTCTTTTATAATATATGTTTAATAATGAGGTACACCAGGGCCCCCACCGCTGCGGTGCAGGGGATGGTCATAATCCAGGCGGATACCATCTGGTAGGCCACGCTCCAGTGGACGGCACGGAAGCGGGTGGCCCAGCCTACGCCCATGATGGAGCCTGTCACCACGTGGGTGGTGGACACGGGCAGGTGGAGCATGGTGGCGGAGAAGATGGTGATAGCGGAGTTCAGGTCTGCCGCCAGACCGTTCACAGGCTGCATGCGGAAAATCTTATTCCCTACGGTGCGGATGATTCTCCAGCCCCCTACCGATGTTCCGAAGCACATGGCCAGGGCGCAGGCCACCTTCACTTCCCAGGGCACTTCCAGCTGGCCGATATAACCGCCTGAAAGGAGGGCCAGGGTAATGATGCCCATGGACTTCTGGGCGTCGTTGGAGCCGTGGGAGAAGGCCATGAGGGCGGCAGAAAGCATCTGGATATGGGTGGACACATAATTCACCCTCGATTTCCCTACGTTGCGGAAGGCAATGTAAAGGATGGTCATCATAATGTAGCCCGTAATGAGGGCGCACACCGGAGAGAGCACCAGGCCGACGACGATGGTGAGCACGCCGGAGAGGTGGATGGCACCGGTGCCATAGGAAATAATGACAGCGCCGATGACCCCGCCGATGAGGGCGTGGGAGGAGCTTGACGGCATGCCGATGCGCCAGGTAAAAAGATTCCAGATAATGGCAGACGCCAGGGCGCTTGACAGCACCACCGAATCCACCATGTGGGGAGAAGTGACGATTTCACCGCCGATGGTCTTGGCCACGCCGGTGGAAATCATGGCGCCCACGAAGTTCAGGATGGCTGACATGATGATTGCCACTTTAGGGCTTAAAGCACGGGTTGCCACGCAGGTGGCAATGGCGTTGGCGGTGTCGTGGAATCCGTTGATGAAATCGAAACACAGCGCCAGGACAATCACGATGCCTACAATATATATATCAGGCATACTTCATGACCACCTCTTTAATCAGGTTCCCCACCTTTTCTGCCCTGTTGGCCGTATCTTCCATGGCCTCCATGATTTCCTTCCAGCGGATGATTTCCATCACCTCATGGGTGCCGTCAAACAGGTCAGAAATGGCGTTTCTGTAAATTTCATCTCCTTCACTTTCCAGCGCATTGATCTTGCGGGTTCTTTCACCGATTTCCGTTTCATTCTTATCGATGGACTTCAGCAGGCGGAAAAGGACGATAAGCTCCGACGACATTTCCACCAGAATTTCCGCCATCCGCACCGGCAGCTTCGAAGCAATGCCTGCATGGTACAGCTTCAGGCACATCACCACATCCTGGATATCGTCCACACAGTCATCCAAGGTGGTGGTGAGCAGGAAGAAATCCTCCCGGTCAATGGGCGTGATGAACACATGGCGCATCTTCGCGGAAATATCATGGGTCACCTTATCCGCCGAATGCTCCAGGGTCTTTACATCCTTTACATACCGCTCCAGCTTCGACGGATCCTGCAGCACCTCCAGAGCCATCTGGGTGCCCTTGTGGAAATACTCCGCGTTGGTAACGAGAAAATCAAAAAACTCTTCGTGCTTGTTGACAAGACTAAACATGGGTGTCCTCCGTAAAAAACGCACAAACTGTTAAATCCATGGTACCGCATGAATGTAAAGGTTCTGTAAAGTTTGTTGATAAAAGATAAAATAATAATGCGTTCTTTTTACTTATTATATAGCATTGCGTGCTTTTTTGGAATAGAGGCTGCGCCGGAGGCGCAGGTTCAGCACCTTCGGCGCTGAGGGTTGACGGGCCTTCGGCCCGAAGGTTCTTAAGGTTCTTAGGTTTGACAGCGGCCTTTGGCCGCTGAGAGTTGTGGTATCGCCCAGGGGCCGCGAAGCGGCCCGGGTTCAGAAGGTTCAAAAGGTTCAGAGGGTTCAGAGGGGAAGGTATCGCCTTCGGCGATGTGTATATAGTCAGCGTTACGGGACTTGCTTTTGTGTCTCCAGTGCTGCAAGACGAAGAGCAAAAGCCCCCTTCCACAGGAAGGGGGTGGCGCCGCAGGCGACGGAGGAACAGCGTGGATTAGACGATAGAAGTTAGATATCAGAAATCAGACGTCAGACTGCGTTACGTGCTAAACTTCCCGCCGAACGCGTCATTCTGACCCCGGGCGAAGAATCTCGGTACGTGTAGATAGTGACACATACTAGTCCACTAGTTCACCAGCTCACTAAAGAATACAAGTCAGCGGAAAGGCTGTCGATTGGCAGTCACCCCAGAATTTTTCGGTGTTCCTCAGCCCTATCGGGCAGCTCCATTCCGGTCGGGCAAACACAAGGAAGGCCCTTTTATGGGCAGGCTAAGGGCCAACTTTGCCCGACTTGGCAATCCTATGCAGGATTGCCACCTGGGGAAGGAGCCTGCGTTACGGGATTACCTTCCCACCCACTCGTCATTCTGAGCGAAGCGAAGAATCTCGGTACTCGAATCATATGAGACATTCGGTAGTAAATACAAATCGGCGGAAAGGCTGCTCTACGCTTACCTTTGAATCATACGTTATGAATAACATTCCGATGAATCAGCCGCCTGCGGCGGCTTTCCCCCCTTTGGTGCCTACGGCACCACCTTCCCCCCGCTGAAGCGGTGGGACAATAAAGCTCCGTGAAGCAATTATCTCATAAGTGGCACAAAGTAAATCACGGGTTGTTGTGCCCCCGCTTGCGGGGTGGCAAGGGAACTGGATTCGTAAGGAGCCCTTGGGCGACTGAGAATCCAGTGACACGCTTCCCACCGGGGCAAAGGTGGTGGCGCCAGCCACCAAAGGGGGTTGCTTTTCCCCGCCCGAAGGGCGGTTGGCTTGTTTTCCTCTCGCCCGTAAGGGCGGTTGTACGATTTTATCATACTGGCGCCTTCAATTATTTAAAAGCCGCCTACCACAACCCTCATGGCCGCAGGCCATGTCAAACTTAAGCCCCTTTAGAACCTTCGACCCGAAGGGCCGTCAACCCTCACGCCCGAAAGGGCGTGTCTGTGAAGGTATCCCTTATCTCTATTATCGCCATGTCTAAATTATTAAGAAGATAATGCCACAAATATTAGGTAGATACTGCACAATATTCTTCATTTGACTTTTTTCTTTAATACTCCTATACTTAAAGTGTGCGCAGGCACATACAAAAAAACAATCAATTATCCTGCGATATTAAAAGGAGGATTTATTATGGACGAAGCTAAAGTATTAGAAGAAATGAAGAGACTCAAAGGCACCCAGACTGAAAAGAACCTGCGTGCCGCTTATGCCGGTGAATCCCAGGCCCATGTGAAGTACAACCTTTTTGCTAATGAAGCAGAAAAGGACCCGGAATGCTCCCGCCAGATTGCAGATCTCTTCCGTGAAACAGCAAACAACGAAAGAGCCCATGCAAAGATCTGGTTCTGGCTCGTCGGCGACCTGAAGAAGACCACCGCTGAACACCTGAAGATGGCAGCTGAAGGCGAACATGACGAATGGACCTCCATGTATCCGGGATTCGCTGAAACCGCTAAAAAAGAAGGCTTCCCCCAGATTGCCTTCCTCTTCTCCAAAGTAGGCGAAATCGAAAAATCCCACGAAGCCCGCTACAAACTGCTCCTTGCCAACGTAGAAAACGGCCAGGTATTTAAGAAGGGCGAAAAGAAACTGTGGATGTGCGCTAACTGCGGCTACACCGTAGAATCCGTAGAAGCTCCCCAGGAATGCCCGGTCTGCGGCCATCCAAGAAGCTTCTTTGCTATCAAAGCTGAAAACTACTAATACCAAATAAAAAAAGGCAGCCCCGGGGCTGTCTTTTTTTATGGCATGAAATTTACAGGGAAGCTCCCTTTAAGAACCCTCACGCCCTTCGGGCGTGTCCATTTCACAAAAAAATCTGCACACCCATGGGATGTGCAGATTTTTCTTATTCTACAGAAACCAGTTCGATTTTGAAATTGAGTTCCTTCCCTGCCATTTCATGGTTGGCGTCAAAGGTAATGGTGGTGTCCGTCTTGGCGGTCACCTTCACCGGGAAACGCTGGCCCATGGGGTCTGTCAGCACCACCCGTGCGCCCACAGGCAGCTCCGAGGATCCGGGCATCTGGTCCATGTTGATGGTGAGGATGTTCCGTTCATCCGGCATGCCATAGGCCTCCTCCGGCATGAGGTGGATGTTCTTGATTTCCCCCACTGCCATATCCTTCACCGCTTCATCAAAGCCTTTAATCATCTGGCCGGCGCCGCAGATAAATTCCAGCGGTTCGCCCCGGTCGTAGGAGGAATCAAACTTCGTCCCGTCATTAAACGTGCCTTCATAATGGACACGACACTTCTTATTCACATTGCTCATAGAAAACTCCATTTCTTTATAATACCCATGGGGTGAATACGCTTACCATTATACAATATGACGGCAGCCGTGAAAAGGGTTCGGCGCCATGGGAGCCGCTCCGCAGCCCGGGTTCAGAAAGTTCAAAAGGTTCCGAAGGGAAGGTGGCCAGCCCCTGCGGGGCTGGAGGTTATGGCCGCCTGCGGCGGCGGGTTGTGTAGAAAGGTTGTGTTCGCTGACGCTCAGGGGCGAAAGTAAAAATGTTCTTAAGATTGACCGGCCTTTGGCCCCGAAGGTTCTTAGGTTTGCCAGCGGCCTTTGTCCGCTGAGGGTTACGGGCGCCATCTCCATTGACCATTTATAATTCACCATTTACCATTTTCCCCGGACGCCGCAATCCCCTTCACACTACGGGTAAAATCTGTGAATGAATCAATGCTTTCCTAATCTTTATCCATTATCATCTTCGGCCTTTTCAGCCCATGCCTCTTATACCATGTATCTACCAGCATGCTGCCAGGGGATCTTTCCTCTACCCAGCCGTCAAGCATGGAAATAATATTTCTCTGCATCTTCGGTGTAAACTTCTCCAGATCATCCACCGTAATCACGCCGTTTCCCGCCAGGATAAAAAGATCATCGATAAGGCGGCTCCGCCTCATGTCCGTGCCGGGCTCAATAGTTTTGATATCATCTTTCATCAGGTCCTTCAGTCTCCACCACTTATCCTTGGCCGTGCCTTCTCCCTGAAGCATGCGGATATAGGATTCATTCCGCTCCTGAAAATACCGTTCCACCCATACCGCCACCAGCTTTTTGAAAATCTTCCAATCCGCCTCATATTCAAATTTATATGCCGCACTCATCGCTGACACCAGCCTTTCTAAAAATAAAAGGAAGCAGCTGCCAAAAGTTCCGCATTTTCTCGCCCGCCTTTGACAGCCATCAATCTTAAGAGCCCCATAAATCTTTAGGGAAACACTGATTAAATCGTTGTCGGATTTCATTCTTGTATTTTTATTCAATGCAAGGAATCAGCCGACGCGAATATCCAGCTATTTAAGGAGACTGATGACGCAGCATTGGATAAAAATACATATGAAATTCGATTCTGCGAATGAATCAGTACTTTCTCAGCCCTCACACATCAGGGGGTATCAAAGACCCATGGTCCATGAGTTTCTCCAGTTTCCTATTTCCCCTTGCCAGAAACTCCAGCTCCCACATCACCGACTGCTGCATATCCTCACTGAACGCCCGCAGCTCTTCCCGGCTGATGGTTCCGTTGATATAAAAATACAGCAGATCCTGCACTAGGGAAGCGCTGATTAAATCATTATTTGCTTTTATTCTTGGATTTTTATGCAATGCGAGGAATGGACTGACGCGAATAGCAAGCTATTTAAGGAAGTCCATGACGAAGCAGTGCATAAAAATTCTTATAAAAGGAAACTCTATGAATTAATCAGTGCTTCCCTAGGTGGCTCCTGCTCATCTCGGTGGCCTCATCCAGAAAGTGGATGTCCTTCTTCATCTGTTTATGAAGATTCCACCATTTCTTACTGTCCAGGCTCTTCCCGTCCAGTATCCTGCGGTAATCCTCATTTTTTATCCGGTAGTACCGCTCCACCCACTGGTCCACCTTTCGGGAGAAAAGGCGCCAGTCCCGTTCCGTGTAAAACCCATAGCCCATCTCTTTCATGGCGATTCAGCTCCTTCCCGAAACCTTTGGCATTCCTATATATAGTATAAGGAAAATAAAGCCTTATGGGTAGTGGAAAGTTTCTCAGGATAAGCCTTTTTTAACCACTTCCTGTGAACAGCGTAAAGAAAAAGGCTGTGAAGAAATGATTGATTTCTTACTGGATAGTTAGACAATTTGGAGGCAGACGCCTTATCATAGGTCTGCAAGGAACAAATTGACATAAACACTCATCCCGCTTCATTGTCATTTCGACCGAAGCCGGTCAGCCGCTAATAGGAAAGCCTCTTATTGTGCAGGCTAGAGGCCAACTTCGGCTGACTTGGAGACTCTATGCAGAGTCTCCACAGAGTGGAGAAATCTCCCTCTCCCAATGGCACAAGCCGCATTGGGGCGGAGATCTCTCGACTCAGAGTCTCAATAGAGTCAAATACCTTTGCTCTCATATCGACATGTAGCTCCGCTCGAGATGACAATGCGGAGAACAGCTTACTGTCATTTTTGCAATTTTTTGAATCTATAAACGAAGCAGAAAAGGGGCTGTGAAGAAATGATTAAACATTTTTTTCACAGCCCCTTTTTTGACAGTATTTCACAGTATGTATTTCTTCAGAAGGTACACCACCCCACCGGCGATGAGGACGATGGCGCCGCCTACTACGAAGAAGTAGGCAGCTGCTATGGCCAGCATGATGAAGATGATGGCGCAGGCGACAAGGCCGGCGGCGAAGAGGGCTTTTTTCCAGAGGGGAATTTTTTTGAGACTGAAGCTTCGGATGTGGATGGTGTATCCTTCCTCTTCTTCCTTTTTCTCTTCCTGCCCGTCTTCGTTCAGAGTGAGACCCTGGTAGTCATGGACGTCGTCTTTAGTCATGACTCTGGGTTCTTCTCTGACTTCTGTATCTTCCTTATTTTTGTGGTCGTCGTTCATAGGGATTGGAGTTTCTTATTTAACAGTTCATTGATGACTCTGGGGTTGGCTTTACCTTTAGTGGCTTTCATGATCTGTCCCACCAGGGCGCCTACGGCTTTCTTTTTGCCTGCCTTGAAGTCTTCTACGGCTTTGGGGTTGTTTCCTACCACTTCGTCCACCAGCTTCGACAGTTCTGCGGTGTCAGAAATCTGGACAAGGCCCTGGGCTTTGACGATGTCGTCCGGATTTCCTCCTTCTTTCCACATGGTGGCGAAGACTTTTTTAGCGATTTTGCCGGAAATGGTGCCTTTGGAAATCAGTTTCAAAAGGGCTGCCAGGTTTTCTGCAGATACCGGGGCTTTGTCGATTTCGATGCCATCGTTGGAGAGCTGGCTGGCGAATTCGCCCATGAGCCAGTTGACAGCGGCCTTGGGGTCGGCGCCGGCGGCCACGGCGGCTTCAAAGTAGTCGGCGGTGGCTTTGTCGTTGGTCATGAAGACGGCGTCTTCCGAGGAGAGGCCGAATTCTTTCATGTATCTTTCTTTTCTGGCATCCGGCAGTTCCGGCAGGGATTTCCGGATGTTTTCGATGTATTCATCGCTTACGGTGAAAGGTACCAGGTCCGGTTCCGGGAAGTAGCGGTAGTCGTTGGCTTCTTCCTTGGTACGCATGCTCTTGGTGACCCCTTCTTTTTCGTCCCAGGTGCGGGTTTCCTGCACCACTTTGCCGCCGTCTTCCAGAAGTTCGGCCTGACGCATGGCTTCGTATTCGATGGCCCTTTCCACGCCTTTGAAGGAGTTGATGTTCTTGATTTCCGTCTTGGTGCCCAGTTCTTTCTGGCCTACGGGACGGACAGATACATTGGCGTCGCAACGAAGGCTTCCTTCTTCCATGCGGCAGTCGGAAATGCCTACGTACTGGAGGATGGCTCTCATTTTTTCCATGTAGGCCACCGCTTCTTTGGCGGAGCGCATATCCGGTTCGGACACGATTTCAAGGAGAGGGGTGCCGGTGCGGTTGTAGTCGACTAAGGAGTAGTCGGAGTCGGTGATGGATGTGCCGTGGTGCACCAGTTTCCCTGCGTCTTCTTCCATATGGGCCCGGGTGATGCGAATCCGCCTCTTTTCGCCGTCCACTTCCACGTCCAGGTAGCCGTGCTCGCAGATGGGCAGGTCAAACTGGGAGGTCTGGAAGTTTTTGGGAAGGTCCGGGTAGTAGTAGTTTTTGCGGTCGAATTTGCTGAAACGGGAAATTTCACAGTTCAGCGCAAGGCCGGCTCTGACGGCATATTCCAGTACCTTTTTGTTCAGTACCGGAAGGACCCCCGGCAGCCCCAGGCATACGGGGCAGACGTTGGTATTGGGGTCTGCACCGAAGGATGTCCTGCAGCTGCAGAAAATTTTAGTGGTTGTCTGGAGTTCTGTATGAACTTCCAGGCCGATAACTGCTTCGTACTTCATTCCTTGATTTCTCCTTTCGGTGCGGTTCTTGTGAATTCCGGATGAGCCTGTTCAAAGGTATAGGCTGCCTGGAGGATGGTTTCTTCGCCCAGGGTTTTTCCGATGAGCTGCATGCCCAAGGGCATGTCATCCTTGAATCCTACCGGAATGCTGATGGACGGTGCGCCAATGAGGTTGACCGGAACGGTGCAGATATCTTCCATGTACAGGGACAGGGGGTCGGAGAAAGCGCCAAATTTGAAGGAAGTGCCGGAAGCGGAGGGAGCCGCGATGACGTCGCATTTCTTGAAGGCTTCGTCAAATTCCTGTTTCAAAAGGGTGCGCACCTTCAGGGCCTTCAGGTAGTAGGCGTCGTAGTAGCCGGCGGAAAGAACGTAGTTGCCAAGCATGATGCGGCGCTTCACTTCTTCGCCGAAGCCCTGGCTTCTGGTCTTGATATACATGTCGATAATATCTTTGCCTTCCGCACGGAAGCCGTAGCTGACGCCGTCATAGCGGGCCAGGTTGGAGCTGGCTTCTGCGGGGGCGATGATGTAGTACACGGACACGCCGCTGTTGATATGGGGAATGGAAACGTCCACGATTTCAGCGCCTTCCTTTTCATAGAAAGCAAGGGCTTTATCGATGGCATCCTTCGTTTCCGGTTTAATGCCTTTGCCGAAGAATTCCTTCGGAACCCCTACGCGCATGCCCTTCACATCGCGAACGAGGGCTTTCCGGTAGTCCTTCTTTTCCTGGGGAATGGAGGTGGAATCCCGTTCGTCGTGGCCGGCAATGGCGTTCAGCACAATGGCAGCGTCGGTGACATCCTTCGTCAAGGGTCCGATCTGGTCCAGGGAGGATGCGAAAGCCAGAAGGCCGTAGCGGGACACCAGGCCGTAGGTAGGCTTCAGGCCTACAATGCCGTTGAAGGAGGCAGGCTGGCGGATGGATCCGCCGGTATCGGAGCCCAGGGACCAGATGGCTTCCGTAGCAGCTACTGCGGCTGCAGAGCCGCCGGAGGAGCCGCCGGGCACATAGTCCGTGTTCCAGGGATTATGGGTGGGGCCGAAAGCGGACCTTTCAGTGGAAGAGCCCATGGCGAATTCATCCATGTTTGTTTTGCCCAGGGAAATGAAATCGGCTGCCTTCAGCTTTTCAATGACAGTGGCATCATAGGGAGACACCCAGTGTTCCAGCATTTTGGACGCAGCGGTGCAGGTTTCCCCTTTAATGCACATATTATCCTTAATGGCTCCGGGAATGCCGGCAAGGTCGGAAATTTCCTCTCCCCTTGCAATCTTTTCATCCACCCTTTCGGCGGTTTTCAAAGCCGCCTCGTCACTGGTGGACAGGTACGCATGAATATCCCCCTCCACAGCATCACGGTGAGCCATGATTTTCTTCGTTAATTCCACAGCGGAGATTTCCTTCTTCACCAGCTGCTCATGGAGTTCATGAATCGTATAACCCACTCTATTTCCTCCTTAAATAATCTTGGGCACCTTGAAATAGCCGTCCTCAGCGTCCGGCGCATTCATCAGTGCTTCCTCATTGGTAAAAGATGTATGGGGAACATCTTCCCGCATCACATTGTACTGCTCCACCGCATGAACCGTAGGCGCCACATCGGTGGTGTCGTACTGGTTCAGCTCTTCCATATAGGTCAAAATGCTGTTCATGGAATCACGCATCTTCTCCAGATCCTCCGGAGAGAATTCCAGGCGGGAAAGAAGGGCTATCTTCTTTGCTTCTTCGGTGGTAATTTTCATAGACACACTTCCTTAAGTAATGATTTTGATATAAAAAATCCTTTTCAATTATATCACATATGGCATAGGGCCGCCATTTGGCGGCCCTGGGTTCAGAGGGGAAGGTTGACGGGCCCTGCGGGCCCGAAGGTTCTTAAAGTTCTTAGGTTTGACAGCGGCTGCGCCGCTGAGGGTTGTGGTGGCGGCTTTCGCCGCAGTTTTTGAAAAAAGGGGCGCGCCTGACGGCGCAGGTTGGGGCCTCCTGACGGCGGCAGGTTATGTAGAAAGGTTGTGTTCGCTGGCGCTCAGGGGCGAAAGTGAAAAGGTTCTTAAGATTGACCGGCCTTTGACTGGAGGGTTCTCAGGTTTGACGGACCTTTGGCCCGTGGGTTGTGGCATCGCCGCCTTTGGCGGCGATGAATATGAAGTCAGCGTTACGGGATTACCTCTTGTGTCTCCAGTGCGGCAAGACGAAGAGCAAAAGTCCCCCTCCTTAGGCAAAAATCCTGCAACATTTCTGAGCCGGGCTCTTGTGTGAGCATAGCCTGCACATTAAGCGAACACCTTAAAGCCCGGCCAGCGGATGTCGCCGCAGGCGATGGAGGAACAGCGTGGGTTAGAAGATAGAAGATAGAAATCAGACGTCAGACTGCGTTATGTACTAAACTTCCCCACAGACACCGTCATTCTGAGCGTCAGCGAAGAATCTTGGTACGTGCCGACATTGACTCCGACTAGCACACCAGTCCACTAGGGAAGCGCTGATTAAATCGTTATCGGATTTCATTCTTGTATTTTTGTCCAATGCAAGGAATAAGTCGACGCGAATAGCGAGCTATTTAAGGAGACTTATGACGCAGCATTGGATAAAAATACTTATGAAATTCGATTCTGCGAATTAATCAGTGCTTCCCTAGTTCACCAGCTCACTAAAAAATACCATTCAGCGGGAAGGCTCCTCTATGCTTTTCCTTGGCTTCATATGCGATGAACGGCATTCTGCTGATTGGCTCACTGCATTCGCCACCCCCTATCCCGCTTCGCGGGACTTCCTCCACGGGAAAGCATGTCACTGGATTTTCTTTATATTGCGCCGGAGGCGCCACCACAACCCTCACGGCCTAAAAGGCCGTGTCAAACTTAAGTCCCTTTAGAACCTTCGGCCCAAAGGGCCATCAACCCTCACGCCCGAAGGGGCGTGTCATATTTCCTCCGCATATATAATCCCTTCAATCTCCCGTATTCTCTGAATGTAGATTTCATGCTGTCCGTGTCTGGGGACTTTGACGGTGAGTGTGGCGGCGGGGGCCATGACGGATTCTCTTCTTTTGTATATGCTGAAGTTGGACACTTTGACCCCCTGGCTGCGAAGCTCCGCAATCACCTGGTGGATGGATTCCAGGTCTTTGAATTCTACATAGAGGTCAAAATCCCTGGACCTTGCGCGGAGTTTCTTGTCTATGGGTTCCAGTACCCGAAGGATGAAGATGACGAAGAGGAGGGCGAGGAGGGTGCCCTTGATGAAGCCGATGCCGGCGGCCAGACCTATGCCGGCGCAGACCCAGAGGCCCGCGGCGGTGGTGAGGCCTTTGACTTCATTTCGTCCGGTAACGATGATGGTGCCCACGCCCAGAAAACCGATGCCGCTGATGACCTGGGCCCCCATACGGGCGAGATCCGTATTGGAGGATGGAAAAGTGCGGAGGATGAATTCATTCACAATCATTGATAAAGCGGCGCCGATGCATACCAGGGCATGGGTCTTGATGCCGGCGCCTTTATTTTTATATTCCCTGTCCATGCCGATAATGACGCCCGCCAGGGTGGCCAGAAAGAGGCGGGTGGCTATGCCGCCCATGGTCCAGGACTGGCAGAATTCCACAAATCCGTCCAATGAAATCCCTCCTTATGAAATCAATCCACAGCGGCGCGTAGGGCTGTGAGGGCATCATAAAGTTCTTTAAAAGGACTGTCCCCATCCTTTTCCGCCACCCACCGGAAGAAGTGCTCCCCCATGCGGACCTCGCAGCGTGTATACCGCTTGATGGGCCCATACTTCTCCCGTTCCCAGGCATTGGTATTCACTTCCATGGACTTTGTGTTCGTCACAAAATGGGTCTGCGGCAGGGTTAGGATGAAAGAAACGGCCTTGATGAAATTATCCTCCGCCCTATCCGGAATCTCCCCTTGCACCACAGCCGGCACGCCGCTTCGCCAGTCGCTTCTTTCAAAGGTATGATGGGAGAAATCAAAGACATAGTCAAACTGTCCGCCCTTTTCCATGAGATAGCCGTCGGTAATGGAAAAGCGGAAGGAAATGGAATGCATCGCCCTTTCCGCATCTTCTCCGCTTAAGACGGGAGCGGTGCTGCTTACAGTAATGCCTGCTTTTTTAGCTAATGTATCAAAATGGTAATCTGCCATGGAATCTCCTTTCTATGGACACGCCCTTTCGGGCGTGAGGGTTGACGGGCCTTCGGCCCGAAGGTTCTTAGGGTTCTAAGGTTTGACAGCGGCCTATGGCCGCTGAGGGTTGTGGTATCACCCAGGGGCCGCGAAGCGGCCCGGGTTCAGAAGGTTCAAAAGGTTCAGAGGGTTCAAAGGGGAAGGTTCGGGAAAAGGTTCTCAAGATTGATCGGCCTATGGCCGGAGGGTTCTTAAGTATGACAGCCCTTCGGGCTGAGGGTTGTGGATTGCCCTGCGGGCAATGCTTATAAAGTCAGCGTTACGGGATTTCCTTTCCTTCTACTTAAGTCACTCTCGGCATAGCGATGAATTAGCCACCTCTGGCGGCTTTTTCTCCTCCCTTGGTGCCTCTTTCCCCTCGCCTGCAGAGCGGTTTTATGGTTTTCCCAGCCTCAGTATAACAGGGAGATTTCTCCACTCCCGCTTCGCGGCCCTTTTTATTATACCCTCAAAAAGCACCTGCCGGGGCAGGTGCTTTTCTTATCTTACGCTTTTGACTTTGAGTTTTCTTTCCAGGACCCGAAGGCACATGGAAACGAAGAAGGTCATGATGAAGTAGTAGAGGGCCACGATGACCAGAGGCGGGAAGGGCTGGAAGCTGATGCCCTGGATGGTGGTGGCGGTGTACATTAGGTCCGCCATGCCGATGACGGAGACCTGGGAGGATTCCTTAATGAGGGTGACGAATTCGTTGCCGATGACGGGGAGGATGTTCCGAATGGCCTGGGGGATGATGATGCGGATCATGGATTCCCATTTGGAGAAGCCCAGGGACATGGCGCCTTCCAGCTGGCCCTTAGGAATGGACTGGATGCCGGAGCGGACGATTTCGCATTCGTAGGCGCCGGAGTTGATGATGAGGGCCAGAACGCCGGCGGAGAGTCTTTCAAAGTCCACACCCAGGATCTGGAAGCTGGGGAAGTGGATGCCCAGGAAGGGCAGGCCGAAGAAGACCAGGGAAATCTGCACCAGCACCGGGGTGCCGCGGATGATTTCCACGTAAACCGCTGCGATGGCCTGCAGGATTTTGATGCCGGAAATCTTCATGAACGCAAGGACAATGCCCAGAAGAAGTCCGAAGAAGCAGGACAGGAGGGATATGATGATTGTGATTTTAACGCCTGACATGAATATGTCATTGTATTTGACTGCCGTGTCTATGACCATTTCCATAGATGTTCATCTCCTTAAATATCAGCATGAAGCAGACGCTTCAGGAATGTCTGTGTTCTTTCTTCTTTGGGGTGGGTAAAGATATCTTCCGGATTTCCTTCTTCCACAATATAACCTTTATCCATGAACACTACATGATTGGAGACGCTTCTGGCAAACTGCATTTCGTGGGTCACAACGGCCATGGTCATGCCGGCCAGGGCCACTTCTTTCATAACCGTTAGTACATCGCCCACCAGTTCGGGGTCAAGGGCCGAGGTAGGTTCATCGAAAAGAAGCATTTTCGGCTTCATGGCCAGGGCCCTTGCGATGGCCACCCGCTGCTGCTGGCCGCCGGAGAGTTCGCCGGGGTAGTAGTCCGCCCGTTCCGCCAGCCCCACCCGGTCCAGAAGCTCCATGGCCTCTTCCTTTGCCTGGTTCTTCGGGAGTTTCTTGATATGCACGGGAGCATACATGACGTTTTCCACGGCGGTGAACATGGGAAACAGGTTGAAGGACTGGAACACCATGCCCACGTCCCGGCGGAGCATTTTCACGTCCGTCTTTTCGTTCACCCTTTTCCCTTCAAACCACAGCTCTCCGCCGGTGGGTTTTTCCAGGAGGTTCAGGCAGCGGAGGAACGTACTTTTCCCGGAACCGGAAGGCCCAATGATGGTGCATACTTCTCCGTTTTCAATTTTCATGCTGATATCCTTCAGCACTTCCACCTTTCCGAATGATTTCCGGAGGTGCTTTATTTCATAAATAATATTTTTCTGATTTTCCATTTGTCTCACGCCCTTCTATTTGTGAAGATTCTAGCATAAATATACAGTTTAGTCAACTATTTTCTGCATAAACTGCATAAAAAATGCATTCCCTCTTCCGTAAGAGAGAATGCACCATGCATGGGCCATTTATGAAAAAGGAAAATCCCCCGTTTCCTGGATATCATAAGTTTATGCAGTATATTTATACAGTCTGCAGGCCGAACCGCTTCTCCAGAAGGTTCCGATACCTTTCAAAGAGGCGGACCGCTTCTGTTTCATCCTTTCCCTTCAGGGAGTAGTAGAATTTAATCTTCGGCTCCGTGCCGCTGGGACGGATGGCAAACCAGCCGCCGTTTGCCAGGCGGTACTTCAGCACATTTTCCCTGGGAAGGCCGTCGATGCCCTTTTCAAAGTCCAGGGTCTCCACAATCTCCGAAATCAGCGATTTCATATCCATGGCCCGGGCCTCTTCCATAATGGATGCAATGCGATGAGCCCCTTCCAGGCCCTTCAGGGTGTATGAAAGGCTCTTATCATAGTAGAAGCCGTAGGTTTCATAGAGCGCTGCCAGCACCTGGGAGAGGGTCTTTCCCTTCTCCTTGAAATAGGCCGCCATTTCGCAGATCACCATGGCCGTCACCACGGCGTCCTTGTCTCTGGCATGGGTGCCGGCAAGGTACCCGTAGCTTTCTTCAAAGCCGAAGACGAAATCATGGGCGCTGTCATGTTCCCACTCCGTGATTTTCTCGCCGATGTATTTGAAGCCCGTCAAAGTTTCTACCACCTTCACGTGGAAACTCTTTGCAATATCGGCGGAAAGTTCTCCGGTCACCACAGTCTTCACGATTGTGGAAGCAGGCGTGAGCCTGTCCTTTCCGGTGGAAAGGAGGAAATAGGTCAGGAGCGCGCCCATCTGGTTTCCGGAAATCAGGGTAAAATCGCTGCCGTTTCTGACAGCGGCACCGATGCGGTCACTGTCGGGATCCGTGCCGATGACGATGTCCGCCCCCATTTTCTCTCCCAGCCGGATGCCAAGGGACAGGGCGTCTGCATTTTCCGGATTCGGAGAAGACACAGTGGGGAAATTGCCGTCCGGCATTTCCTGCTCCTTCACTATATGAAGGTCTTTGAAACCGGCCTTTGCCAGAATCTTTCTGACCGGCACATTTCCGCTGCCGTGGAGAGGCGTGTACACCACCTTCAGCGCCGGCGGATTGCCATGGTACCGGGACTCCTTGAAAATGGTGTCGATGAAAAGGTCCACCACATCCTCTCCCAGCCAGGTGATGAGCTTTTCATCCGCCTCGTCGGGAATACGGGCCAGATTCTTCACCTTCTCCACATACTCCGTGAGAACATCCGCCTTTGCCGGCACCAGCTGTCCCCCGTCTTCGCCGTACACCTTGTAGCCGTTGTACTCCGGCGGATTGTGGCTGGCGGTGATGACGATACCCGAAAGGGCATGGAAATGGCGCACAGAGAAAGAAAGCACCGGAATCGGTTCCAGCTCTTTAAAAATCTTCACCGGAATCCCCGCTGCCGTGAGAACGGCAGCCGCTTCCTTCGCAAACTCTTGGGAATGGTTTCTCGAATCATAGGCAATCACCACACCCCGGGAAAGCTCTTCCGGATACAGGGCATGGAGATAATCGGAAAGCCCCCTCGTGGCTCGAGCCACGGTATACCGGTTCATACGGTTCGTCCCGGCGCCCATAATCCCCCGGAGCCCGGCAGTGCCAAAGGCCAGGTCCCTGTAGAACCGGTCCTCTATTTCTTTTTCATCATGAAGAGAGGAAAGCTCCTCCTTCGTACTTTCATCGGCCCAGGAGAGCCAGTCTTTGTAAGTTTCTTTATATCCCATTGTTTTCGATTCCTTTATAATTGGGGCCGCAGAGCGGCCCGGGTTCTGAAGTTTGACGGCCCTTCGGTCTGAGGGTTGTGGTGGCCGCTTCGCGGCAGTTTATAGGCCGCCGTAGGCGGCGGGGTTCAGAGGGGGTGGTATCGCCGCTTCGCGGCAGCGCTGCCTTTGGCAGCGAAAACCGTACAACCTCGCTTCGCTCGTGGAAATGCACCCCTATCCCCGCCTACGGCGGTACTTCTCCTAAAGGGAAGCATG
>ERZ791907.492-NODE-492-length-41971-cov-5.595023_pt1 | contig 41971 bp, 35 predicted proteins | sample MGYA00510145_ERZ791907 | MGnify/ENA primary metagenome ERZ791907 (study PRJEB30046, sample SAMN00792089) | human gut metagenome | study: EMG produced TPA metagenomics assembly of the A metagenome-wide association study of gut microbiota in type 2... | reverse complement strand
CAGTCGTGCGGATGCGTATTTATCAAAGCATTGCAAAGCAAAGATTTTTCGGAAACCCTACTGATCTGCGTCAATTTTTTAATCATAACTCACGGATCAGTTTATTCCTCAGGCAAAATAGATATTTTATTTTTCGGACATAAGAAATATTATGGGCTGTCTCTATTCTGATAATGGAAAGTCTTGGTAAGGAATTAAAACGAAGAATAATTGGTCTAAATCAGTCCGGCAGACTTGGAATCAGCTCGACATAAACCTGATCGAAGGACTTTTTTAATTCTTCACGGATCTCGTTGCGAAGCTGCAAAAGGATCGTGGTATTGATCAGATTGTTGTGGCTTGTCATGTAGATCTCCACCCAGGTTTTGCGCCCGGTCTGGATCACGTCGAGAAACTCAATGTCATAATGAACCTTATCCATATGATGTTCGGCAACGTGGCGGATCATATCCATGATCTCCTCTTCCGGAGCAAACAAAACGAGACTTTTGAGGTTCACAATGATCATCTTGACCGGTTCGACCAGAAGCAGACATGCCATGACGATCGCAACGACCGGGTCAACATAGGCGGCGAGCCATGCGTAATCGGTCCGGTGAAGTGCCATCTGGACGAAGAAGGCGATCGATACACCGAGACTGGAGATCACATCCAGCTTCCAGATGTAGATTTCCGCTTTGATCGTGAGTGATGCATAGCGCCTGCTGAAATAGTGCAGCAGAAGATAAATGATCAGACAGCCGAGACAGACGGCAAGCTCAAAAAAAGCAATCTTGCCGCCGTCCACCTGACGTCCGCCGTGCAGCAGGGAACGGATATTGTCCCAGACAAGGCTGGCGGTGATCGCCAGCAAAACACTGTATTTGATCACGACAAACAAAGACTCTACCTGGGAAAAACCGTAGGGTCTTTTCTCGGTGACCGGCTTGTAAAGCAACGGTACCAGCAGAAGAAACGGTCCGATCATGATCAGATCCGTTACGTCAAAAATACAATCCATCAACAGGGAATGTGATTTCGTGACATATGCCATGATTCCCTCTGACAGCATGAAAAGAATACTGCCGATCAGAGAAATATTCATGATCCTTTTTTCGTTTTTCATTTTACTTTCATTTTCATTTTTCAATGTGATTTACCAGCCTCTCGTGCATATATTTTGATCTGCCGATCAGAGATGTTTCTCGTATTTGCCGCCAATGCCGATGCCGTCTTTCTCAACAATAAAGGCATGTTCATCGATCTGGCGCAGCTCACGGCGCAGATGGGCGCATTCGTATTTGGAAAGAACCGCCATGACCATGTAGGTCTTACCCTCGGTATAACCGCCGCGTGCCTCCCACCAGGTTGCATCCCGGTTAAAATCCTTTACGATATAATCCATGATCTTTACCGGATTATTCTTGGTGAATATCAATACTTCCGTGTTAATATTCTGTGTGTGTGCCCGGTCGGTCATTAACATGCTGACTGCAGAATAAATGATACAGTAAATAGCAGTCTGGACACCGAACAACACTGCGCAGATCCCGTAGATCACGGCATTAACGCAGAGAGAGATCCTGCCGACGCTGAAGTTCTTGAATCGCTTGGTAAAGTACATGCCGATAATATCAAGTCCTCCGCTTGAGCCTCCGGCGCGCAGGGCAATGCCAATGCCGGAGCCTGCAACGATGCCGCCGATAATGCTTGCGGTCAGTGTGTCATTGACCAGTGGCGTGGATGGGATTGGCAGAAAGCTCAAAAATATCGTCTGGCTGATCACGCAGATCAGCGTCCGTACAAAGAAGGAACGACTGACATAGTGCCATGCGATAAAGCACAGAGGAATATTAAAGATCATGTTAATGATACCGGCAATGTCTGTGGAGCCGGAAAATAAATGAAGATATTTGACCAGAACTGTCCGGATCAGCTGGCTGATTCCAAGCATGCCGCCGTTATACAGATCGGCGGGAACGATGAAAAAGTTAATGCCGGCGGAAAAAATCAGCATTCCGGCAATTGCAAGTGTGATCTTGCCTAAAAAGTCTTTTTGTTTCTGTTTCATAAGCTGCCTCATACTTTCTCCTGTGTGATTATCAGATCTGGCGGGACGATCCCGTGTAAGTTCATTATAACCGAAACGCACGGTGTTGAAAACCTTTCTTTGTTTTGGTACAATATTTTACAGACTGGCAAGAAACTGAAGAAACGAAAGAAAAGGTCTGATCCCTGGTGCGCCGGGACAGATTGCAGAAGCAGTGTGCGCACGGAAATGAGGAAAAACATGGGCGGATTTTTTGGAGTAGCGTCAAAGCAGGACTGCGTATTTGATCTGTTTTTTGGAATTGATTATCATTCCCATCTGGGAACAAGACGTGGAGGAATGGCAGTGTATAAGGATGGAGTGTTTAATCGTTCCATTCATAATATTGAGAATGCACCGTTCCGGACAAAGTTTGACAAGGATGTTCAGGAGATGCAGGGAGAGATGGGGATCGGATGTATTTCTGATTTCGAGCCTCAGCCACTGATCATCCGGTCACATCACGGAACCTATGCGATCACGACCGTAAGCAAGATCAACAATCAGGACGAGCTGGCGCAGAAGCTTTTTGAACATGGTCATGCGCATTTCCTGGAGATGAGTGGTGGCGATATCAATGCGACTGAGCTTGTGGCGGCACTGATCAACCAGAAGGAGAATCTCATCGAGGGAATACAGTATGCGCTGGAGCAGGTGGACGGCTCGCTGTCACTGCTTCTGATGACACCGGCAGGAATTTATGCTGCAAGAGACAGATACGGAAGAACTCCGATCGTTATCGGTAAGAATGAGCAGGGCTTCTGTGCGACCTTTGAAAGCTTTGCCTACAAGAATCTGGGCTATGAGGATTATAAGGAGCTGGGACCCGGCGAGATTGATGTGATCACACCGGAGCAGTGTCTGACGCTGGTTCAGCCGGGCAAGGATATGAAGATATGTACCTTCCTATGGGTGTATTACGGCTATCCGGCAAGCTCCTATGAGGGGATCAGTGTAGAGCGGATGCGTTACAACTGCGGTGCGAAGATGGCAGCGCGTGATAATGTGAAGCCGGATATTGTCGCAGGTGTTCCGGACTCCGGTGTGGCGCATGCGATCGGCTACGCCAATGCATCCGGCATTCCGTTTTCAAGACCGTTTATCAAGTATACACCGACTTGGCCGAGATCGTTTATGCCGACGATCCAGAGCCGTCGTAATCTGATCGCCAAGATGAAGCTTTTGGCAGTACAGGATCTGATCAAGGATAAGAGCCTGCTTCTGATCGACGATTCAATCGTGCGCGGAACACAGCTTCGCGAGACAACCGAGTTTTTATATCAGAGTGGAGCGAAGGAGGTACATATCCGTCCGGCATGCCCTCCGCTGGTGTATGGCTGCAAGTACCTTAACTTCTCGCGTTCCTCTTCCGAGATGGATCTGATCACAAGACGTGTGATCGAGAAGCTGGAAGGAACAGAGGTGACAGATGAGATCCTGCAGGAGTACACAGATCCGGAATCGCCAAAGTATGAGCAGATGGTGGAGGAGATCCGCAAAGAATTAAACTTTACGTCCCTTCGTTTTAATCGTCTGGACGATATGCTGGATGCGGTGGAGATCGACCGTTGTAAGCTTTGTACCTATTGCTGGGACGGCAGGGAATAACAGTAAGAAAATGCGGCAGATGCTATCGTCGTAATAGAGTAGTCTGCGGCAATAATAAAGGATACATTGACAGATGGATCATCGGATTTTCAGAGAAACCGGTGGTCCGTTTTGTTTTATGGGAAATGTTAATAATTTCATATTCACTTAGGAGGTTTCTGATAATGTTAAATACAAGAAAAGATAATCTGCGCTATCATGTGCAGGACTATAGAAAGAAAAGAGTGATTATTGATACGGATGCGGCATGTGAGGCTGACGACCCATTTGCAATCACGCATGCTCTGATGAGCAAAATGCTGGAGGTGAAGGGAATCTGCGCGGAGCATTTTGTGGCAGAAGGAAGCATGGAACAAAGCTTTCGTATGATATGCCGTGTTGTGGATGCAATGGAGGCAGGGGTGCCGGTGTTACATGGCTGTACCGGAAAGCTTTCCGGGCAGAAGGAGGTGTCGGAGGCGGCACAGTTTATAATTGATGAGGCGATGAAGGAGGACGAGCTACCACTGTATATTCTGTGTATCGGTGCGGTGACAAATGTGGCGCAGGCGCTTCGGGCAAAGTCCCAAATTGCGGACAGAGTGACAATTGTCTGTATCGGAGGAAATCCGATCGGCTGCACGGATCCGGGCTGGGAATTTAATTTCGGCAATGATGTGGAGGCAGCCAATACCGTGCTTCACAGTGGTGCAAAGGTATGGCTGATCCCGAATAATGTCTATGGAACCATGCATATCGGGTTTGCGGAGATCCAGAAGAGAATTTATCCGTATGGAGAGATTGGAAAGCTTTTGTATGAGAATCTGGTGGCATTTTATTCTTCGGAAAATGCAGCATGGTCTGCCGGAGAAAGCTGGTCGCTTGGAGATTCGCCGGCAGTCGGTGTTGTGCTGGAGCCAAATTGTGGTAGCTTTACAGAATGCCCGGCGCCTCATGTCAATGAGGACACCTCCTATTCCTATCCGGAAGGGACAAATTCGATTCGTGTCTATACCTCGATCAACTCACGGTTTATCATCGAGGACTTTATCAGCAAGCTGCAGATTTTATTTGGATGACCACCTACACTTTCGGGTAGTTTACGGATCTGCGGTTTGAACATATGATAAAGATAGTCATAACGTGATCGTAATCGTAGCATGATGGAGGAAAAGTATGAAAAATAGGGATAATGAGTTTTTTATTGAAGAAAAACTGGATGAATTGATAGCAACGGGGGCATTGGATTCGCTGAAGGATCAGATGAGCCGGATTCTGGCATATCCCTGCTGCCTGAATGGTTTTAAGTACTGTCGTAAATATCTGGAAGTCTTTTCGGAGGAGGAGATCATCCGTGTACCGTATCTGGCAACGGCAGCCGCAGTGATCTGTGCGATCTACGGCAACCTGGAGAAAGCAGAAGAGTATGCTTCTTATGTAGAGGAGATTCCGCTGATGAAGCTGCATCTGGATATTATGATTCCGGGGAAAGACCGACAGAAGGTGGAACGGGCGGTAAAGAAGCTTGCACAGATCAGCCGGACGCAGGGAATCCTTCCGAATCTACCGCTGGCGGCAGGGAGGATCACGCTGATCAATGGATTCCGGGATATGACGATATACAGTGATCTGGTACATGACCGTAGAGAGCAGCTGAAGGAATGGGTCAGAGAGTTTTATGGAGACAGTGCGGTTGGTATCGCAGAGACGGCATATGCGGAGGTATGCTATCAGAGAAATGAATGCTTTGAGGCAATTACGGCATTAGTCGGGACGATTCCTTTTATTGAGCGGGACGGAGAGATCGCCGTTTTGTTTATTGCACTGAGCTTGCAGATGCGGATCATGATCGCCACGGGTCAGATCGCCGTGGTGTATCCTATCCTGGACGATATTTATAACCGCCTTTCCAAAGAGAAAAGCAGATGGCTTTTGGAAAATTTCGGGGCAGTCAAAGCGTGGGGGCTGATGTATGACGGAGATACGGATACCGTCGAGGAGTGGATGAATACGGAGGCTCCCAGTGAATTTGGGGAGCTTTGTATGCTGGATACATACAAGTACATGATCAAAATGCGTGCGTATATCCTGCAGGGAAAGTATCTGGCAATGCTTTCGCTGGCGGAATATCTTAGAAAACCGTTGGAGCAGGGAGACCGTGTGATGGATCTGTGCGAGATGAACCTTTTGAGCGCAATTGCATATTTTCAAGATGGGAGACCTGCGGAGGCGTACGGACTTTTAGACCGGACATTGCCGGTGTTAAAGGAACGGCGGTTTGACCGTCTGGCAGCCGATGAAGGCGAAAAGATGTACTTCCTGCTCAGAAGCTATCGGGAGGAGTGGCAGTTGAAGGATGAATATCTGGGCCGGCTGATCAGTCTGTCCAGGAAAATGGCTCTGTTATATCCGGATTACCTGCGTAAGAGACAGGAGGATTATCCGCAGCTTACGGAAACGGAAACAGAGATTTTGTGCCTGCTGGCGGATGAAAGGTCGAATGCGCAGATCGCAGATTTTATGGATATCAGTATCAATACGGTCAAATTTCATGCCAAGAATATTTTTGCCAAGCTGAATGTCAAAACGAGGCAGCAGGCAGTTAAGGTTGCAAAGGAAAACAAGCTTCTTTCTTTGAGGTAGGAATATGGTAACATTACAGATCGGTTGTCTGATCATTACAGGCTTTATCATGGCATTATATTTTTCGACAAAACGTGTCAGAACCAGCTCGCACCGTGTATACTGCGCATTGCTGATCCTGTCTGTATTTTATCTGATATTTGACAGGATCACGGTTTATACGGTGAATCATCTGGAAAGCACAGCACCGGTTTTGAATCAGGTTATGCACCGATTTTTTCTGATGAGTCTGTTGGGCTGCGTTTATTTGATCTTTCGGTATGTTTTGCTGATGATCTTTCCCAAACCGCCGCATATCCGGGCTTCGTACATTCCGATGGTGTGTTCGGTTGCGGCAGCCGGTGTGTTATCGCTTTATTACCGGGTCACCGATGCAGGAAACTATTCCTATGGTCCGGCGGCATGTGCGGTTTATGTCAGTGTTGCGGTATATGCAGGGATGACAGTATTTTTTCTGCTGAGGCATTTTAAGGAGATGGAGCGCAAGAAGCGTGACATCGTACTGCTGTCAATTGTGTTTCAGATCACGGTATCCGCATATCAGGCAGTAAATCCGCTTTCGCTGGTATCCTGCCTTGGAATTGTACTCGTTGATCTGGGCTTTTTTCTGACCGTGGAAAGTCCGGATGTCCATCTGATCGAGTTATTAAAGGAGGAAAAGGAACGCGCAGATACTGCAAATAAGGCAAAGTCGGCGTTTCTTGCCAATATGTCCCATGAGATCCGCACACCGATCCATGCCGTGATGGGAATGAGCGAGATAATCCTGCGGGAAAGCAGCGAGGATGATATTTTGTCCTATGCGGGAGATATCAACACGGCGGCAGAAACGCTTTTGGGGATCGTTAACGATATTCTTGATTTCTCCAAGATCGAATCCGGCAAAATGGAGATTATACCGGTTTCCTATCAGTTGTCAAGCCTCATGCATGACATTTATCTGCTGATCCACGGGCTTGCCGGCAAGAAGGGGCTGGCGTTTGAGGTGGAGGTGGATGAAACACTTCCGTCGGTATTATATGGGGATGATGTCCGCTTGAGGCAGATTCTGATCAATCTTTTGACCAATGCTGTCAAATATACCGAGAAAGGTTCGGTGCGGCTTTGTGTGACTGGAAACATAAAAGGAGAAGGCTGTGAGCTTGTTTTCCGGGTGAAGGATACCGGCATCGGGATCAAAGAGGAGGATATGGAAAGGCTGTTTCAGGCGTTTGAGCGGATCGAGGAGAAAAGGAACCGCAAAACGGAGGGAACCGGTCTCGGAATTAATATCACCAGACAGCTTCTGGAGCTGATGGACTCGGAGCTTAAAGTGGAAAGCGTGTATGGCGAGGGGTCCTGCTTTTCGTTCCGTCTGGTGCAAAGGATTGTCCGGAGGGAGCCGGTTGGCAGTCTTGACAAACAGTTTCAGCAGGGAGGCAAGAAAAAGGCGCACCGTACGACGTTTGTTGCACCGGAGGCACATGTTCTGGTGACGGACGATATTGAAATGAACCGGAAAGTGTTTAGGGGACTGCTAAAGCAGACAGGGATTTCGGTGGATGAGGCGGGAAGCGGTCAGGAATGCATCCGCAAAGCCGGGCAGACGAAGTACGATATGATCTTTCTGGATCATATGATGCCGGATATGGATGGCATTCAGACGATGCGTGCGCTGCGGGATGATCCGGCAGGCTGCAATCATGACACGCCGGTAATCGTGTTGACGGCAAACAATGTTTCCGGTGCCAGGGAGGAATATATACGGGCAGGCTTTGACAGTTATCTTTCTAAGCCGATCGACCCGGTCAGGCTGGAAAAGGAGCTGGCAAGGTATCTTCCGGATCAAAAGAAGCAGATGCCGGAGAGCGTACCGGAAACCGAAATGCCGGAGAGGAAAGCAGTACCGGATGATGCAATGGAAAACGAAGCACCGGAGAGGAAAGTCACACCGCAGGCTGTGTTCGATCAGCTTCCGGCTACAGAATGCTTTCACTGGGATCAAGCGAAACGCTATATGAAGGACGAGACTCTGCTGATGGATACACTCCGGGGTTTTCGGGATACCCTTCTTACAGTGCAGGGGCAGATGGAACAGTGGATACAGGAACCGGAGCAAAACCCGGCTCCCGTTTTCGAGGACATCCGCTTTACACTCCATTCACTCAAAGGACTTTCGGCATCGGTCGGAGCGGTGACGATATCGGAACTATCCGGGCTTGGCGAGCGCAGTGCGGTACGGGGAGAAGGAGAAAAGATCCGGGCGGTGCTTTTGCTGCTATTGCAGGAGATTATGTGTGCCACAGAAGAGCTTGCACCGTTTTTTACAGAGGAACAAAAGCCGCTTTGCACGGATACGAAATTTCTGCTGTATGTCCTCAAAAATATTTCCGATGCCATGAGGAATCTGGATTTTGATGAGGCAGACCGGCAGGCTGAGTGGCTGGAAAGACACAGGTATGAGGAAACGACAGAGGAGGACATCCGTGAGCTGCTGTCGCAGGTGACAAGGCTGGATGACCGCGAGGCGGTGCAGACGGCCGGAAGACTGATCGAGCGGCTGCAGACGGAGGAAGTGACGTAAGGAGAGGAGGCTAAGGTATGAAAAGAGTATTATTTATTGCAGACATGAATGACATTGTCAAAAACATGAATGAGGCTATGCTGCCGTTTTTTCAGGTACAGCTTTGCACGGCGGATGAGGAATTTATCCGCAAAATGATTCCGATTTATCAGCCGGATATCGTGCTCGTTTTTCTGAATCAGCTCCGTCTGATCCAGGTGCAGGAGCTGAAGGTGATTCTGGACGAGAATGAGAAGCTTCCGGTCGTTATGGTGGGAAGCATGTATGAATTTCGCGAGTATGGCTTTGATGACGGCAATATCCGGCGTCTGGTAAGACCGGTCAGTAATCAGGAGGTGATCAGTATTCTGTGCGGGATGCTTGCCCTCGATTATGCGGAGTATGAGGGGGCTTTGGAGCATCGGGAGGATCGGAGAAAGCATATTCTGTTCGTTGATGACAACCCGCTGCTTCTGCGCAGTATGAAGGCACTGGTGGGAGATAAATACCGCGTGTCGATCGCGGTATCGGCATCACAGGCGTTTGAGATCATGCAGAAGGACTGTCCGCAGCTTATTTTCCTTGATTACGAAATGCCGGTGGTTAATGGCAAAATGATGCTGCAGACGATCCGCTCGACGCCAAGATTTGCAAAGCTTCCGGTTGTATTTCTGTCTGGAGTGGCAGACAAGGAGTATATCAAGAAGATACTGCAGCTTAAGCCGGATGATTATGTACTCAAACCGGCACAGAAGGAGCGTATTTTTGATGTGTTAAAAAAACATCTTGGAGCATAGAAAGATGAATATAATTCATCATTAAAATTAAAAAAACTATTGACAAGCAAAAATCAAAGTGGTATCTTTTTTGTCGAACAAAACAAATTCGATGAACAGAACAGGGTTTTCTGATCGGAACGCATGGCAGAGAGCTGTCGGCAGGTGCGAGACAGTATGCAGATCGGAGAGCTATCCTCTGAGAGAAGTGCACTGAAATGGCAGCGTGGCTGCGACGGTAAGTGTCACCGGGATTCTCCCGTTACAGAGAAGCTTATTGAAGAAGTATCCACGATGTCTATAAGGCTATACCGGTTAATGAGACGTCAGATATTTCAGGAGATAGGACAGAGAGGTCGCATATGCGGCAATTAAAGTGGTACCGCGGAAGATATCAGCTTTCGTCTTTGATAAAATGCGATAAGCATTTTTTAAGACGAGGGCTTTTTTATTTTACCGGAAATAATTCATTCCCGTAAAATAAAAGCCGTGGAAATAATCAAACACCCAAAGGAAAGAGGTAATATTATGAATGGATTAGTAATCGTATTGATCAGCATTGTTGCTCTTGGTGCGGGTTATCTTTTCTATGGAAGATGGCTTGCTAAAAAGTGGGGACTGGACGAGAAGGCAAAGACGCCGGCGTACCAGTTTGAAGATGGTGAGGATTATGTGCCATCCTCCAAATTTACGGTATTTGCCCATCAGTTTTCATCCATCGCAGGTGCAGGTCCTGTGACCGGACCAATTTTGGCATCCGTATTTGGATGGGTTCCGGTTTTGTTATGGCTGATCATCGGCGGTCTTTTCTTCGGAGCCGTTCAGGATTTCGGTTCTCTGTACGCTTCTGTTAAGAACGAAGGAAAGTCCATGGGAATGATCATTGAGAAATATATCGGTAAAGCAGGACGTAAGCTGTTTATGTTGTTTTGCTGGCTGTTCACACTTCTTGTTATCGCAGCCTTCACCGATATGGTAGCAGGAACCTTTGTCGGTAAGGGACTGGAGGACAGCAACGTTGCCTATGCAAACTCCGCAGCCGCATCTATTTCCATGTTGTTTATATTAGTCGCTGTTGTTTTCGGTCTGATCCAGAAAAAGGTCGGCAAAATGAACGAGGTTGTGAAAGCCGTTGTTGCAATCGCACTTCTGGTTGTGATGTTTGCCATCGGTATGCATCTGCCGATCTATCAGACAAAGAATGCGTGGATCGGAATCATCATGGTTTATCTGTTCCTGGCATCTGTTATGCCAATGTGGCTTCTGATGCAGCCAAGAGATTACATGACAACCTTCATGCTGTTAGGTATGATCTTCGGTGCAGTGATCGGTGTTCTTTTCGCACACCCAACCATGAAGCTGAATGCATATAACGGATTTAACATTGGCGGTCAGGGTCTGTTCCCGACATTGTTTGTAACGATCGCCTGTGGTGCCGTATCCGGATTCCACAGTCTCGTTTCTTCCGGTACATCATCAAAGACAGTAAGCAATGAGAAGGATACGCCGATGATCGGTTATGGCGCAATGATCGTTGAGTCACTTCTCGGTGTTGTAGCACTTGTTGTTGTCGGCGCTGTTGCCGTCAACGGAACAAAGCCGGACGGTACCCCATTTGCAATCTTCTCTGCAGGTGTTGCAGGTTTCCTTGAGAAGCTTGGTGTTCCGGTGCAGCTCGCAACTGTATTTATGACAATGTGTGTATCTGCACTGGCACTTACCTCACTCGATTCCGTTGCCCGTATCGGTAGAATGTCCTTCCAGGAGCTGTTCCTTGGAGATACAACAGATACCGCAAAGATGACACCGGTACAGCGTGTACTTACGAATAAATATTTTGCAACGGTGATCACATTATTCTTCGGTTTCCTTCTGACTCTGGGCGGATACAACAACGTATGGCCGCTGTTTGGTTCTGCAAACCAGCTGTTAGCAGCACTTGTACTGATCGCACTGGCTGTATTCTTAAAGACAACAGGAAGAACCGGCTGGACATTGTACATCCCAATGGTTGTTATGCTTGTTGTAACCTTCACGGCACTGATCCAGAAGACGATCGCACTGGTATCAAACATTGCTGCAGGTAAAGCAGTATTTTTGATCGACGGACTGCAGTTGATCGTTGCAGTTCTTCTGATGGTACTTGGTGTTATGGTTGCAATCAGCTGTTTCAAGAAGCTTAGTGAGATTCATTCAAAACAGGATGCAGCAGAGTAAAAGAATTCTTGTGAAATGTAAGAAATCCATCATCCCGCATTTTGCCGAGCTCCTTGGAGAGCGCACTGCGGTCCAGATTTAAGAAATCTGCCATCTGCTGGCGGTTGAACGGTATCTCAAAGCTTTCGCTTCCGCATTTCTGAGACTGGGAGGAAAGATAAGTGAGCAGACGTTCGCGGATGGTTTTCGGGCTGGTGCAGAAAATACGGTGGGACAGGGTAAGATTTTTGTGGACAGAAATGCTGAGCATATTGCTCAGCATTTTTTGATGCCACGAATATCCGGACAAGCTGTTATCGCGAAGAAATGTGACATCCATAAAAAGGATCCGACAGTCACTTGCCGCTACGACATCCACCATCATCGGTTTGTGGCTTAAGCTGTAGGTCTCGGCAAATACACCGCCGGCACCCACCTCGCTTAACAGGCTTGTGCTGCCCCAAAAGTCAGTATTTTCAATATGAACACTGCCGGTCAGGATAATGCCGGTCTCCGTGACAAGGTCGGCGTTCTGGAAGATCAGTGCCCCCTTTGGAAATTCCTTTTCATGAATGCGTGTATGGTTGGTCAGCTCCTGATATTCGTCTGTAGTCAATCCGCGGAAAACCGGATGAAGATTATGATTCATAGGGACCTCTTTTCTATAGCTGGTTCAATGTACGGTTGCGGTAGGTGGTTGGCGTCATGCCGGAGTGTCGTTTAAATTCTTTGCAGAAATAATTCAGATTATTAAATCCGACACGCTCACTGATCTGCGAGACGCTCAGTTCGGAATGTGCCAGAAGCTCGCTGGCATGACGCAGCCGGATCTGTGTCACATATGCCATCGGACGGGTATTTAGACACTCGCGGAACATCCGGCACAGATGCTGCGGCGAGACGTGAAGCTGCTCGCAGAGCATCGGCTGTGTGATCTCCGAGGCAAAATTATGTTCAATGAATTCGATCAGTGGCGTAAGACGGCGGCGGTACTGTGCAGATTTCGGAGAGGAATGCTCCTTGTACTGGCGGTAAAACTCAAACAGGAATTCATAGGTGTAGGATGCCGAGAAAAAGATGCTTTCCTTTGTGTTGATCTGAAACGCCATGTGGATCTTATTGTGGATCTCATCAAGAGCACCAAGATTGGTGATCGGAAAAATGCGGCACCGGTCAAAGCCAAACTGCTTTAACAGAGCAACCGTTCCATCGCCGTAAGGCACAAACCAGCGCACGTCCCAGATGTCCTCCGTGACCGCCTCATAGTAGTGGGGAACATTGGCAGGAAGAAATATGATCGAATGCTCCGGGATAATATGTGTCTTTCCCTCGGTGATCAGCTTTCCGCTGCCTTTGTTGCTGTAAAGAAACTGCGGATACGGATAGCCGTTTTCGCGTGGTGTCGGGTACTGCCACAGGTGCATACCGACGCTGATCGTATAAAACGGAAGCTCCTTAACCGGAGTAATGTCAGGGTAACAGATAAACCACATAAGCTCTCCTTTCTTAAAATGCTCTGATATATATATGTTCATTTTGTTCAAATATGATAATATCATTGATTGCTGTAAATATCAATAAACTGTAAAATTGGAATATCTGGTAAATTAAATAAATGCCAATATTCATGTTGTGGATGTGAACATTGACGGGCAAAAAACAGGAGGTATTTGGAATGAGATGCAGGGTGTTTCGAAGAGTATGTGTTGGTATTCTGAGTCTGTCGCTTCTTGTGACCGGTATGCCGTTTTGCAGTGGGGGCGCGAAAACGCAGGCAGCAGGTGTACAAAGCGGCGTGACAGAGAAGAAGAGTGTTGCGAAGGAGAAAAGCGGCAGTATTACCGTGGATGGCAATGATATCCGCGCCAACAATGTGAATGGATTGACGTATAAGGGGTTTGGTCTGTTGAGTGCCAATTCCACCAGTGATCTTCTGATGGATTACAAGGCACAGAATCCGGAGGCATATGCAGAGCTTCTTCAGTATCTGTTCGGAGGAAAATATCCGATCATGACGCATGTGAAGCTGGAGATGGGAAATGACCGAAACAATTCGACCGGCTCTGAGGCTTCGACTAAGCGCAGCCGCTATGAGAAGGCAAATGTTCTCCGTAATCCGGGCTGGCAGCTGGCGGCAGATGCTAAAAAGATCAATCCGGATATCAAGGTCAGCATTTTACGTTGGAATGCGCCGGAGTGGGTTAAATCGATTGAGGATGTTTACAAGTGGTATAAGGCAACGATCCTGGCAGCATACCGTCAGTATGGTTATATGGTGGATTATATCAATCCAAATGTGAATGAAGCCTGGAATAAAAAGACCGATGTGGATTACACGAAAAAATTTGCGGGTTGGATTGCATCGGAAAATGAAAAGACAATTCCGGATGCAAAGGAGAGAGCATTGTTTCAGAAGATAAAGCTTGTGGTGTCTGATGAGGCGACAAGCATTTCTTCAGACATTGTCGCTTCCATGAAATCAGACGGCGGCTTCTATAATGCGGTGGATGTGGTCGGTTATCACTATACCACCTCCGATGATAAGAACGGCGGTATGAAATGGCTTGCCGAGGGTGCCGATAAAGAGGTTTGGAACAGCGAAGCGCAGGCAGTGTTTTCAAACTCTGCATTCCGTCCGTCCAACAATGTCAAGGATCCAACGACCGAGGGAACAGGACTTGGCGGTACGGGAAGTGCGTTGGAGATGGGCAATACCTTTATCAAGGGCTTCGTAAAGTCAAGACGAACCCATGTGGTCTATCAGCCGGCGATCGGTTCCTTCTATGAGGGAGGTCAGTTTTCTTTTAAGGAGCTTGTCAGTGCGAGAGATCCATGGTCCGGCTGGATCCATTATGATGCAGGTCTGCTTGTTCTGGCACATCTGAGCAAGTTTGCCGTGACAGGCTGGGAAAATGAGGATAATACAGCGGGAATCTGGCGCGCGATTCCTGAGGCGAGCAATTCGACGGCATCCGGAACGAATCCGGTGGATGGAAGACGCGGCGGCGAAAACTATATGACACTCGCAGCACCGTCAAAGGATGCATTTTCTTCAGTGATCGTCAATGACAGTGAGTATCCGATGTCTTATCAGATCAATGTGAAGAACATGAAGCTTTCTGACAATCAGAAGCTTGCTGTATGGGAAACAAGGGCTGCGGATGATGGAAGTTTTAATGAAAACTATATGAAATGTACAGGAAGTGTCTCAGCGGGAGAGGACGGCTCTTACGTGGTAAAGGTAAAACCGTTTTCGGTTGTGACAGTCACGACGCTTGATGTGGCTGACGATGAGGAGCACACAAAAGCACTTCCGGTTGAGGGAGAAAGAACGGTTCTTGATACCGATGAAACAGGAGATGCGCAGGACACCTCAAATGGTATTTTATATGCGGATGATTTTGAGTATACCGGCAAGCGTGTTGCTGTCATTGCCACACATGGCGCAGTCAGTCAGAAAACAGAGGATTATATCAGTTCTCGCGGTGGCGATACCGGTGCGATGGCACGTTATACGCATACACTCAACGGTGCCTTTGAGGCATACAAAACAGTGGACGGAAACCGGGTGCTCCGCCAGCAGCTAGACCAAACGGAGAATGGTGTGGGACACAGCTGGAATGACGGAGATGCAGTTACCCTGCTCGGTGATTTCCGCTGGTGTAACTATACGGCATCGGTAGATGTTCTGTTTGAAAATAATGTGAGCAAAGCATATGGATCCGTGGCGATCCGTCAGACAGGAGGCTCTCAGAAACTGGAGGATAGCTCAGGCTACACCTTCCGTGTCAGTGCATCGGGAGCATGGAAGCTTTACAGAAAGGATAAGGTGGTGCTTTCCGGAACGGCTTCGGATCAGGAGAGCTTTAAGAAGGGCGCCTTTGTATGGAACAATTTAAAACTGAAGGGTGCAGGAGCAACGATCACCGCTTATATCAATAATTGTCCGGTGGCAGAATATACCGATGAAAATCCGATCACCTCAGGAAGGATTGGTCTTGGTTCTTCCTATACGCATACAGAGTTTGATAATCTGCGTGTGATGAAGATCAAAGGATATGTTCCGTATTATACAGAGCTTTTGGATAACATGGAGACCTATGATCTGACACCGGAGAAAAATACAAAGCTTGTTTATCAGGGAACATGGAGTCATGCAAATGGAAAGGGCATGTATGTATACCAGAGAAGCATGTCCGAGACAAGTGAGGCGGGAGCTTCACTCACATACAGCTTCACAGGAACCGGGATGGAGGTGTTAGCAAAAACAAGTGAGGCGGGTACTGTACTTGTCTCTGTGGATGGCGGACAGCCGGAGGAGAGAAAGCTTCAGAAGGCAGACAACATGAATATGAGTTGTTCTGTTTCCGGGCTGGAATATAAGAAGCATACCGTCACGATCGCCCTGAAGGAGGGAAAATTCTTTGTGGATATGGTCGGTGTACTTGGAGATGTCTGTGAAATCAGTGATGAAAATACATTGACAGAAAATTGGCAGGATAAGAGAAATAACGATCCGACGGTTATTCCGACACAGACACCAACGCCAGAGGGTCCGGAGGAGGCACTGATACCGGATGCTCTGACAACACCGGTGCCAACGGTGCCACCAATCGTTTATCCGACACCGTCACCGGTAACGCCGACACCGCAGGAGACAGCACCATCACCGGTGACGCCGGCACCGCAGGAGACAGCACCGTCACCGGTCAAGACACCGACAACAAGTGGACAGCCGCATGCAACTCCTGTCGTATCGGGAACACCGGACGGCACCGGGCAGATTGCGCAGACACAGGCACCACAGGATCAGTATTTTACCTCAGGCAATGCAACATACCGGATCATCAGTGCGAAGAAAAAGACTGCTGCATTCGTGGGTCTGCAGAAGAAAAATGTCAAAGCCTTTGTGATTCCGGCATCCGTAAAGGACAAACGCACAGGAAAGGCTGTTGTTTACCGGGTGACTGCGATTGACAAGAAGGCATTCGCCGGCTGTGGCAAGTTGAAAAAGCTGCAGATCAAATCGAAAAAGCTTACGTCCATCGGGAAAAATGCATTTGCCGGAATACATAAAAAGGCAGTGATTTCCTGTCCGTCCGCTTGTCGCAAGGCATACAGGAAGCTCATTACCGCCAAAACAGGTTTTAAAAAGAAGACCATGAAAATTTTATTCTAGTCTTTTTTGACACAGCCTTCATTTCCATATATAATGAAAGGAAAGCACAGACTTGAATAAGAGGAAACGGACATACGGCAGCCGGAGGTGTTTGGATGACCGGAAGGTGCTTTGGAATGGAGGAGACTAGATAAAATGAAACAGGTTATTTTGACCGGAGACCGTCCGACCGGACGTCTTCATGTAGGACATTATGTAGGTTCCCTGAAGGAGCGTGTGAGACTGCAGAATTCAGGAGACTTTGATGAGATTTATATTATGATCGCAGATGCGCAGGCACTTACTGACAATGCAGAGCATCCGGAGAAGGTTCGCAACAATATCATGCAGGTAGCACTGGATTATCTGGCATGCGGACTTGATCCGGAGAAGTCTACGATTTTTATTCAGTCCATGGTACCGGAGCTGACAGAGTTATCCTTTTATTACATGAATCTGGTGACTGTATCCAGAGTTCAGAGAAACCCTACGGTAAAGGCTGAGATTAAGATGCGTAATTTCGAGGCAAGTATCCCGGTCGGTTTCTTCTGTTACCCGATCAGCCAGGCAGCAGATATCACGGCATTCCGCGCAACGGTCGTTCCGGCAGGTGAGGATCAGATGCCGATGGTGGAGCAGTGTAAGGAAATCGTACATAAGTTTAATTCCGTGTACGGCGAGACACTGACGGATCCGAAAATCGTGCTTCCGGACAATTCCGCATGCTTACGTCTTCCGGGTATCGATGGAAAGGCGAAGATGAGTAAATCACTCGGCAACTGCATTTATCTGTCTGAGGAGCCGGAGGAGATCAGGAAGAAGGTCATGTCTATGTATACCGATCCGAACCATATCCGCGTAGAGGATCCGGGACAGATTGAGGGCAACACAGTGTTTACTTATCTGGATGCGTTCTGTAAACCGGAATATTTTGAGGAATTTCTGCCGGACTACAGCAGTCTTGATGAGTTGAAGGAGCATTATTCCCGCGGTGGGCTCGGCGATGTCAAGGTGAAGAAGTTCCTGAACAACGTAATGCAGACGGAGCTGGCACCGATCCGTGAACGTCGTCAGATGTGGGAGAAACGTCTGCCGGATGTTTATGATATCCTCAGGGAGGGCAGCAGGAAGGCAGAGGCTGTAGCTGCACAGACACTGGCTGATGTGCGTCATGCAATGCGTATTGACTATTTTGTTGATGATAACCTGTTGAAGTAATACAAGGGGCAAAACAGATAGCAATGAAGCAATCCGTTGTCTCATTTAGCAGCACAGAATTTTTTGTCTTGATATTAATGAAATATATACAATTGACGGATAATCTCATGTTTTACCGGAAGACAGACTCCTGCGACAGCGGGGGTCTGTTTTTTCTTTGGGGACTATGATAAACTGGAAATGACGAAGGTACTATTATAATAATGAAAAAAACGGAAAGATTTTCGTTCCGCAAATGTTTTATAATCAATGAAGTATGACATTATAAAACATTACATAAGAACAAGAAGATAAAAGTTGGTGAAATATGAAAGTAAATGGAAGAGAACGGTGTGTTGGATGTATGAAGCCGCTGACAGCAGAGGGACGCTGTGCTTATTGCGGGCTGCAGCAGGATAAATACCGCCCGATACCGCGTTGTCTGCGCCCCGGTATGTGTCTGCGTGACCGGTATGTTCTCGGCAGGGTGCTCGGGGAGGGCAGCTTTGGAATCAGTTATATAGCATGGGACTGTCTTCTGGATACGGTGGTAGCGATCAAGGAATATTTTCCGGCAAGTCTTGTCAGCCGCCATATCAGCGAGGAGGACGAGGATACCAATGTATACATATATGAGAAAAGGGAAAGCCAGAAGTATCAGGAAAGCTTAAAGAAATATCTGGGAGAAGCGAAAAGTCTGTCCGCCTATTATGATCTGGACGGAATCGTATCGGTGAGGGACTTTTTCTATGCCAATAATACTGCTTATATCGTGATGGGGTATGTGGATGGCATCAGTGTAAAGGAATATGTGGAAAAGAACGGTCCGATCGAGGGAGAGAAGTTTTTGCGGATGCTGGAGCCGGTGATTCAGTCTCTGGCAAAGGTACATCAGACCGGAGTTTTACACCGGGATATCAGCCCGGATAATATGCTGCTGACCCGTGATGAGAAGCTTGTGCTGATCGACTTTGGTGCCGCAAGAAAAGAAAATATCAATATGACGCGCAGTATGACGGTTGTGTTTAAGCGTGGCTTTTCGCCGGAGGAGCAGTATCGGACGAGAGGGCAGCAGGGTGCGTGGACCGATGTGTACGCACTTTGTGCCACGGCATATTATGCACTGACCGGCAAGGCTCCGGACGAATCGATCCAGCGTGTACTGGAGGATGATATGCCATCGTTGACGGAGATGACGGACGTTGATCTGCCGATGCAGCAGAAGAGAGCGTTTATGAAGGGAATGACGGTGGATTTTCATCACCGTTACCAGACGATGGATGAGCTGTATCAGGGACTTTATCAGCAGGGAAGGGATAAGAAGCATCTCGGGGCGTGGCTTGCGGGAGCGGCAGCGTTGGTCTGCTGTGTGGCATTGCTTGGAACGGGGGCGGTGTATGGACTTCATAAGCACAGTCAGGCGAAGAAGGATGCGATACAGACAGAAGCACCACAGCAGACAGCACTTGCAGAGGTGACCACGACGCCATATGCGGCAGATGTGCAGGAATACCAGATGATCAGCTTCAAGAGCATGACGAAAAAGGAAGCATTAAAAGCACTAGCCGGGCAGGATACGGAGCTTTCCGTGCAGTGGAAGTACAGGTACAGCAGCCGGATCAAAAAGGGCAGGATCGTAACGCAGAGTATTCCGGCAAAGACAAGATACCGCGGGGAAACCTATTCCAAAATTGTGCTGACGATCAGCAAAGGCAAAAGAAAAACAGAAGTTCCAAAGCTGACCGGCGTGAGCAAAGAGCGTGCGCGCACCCTTCTGAAGGAAAGAAAGCTTCACTGGACATGGAAAGAGGTCGAACGGGAAGGAACGGAAGGAATTGTTGCTTCGCAGAGCAGGATGGCAGGAAGTAAGGTTCCGGTAGGGACAACGATCGTTGTGACCATTACCAGAAAGCCGAAGCAGCAGATCGTGGCAACAGCGCAGCCGAAGGCTACGGCAGCACCAAAGACAGGGACAAAGGCACAGAAGAAATCCGATTCGGGGCAGTTTGTAGGCGTGATTCCGTGATCATTATAAAACAGGGAGAGAGACAATGGGAACACATAGAAAAACTTTTACCATGGCATTGATGAACATCAAGCAGGAGGCGCATTTCCGGGATTTTTCAGAATTTATCATGGAGAAAATGGGAATGCTTCCGGAGGGCGAGATCACGGAGACGATGCGCAGGGAAGCATATAAAAGATTCCGGGAGCAGACGGGAAAGGAAGCCTTTGCAACGCTTCCGACGATCCGCAAGTGGTTTGGAATCGGCGGCAGTGCTGTTCCGGACAGGGAACAGGTTTACCGGATCTGTCTGGCGATGGGACTGAGCGTGGCGGACTGTCAGGAATATCTGATCTATGGGATTCATGAGCCGGCATTTCAGGTCAATGATTACCGGGAGGTGATCCTGGTATACGGTCTGGAGAATCACAAAAGCTACGAGCAGTGCCAGCAGATGATCCTTGACTTTGAACAGCGGCTGCCCCATGTGATGAGCTTTGCACAGACCTGTGGAACACAGACGCTGATGGGCGAGTTTCAGGTACGAAAGACACTGGAGTGGCAGGAATTTCTGGAGTGGATGATGGAGAATGCATCCAGCTTCAAGGGCTACAGTAAGACAACCTTAGATTATTTCCGCAAATACAAAAAACTGATCCTGCAGTATGCCAAGAAGGATGCACAGGAGGAGTTAGAACGTCTTTTGTCGGAGACGGATTACTCTGTGTGGTGCCAGCATCGCCTATATGATCCGCGCAATTACCGCAGAAACATCCGTAAGTATGTAAATGCGCAGTCCAAGGGCAGAAAGAAAACGATTTCGGATGGATTAAAGGCAAGCATTACGGAGCTTTGTTCGTTGGCATATACTGAGAAGGAATCAAATGCAAGACTGTTATCGGAGGTGTTTCAGCCCAAGAAGGATGACAAGGAAAGCGCACCGGATTTTCAGTCGGTCAACAGCATGACGGAGAAGCATCTTTCGGATCTGCTTAACGTTCCGCTGCATAAGGAAAGATTCTTTCAGACAAGACAGGCGGAGCTTGAGCTGGAGAACATGGATGAGGAGAGCGAATGTCCGGTATGGATCTTAAAGCTTTCGCAGGAGTATGGGCGCGGAATGAACAGGAATGCAACGGTGGGAGAGGCAAAGGAATGGATCGCATCCTACCGGAAGGAGAATAAGCGCCGTTGTCTGCAGATTCAGAGACAGGATATTCTTCCTCTGATCCTTTATGTGGCGCAGCACCGTTATCTGGAGGAGATCGGGCAGGATATGTCCTCATATTGTCAGAAGGATGCCCTGGAGCTGTTTCGGACACTGGCGGACTCCACACTGGCAGCCTGCAACATGAGCCGGCTGAACGAAGCATACGAGCTTGATGCCGTTCTCTGTGCCTGCTATCAGGCGGAGGACATGTTTGGCTATGCGGAGCTTCTGGAGCTGAAACTGACAAAATAGGAATTACGTGTATAATGAATCTACAGGGGTGCGGCTTTGAACATACCTGTTTTCGAAGAATTCACGGCATACAAAAACGCATATGAATACATTCAATAAGACCTGGACCGGGAGTGATTGCTGTTCCCGGTTCAAGTCTTATTTTTCTCTGAATTGTGTGAAGAAGGAGTTGAAATCGGGCAGGCTACATGTTATGATGAAACATGGTTAAAGTCTCTGAAGTACGCAATTATGATGGGAAATGGGGATTCATATGGTAAACGAGGAAAAGCTTCGCATTATGGTAAATTTGGCAAGATATGAGCAGGAACCGCTGCACACGGAGCTGAAGGAAGCCGGTTATTACCGGATCGACTATATTCGTTCTCATCTGCTGGTGACACTTTGGAGTTATTCGGTGGCTTATGTACTGGTGCTTCTTCTGGTGGCACTGTACCATTTTGAATATATTTTCTCAAAGGTCAGACTTCCTGATATTGGCAGTCTTGCGATTGGAGCGCTTGCGGTCTATTTACTTATTTTGCTGGGATGTGCTTTTTTTACGGTACTTATTTCTTCGGCAAAGTATCACCGGATCCAGAGCAAGCGCAGAGCTTATCTGACAGAGCTTAAGAAAATGGAATTATTTTATGAACAGAGCAGGGAGGTAGGAAACGAATGACGCATTTATTGGAGATCAGGGAACGATTGATCCGGTTTTACCAGAATCATGCCCGTATTGTAAATGCAGTTTTTCGTTTTCTACTTTCTTTTCTGACGTTTTTTTCGATTAATCAGCTGATCGGTTATAATCCGGCACTGAACTCCTGGTATGTGGTGCTGGCATTTTCGGTTGTCAATACGGTTCTTCCGATTTCGGTGCTTTTATTTCTGGCGGCGGCATATATTGTATTTCATGTGTATTATGTATCTGTTTCGCTGGCGTTAGTGACACTTCTTGTGCTTTTGACGGCATATCTGGTGTATCTGCGTTTTCTGCCGGAGCATGGCTATGTGATCCTGGCAGTTCCGATCATGTATGGTCTGCGTCTTCCTTATCTGGTGCCGATCCTTCTGGGACTGATCGGTGCACCGGTGGCAGTGATCCCGATGAGCTGCGGGGTTATATGCTGCTATGCACTGAAGTGTATTACCACGGTGATCGGAACTGCAACGGAGGACAGCATGGTGCTGTTTAACCAGACCTTTCAGATGATCTTTACGAATCAGGAGATGTATCTGACCATTGCGGTGTTTGCAATCGTGATGGTAGTTGTCAATATGATCTGCAGTCAGGAGTTTCATTATGTTTATGAGACGGCGATCGTTGTCGGTGTGATCGTCAATATTCTTCTGTTCCTCGCAGTCAGTTTTCCGTTTAATATTGAAGTTCATGTTCTGCCCCTGATGATCGAAACAGTGATCTGCGGTGTGTTGGCATGGATTGTTCAGTTTTTCCGGCTTGTACTGAATTATACGGCAGTAGAGTATCTTCAGTTTGAGGATGACGAATACTACTATTATGTCAAGGCAGTGCCGAAAATGAATATCGCCGTAGGAGAGAAGCAGGTTAAGAGGTTTAATGCACATCTGCTGGGAGGCGGGCGCTTTGGCGGATCGGCAGGGAAGGATGAGCCGGAGCCGCCGGCAAAGGAAATGAGCCGGCCGAAGGATAGTGCAGAACAGGAAATATAGCAGGATAGACGAGATTAGGAGGAAGTATGAACTCTATTGTTACATCCTTAAAAAAATATATACATGTGTTTGATCTGCCGAAGGTATCAGTCATCGATGTGTTGGAGATCGTGATACTGGCATTTGTAATTTATCATGTGGCATTGTGGATCAAGAATACCCGGGCATGGACATTGCTCAAGGGAATCATTGTTCTGCTGGCATGCTATGTGATCGCTTATATTCTTGGTATGAACGTGATCGTATGGATCTTTGAAAGAACGATCTCTATCGGTATCACGGCATTGATGATTGTGTTCCAGCCGGAGCTTCGCCGGGCACTGGAGGAGCTTGGACAGAAAAATATCGTTTCCACCTTGATTCCGTTTGACGACACGCGCAATCAGAACGAGCGGTTCTCGGAGCGCAGTATTAACGAGATCGTTAAGGCGACTGTTGAGATGGCAAAGGTGAAGACCGGTGCGCTGATCATTATTGAGAAGGACATTGATCTTTCCGAGTATGAGAGAACCGGCATTGAACTGGATTCTACGATCAGCAGTCAGCTTCTGATCAATATATTTGAGCATAATACACCGCTTCACGACGGTGCGGTGATCATTCGTGGTGACCGGATCGTATCAGCAACCTGTTATCTGCCGTTATCAGATAATATGGGGCTTTCCAAGGAGCTTGGAACAAGACACCGTGCCGGTGTTGGTATCAGTGAGGTGACAGACAGTCTGACGATCATTGTCTCTGAGGAGACGGGGCGCATCTCGGTTGCTGTCGGAGGAAAGCTTCTTCGAAATATTGACGGTGATCTTCTGAAAAAGAAACTGACAGAGATGCAGGGCAAGTCTGGTGATGAGGTGGAGAAGAAACGCTGGAAAGGGCTGAGAAGAAACTAAAAGACTCGGGGCACACAGATGATTGGAAAGGCATGGTAATGAATATGCAGCAAGGCAATTCTGGTGGGGAAACCAAAAAGGACTTTATTCAGAAATATGTTTTCAATAATATAGGGATTAAGCTGCTGGCACTTTTTTCTGCAATTGTAGTGTGGGTGGCAATTGTCAACATTGAGGATCCGTATAAAGAGAGAACCTTTAATGTTGAGGTTGAGACGATCAACGAGGATGCACTTTCCTCAGTGAATAAGGTATATGAGATCATTGAGGGAAGTACGGCACAGGTACGGGTCAGGGGCAAGAAGAGTGTGGTAGACCGTCTGAAAGCAGATGATATCCGTGCAACAGCGGATCTGTCGGATCTTTCGGCAGTCAATGCGGTCGCGATCGTGCCTGAGCTTAAGAAGAATGTTTCCGATGAGCCGACGCTGGAGTGCAGCACGGTTTTGAAGGTGTCACTGGAGGATAAGGCAAGCAAGCAGATCAAAGTCACGGTAGCAACGCAGGGAACACCGCAGAATGGCTATAGTGTCGGTGAATGCATGGCAAGTCCGAATATGCTGGAGGTGACCGGCGGCAAGACAGTCATTGACAAGATTGATTCCGTGCGTGTCACGGTCAATGTCAGCGGCGTCGGAGAGGATTTCCGTAAGAGGGTAACACCGGTGGCATATGATGTAGATGGTAAGGCAATCGAATCAAGCACCCTGGATTACGGCGTAAAGAGAGTCAGAGTCAGTGTTCATGTACTCCGGACGAAGACGATCCCGGTCAACATTAAGATTACCGGAAAGCCGGCGGCAGGCTATGAGTTTGTCGATGCGGAATGTCAGCCTGAGGCGATTCGGGTGGCCGGTGACAGAAAAGAGCTTGCCAATATCAGTGAGGTGAATGTACCGGTAGATATTACCGGCATGAGAAGTACAAGTGGTTCGGTAGAACAAAATATCAGTATTCAGGATTATCTTCCGGAGGGAGTTTTTGTGCTGACAGATTATGCACAGGTTTCTCTGCGGATCGGTATTGAGAAGCAGATGAGCAGAAAGGTTTCCATTCCGGTGGAGGATATCAAGTTTGCCTCTCTGGCGGATCATTTGTCGGCGAAGATACTTGGAGATAAGAGTGTGGTCAACATCACGCTTCAGGGAATTTCTTCTGTGTTAGATGAGATCAATGCGGACGATTACAGTGCATATGTGGACTGCGAGGGACTCCACAAGGGAAAATATCGTCTGAAGGTTCATCTGGATCTGGGAGACAGCAGTGCAATTGTCAAGACAGAATTTGTGACGGTTAAGATCGACAGGGACGATGGAGGCAGTGACACTTCAAACGGCAGCACTGAGGCAACAGAGAAACCGAAGGCGACACCGGCTCCTTCTGCATCCGATGGAAGCAGCCAGGATGAGGGAGATAAGGAATGAGAGTGATCACCGGTACGAACACGGCAGAACAATTTCATACATGGATCGAAGAGCAAAGGGACAGTCATGTGGCTGTCCTTTTGCGTTCCGGGCAGGGAGCGGAAGATTTTTGGGAGAGCGGGGCTGTGACCGAACTACGTCTGCATTGTCAGGTGGAAAAGCTCGTCTGGAAGAATCCGGAGGAGCTTGCGGACAGGCTGTGGGCATGTAAATGGAGAGAACCTGCCGACAGAGTATATCAGAGTAAGCAGGTGGAATCTGCCAGAACGTGTCTGTGTGCAACGGATCGTCTGCTGGCATTTGGCGGCCTTTATGAACTGCAGGAAATCTGTGTGGCAAGAGCCCTGTGGTTAAAAGGTGGTAATGCGCTTATAGGGAATGAGGTGATGCCTCTTCTGTTCCTGGCGCAGAATATGATACCGGCATCCATGCTTCCGGAGGAATTGCTGTGGCACAGAAATCGGGAGGGTGAGACCTGTTATTTAGGATCATTTCCGGAAGGGATGGCGGATACTGTTATAATGCCGCCGGCTCGCGGACAGGAAAAGCGATTTTACAGTCTGTTTGTGAAAATGGAAGCGGAAACGGGGCGTTCTCTGTGGAAGGAGCTGGCTAAACCCTTGTGGCTGCGGTACGGAATTCCGGAATATCTGGCAGGTATTCTGGCACTCCGCTTTGTTTACCGCACGATCAAGGGGAAAGATTTTTCGGCGATGGAGAAGTTTCTTACACAGAAGGAGGTGGCGTTGCGGGATATGGTGTGGGTTGCAAGAGAGGATGTTTTACTGCTGGCAGAGATGGCAATGGCGGGAATAGAAATGCTGCCACGACAGGAACGTCTGTCATGGCAGCAGATCAAAGCGTTTTATATTTTATTGTGTCGATAGCGCAGTACCGAAAAGGTATGCGTCTTAGTTATTCTGTGCGTTCTTTTTGCTGCGGAAGCGGAGAGTGGAATCCAGAATCTTCTTACGGATACGCAGACTTTTTGGTGTGATCTCCAAAAGCTCGTCTGTGTCGATGAACTCCAGTGCCTCTTCGAGACTTAACTTCTTCGGCGGAACCAGCTTTAATGCGTCATCTGCGGAGGAAGAACGTGTATTGGTAAGATGTTTTGTCTTGCAGACATTTAACTCAATATCCTCTGCCTTACCGTTCTGACCGATGACCATTCCGCTGTATACCTTTTCGCCGGGTCCTACAAACAGTGTTCCGCGATCCTGTGCATTAAACAGTCCGTATGCAACGGTCTCGCCGGTTTCAAAGGCGATCAGGGAACCCTGTTTTCTGTAATTCATATCGCCCTTATATGGACCATACTCCTCGAATGTCGTGTTGATGATACCATTTCCCTTGGTGTCTGTCATGAACTCACCACGATAACCGATCAGACCACGGGATGGGATCAGGAACTCGAGACGGGTATATCCGCCGCCGATGGAACCCATGCCCTGCAGCTCGCCCTTACGGTTGCTGAGCTTCTCGATAACGCTGCCGGAGAATTCATCCGGTACATCGATAAAGGCACGCTCCATTGGCTCGAGCTTCTTGCCGCGCTCGTCCGTATGATAGAGAACCTCTGCCTTGCTGACTGCGAACTCATAGCCCTCACGGCGCATATTCTCGATCAGAACGGAAAGGTGAAGTTCACCGCGTCCGGATACCTTGAAGCTGTCCATGTTGTCGGTTTCCTCGACACGGAGGCTGACATCGGAGTTAAGCTCGCTGAACAGACGGTCACGTAAGTGGCGGGAGGTGACGAATTTACCCTCCTGGCCGGCAAGCGGACTGTCGTTGACCATGAAATGCATGGCGATCGTCGGTTCGGAGATCTTCTGGAATGGGATGGCAACCGGATTTTCCGGTGAGCAGATAGTATCACCGATGTGGATGTCTGTAATACCGGAGATTGCAACGATCGATCCGATGGTTGCTTCCTGTACCTCAACCTTCTGGAGACCGTCAAACTCATAAAGCTTTGTGATGCGGACTCTCTGGGACTTGGAATCATCGTGATGGTTGACGATAACAACATCCTGATTTACACGGACGGAACCGTTATCGATCTTGCCGATTCCGATACGTCCGACATATTCATTGTAATCAATTGTGCTGATCAGCACCTGTGTGCCGGCATCCGGATCGCCCTCCGGAGCAGGAATATAATCGAGGATCGTATCAAACAGAGGAACCATGTCCTTGCCCGGCTCGTCTGCACTGTAGGAAGCGATCCCTTCCTTTGCGGATGCATAAATAAATGGGCAGTCGAGCTGCTCCTCGTTGGCATCCAGATCAATGAAAAGCTCCAAGACTTCATCGACAACCTCCTCCGGACGCGCCTCCGGACGGTCGATCTTGTTGATGCAGACGATAACAGGAAGCTCCAGTTCCAATGCCTTTTTCAGTACGAACTTCGTCTGAGGCATTGCTCCCTCGAAGGCATCAACAACAAGAACAACACCGTTTACCATTTTAAGGACACGTTCTACCTCGCCACCGAAATCGGCGTGGCCCGGTGTGTCGATAATATTGATCTTTGTATCTTTATAAGTGATAGCGGTATTCTTGGATAAGATCGTAATACCGCGTTCCCGCTCGATATCGCCGGAATCCATGACACGCTCAGCGACCTCCTGATTGGAACGAAATACACCGCTCTGCTTCAAGAGCTCGTCCACCAGAGTTGTTTTGCCGTGGTCTACGTGTGCAATAATTGCAATATTTCTGACGTCTTCACGTTTCTGCATCATAATTATTCAAGTCCTTTCTCATATAAGGCGATATTCATCGCGTTTCTACAATTTACAAAATAAATCACCAATACACTAGTATACCGATTATTGTGTCAATATACAAGTAAGAAAAAGTAACAAAAATGAACCTGTGGAATGGGAAAGATATGATGACATTGTCAAGAAAAAACGGTTTTTTTTGGGCGAAGGAGATCGGATGACTTGATCTTATCGTGGGAAGCGTCGTGATTTGTCGCAAAAATCAGTGTTTAAAACAGGAAATTTGTGGCATAATGATTATAGCACGAAAATATAGATGTATTAACTAAGTTACTGCGAACACAGCCGGGAGACTGTGAAAGGAAAAGGGAGGAAAAAATATGTTGGATAAAGTCTTTACAAATAACCAGGTCACCATTGCGGGAAAAGTGGTCAGCGAATTTGCGTACAGCCACACGGTATACGGTGAGGATTTCTATACGGTGGATATTGAGGTCAGCCGTCTGAGTAATTCGAACGATATCATACCGGTTATGGTGTCGGAGCGGATTCTGGATGTTCATGAGGATTACCGTGGATATGTTCTGCATGCGAACGGACAGTTCCGTTCCTACAACCGTCATGAGGAGACGAGAAACCGTCTTGTTCTCTCTGTATTTGCCAGAGAGGTTGCGGTTATGGAGCCGGAGGAGGATGAACAGGATCCAAACCATATCTTTCTGGACGGGTATGTCTGCAAGAAGCCGGTATACCGCAAAACCCCGCTTGGCAGGGAGATTGCCGATGTGCTGCTGGCAGTGAACCGCCCGTATGGCAAGTCGGATTATATTCCGTGTATCTGCTGGGGAAGGAATGCCCGTTATGCCGATCAGTTTGAGGTTGGTACGCATGTGCAGATCTGGGGCAGGATCCAGAGCAGAGAGTATCAGAAAAAGATTGGTGAGGACGAATATGAGAAGCGGACCGCCTATGAGGTTTCCGTCAGCAAGCTGGAATACCGGTCTGACGATGAGGAAATCTAAAAGAGTGGATTTTTCATTATAAATATGATAGAATGACTGGAGTTAAAGAGGAAGTTCTTTATCTCCGGTCATTTTTTTCAGAGGAGTATTTCACGGAATGACCGGACATTATACAGGAAAGTACAGAGGTGAATTATGGACAGGCGTATTGTTCAGGTTTTTTACGGACCGGGAAAGGGAAAGACCTCGGCAGCCGTGGGTCAGTGTATCCGGGCGGCAAGTCTTGGTCAGTCCGTGATCATTATCCAGTTTCTGAAGGGAAATGATGCGGAGGAATTTAACTTTTTGGAGAAGCTGGAGCCGGATATCAAGTTGTTCCGCTTCGAGAAAGAGAGGGAGTCATTTTCTGAGCTTCTGGCATCCCAGAAGAAGGAGGAGAAGCAGAATATCATCAATGGTGTCAATTTTGCCCGTAAGGTGATCGACACCGGCGGCTGTGATGTTCTGGTGCTTGATGAGATCCTTGGATTGATCGATCTGGAGATCATTACGGTGGATGACATTATTCACCTGATCGAGCTGCGGGATGATTATACCAGACTGGTGCTTACCGGACAGAATCTGCCGCCACAGCTGGCAGAATATGCAGATGTAATTTCCAAAATAGAACTGGAGAAGGATGACATGATCAATTGATGATCACAGACAGAATAAGGAGGATAAAATGACAGATATTATTATGGTAGGCTGTAACGGCCGTATGGGACAGATGATCACAGGACTGGTAAATGAGGATGCGGATTGCAGGATCGTGGCAGGCATCGATATTGTGGACAACAGAGACAATGATTATCCGGTGTTTACGGATATTGATACATGTGATATCAAGGCAGATGTCATCATTGATTTTTCTTCTGCAAACGGATTTGAGAAGCGCATGGATTATGCAGCAAAGACAGGAACACCGATCGTGCAGTGCTCGACCGGTATGAGCGAGGAGCAGCTTGCATATCTGCGTGAGACCAGTGAGAAGGTAGCAGTGCTTAAGTCTGCCAATATGTCACTCGGCATCAATCTTTTGATGAAGCTTTTGCAGGAGGCAGCACAGAAGCTTTGTGCGGAGGGCTTTGATGTGGAGATTGTTGAACAGCATCACAATAAGAAGTTAGATGCCCCGTCCGGTACAGCACTTGCATTGGCAGATTCCATCAATGAAGCGATGGACAATCAGTTTGAATATGTCTATGACCGTTCAGGGGTCAGAAAGCAGAGAGATAAGAAGGAGCTTGGTATTTCTGCGGTTCGTGGCGGGACGATTGTTGGCGACCATGAGGTGATCTTTGCCGGAACAGACGAGGTCATCACCTTCAAGCATACCGCATATTCGCGTGCGGTCTTTGCAAAGGGATCCATCGCAGCAGCTAAGTTTCTGAAGGGTAAGGGAGCCGGTCTGTATGATATGGCGGATGTGCTTCTGTAATCAGAATAAAGAGGGAATCATATGAGTATTACATCATATACAGACATTGTGATCGCCATTTGTATTCTGGTGTCTGTTCTAGTGGGATATCATAGAGGTTTTTTGGTGACCATTGCCCGGATCGTGGCAATGGTTGCTTCATATATTGGAGCAATTCTTGCGGCAGAGATGCTCAAAAAGACGCTGGCGCAGACTCTGTTTGTCCCTATGATCCGGCAGGGACTCGGGAACGGTGCATTTGCGGATCTGGCGCAGGAAGCACTTTTACAGACGGCGGAGGGCATTGCGTACTCGGTAGTGTTTTTTGTGGTATTTGCGCTGCTTCAGTTTGTTTTGCTGCGTGCGATCCACGTCCTGAAGCTTGTGGATCATATTCCGGTGCTCGGTACGATGAATAAGTTAGCCGGGGGTGTGCTTGGATTTTTCTGGGTATTCATTCTCTGTATCCTGCTTGGCAGAGTGTTTTTTACATATGTGCCGGATTCGCTGCGCAGCCAGTGGGGCTTTACCGGCAAGGCGGTGCAGCAGACTGTATTATTAAATGCTTTTGTGCCGGACGAGGCCGGTAAAGATAAGCCATAAGCAGATGATTGCAGGCTGGTATTTCATCGGAAAGGGCGGATATATGATTCGCCAGATTGATGATCAGAAAGAACGGGATATGCTATGAATAAGATAAATTATCAGAAAGAGCTGGATAAGGTGATTGAAATGCTGCAGCGGGAGGACAGGGTTCCGAAGCTGTTAATGCACAGCTGCTGTGCTCCGTGCAGCAGCTATTGCCTGTCTTATCTGGCGCAGTATTTTCATATTACGGTTTATTACTATAATCCGAATATCACAGAGAGCGCGGAATATCAAAAGCGGGTGGCAGAGCAGCAGAGACTGTTAAAAGAGCTTCCTGTTCGTTATCCGGTCTCTTTTGTGGAGGGAGAGTATGAACCGGAGGTGTTTCTTTCCATGGCGAAGGGTATGGAGGAGCTTCCGGAGGGCGGCGAGCGTTGCTTTGCCTGCTATGAGCTCAGACAGAGAAAGGCGGCACAGTATGCGGTCAGTCATGGGTTTGACTATTTTACCACGACGCTGTCGGTAAGCCCGCACAAGAATGCGGCGAAACTTAATGAGATTGGTCTTTTGCTGGCGCAAGAATATGGCATACCGTATCTGGTGTCCGATTTCAAGAAGAAGGGCGGTTATCTTAAATCAATTGAACTATCCGGAATATATGACCTCTACCGGCAGGACTACTGTGGCTGTGCATACAGCAAAGCGGCAAGAGAACGCGAAAAGCAGCAGAAGGAACAAGGAATTACACAGCATCAGATTAAGGAAACGGAGTGACAGGTTATGGACAAGAAATACATGAGAAGAGCCATTGAACTGGCTGCAAAGGGAGAGGGGCATGTGAACCCCAATCCATTGGTTGGAGCGGTGATCGTAAAGGATGGACGGATCCTTGCGGAGGGCTATCATGCACGATATGGAGATCTTCATGCGGAGCGGAGTGCATTTGCCAATCTGAAGGAGGATGCCACCGGCGCGGAAATGTATGTGACGCTGGAGCCGTGCTGTCATTTTGGAAAGCAGCCGCCGTGTACGCAGGCGATCATCGAGCATAAGATCAGCAAAGTATATGTTGGCTCCGATGATCCCAATGCACTTGTCGCAGGCAAAGGAATCCGGCAGCTTGAGGATGCCGGTATTGAGGTGCAGACGCATGTACTCAAGAAAGAGTGTGATGCGCTCAATACGGTGTTTTTCCATTATATTACGACGGGAACGCCATATGTGGTGATGAAGTATGCGATGACGATGGACGGCAAGATCGCCTGCCATACCGGTGAGAGCAAGTGGGTGACCGGCGAGGAGGCAAGAGCGCATGTTCAGCGGATGCGCAACAAATATACGGGGATCATGGTCGGCGTGCAGACAGTGCTTGCGGATGATCCGCTTTTGACCTGTCGCATTCCGGGAGGGCGCAATCCAATCCGTATTATCTGCGACAGCAGCTTAAGAACACCTCTTGACAGCCGGATTGTGCAGACAGCAGGTGAGGTAAGGACGATTCTTGCCACGGTATCCGAGGATGCAGATAAGATCCGGAACTATGAGGCACATCAGGTGGAGGTTCTTGTCACCGCACAGAAGGATGGCAGAGTAGATCTTAGAGATCTGATGAAAAAGCTTGGAGAACAAAAGATTGACAGTATTCTTCTGGAGGGTGGCGGCATGCTCAACTACAGTGCACTTTCCGATGGAATTGTTCAGCATGTGCAGGCATTTATTGCACCGAAGCTGTTTGGCGGTGATGCCGGTTTTACACCGGTTCGCGGAATCGGCGTGGATGCACCGGATCAGGCATGGAGGCTGACAGACCAAAAGATTACCTCCTTTGGGGAGGATCTTTTGATCGAGGCGGATATTTGCTCTTGCAAAGGATAGAAGGCTGTGCTATGATATAGGATGAATGAAATAAACTTCGGGGCAGCGTGTAATTCGCGACCGACGGTATTTGTGCATGGGACGTTTTCCTGTGACACATCAGCCCGTGAGTCACAGTGTGACAGGATTTGGTGAGATTCCAAGGCCGACAGTATAGTCTGGATGTGAGAAGTGCAGATCAGTGATTTTTTGATGTCCCCGTTTTTGGGGACATTTTTATTTTGTAAGGAGAATGAGATGTTTACTGGTATTATTGAAGAGGTAGGCACGGTAGACCGCATTGCCATCGGCGCGGAATCAGCAGTGCTTACGATCTCTGCAGACAAGGTGCTGGAGGGGACGAAGCTTGGTGACAGCATTGCGGTCAACGGTGTGTGCCTGACGGTGACATCTCTGCAGGGAGACAGATTTCAGGCAGATGTTATGGCGGAGACTCTGCGGAGAAGTTCTCTGGGGGCGCTTGGCCGTGGCAGCAGGGTTAATCTGGAACGGGCGATGGCTGCAGGCGGACGCTTTGGCGGTCATATCGTAGCCGGTCATATTGATGGGACGGGAACCATTCTTTCCACAAGGAAGGAGGGCAATGCCGTCTGGGTTGAGGTCGGAGCAAGTGCGAAGATCCTGCGTTATATTATCGAGAAGGGATCCATTGCAATCGATGGGATCAGCCTGACGGTGGCACTTCTGACCGATTACAGCTTTTCGGTATCGGTGATTCCGCATACCGGTGAGGAGACGACACTTCTTCACAAGAAAAAGGGAGATGTGGTCAATCTGGAAAATGATCTGGTCGGTAAGTATGTGGAACGTCTTATCACGTTTCCGGAGCCGGAGGAAACAGAGAAGAACCGACAGGGGATCACGCTTGAGATGTTGACGAAGTATGGATTTTAAAGAGATAGAGAGGTTGGTATATCATGGAGACAAAATTTAACACAATTGAAGAAATTCTGGAGGATCTGCGTCAGGGAAAGATTGTTATGATGATGGATGATGAAGACAGGGAGAATGAAGGAGATGTGATCTGCGCGGCAGAGCATGCCACACTGGAGAACGTCAATTTCATGGCGACCTATGCCAGAGGACTGATCTGTATGCCGATGTCACAGGAGTATACAGATAAGCTTCATCTGCCACAGATGTGCAGTGAAAATACAGACAATCACTGTACTGCATTTACCGTATCTATCGACCATAAAGACACGACGACAGGCATTTCGGCAGAGGAGAGAGCCCTGACAGCGCGTATGGTTGTCGATGATCAGGTACAGCCATGGGATTTTCGTCGGCCGGGACATATGTTTCCGCTTCTTGCCAAAAAGGGCGGGGTGCTCGAGCGTAACGGTCATACGGAGGCAACTGTGGATCTTTGTCGTCTGGCAGGCTTGAAGCCGGTAGGACTTTGCTGCGAGATCATGAAGGAGGATGGTACGATGGCAAGAAAGCCGGACCTTCTTCAGTTTGCAGAGGATCACAATCTTAAATGCGGCAGAATTGCTGATCTGGTTCAGTACCGTAAGGAACATGAAGTGCTTGTGGAATGCGTGGCAAAGGCAAAAATGCCGACAAGATACGGTCAGTTTACGATCTACGGTTATGTCAATAAATTAAATGGAGAGCATCATGTGGCACTTGTGATGGGGGATATCACAGATGGCAAGCCGGTGCTTTGCCGTGTACATTCAGAGTGTCTGACCGGTGATGCTCTCGGCTCGGCTCGTTGTGACTGCGGACAGCAGTATGATGCTGCCATGAAGATGATCGCCAAGGAAGGCAGGGGCGTGCTTCTTTACATGCGTCAGGAGGGACGTGGCATTGGTCTGATCAATAAGATCCGTGCATATGAGCTGCAGGATCATGGTCGTGATACCGTAGAGGCGAATCTGGAACTGGGGTTTCCTGAGGATGCCAGAGATTATACGATAGGCACGCAAATCTTAGTAGATCTTGGAATTCATCAGCTTCGTCTGATGACCAACAATCCGGCAAAAGTGTATGGTCTGGCAGGCTATGATCTGGAGATTGTTGAGAGAGTGCCGATCGAGATGGAGCCGGGCAAGTATGACAGCTTCTATCTGAAGACCAAGAAAGAGAAGATGGGTCATATTCTGAAGCTGTAATTACAATGCGGCAGGAGTGAGTCAGACTGTTATCCTATTATAAGGATAAGTAAATAATGTATGAAAATGAGCCGAAAAAGGCTTATATAGAATGGAGGATCATAAAATGAAAGTATTAGAAGGAAAAGTAGTAGCAGATGGCGCCAAGATCGGTATCGTAGCAGCACGTTTTAACGAATTTATCGTGTCAAAGCTCATTTCCGGAGCAAGAGACGGTCTGGTACGTCACAATGTAGAGGATGATGATATTACACTGGCATGGGTTCCGGGAGCATTCGAGATCCCTGTGATGGCAAAGAAGATGGCAGAGTCCGGTAAGTATGATGCTGTGATCTGTCTTGGTGCAGTGATCCGTGGTGCGACAAGCCATTACGATTATGTCTGCGCAGAGGTATCCAAGGGCATTGCAAGTGTATCCTTAGAAACCGGTGTTCCTGTTATGTTTGGTGTTGTTACGACTGACAATATTGAGCAGGCAATTGAGCGTGCCGGTACAAAGGCGGGCAACAAGGGTTATGATTGTGCACTTGGTGCGATTGAAATGATCAATTTGGCAAAGCAGATGTAAGGAGGCTTTCATGTTTCAGCAGTTTTATCCGCGGGAGGATTATCCGTCGGCCTATGAGATTCCGTTTGAACTGTATTATCAGAAGGGATATCGAGGGATCCTGTTTGATATCGACAATACGCTGGTAGAGCATGACCAGCCGGCGACCGCACGGGCTGTCCGTCTGTTTGAGCATCTGCGCGAGCTGGGGTTTGAGACCTGTGTGATCTCCAACAATAAGGATTATCGTGTGAAACCATTTGCGGATGCTGTCAGGACGCAATATGTATATAAGGCGGATAAGCCATCTCCGAAGGGATATCAGGAGGGGATGCGCCGCATGAACACGACGCCGGAGACGACATTGTTTGTCGGAGACCAGTTGTTTACGGATGTCTGGGGTGCTAATCGTGCCGGTATTTATTCCATTCTTGTGAAACAGATTGCGAAGCATGAGGAGATTCAGATCGTTCTGAAACGAAAGCTCGAAAAGATTGTTCTGCGGGAGTACCGCAGCCGGAAATAGATAACAGAGAGGAGGCTTGTCTGTCATGAAACTTCTTCCAGGTGTTTTTCAGGCACAGAAAAAGAACGGAGAGATTTATTTCCGGTCTTCGGTGACGTTTCGTGGCAGACATATCAGTCTCGGCAGTTATTCATCCCAGGAGGAAGCGCACAGTGCTTACTGCACGGCAAGCCGTCTTTTAAAGTCGGAGACCTCCTTCCTGCCGGATGATTATCAATCTTGTGAACTTCCCTTTTCTAAGTGGGTTGTTCTGACCAATTTCATAAATAATCGTCTATATATCAAAACACCGATCTATCTGCAGTCGAATTATTTTGAGTATTATCTGAATGAGGAGGATGTACTTCTTTTCGATGTGGATGATCTTTTCTATTATTCCCATCATTCGATCATGCGCCGCGGAGGTCACCTTTTTGTGGCGGATTATGGCATGCAGGTCAATATTGCGTCCCGTTACGGCATCAAAAATTTCGCCGTGATGAACAAAGATTACCGTTTTGTCAATGGAAATGACCATGACTACCGCTATGCGAATATTGAAATCTTAAATTCCTATCATGGTGTCAGCCGGGAGGCAGAGGTCTATCCGCCTGTTTATGTGACAAAGATCCATGTGAACGGGGATCGTATTGTCGGCAGATATGCAACAGATACCGAAGCGGCAGTGGCATACAATAAGGCAGCCGAAATGCTGCAGGCAGCAGGGATACCGATCCGTTACACCTCCAATTATATCCCGGAGCTGTCCACACAGGAATACCGCAAATTGTACGACCACATTATGTTCGAGACGCGTTTCCTGAAATTTATAGCTTCCCTGTAAAATAAAATATCCAGTCACACTTTTGTCGAAGGATGCCGGAATTTTTTTAGAAAAATCTGGAAATACATGTATAAAATTCATCAAATGTTACAAAAATATAAACTAATACGAATAAAAGAGAAAGAATGAAAATATAATTTGTAATGTTTTTGTAACAATGTAAAAAATGGCTCATAAGATAATGCAATAGATCATGAGCCGGGAAAGGTTTGGTGAAGAATACCATGAGGAAAACGAAAGTTGTACGGGGTGTGGCGATATTCGCGATCAGCACGGGGCTGTCATTGTGGAATATGGAGTCACAGGAGGTAGTAGCGCTGGCACCGGTCAGTATTGAGAGCAGCCTGAAATCCCGTGTGCAGCTGTGGCAGGAAAGTCTTCCGGCAGCGGATGCTGCCTCAGTGACTTGTAAAATAAAGAAGTTGGATCATGTGCGCAAGATCCGGGTTCGTCAATATGAACAGGAATTAAAACGGATCCGTGAGGAAAACGCGCGAAGGAAAAGAATGTTGGAGATACGCAAATACTGTGGTGTCAACATCACTGACAGTGACCGTGTGATCCTTGAAAAGATCGTACAGGCAGAGGCGGGAAATCAAGACCATCAGGGAAAGCTTCTGGTGGCAAATGTGATCTTAAACCGTGTGAAAAACGAAAAGTTCCCGTCAACGATCCGCGAGGTTGTGTTTGCACCAAGACAGTTTTCACCGATCGCAGACGGAAGCTATGCAAAGGCGTGTGCCTCGCAGGATACCAAAAAGGCAGTCGACGAGGCACTGCACGGTGTTGATGGCTCACAGGGGGCGTTATATTTCATGGACCGCCGTTATGCGGACGGCGGAAATGTAAGCTGGTTTGACCGGAGTCTCACAAGACTGTTTCAGCATCAGGGTCACGAATTTTATAAGTAAATATTTTGGGACTGCTCCTGAAATGTCAGATGCAAAGCGCGGGATTTTATGCCTGCGCTTTGAGTTATGTCTTGAAATAAGGGCATTGATATGGTAAAATGCCCGCGAGGGAAATAATATTTCTGAATTTGATATTTGCACAGGAGAACAGGAGGAAAGACATGGAACCAATGTATAGAAGTACCAGAAGTGAAGGAAAGGCAGTAACTGCTTCCCAGGCAATTTTAAAAGGACTTGCAGAGGATGGAGGACTTTTCGTTCCTACAAGCATTCCGGCTCTGGACAAGTCATTTGCGGAGATCGCAGGACTGAATTATCAGGAGACGGCATACGAGGTTATGAAGAAGTTCTTTACGGATTTTACGGAGGAAGAGCTGAAAAACTGCATCGCAAAGGCCTACGACGATAAATTTGACACCAAGGAGATCGCTCCTCTGGTGGAGAAGGATGGTACATACTATCTGGAGCTGTTCCATGGCGCAACCATCGCTTTCAAGGATATGGCATTATCTATTCTGCCACATCTTCTTACTACATCTGCGAAGAAGAACCACATTACAAACGAGATCGTGATTCTGACAGCAACCTCCGGTGACACCGGAAAGGCTGCTCTTGCCGGTTTTGCAGATGTTGAGGGCACAAGCATTATCGTATTTTATCCAAAGAACGGTGTCAGCCGTATTCAGGAGCGCCAGATGGTGACTCAGAAGGGTAAGAACACAAAGGTTGTCGGTATTACCGGTAACTTTGATGATGCGCAGAGCGGTGTTAAGGCGATGTTTAACAATAAAGAACTCGCAAAGGTAATGGCGGATAAGGGATATCAGTTCTCATCTGCTAACTCCATCAATATCGGTCGTCTGGTGCCGCAGGTTGTTTATTATGTATATTCTTATACAAGACTTCTTGGTCAGGGCGTAGTCAAAGAGGGCGAAGCAGTCAACTTCGTTGTACCGACCGGTAACTTTGGAAATATCCTTGCCGCTTATTATGCAAAGAACATGGGTGTTCCGGTTGGCAAGCTGATCTGCGCATCCAATGAAAATAAAGTCCTGTTTGATTTCTTTGAGACAGGCGTTTATGACAGAAACCGTGATTTCATTTTGACAACGTCTCCATCTATGGATATCCTGATCTCTTCCAATCTGGAGAGACTGATCTTTAAGATTGCCGGAGAGGATGCCGCCGCAACAGCAGCTATGATGGATGCCCTTTCATCTACCGGAAAGTATTCGCTGACAGATGATATGAAGGCACAGCTCAGGGATTTCGTCGGAGGCTGGGCAAGCGAGGAAGAGTGCGCCGCAGAGATCAAGCGTGTTTATGAGAAGACCGGTTATGTGATGGATACCCATACGGCAGTTGCTTCCGCAGTATATCATGCATATAAGGAAAAGACCGGCGACAGTGCCAAGACGATCATCGCATCAACAGCAAGTCCTTATAAGTTCGGTACCAGCGTTATGGGAGCCATTGATGACAAGTACAAGGGTATGGATGACTTTGATCTGATCGATGAGTTAGAGAAGGTATCCGGTACAAAGGTGCCAAAGGCGGTGGAGGAAATCCGCAGTGCTCCGGTACTTCACGATACCGTATGTGAGACTGAGGATATGCAGAAGACGGTTGAACAGATCCTCGGACTGTAATATTATAAGAAGATAATTTGCAATGCAGACAGGCAGATACCTGTCTGCATTTTTTGCGCAAAGAAAAATACAAAAAATATTGTTACCCCCTTGTCAACAGGAAAGTTTTATGATAATCTAATCAAGTGCGTTTGCGACAGGTCTGTCCATTGCGCACAGAAACAAGTAAACACATATGCGGATCACGCATTGGTGCCGTGCTCACGGTCATGCGCCGGAGTCGATCCGGGAAGCATATGGAAGAACAATAACCAATTGGAGGTAAACAAAATGAGCGTTATTTCAATGAAACAGTTACTGGAAGCAGGTGTTCACTTCGGACATCAGACAAGAAGATGGAACCCTAAAATGGCTGAGTACATTTACACAGAGCGTAATGGTATCTACATCATCGATCTGCAGAAGTCTGTAGGCATGGTTGATACTGCTTACAATGCGGTAAAGGATATCGTTGCAAACGGTGGTAACATCCTTTTCGTAGGTACAAAGAAGCAGGCTCAGGACTCTATCAAGACAGAGGCAGAGCGTTGCGGTATGTACTATGTAAACGAGAGATGGCTCGGTGGTATGCTCACCAACTTCAAGACAATCCAGACTCGTATTAAGAGACTCAAAGAGATCGAGGCGATGGCAGAGGATGGTACATTTGATGTACTGCCTAAGAAGGAAGTTATCGGTCTGAAGAAGGAGTGGGAGAAGCTTGAGAAGAACCTTGGCGGAATCAAGGAAATGAAGAAGATTCCGGATGCTATCTTCGTTGTAGATCCTAAGAAGGAGAGAATCTGTATTCAGGAAGCACATACATTAGGTATTCCACTGATCGGTATCGCTGATACAAACTGTGATCCGGAAGAGCTGGATTATGTTATCCCGGGTAACGATGATGCGATCAGAGCCGTTAAGCTTATCGTTTCTACAATGGCTGATGCCGTTATCGAGGCAAACCAGGGCGAGTCAATGAGCGAGGATGCTCCGGCAGAGGACGCAGAATAATAAATCAACAGATCCGGGGGATTCCCGGCGGATCAGAATGGAGGAATCACAATGGCAATTACAGCTTCACAGGTAAAAGAGCTTAGAGAGATGACTGGTGCAGGTATGATGGACTGTAAAAAGGCATTAACCGCAACAGAGGGAGATATGGACCAGGCAGTAGAGTGGTTAAGAGAGAATGGTCTTGCAAAGGCAGCTAAGAAGTCCGGACGTATCGCAGCAGAGGGTATCGTTGCTGTCGATGTCGATGAGGATGGCAAGGTTGCTTCTATCGTAGAGGTAAACAGTGAGACTGATTTCGTGGCAAAGAACGAGAAGTTCCAGGCATATGTTGCTGAGGTTGCTGCTCAGGCAAAGAACTCCAGCGCTGCAAGCATGGAAGAGTTCATGGCTGAGAAGTGGGCAGCAGAGGATGCCGGAAGCGTTGAGGAGAAACTCAAGGCTATGATCGCCGTGATCGGTGAGAATATGAACATCCGTCGTTTCGAGAAGGTTACAACAGACGGTCTTGTTGTTCCTTACATCCATGGTGGTGGAAAGATCGGTGTTCTCGTAGTAGCTGATACAGATTCTGACAGTGATGCAGTTAAGGAGTGCCTGAAGAACGTAGCAATGCAGGTTGCGGCTCTTCGCCCACAGTATGTTTCTACAGACGATGTAGATGCTGATTACAAGGAGCATGAGAAGTCAATCCTTCTTGCTCAGGCTAAGAACGATCCTAAGAATGCAAACAAGCCGGATGAGATCATTGAGAAGATGATCACAGGTCGTCTGAACAAGGAGCTCAAGGAAGTTTGTCTTCTGGAGCAGGAGTACTTCAAGGGCGAGAACAAAGAGTCTGTTGGCAAGTATGTAGAGTCTGTTGCAAAGGCAGAGGGTTGCAAGCTTGTTGTTGAGAAGTTCATCCGTTTCGAGACCGGTGAAGGTATCGAGAAGAAGGAAGAGGATTTCGCAGCAGAGGTTGCTGCTCAGATGCAGTAAGAGCAGTTCTCATTGAATTTAAACGATAATTTTATCTTATAAATTTACAAAAACCCTGAATCTCCCTATGAATATAGGGCGGTTCAGGGTTTTTGTGCTGATGAGGGATGTTTTATATAAATTTAATGACTCAAACTTCGCACATAAAATATATCACTGCGCCCATACTATTTCTTATGTCCG
>ERZ791907.471-NODE-471-length-43359-cov-4.674903_pt1 | contig 43359 bp, 72 predicted proteins | sample MGYA00510145_ERZ791907 | MGnify/ENA primary metagenome ERZ791907 (study PRJEB30046, sample SAMN00792089) | human gut metagenome | study: EMG produced TPA metagenomics assembly of the A metagenome-wide association study of gut microbiota in type 2... | reverse complement strand
TTCTCACAGCTTCCCGAATGCGCAGTCTGGCAAGCTCAGTTTTCGCATACCACAGCTGCCAGTTGCCAAACCATCGCTTGTAGAGCAGTTTCCCGCCGTAATAAACAAGTTCCTGCCCCATCAGGTGGTCGAGAGAGACGATGTAAGCGCCGGGCTTGTACCTCATTTGCTCACCCCCATTGTTCTGCCATTGCTTTTGCGATTCCCGGAAATGTTTTGGCTCTGTTCTTCGCCCGATCAGTCGTAAACATTCCCTTGTGCTGTGCGCCGTGCTTGTGACTGTAGGAGCCAGATGGACACCATGTCGCAACCGGCTCCACAATGTCAGTAGGAATCAGCGGCGGCAGACCTTTGAGCCAAAGGCAGGTTTTCTTGGAATACGGATGGCCGAACTGGTAAGGCTGTATGCCCTGCGAATATTCGGGCAGGCAGAATACACGGCTCGGCACAGGATTCTCCACACAGATTCTTGGAACATCTGCCCACCAAAAACGCATGAACAGGTCTCGGCCTTGAATGCCAAGCATCACACGGTCTGCCTGAAGCTCATGTCCTTTCCAAAGATGTCTTGCCCCGGCGTTGCTTAGATAAGTGCAAGGCGGGTGTGCAATGAGCAAATCCCACTTGCCAACGTCATGCGTTACGCCGTCCATCGTCACGACTTGCCCCCCCTCCAGAGCCTTGAGCGCATCGCCCAGAATATGCCACTCTGGGTGTCCGCCGGACGGCTCCTGAACGTCACAGGAATAGGCTTCGTGCCCACGGGCGCGGAACGCTTTGCATACTTCCTGCGATTCCTCACAGGCAATTAGCACTTTCATACGCTTCTCTCCTTTGATGGTTTCGGCGGGTACTGCCACTCCACCACATGGTGGATGGTGCCGCAGTATTCGGGATTCAACCAGCCGTTGAACCCGTAGCAATCCTTCATGTAGACACCGACCTTGTAGCCCTCCTCTTCCGTGTACAAGAGCAGTTGTTCGCTCACATCGCACTCAAGAGTGCCCTCGCATTTGTCCTCGTCCACCTCGTGGTGCAGCGGCGGGATCTCGCTGGCCGGGTGCCAGTTCAGGCAAGGTTCTGCTTCCGGAAGCGCGTCAATAACTCTGTTCACATCTTCCAATGTTTTTATGTAGCCCAGAGTGGCCTCCATAAAAAGATGCTGCTTCAAAGTTTCAGCATCAAGATATTTCCGTTTGCTCATTTGTCTCATCCTCCATCTTGCACCCGCACACCGGGCAGAAGTTCCAGACCCAGCTGTCGAAATCGCTTTGCGAAATTTTGGCCTTGCAGTGGGTACAGCAAATTGCCGATTCCTCGTGACTGTCGTTTTTATCATCAACGATGATAAACTTCAATTCCTTGTCCTTCACCCACTTGGCATGACCGCGCAGGCTCTCTGGGTCGATGGTGGGTGCCTCACTCACCATATCTGCGCAACATTCAGCGGTGCTTTCGCACTCGTTTGTGGTTTCGAGTCCAATATACCGGGCGTATTCTCGCATTTCTTTTTCAAGAGGAATTGCGTTAATCAACCTCACTTCAGCCATGCGTCAAAACCTCCATTCTCTTGACATGGATGTCCCGGTACTCCGGGTAGTGGTCGCCCGCCATCTGGCAAGCGTGAAATTCTGCGGCCTGCTGGCTGCTTGCGGTCAGGCGGTAGGTCAGGGCCGCGTCTCCTACCGGGCCGCTGCACAGCACAACAACATGATATTTAGGCACTCTTCGCCTCTCCTTTCTTGCGCAAAGGCCTGCGATTTGCAGCGTTTTTGAGGAAATCGGGAGCTTTTGCTGCATCTTCTGGGGGGCGCGTGACCAGTTTGTCGCGTCCCGCCCCGATGGGGTTCGTCTTGCGGTACTCTTCCACAGACGTGCAGCCCTGCCGGGCGGCTTCTGCCAGTGCCTTGCGGACATAGGCCCAGCTGTGGCCGCCCAGATCCCCGCACTTGCGGATGATCTCGGTCACAAGATCAGCGCCCAGGCGTTCAATGTAACCGGTCAGCTCTTTTTCGCTGTTAGCGCTCAACTTACCGATGTTTTCTCTAAAAAAATCCACAGGCGATATCGTCGTCCTCGTCCCTGTATAGGAGGAGTCATCTTTAGATGACGACGACTTATCTATATCTAATATCTTATCTCTAATATCTGTATGGACATTTTTGTGGACGTTTTCGTGGACATCCTGTGGACAATGTCCACAGTCAGAAGAGCCAATTAGACGTTGGTTCGTTCTTTGCAGTTTTTTTTGCGTTGCGTAGTCTGTCGCACTTCCGACCATTTCAGAGTGATTTGCAAGCACGAGCGTGCCGTCTTGCTCCTGATAAATCAGCCCAAGCTTCGCGTAAAGACCCAGCGCAACGCGCACAGTATCGGTAGAAAACCACTTGGTATCACGCTGAATCTTGTCCACGTCATACGGAATGATCACCTCACCGATCTGCCGTGAAAGCCTGCCATTGGTGTTGATGGTCATAAGGCAAAGCATCTGGTACAGAACCACGTAGTTTGCGCCGTTCTTCTGCCCCATGAGAAAATCCACCGCGTCAGACCGCATAAAGCTGTCTTTGAGCTTTAGCCAGTAGTATCTTTTTCCGGTAGCCGTGTGTCTTCACCTCCTTCCGCACGCCCGTATAGCCTGATAGCACAGCTGGGAGGTCAGAACGGAAGATCGTCATCGTCTGTGATCTCTGCGAAATCATCCGCGGAACCCTGCGAGAAGCCCTGCGCCGCCTGCGGGGCGCTGTAAGAGGCTTTTGCTTCGGAGGTGTAACTTTTCGTCTGCTGGTCGAAATCGCGCACAGCGGGCTTGTCTGCCGCCTTTGCGCCGCAAAAGCTGACGTTGTTTGCCAGAACTTCCACTTTCGTGCGGTTGCTGCCCTGCTTGTCCTGATACGAGCGGGTCTGGATGCTGCCGTCAATGGCGATCATGCTGCCCTTCTGGAAGTACTTGCAGATAAACTCTGCCGTCTGCCGCCAGGCAACGATATCGATGAAATCGGCCTTGCGCTCCTCGCCCTTCGGGGTGTATGTCCGTTCAACCGCAATGCTGAAGCTGCACACGCTAGTGCCGTTCTGGGTGGTCTTCAGCTCAGGGGTATGGGTCAGGCGGCCCATCAATGCAACGACGTTAAGCATGCGTCAATCCTCCATCTTCCGCGCTATCACCAGCGCCGATCTCATAATCGATATTTGCGCCCATCAAGACCTCCGGGCATTCAGCGCGGGCAAAATAAGCGGCTGCGCGATATTTCAGCATCATTTCTGTCATGGAAGGCCAGAAACTTCCGTTTTTATCCCACCATCCGTTCTTTTTGGCCATTGCAACGGTCACCTTGGGGCCTTCTACTTTCTCGCCGGTCACTTTGTCAATGCCTACAAGTCGGCACCCCCATGTGTCCTTTCCCTCTTCGCCTTCCATCCGGTAATGAGTGCGCCCTGCGAACAGGCCGCTGTTGTCAATCATGGCCTTGCAGCTCTTGCCGCTCCACGAAGGATTACCGCGGATGACGTAAAGGTTCTGCATCACAAACGTTGGGTCCATGCCCATTCGGGTGGCCATGTTGCAGGCGACCGCGCAGGCAGCAACGTTTCCCTTGTAGCTCTGGGGAACCATTCCATCGGGAAGCTGTGCATAGGCTTTCCCCATGCTGCATGCAAGCTTCCAAGAATCCATGGCCGGGTTGACGGCCTGCACGGCAGTCGGGGCTTCCTGCGGCTGAATCGGTGCAATCTGCTCGGCGGGTGTTTTTACGATTTCTTCAGGCATGATGAATGTCCTCCTCTACAAACTTTACTTCAATAACATTGGCAAAACGCATGATTGCGTCCAATTCGGATTTTGTGCAGTGAAAAACGATCTTTCGATCTCTTGCTTCCTCTTCCTGCGTGAACGATGCAAATTCACCGTCGTCAAACTCGTCCGGGTCGAACCTTCCGTTGATCTCATAGGCGATTGCAGGCTTTGCCAGCTTGATCCTGTAGGGGTTCTGGTAAACGCCTTTGTAATTGTCCGGCATTCCTCTGATCACTGCTTCATGGAGCATCTCTCGATACTCCATCATGTAACAAAAGTCTATGGAATCATAAGGCTCCGGCATAATTTGTTCACCAGCGGCAGCGTGGATGATATCGACCAGACAAAGAAGCTTTCCGACGCGCCGGTAGATCGAATCAATCGTACTTCTCGTCACGGTATCCGGAAGCTGATTTGACCGAGCAAAATTCGTAAAAAGTGCAATCGCATGGTTCACATCACTTGTCAGCTCGTTCCCGGTACTGATAAGCCGGAACAAGACATTGTCCGTTCCAACGTACTGGAAAATGCCCTCAGCTTTGTTGGAGAGCTCCTTCACGCGGGCTCTTCTGGATAAAATGCTCATTTGCGCCACCTCCCGTTTTTCCATGCCCGCCAGACCAGAAAGACCACGACCAGAACGTTAAATCCGATCCATAAGGTCAGCCCGCGGGCCACCGTCTTTGCCGCCGGGGTGGAAAGCGCTTCCACGGCCCGGAACAGCAGCTCTGTTTTACTCACTGTAAAATCTCCTTTCGTTCAAAAATACTTTGCTTTGCCTTTGCTACGCGCGTCTCCGCCTCTACTTTCGTTTCCTTGCCTTTGCTCTTCAGCGAGAATCTGCTCTACGCCGTTGCGCTTCTTTGCGATTCTATGCCTTTGCTGTGCACCTCCGGGCCGTTCTCAACCATGCCTTTGCAAATATTTGCATGTCTATGCCTTTGCCGTACATTGCACACACCGCACAGCCGTTGCAAATCGTATCAAAGTGCTTCTTCGCTATGCCTTTGCGCTGCATAGCAGAACGGCGCGTATCTGCTCTACGCCCTTGCGATGCCTTGCCGCCCACACCACGCCAAGCCTTGCCTTCGCTTTTCGACACGAGGCCCTGCATTGCCTTTGCTTTGCTTATCGAGGCAAGTCTGATCCAAGCGATCTACGCCTATCTACGCCGTTGCGCTGCGCTTTCCAGCTGAGCCTTGCCTTTGCCCCGCGCTGCACTGCAGTGACTACCTGTGCCCCTGCTGAGCAAACTTGTCAGCACAATGCCGTTGCCTAGTTATGCGCACATATCCGCGCCTTTGCAAATCATATCATTGCCGTAGCAGATCAAATCCTATCCATGCAATGCCGTTGCTCAGTCGATGATGTCAAAGGTGAAGCGGCCCTTGCCGCTGTTTCTCCACTGGCCGATGCCGCGCAGAACGCCGTAATCCAGCCACTCCAGAACCGCGTTCTCAAGCGATTCGTCCATGAGAAGGATCTCAAACTCGCAGGTGCTGCCTGCCGGGATCTCCTCAGAGTTGGCCAGGCTCACACGCTCACCCTGGGCTGTCTGGGCACGCAGGGGGCGCTGGCAGTCGCCGATCTTGCCGTTGACCTTGATGGGAATCATGCGGGGCTGCGGGAAGATCAGGCCGTCGATGACCTTCTTGTAGGCGGAGAGCTTGCCGCTCTCGTTGACGGCCCGCTTCTTGCCGGTCTCGGTCTTTCCGCCCACACGGGCCAGCATGCCGCAGGAATCCTTGAAGAATCCCTTGATCTGGTAGTCGTAGAGCACCGGCTCTCCGTTCTCGTTGCGGGGAAACACGGTCATGCCCTTGTCTGCCACGGCATCCGCGCCCAGAGCGGCCACCTCGTCCTCGATCGTGGCAGCATCCGGGCTCTTGCTGGCAATGAAATCCCGGGCAACGTTCTGGTTGGAGGGCCAAGTGCCCAGCACCGGCTCCAGGAAGGTGATCTTGACTTTCAGAATTTTGGTTTTCATGCCGATTTCTCCTATATCTTGTGGTTTACGTAATCCAAAACGCATTATCTTGCATACAGAAGGTTTCCCAGAGCATCCCGCACCTGAATCATCTCGTAGTGCCGTATGTTATCATCTGCCCAGTGCTGGGCCTTAACGCTGGCGGGCTCTCCCGGGTATTCAACCGGTGTGAGCGGATCTGTGAACTGCCTGACATCGCACCCCGGAGGGCTCTTGCGGTAGGCGTAAGCATATACAGTCATGCTCATGCGCCCCTCCGGTTCTGCCGGTAGTCCGGCTCCTCGGTGCGGGCGTGGGTACGGTCAACGCGGCCATAACGTCGTGCGTTCTGCTCGCGATCCTGTGCGGCAAAGCCCAGCCGCAGGAACGCTACCGCTGCCAGAACCAGGCACAGGGCCGTGACGAACTGGCTGTCAGAGATGGAGCTGCCCAGCTGTGCACCGCCCTCGATGCCCATGCCGTACAGCAGGCCAAGGCAGCCGCAGCCAGCGGCCAGGATGTGCAAAACAGTGGATTTGATCTTCATATTTCCATTTCCTCCTTGTCGTTCTCATACGGGCGGACGATCTTGCATCCGCGCCGGTGCATATACTCGATAAAACCGTCGATGTAGATCGTGGCCTGCCGCCGTTTGGTATCTTCCCGGGGGACTACCCACCCGTCATACTCGCCGCATGCAACATTACTCCAGAACTTGTTCGGGCTCATCGGAACGAGGTTTGCCCGGAACATCTCGCAGCACTCCGCAACGCCTTTCATCGTGATCCTTTCGCTCATGCCGCCATCTCCTTCCTTAGAACATGCTGGTCTGGCCGTTGGTCTGCTGGATCAGCATCACGGTGTTGGTGCTGGGCTTCCAGCGCTGGATGTACTCCACGGCCTCGTCAAAGCGCTTGCGGGGAATGTTGTTTCGGCTGCTGACCCGGAACCACATCTGGATGTCCTTGTTGATCTCGCAGTAAACCATGCCCCGTACATGGGAATCGCCGTAGGCCGGGGCGTTCTTGCCGCCCAGAGCTTCCACAACAACGTGGTTCACGGCATTCTTGAGGGAAAGCTGCTGGTCATAGTCCACGACCATGTTGTTTTCCAGCGCCGTGATCCGCTGCTCCTGCCTCTGAGTGCGGTCGTCCAGCAGGAACAGCGCCTGCAGCTCCTTGCTGAGCTTGGGCATCTGCGGAGTGGCCAGCTGCTTCTCCATTGCGTTGAACGCGGCAATGTACTTCAGCTTCCACTCCAGCGCCGCCTTGCCGGTAAAGCCCATCACCAGCAGGCTGAAACCGTCCCGGTTCATCAGGTACATGGGGTACTGCTTGCCGCGGTTCTCAAACGTTGTTTCGTAGAACATGGATTTGGTGGCGGAATTTTCCGCCGCCAAAATCTGGCGGATACTCTCCAAAGTGTCCTTGTGCTCCTTGCCGAAGTTCTCAGCAATCTGGCGGCTGGATGCCACCGGTTCACCGTTCTGGGTAGATAAGATAATGTCTGTCATGTAAACCTCCTTGTTGGGGTCTCCCTTCCCGTGGTATAATCGGGCGGAAGGGAGGTGTTAAAATGGAACAAAATGCTGGGATGTCTGTTTCGGACTGGTCTGGGTTGGTAGCAATGATCGTTTCGTTCTGTGCTTTGCTGTCTCCAATGCTGACCGCGCTTTGTAATAACTGGCATCAACAAAAAATGAAGCGGATGGACTATGAGCATCAGGAGCACGAGGAACGCATAAAACGTGAGCGTGAAATCTACGAGGGTTACATCCGTGCGGCTGGTGCGGCTATTCAGTCGCCCACAGTAGAAAACCTGCAGGAATATGGCTCTCATTCGGCGCTGGCTGCTTACTACGTCCCAAAAGAAATCCAAAAAGATATTCTTGCAATGGATAAACTGATAAGCTACGAAACATCCTTTGGTGATAAACTGGATGAAAAAGTGCAGCTTCTCAATAAAATCATTACAAGATTGCAGTCAAAAGAAGAACTCCCGTTGTAAGAATTCCGATCACGATAGAGTACGGAAGATACCAACCGGAAATCTCCGAAGCCACTTTCCGTGCGATCAGATTGCAGAGAACCACTGCAACCCAGATAGCCAAAATAAGTATTAACGAAAGCACAGGTGTTGTTCATCTCCTTTTTTAAGCTGTGGGCGAGTTAATGTCCAGAATCTTGCAGATGCTCTAAATAACCTTCGGCGCGCTTCTTTCACTTTTCAGGTAAATTTCCTGATTAAGTTGATGATTTGCAAGATGAGCGTCACAACCTGAACGCAAACCGTCGCAACCAAAATCTTCGTTGTGGTCCAGTCGTGCTTACGGCTGGGCCTTTTTCTGCCGTTCACGCTTCGGCCTCCTTGCTGTCCAGCTTCGGGAGCAGCCCGATGGCCTTGAGCTGCTCATAAATAAACCGCTGCCCCGCTTCCGTCCAGACGGTGGTATTCTTGGTGTCCCACTCTCCGGTGCTTTTGTGCTGGAACGGCGTGGATTTGCGGTTTTTGGTGTACCCCTTGCCGCAATACTTGGCGTATAACACCCACTGGCCGTCGCTGGTCTTATACTGGATCTTCAGTCCGTGGAGGATGCTGTTGAGCTTCTCGGCGCTCAAGCCGTAATCCTTGGAAAGGCTGGTAGTGGTGCGGCAGTTCTTGCCAACGCACACCGCCCTGGCATACTCTGCATCCGGTTTCAGGTCATTGTTCTCTGCCAGAAGCTGGCGGTTAGCGGCCTTGAGCTGGTCGTTCTGTTTCTGAGCGATCAGCACAGCACGCCGCATGACCGCTTCCGGGCTGTTCCACTTGGATTCAACGGCAAGAAAGTACTGCCGGGCCTGCTTGCCACGCTCATTGCGCTGGATCATGCACAGCTCCTTGGCCATCGGGATGGTGAGCTGGTGGTCGGTGCGTTCCGTAACCGGGTTCTTTGGATTATTGGTTGCACATTTTTGTGTGACCAATACGAAGTCCTCATTTTCCGAGAAGCCGTACTCGGTCATGCGGTCGAACCACTGTTTATAGGGCGTATTGACTTCCAAGAAGTCGTGCAGCTCCCGACCGCTCACGGTAGGCCGTTCCGGGTTGTCGTAACTGACCGGAATCAGCTCTCGCATATCGTTTGAGTTGTTCATGCTTTCTTTCCTTCCTGCTGCTCTTCCACCAGCAGCTTGTCCACGGATACCTTAAAGTATCGGGCCACCTTCATCAGCTGGCTGATACTGGGGCCGTAAACGCTGCGCTCCCACTTGCCAATTGCGCCATTGCTCAGGCCTGCTACCTCTTCCAGATCGGTGCGGCTCAGCCCGTGCAGCTTGCAAAACTGGTCAATTTTTGAAACATTCACTAGCAATTCTCCTTTCCGGGCTTGAAAATCACTAGAAAATATGCTACTATGTAGTTGCAAGGTACAAAGTGAATAAAATCTAGCGTTTGCCCGATATAATGTTATCAAGGGGCTTTGGTTTTGTTTGCTCCTTACGCTCTCTATTATATAGCCTAATTTTCTAGTTGTCAATAGAAAATTAGGCTATCGGAGGAATTTTTTATGCGTTCTTTGCCCGAGTTGGTAGAATTTATCCGTGTATCGTGCAAATCTCAAAATAGTTCTATTACAAAAATGGAAAAAGATTTGAAATTTGCAAACGGAACGGTAGGAAAATGGGCTAATGGCAAGCGTTATCCGCCTAAGGACAAGCTATTACTTGTAGCTGATTTTTTGCAAATTTCTATTGAAGAGCTTATGGGCGAAGCTCCGGAGAAAAAAGATAAGCCCACTCCCAGTGAAGAGAGTGAGCTGAATGCGCACGCCAAAGCCATACTATATAAGTATGAGCAGCTTGATCCTGCGCAAAGGGTCATGTTTGAAAAGATGCTCGATGCCGCACTTGAGGCAGCGAAGGGGGATAAAAATGAAAAAGGCTGAATTTCAGGCTGTTATCAATAGTTCTGTGAACGAATACGCACGAAAAGCAGTTGCCGATTTGGACGCTCATCCTGAACGCTCCGATCTCGAAAAAATAGCAGTGCTGTACAAGAGCTCCCTGATCGGTTCCGTTGAGATTGTGATCGATGCCCTGCGAAAAACAGGCGTGTTAAATTTTGACGACTGATTCTTTGGAATTAGCGAGCTTGTTCAGACCGTCTCTGATGCAGTTGCTCACCGTCACATAAGATGTTTCTTTTCCCAAAAGGTGAATCAGATCTGCGGCTTCCTGTGGGGTGGCTGTAATCTCGATTTTCATAACGTCATCCTTTCTGCGCAGCTTCCAGCAGCGCGTCAACATCGATGTCAAGAGAAAGTGCAAGCTTGATTTTCTCAAGTATAACACATTCCGGGGCCGATTTCATCAATTTTGTGCTATGTCCTTGCACTTTGTTTTCCTCCTTTGGTCATTGAAAATTTGTTTTTTGGCAGCCGGTTGGCTGCCTATTTTTGAATCTAAGAGGTGTTTTTATGGCTTGGAAAAAGAATGATGTTGTCAGCAACAGCGAAAAGACAAAGAAAAAACCAAACGGATGTGCAATTATCGTTGCGATTCTTGTGTTCGGGCTTGCGTTTAGTTTTCTTTCTGCCAAAAATATTGCAGACGATGTTGACGTTGTATTCGATGCCACGAAATATGAGCACGAAGACGGTTCCGGCCTGACAGAAGATGAACTTATCAGCATGATCGGAGAACCAGACAGCACAGAGGACTGGACTTACAGCAACGGTCAAGCCATTCATACGCTGTTCTACGGAAACAATACATATGATTTCGTATTTGAACGCCTGCATCGAATCACACTTTATGACGTTTTCCCTTATAAGTATAAAGATCAGTTCCTTACAATGTTCAATCTGAAAAAGACAGGTAAAACCACTGTAAACGACACCGGAACATGGTATCGCGCTTATAACTGCGGAATCAATGACCTTTGGCTCAATTATGAGAACAATAAAATCACAACGTCTATTATCACCTACTCAACATTCTTCAATTAAATTTGATTATGACATGGCAAGAGAAAAGCTTCCTAGTGAATTACCTTGGTGACCGGGAAAAAAAGTGGGGGCTCCATGATGATGTAAAAGGTCGGTTTTATCCTTTCGACAAAAATGTCAAAGAGATCATTTCTGAAGGTTACATCATTGACACTCCTGAAAAATATGCTTTAACAGATTCCGGTAAAACAGTATCAAAAGATTTCAAAAAAACCGAAAGAGACCGACGAAACACCGCACACCGAAAAATAATGTCGCTTGCAATGGAAAGAGACTATCTCGGTGCATATAATGCCCGTGCAGAGTACGAACGAAACAGTGTTATTCCTCATGGAATATCGATTTCTTTTGGCACCAGCCTTACTTCTCCCGGCTCATCATCATCTCAAAACTCAATTTATGAGTATTGGAAAGAAGAAAAGGAAATTCCGTCCCATGTTCTCTGCTATATTCGCAATTCAGAAGCTATCGATTTTTCAGATTGCAATAATTCGGAAGCGTTCAAGAGTGACTTAAGAGCCTTTTATGTTGGAACGCAAATATCCGGGAGCAGTGATATTTCTCTTCCAGATGATTTTGAGACGTATCGCGGAGAATACTTAAATTGCCCGTCTCTGGAAAAGCAGCTAAAAGAAAAATGCCTTTTCAAAAAGATTCCTCGGTTAAGCATCTACTACAACACAAAGGTTTGTGTCTTTAATTTTATTTCAACTGGATTGATTGATTCGTGGGATGGAAATTTTCAGCTTGGAACCTACGACTGCACAGATCCATACAATTTTGAGATGGCAGAATTTGAATTTTACTCTGAACTCGGAATCACTTCATTTCCAAAAACTTTCAGAACCTATTTTAAGCATAAGAAAGACAATTCGGAAAAGTATCAAGCTTGGATGGCAGAGATTGGAGACCGAAGACTTGAACCTATTAAGGCTTGTCCTAATAGCTAATTTCCTACCACAAACGCATTATACATCTTTCAGTTGTAATATTCAATAGATATCACGAAATAAATTCGATTTTTCTGAAAATAGTTAGATTTTCACTTGAAATCATCCAGCCGCTGCATCTTCTGCAGCAGCTCCCCAGCAAGCTCCCCGCCGGGGCAGTTGGCGGCATCCAGCAAGCGCCGGACGCTTTCCGCCTTGCGGACCACATAGAATCGGGCCCGGGTCTGACACTCGGGCGGCATATCCTCGTAGCACGCCAGGGCGGCGCGGATGTGGGTGCAAAAGCTTTGCATTTTGTCCATAGATCATTCCTCCCAGGGCTTTGGAGTGGGCCGCGTGCCGGTGAGCACGCTGGCGGGCATTCCGTCAATGATGGTCATATCCGGGTCCATGCTGACTGTCTGACTGTTTTTCATTTCATTTTCCTCCTTTTTTGGTAATATTTGCATCTTATGCACCAGATTCTACCATGCGCCAGAGGAAAATGAAATCTGTGTAATTTTTGTCGAATGGCGCAGAGTTTTTCTGCGCCATTTTCCTTTTATAACACGCTGCGTTTAGGGGTGATAAGCATGAGTTATTTTACCGCTGATCAAATCGGGAAGGCGCTTTCAAAAGCGCGGGTATCCGCCGGGCTAAGTCAGAGAGAGATTGCAATCCGCGTCCAGAAGGGAGAGCGGACAGTGCAAAGCTGGGAAAAAGGTGACACAAGCCCAGACAGTGACGAGATCATGGATTGGTGCACAGCCTGCGGAGTATCCCCCATCACGGTTTTTATGGAAGTTATGCACCCGGATCTGTACGCAGTGCCAGACGGGCAGAAGGAAGATGCAGCCATAGATAAGGAACTGCACACGCTGGTGCAGGCGCTTCCACCGCTCACCCGGCGGCTTCTGCTTTTTGTGCTCAAGGGCCGACATGGGAGCAGCCCGCCTGCGGTTATATCTGAAATGGCCGCAAACCTCCACTGCCCTCTCAACAACAGAGTCACTGTGTGCGGCACCATCATCGATCAGTACAGCTTTGCCAAGATCAGAGGGCTTGACCCGTGCCCGGACGAGCCGCATCCTCCAATAGAGGATTTGAAAATCAGTTACGCATCAGGGCGCACAGCGTCAGAGAACGGCGCTTTGGGCTATATAGGGCGCAGAAAGGAGTAGCGTAATGAAATGTATCAGATGCCATGTAAGCATCCCGGATAAGGCTCTATTTTGCCCGTGGTGCGGAAAGCAGCAGGATGCAACGTCCGCTCCCGTGCATAGAAAAAAGCGCCGCCGCCCAAAGGGGAGCGGCAGCGTGTACAAGCTGAAAGGGGTCCGGGCAAGGCCCTATGTAGCCGTGACCGGAAAAAAGGAAGTGCTGGGCACATACGGAACGCCCGGGGAAGCCGTCCAGGCGCTTGACGCATACAACGCCCAGAACACCCCGGCAGAGCGTCTGAAGTGTACTTTTGCGGATGCCTACGAAAAATGGCGGGCACAGCCGAAGTTTTCAAGTCTCAGCCGGGACATGATAAATGGATACGAGCTGGCTTTCAAAAAAGCCGCTCCGCTGTACAGCCGACAAATGCGAGACCTGAAAACGGAGGACTATCAGCAGATCATAGACCAGATGGTCGCAGACGGTCTCTCCCGCAGCTCATGTGAGAAGCAGCGCACCCTTTTCAGCCAGCTATGTGAGTGGGCAATGGCCCAGGACATCATAAACAAGAACTATGCCCAGCTCCTTCACCTTCCCGCCGCAGCCGGAAAGGCAGAGCGCACCCTTACGGCGGACGAGATTGCCCGGATCAGCGCCTACCAGAACGACAAGCGCTTTGGTCAGACAGCGCAGATCGCTATGGTGCTTCTCTATACCGGCATGCGCATCGATGAGCTGCTTTCCATGCGCTGCGAGAACGTGTACCTGAAAGAGCACTACATGCAGGGCGGCGAAAAAACGGAAGCGGGCAAAAACCGCATTATCCCCATCCTCGACCCCATTTACAAGATCATCGCCTTCTGGATGATGGACAGCGGGTGCGAGTGGCTGATACCTTCTAAGGCCGGAACAAAGCTGGACAAGCGAAACGTTGCCACAAAGTTCCGGGCCTTGATGCAGGAGTGCCAGATCGATGGCGTGCACCCGCACACCCTTCGCCACACGGCCAGCAGCAAGATGGTGGAGTGCGGTCTTGAAAAAACCGCCGTGCAGGCTATCCTCGGCCACAAAAATTTTTCCACCACAGCAAACAAGTACGTTTCCCACAACGACCCGACATATTTGTTACAGGAGATGCAAAAGATGAAATACTGATTTTGTTAGCTTGTTTGTTAGTTTATTCCTGTTTTTCACCGTATTTTACCGTGTTTTCAAAAAAGAAAATGCCGTTCATGTGATTTAATATCACGAATGAACGACATTTTTTGGAGCTGGTGACAGGAGTTGAACCTGCAACCCACTGATTACAAATCAATAATATTTTTCGTATTTATGCTATTTTTACTTTAATTGTTAGTTTGTTGTTCGCTTATGGCGAATTCTAAAAGCGATAAATCGTCCACCTTATCTTACAACAAATGTTGCAAAAATTCAACGCATGTATGCGGAGCGTTCTTTTGTAACGGCTTCGCACAGACCAGAAACAAGGTCTTCCGCCATGCTCCACATGTGATGCAGCTCTACGCCAGCCGCAGAATCCTCACTGTCAACACCGGTAAGGATTTTCTGTGCAATGCGGCGGTTTGCATCAGCGTGCTCCATTTCTTCCCCAGAGAGCTTATACCACTCAGAAGAAGCATAGGGGCAGACGGTTTTATAGTCCATCGCCATGCTTGCGTAGTTCATCGCATCGCTGTACTCTTCGGCCATTTGCTTTGCAGCATGAACAAGTGTGTCCTTATACCCTGCAAACTTTGTTTCGTCCATCATAACCAGATCCTCCTTTTTACAGCTTCTCCACGGTCACAGCCAGGTTGTTCACCACGGCAGCAGTGCCGGTCAGAAGGAAGCTCAGGATAGAGCTTTCGCAGCCGCACGCATTGCGCACCAGGAAAGTCAGTGCCAGATTGGTCGGTGCAGCCGCAGCGGCCACAGTCTGAGAAGCGGTAGCACCGATGACAGCCACGCCATCCTTCTGACCGGTCAGGGTCACGGTTCCCGCCGCCGTGGGGGCCAGTGTAGCAGACACGGTCACATGGTAGTAGCCTTGGCCCAGCAGGGTGATGGTGTTGCCGTCCTGCCGGATGTTGCAGCCGAACCGCCGGGAAGTGATGCCGACAGGGATAACGTCGTTTACCGCCACGGTCTGAGCCGAGGTGTTGGCGGTATAAATCGCGGATTTAGACATAAAATATCTCCTTCCTTATATAAAATGGCGGAGCAGCCTTTGCCGCCCCGCCGATCCTCGCCAAAAGGGCGTATGTGTTAGATGTTGCCGCAACCGTTATTGCAGCCGCAGAAGGGGCTCGGGCCCGCATTGTAAGAGTAGCCGTTGGGGTACTTCACAACGCCGTACATCTGGGAGGCCAGCTCCAGCTGGCTGATCCTCTGATTCTGGGCCGCGATGGTCTGCTCATACTGCTGCTTCTGGAGCTCGGCAAACTTCGCGTCAATATTGGAGTTGATCGCGCAGGTCTGCTTGTCCATCTGGGCTGCCAGGTTGGCAGTCGCCAGCCGGTTGTCGCAGCAGCACTGAGCAAGCTGTGCCTGGATGCCGTTGCCGGTCTGCAGGATGGCGGTGTTGGTGCCCGCCTGAGCCAGAGCGACTTCCTTGCCCAGCTGGCCGACGCTGCCCTGCATCTCGTAACCGAGATTGCAGATGCCGTTGCCGATATTTGTCAGCCTGTCGTTGATCTGGCCGAACTGCTGGCCGAAGAGAATTTCCTGCTGGCTTGCGGCGGTCGCATACTGGCCAAACTCGCCGGTTCGGTTGCCCCAGAAGCCGTTGCCGCCCATAAGGACGAACAGGAAGAGGATGATGATCCACCACGCACCGCCCTGGCCCCAGCCGTCTTTGTCATTGCCACGGGTCACGGCAGCGATATCGCTCAGAGACATATTATCCATGATTGATTTCCTTTCTTGTTAAGTGTGAAAAATTTCAAGCCGTGCGCACGACTTTCGACTACTTGAGGTAAGGCATGATCTGCTTTGCCATCGCTTCCAGCTGCTTGTACTGCTCATCCGTCATCTTGCCGGACTTGCGGAGTTGCTCCACCTGCTGCTTTGCATCGCCCTGGAAAGCGGAGCGGAACTGCTGAAACTGCTGGAGAAGCTGCACCGCATTGCCCATCGGGCCGGGCATGGAAGGGCCGGAAGTACCGCCCAGAAACTGCATCAAAGGATTTTCCATACCTTAACCCTCCTTTGCCCGTGCGGGCCTTGCAGGAGCCGCCGGGGCCGTCTGATACTGTGCCATCACGCGCTCCACCTCGGCCTTTACGGCAGCCTGTATTTTCTGATCTGCCTGCGCAGAGGTCAGATACTGCGTCTCTGCTGGTGTCTGCATCGCTGACGGGTCGATCTTTGTCAGGCGGTAGTACTCACTGGATGCATACCCAATGGCGTTGGCTGTCTTAACAGCCAGCACGGGGTCATTTTGCACCATGATCCACTTTGTCTCGCCCGGCTGAGTCACCACCTTGTCCACATCCGCGATGGTCGGCACCATCGTGAACGGGTTTTGCTGCCACCCTCCATACGGATATCCCATACGGCTCTCCCCTTTCTTCTTTCTGAGATAAGTCTATCTCTTTCTTCAAAAGCGAGAGACAACAAAGGCACAACGAAGGACAAAAAAGAAAAGCGCCCACACGGCACAAAGCCGCATGAGCGCTTGGGTTTGAGCTGTTATTTTGTATGCGCCTGCAAAAATTCTTCAACTGCCTGCTTTAATACGGCATTTGGGGTCGTTCCAGCCTCTATGCACGCCGCCTTAAACTTTTCCGCGTAGTCCTTTTTTACGCGGCAGGCCAAGCTTGTCATATTTTCTTTGTCCCATTTGGCATTGGATGCCTTTTTCTTTTCAGAAATCATAAAAATGCCTCCCGTTTCATTTGCCCAAGTATAGCAAAAAACAGCACTGTTTACAATACAAAATATGTACAAGACAGCACTATAAACATTGTCGGAAATGCCAATTTACATACACTGTAAATAGTGCTATACTATAATCACAGCAAGGAAAACAAAATATTGGAGGACCATTATGAACGAGTTATTTGATCAAAAGGTTTTGGATTTTCTTTCTAATCTTGAAGAAGAAAGTTTTTACAGTTACACTCAAAACCCTTGTGAAAAAACCAAGGATATCCACGAAAGGGCAAAAAAGAAATTGCTTGAGTATGCGCACAAATACGGAATTGCATAAACAACAAATCCCCCGATGCTCCAAACGGAACACCGGGGGATTCTGCTCATCCAAGCACTTTTTCAATACCTTTCAGCCGGTAGCCTATCGCCGTCCGGCTGTAATGTGTCTGTGCTGCAATGTCCGGAAGCGGGAGCCGCTCAACGTACCGCAAAAGAGCAATCTTTCGGTCTACCCTCCCAAGCGGTGCGTTCTTGATGGCGGCGGTCATCTGCTGTCGGTCAAGTCCTTGCAGCGCAGCGGGCAGCACTACACGAGCCGCCGCCACAAGCAACACCGAGCCAGAAGGGCTGCGGCAGCTGTCCGGCGTTGCGCACCATATTGCCAAGCACGGTAAACCGGTGACATTTTGTCACCATTTTGTTGGCATTTCCGAGATGGTATGTTTTCGTGAGGTCACGAAAACGTCCGTGTGCGTATGTAGTGCTTGCCATGATATCCTCCTTACTGCTTTTGCAGCGCCGCTTTCATGCGATCAAAGAAAAATTGGATGATCACCCCGATAGTCTCATCGGTGATGGCCCACGAGATGAATTTGCCCCACTTGCTGGCGCTGAGGGCCGTGCGAAGCATCTGTGCCACCCACGCCTTGCGCTCTGCGCCGCGCTTTGTGCCCTGAATCTCGTGCTCTGCCTGCTCGATCAGGTCAAGCACGGTGCCCTTGACAGCAGCACCATAGCCCAGCCGGATGCAGCCCAGGGCGTAAAACACAAAGCCGCCCAGCATGAGCACAAGGGCCACAGGGGCGGGAAGTGCGGTCAAAATATTACGAATCGCTTCCATGATTGGTAACTCCTTTCAGAAGATAGTTGTCGATTTCGGTGCGGCTTTTCTGCATCCCTTCGCGGTTGTTGCCGGACAACTGCGCATCCAGAAGGTTGCGCACCCCGTCGAGGGTCAAACGGCTCACTTCATCGATTTCTTCAAAGCGGCGCAAGTCACGGGCAAGGGCCTGCGTGTGTTGAAGCTGGCCCTGCTCTAAGGTGCCGATGCGCTTGTCCAGCTCATCCAGCCGTTTATTCTGCGCATTGTCTGTGGCCTGTGCCTTTTTGATGTACTTGTGGATGATTTCCAGCACCTTGTCGATGGTGATGGCCGCAGCGCACAGGCTGCCCAGGATGCCAAGCACCCACAGCAAAGCTTCTTTTTCGGTCATTTGCCCTCCCGGAGACGGGTCAGGCCCTTCTTGCGGATGATACGGGGGTAATTGACGGTGGTCACGTTGAGGTCTACGTTGCCGGAGATGCCCGGCACGCTGCCCTTGCTGGTGTGCTGGTGTGCGTTGTAGGCAAAATCGACCCTCGGGGCCTTGCCCGTGTAGTCGGCCAGCCAGATGTCCCAACGGTTTGCCAGGCGGCCCATATCCAGTTCCATGCTGGAGTAGTGGGTGTAGGTGTACAGCTGGGCATAAAAACCCATCTTCTCCACCTGTTCCAGCGCGTAGGCGGTGAGGTTGGTGAGGTCGAGGGTGCTCATGGGCTTGAGCTTGTTTTCCTCCACGTCCACCGCCACAGGCAGGGTCAGCTCCTTGCCGTAGACCGCCTGCCGCAGAAGGGCAAGCTCTGCATCGGCCATTGCTTCGCTGGTGGCGTAGGTGTAGTAGTACACGCCCACGTCCAGCCCGGCAGCCCGGGCGTTGCGGTAGTTGGTCTCAAAGGTCGGGTCGATGTACAGGCCGTCTGCCCGCTTGGAGAGCTTTTTGTTGGTGGATACCGTCTTGAGCATTGCCCCCTTGTAGCCCGCCGCCGCCACCTGTGCCCAGTCAATTTCATTCTGATACCGGCTCACGTCAATGTACCGGTAAGGCGGTTCCCCTGCCCACCCGATCACGGTGTCCACAGTGGGCACGTCCGGTGCAGGGGCAGGCTCTTCCTTGTCGGCACTGTCACCGGCAGCATGGGAGAGCGCAGAGAAAATATCCCTCAGGAAGTCAAGCATCACTTTCCACCTCATAAAAACCCTCCTCCGTCAGCTTTTTCATCACAGCATCCTTGTACCGGTCAGGAACATTGTCGATGGTAAAAGCGCCGTCAAAGCGGTGCAGCTTAATTTGGGTCACATAGAACAAAACCATATTATCCTCCTTACTGTGCGGCCAGCAGGTCAAGCATAGCCGCTTCCAGAGCGGCAAGGCGCTCTTCCGCGGTGGGCAGCTGTGCCTTTTCCTCTGCTTCCTTGCGGGCCTTTTCCTGTGCGGCCAGCTCGTCGGCGGTGTACAGCACATACCGCTGTACCTCCACCTTTTCGTCATAGGCTCCCTGAGCCGGAACAGCTTTGACATCCACGACTTTCTTTACGTCTTTCCCCCCGTTTGGATATTCACGGATGGTCTCGTAGTGGCTGACCTCTTCCACGCCCGTCACAGCATCGTGATGGACAGTCTGGGTCTCCTGCTTGAGGTAGCCTTTCGTCAGGTCGGGGGCTTCGATGAGGTTGCCGTTACTGTCGATAATTTTCATAAGGTCTCCTTTCAGTCGACACGCCGCCAGATGTACACGGAGTAGTAGGGCGGCATATTTGTTCCATACCCAGTTCTGCCCAAACTCCTTTTGTAATAAATCGTCTGATTTGGAGTTGTGGAGACAGCACTATAATGATTGCCAATCCCAGTACCGGCATCACTAGCAGCTATGTTATTCCCTCCGGTTGTACCGTTATAAGCCATAACGGAATAATCGCTAGAGCCACCGACAATTCCGCCGTAGTTTGCTATGTATGTAACAGCGTATGCGTGGCTATGTTCTGCTTCACCGCCCGTACTCCCTGCCGGGTAGGCATCGCTTGCACCCATAATAAATCTGCCCTCGATTCGCTCCCATGTGCCGCCGTAAAGTTCGGCAGGGCTGGTCGGGTCACCACTGCCGAACAGGGCACCCTTTGGGTGCATCAGCAGGAACAGAGCGGATATGAATTTTTTCGTAAAACCTGCGTTTCCAATGCTCATAGTACCATAAGCCATTGTAAGTCTCCTTTTCAGGAAACTCGCCTCCAGAAGTAAAAGTAGTATGCCGGGGGTTGGACGGTGTTGGATGCGCCGTAAATGGGGTTGGAGAAAGAAGCGTCAAAAACAAGTCCAGCTGTGCCAGTGGGTGCATCAAAATCATCGGTATACGAGTTCGTATAATGTTCATGAGCCCCACCCGACGGATCACCAAAAGCACCAGAATTTGTTCCTTTTGCCCACATAAAACTTCCATAAGAGGGATTGATCCCGCCCTTAATATTCGGCAGTCCTGCCTCTACCGTTTCCCCACCTTTGTGCCCATCTCCGGCACCCATCGGCACTCGATCCTGTGCGACGAGTTCCCACGTTGTATTTTTATAGCGTGTAGCCGGGGATGTTTTTACGGTGGTGACGATAGCATCGCCAATACGTGGGATTGCCCCCCCCCCCCCAACAATAAATGCTCCGTATGCCATGTGTAGCCTCCTTATCTCACGATGTACCATGTGGCGTTGATGGCTGCCGTAGGCACATCCTTTGCCCGCAGACGCAGGATGCCCTGATGGGTTTCAGTGTTGGCGAAACAGGCATCTGCAGCCGGTGTAGTGTCGTCTGGAGCCACCACCACGTTTACGATGTCCTGTGCGGTCAGCTCTGCGATGGAGATGTCCAGCTTGTGCGGGAAGTCCGCCACAGAGGTGTCGTCCACCCAGCCGGTCGTGGGGATGGTGAAGGTGTGCGGGGCGACGACTTCGGCTTTGCCCTTGTTCAGCAAATTCGCCGCCTTCTGTGCGTTGTTGACCTGCCTCATCAGGTAGTTGTACCCGTGCTGCTCGTCCAGACCAGCCTCAGCGCCGGTCGGGGCGATGATCTGACCGGATGTCCAATTTTCCGGGAGATCAGCGGGAAGAGGAATGTTTTTCAGGATATCATCCGCCATAAAGCAAAGTTCCCTCCTTGAAGATAATGGTGTGTTTTAACTTTGTTCTGGACGTGGTTTCGATGTTGACATCGTCCTGTGTGAGGGCGGCTCCGAACGCATCTTGTGCGGAGATGGAAGAGACTTTTGTGATCTTTTCCGATGGAAGAAGCTCATACTGCAGCGTGACTGCTGCTCCGGAAAGGCTCTTTGCAAGGTTCGGAACGGTATAATCGCCGTTCAGCTGCACCGTGTCGATGTGATCTGCCAGATACGAGGCTAGGCTTGCCAGAAGCAGCGGGGTCACAGATGCAGAAGCGGGCGTGGCGGCCGTCACCGGGACAAAATCATTTTGTCCGGGTGACGCGAAGGAAGTCTTGCCCAAAAGCCAGCTGCCCAGAAGATAGTGATACTGGCTTCCGCTTGCCAGCACGGTGTCCGCGCCCTCCAGAATAGAGAGATTTACATCTACGTCCGTTTTTTCGGTCACGCCAAAATAGCAATCCGAGGAATACAGCACCTCTCCGGCATCGTTCAGTATCTCGTAGTGCGTGACGGCATGAGTGCCCGTCATCGGTTCCACCGACGCTTCGAGTTTCAGGCTTTCACCCGCGATCATCAACGTTTTAGAACCCACCTGCAGTGTCGCAGATGCAATGACGCTTTTCAGCGGTTTCACGGTCGCTGCGCGGTTGAGCCGTGCCGTCGTGGCAAGCTCTGCCGCCTTGTGGGCCACGTCCAGAAGAAGCGTCCGCGTCAGTGTCGGCGATGCAGCAGCCTTTGCGGTCGTCCATCCTCCGAGTTCGGCAAACGGCTTTTTTCCAAGGGCCCAGCCGCCCAGACGATATTGATAATCGTATTTCTGCACCTCGACCTGCTCTGTGATCAGGATGCCGGTCTTGAGGTACGGCATACTGATAAAGACGATGTGTGCAGGCTTGATCTGGTTGATCAGGTGCGTCACCTCGTCGTAGTACGACTGGCTCTTTGCGCTCGTCGCAAGCCTCAGCTCGTAGAGCGGGTATGTGATGGAGCACGTCCATTCACCCGCGCCAATCAGCTCATTCAGCTTCTGATACAGAAACCCCAGTGTGTAGGGCGGGCGGGTCGCAATGCGGGTCATTACACGCTGCCTGCGGAACGCCAGAGACTCCTTTTCCGGGACAGCCACGATGTGAAACACCTTTTCCCACCGTGCAACGGAATCCTCGTCCATGGTCTGGAAAAAGAAGTTGCTTTGAACCCCTTCCACAGAACCGGCCAGCCGATCAAATTCCGCCTTTTCGGCAGCACAGATCTGCTGGTAATCCTGCACTTCCCGGTAGATGGGCGGCAGCAGCGGCAGCAGGTCGTGCGAAAGATCAAGCTTCATGCAGCGTCACCGTCCCCACCACAGGAACCTGCTGCTGTGCGCCGGTTTCTGTCAGAATCAAATCGTCCGCTGCTCCGTTCAGCTGGACGTTTGTCACGTTTACCACGCCCTCTGCCATGATGATGGCCGCAGATACGCGGGCCGTGTAGACGTTGGCGCTATACTCAATGCCGGTCTTGCTGATATTGGTCTCCCAGCTTTTCCGCACATTGAGCAGATATGCCTCCAGCGCCTCCCGTACCGCGGTGCGAACTGTATCCAGCGAGTAGCTGGGCAGGAGTGTCACCGATGCGGTGACCGAAACTTCCAGCTTCTCCGGGGCCGTGATCGTTACCTTTGCACCGATGGGCGCAAGACCGAGCCCCTGCCCGGAGTACGGCACCGGGTCGATGGTATTCTGAATGGTCTGCACAAGGTCGGTGGATGCAGGCAGCCAGTCCGAACCCAGAACGGAGCAGAGCACCGTGCCGCCGCCTCTCCATGTCGGGTACACCTGCACAGCGCCCACACCGTCCAGCTTTTTGATCTCTTCCACGTACTGCGCCACATTGCCGCCAAAGGAGCGGCTGTTCAGCGACGCTTCGATGCGGGCGCGGAATTCGTCATCGGTCTCGGTCTCATCTCCGGGTGTCAGGATATCCGAGATCCGGGCAGAGGTCAGACCCTGAATGGTGTCGATGGGTAGGATAGGGCCGGTGTAGTCGTTGCCGATGGTGCCGGGCGTTTCGGCCAGAAGGCGGTAGGTGTGCCCGGAACCCAGAGCGGACAGCGCAATAAAATTGATACTGTCCGCGCCGTTGATGGTAGAGAACCGGCTGCCCAGCGGGATATCAATATTGAACTCGCCTTTTCGCACCGCCGCCGTGGCCTGCTTGCGGGTAACGCTGGCAATGGGGGCCAGCAGATCCAGCGCTCTGCCGGTGGCTGTCTGAAAAAACGCCTGCCGCTGCATCATATTCAGGGAAAGGAAGAACCCCTCAAAGACATAGGCGGCGGGAGAAAGCGCTGTGGGGATGGGGCTTGTGTCCCGCTTGTCGTAGTCGTCCGGGATCTGAGACAGCATATAGTCCAGAATAGCCCGGTACTGTGCGGTAGAAAAATCGATCATGCTGCGGTGTTCACCTCCGTGCTTGCCTGCATTTCGCCGTAGATCGTGGAGACGGTAAAGGATGCCGTCAAGGCCTGTCCCTGCACTGTGTAAGAAAAGTCCTTCACGCCGGTCACCCGGTCGTCCACGGTCAGGGCTTCTTCCAGGCGGCGCTGCAATTCTGCAGCCACATAGCCCGGGTCTTGCCCCAGCAGGCCCTCCCACTCCATGCCGCTGTAAGAACGGAAGATCTGCCAGCGGTAACGTTCCACGTTCAGGATCACATTCACAGCCTGTTTTACGGCCTCGTACCCATCGCATTCCCCGACGATGCGGCCAGATGTCTGGTCAATGAACCAGGTTCTGGACGGCTGAGAAACGTACTCCACGCCGCCGGAAAGGTCGATGGACGCGCCTGTAGGAAGCGTAGCCATTACGATTCACCTCCGTATACTCGGGAAAGAACAATGAATTTCTGGCCGCTCTGAACACGGAGAAGCAGCACTTTGTCCCCGGCTTTCAGGGCCGGGTTCAAAATGATGTACTTTTTGTCCTTGCTCAAAGGCAGCGCAGCGCCGTTTTCCCAGCCCACAAAATTTTCTGCCTGCACTTTTGCGTCAAATCCATCCGGCAGGGCCGACCACTCCGTGAAGTAGGGTGGGGATGTGAATGCGTCCTCGCTTGGGCCGGACGGCGTTGCGTGCTTGTGCTGCAGGATCTTGATCTCGTGCCGGTGGCGCAGGATGGGAATCTTCTTTTCAATGACAGGCTCTGCCAGATAGAGCACAGCCTGCTTCAGCGGGGCCATTGCTTCACTGATCTGGATCTCCAGCTCATCATCGTCCGGCGGGGCTTTTGTCACTGTTCCGACCTGCAGGTCTGTGGGCTGCCCGGCATCGTTGGTCTGCCGGTTGATCTCCTGCAATACTCCCAGTAAATCCACGCTTCTCCCTCCTTACAGTGCTTTTGCTTCCAGTTCCATGGTGTGTTCGTCATTTTTGAAGGTGTGCTCCACCTTTTCCAGCATGACATACTTTTTGAACGGCTCACCGTCCAGATCGGACAGGTTCACCAGGATCAGCGCCCCGGCCCGGAGATTGGGGATTCCCAGAGAGGAAAACTTGAGCTGCTGCAATACGCGGTTGTAGTATTCCAGGCTCACCTTTGCCTGTTCCTTTACCTGTGCATCGTTGGCCGCCTCGTCCACGGTCTGGTACAGCTGCAAAAGCCCCCATTTCCCGATGTGCTCCGAATCCTTCATCACAAAAACGTCCGCTTTTCCGGTCTTCTGATTGGGCCGGGCCAGCTTGATGCTGTTGTAGGTCTGGGTATCAATGGAAGAATTGAAGGTGTAGTTCGTCATCAGGCTGTAATCTCCGATGACAATATCGGTCTTCAGGCTGCCGGCTTCTTTCAGAGCCAGCCCGTCTCCGGAATCATAGAAAACGTAGACCTTGCCGGTGTTGAGCAGGGTCTTCTGCAAGGCGGTGTTGATGATGTCGATGCAGCTTTTGTCCTGCATGATGAGGGAGGGCAGCTTGTAGCCGGTGTCGGCCAGCTCCCCCACGTCCAGCTCAAAGTCCTCTGCGATCTGCCGGATGATGTCCCCGGCGCTCTGGCCGTAGAAGGAGTAGCTGGCGTTTGCCTTGAGATACCGGATGCGGTCATAGCAGACCACGTCCACCGGCCCCCAGCGGTCAAAGCCACGGGTAAACACCCAGCCGTAAAACTGCAGCTGACCATTCACAGAAAAGCGGATCACGTCTCCCTCTTCCAGTTTGGATTCTGGGGTGCGAAGATAGGTAAAGGTCAACTTGCCCGGCTGACCGGTGCGCTGGGTAGACCATACCACTTGTGTAGGCCGCAGTTTCAAAGTGTTTCCGGTTGCTTTCTGTGCGGCCAAAAATTCGTATGTCACCCTTCCACCTCCTGCAGGCTGTTCTCCGGCATCCAGCCCAGCACAGTGCCGCCGGTGTCTGCCACGCAGACGGGGCAGGGCCGGGAGCGGTCGATGATGCGCCGCACCACAACGATCTGGCCATGGATGCTGGTCAGAACTTCCTCCCCGCTGCCGGTGCCGTAAACTTTCCCGGAGGCTTTCCGTCTGGCCCCCACAACCAGCCGGTCTGCCGGTGTGCTCCTGGTGGGGGTCAGAGAGAGCTTTACAGAGCCCGCCGCATCCACCGCAGTGTTTACCGCCATAGCTGCTGAAACGGCCCGTGCGGCCACGCTGGCCGCATCAGAAACGATGCTGGCCGGGGAAAAGGTTCCGGTCTGGCCAGCGCCCTGCACAACGGCCCTCTGCGGGGAGTAATCCTTGTACTCGGTCAGGCTCAGGTCAAAGTAGAAATCTCCCGTCTCCGCGCCGCGCTCCTCTGTCTTGAAGCTGGTAACGAGGCACCGAAAGCCCAGGCTCGGCCCCAGGAACGGAACACCGTTCTCATAGAACCGGACGGGCGTGTAGACGATGGGGGACTTTCTCTTCATGGCGGTGGTGAAGAACGCCATGTACACCGCCGGGGGCAGATGAATGCCGGTCTGGCCCGGCAGCCGCCGCCCGGGCAGCAGGCCCGAAATGGACACGGTGCGCAGGTTCGGCGTGCGGGGCTGCATGATAGGGCCAAGGCCCAGCACGTTATAGGTTCCGTTGTCAGCAGAAAGGGTCTCCGGCAGCTTTTCCGGGTTGATGGGCAGGGCGATCACCGTTGCGCCGCTGGAAAAATACAGTTTGTACAGGGACATCTCTTTCTCCTTACTGCACGGTGACGGTGCTGCCTGCGTTCATCATATCCAACAGAAGGTCCCGCAGGTTGTCTGCCAGATTCCGGGCATCCTTTTCGGTGCTGCCGGTGTTCTGGCCCTGCACGGTGATCATGGGGGTCTGGCTCGTCAGGTTGACGTTGTTGATATACTTCCGTTCAGCCACATCCACCAGCATCTTGATCTGCTCATCGGACAGATCCACGGTCTTTGCGATCTTGCCGGTGTTCTTGTCGATGTTGCCCAGCAGGTCTTTCACGTCTGCCGCCTGCGGAATTTCCAGCTCTCCCGTGCCGGTGCCCATAAGGCCGGATTTTCCGAGGTTCGCGCCCCAGTCGTGACCAGCATTGTAGGCCTTGCCGAGGTCGAAGTTCTCCCACGGCTTGATATACTCTTTGTATCCGTTCTGTTTGATGGTCCAGTTCCGGCCATATTCCAGCTTTCCGATGAGCTTATCGATTCCGGATGTCATGTTCACTTCCACGCCCGGAATCATGTTGATAAGGCCTTCCAAACCCTGTGCTACGTTCTGGACGTACTTCAGGATGGTAATGGACATATCATAAAAGAGAACATCAATTGCTGTGATTGGGTCATTGAACGCATTGCCCAGAAAGTTCACAAATGCGGCAAAGCCATTGTGCAGCGGAACCAATGTACCGTTTAGGATGAATGCCCCCATCGTTGTAAAAGCTCCGGTGATGATGCCCGTGGCCGAAATGCTGGAACCGGTCAGCTTGTTGAATGCTGCCACGCCTCCATACAGAGCAGCCACCAGCACCAGAACTGCCGCAGCAGTTAGGGCGATGGGATTCGCTGCCATAACAGCGTTATAGAATGCCTGCATGGACGCAGCTGTTTTTGTAGCCGTTGCGAGGATGTTTGTCCAGTTGGCGGCGATCAGGAGCACGCCGAATGCTGCGCCCAGGCTGACTACCAGAGGAATTGCAACATCCAGATTGTTTGCCACCCAGTTGATGGCCGTCAGCAGCGGGTCAAGCGCCCGGACGGCGGTGTTGCTTGCCACCGTCCAGACCTGCGCCCATGTCATGGGGGTCTTTTCAAACTCCGCGTTCGTGTCCTTGGCCGCCGCAAACAGCGCATTCTTTACGATGTCGGCAGTGATCTGCCCCTGAGAGCCCATCTCGCGCAGCTCACCCACGCTGACTTTCATATAGTCTGCAATGGACTTTGCCAGAGCCGGGGCCTGCTCCATCACGCTGTTCAGCTCATCGCCGCGCAGCACGCCAGATGCAAGCCCCTGTTCCAGCTGGAGGATTGCGGCCTGCGCAGACGAACCGGACGCGCCGGAAAGGGCCAGCTGCTTGTTCAGCTGCTCTGCAAACTGCACGATCTCTTTGGAGCTGCTGAAGGCATCCCCGGCCATGGTACCCAGCTGGGAGACCAGCCCCATCGTGTCGGTGAAGCTGCCCCTGGAACGCTGGGCAGACTGGTAGATCGTCGTTTCCAGTTCCTTCGTGGTCTGCAGGCCGTCGTTCATCCGGTCAAGCCGGGCACGCATGGAGACCAAGCTGTCAGACAGGTCAATGGCCTTTTTCAGGCCCTGAATGCTCAAATAAGAGGCCGCCAGCCGGAGAACAGACGAGGTCAGGGATTGGGTGACGCTTTGCGCCATGTTTTCCTGCTCTTGCAACCGCTTTGTGGCTGCCGCCGCCTCATCCTTGGCCGCTGCTGTTACACTGGCGGCGTTTTCAGCTGCTTTCATGGATTGGGTCAGGGTCTGCTGCTGCGCTTCCAGCCCTCGGATGGTTGCGCCCAGCTTCTCGGTCTGGGTGTCCAGCTTTTTGAACGCTTCCGTGTTCTGCTGCCCGGCGGCAACCATTTCTTCCTGTTGGGCTACATACGATTCAAACTTTGCATTTGCGGAGATCAGCTGTCGGGAAACGCTGTTCAAAACAGACTGATAGTTCCGGGCCGCTGCCTGTGCCGTTGTGGTAGAGCTGGATGCTCTCTGCGCAGCCTGAATGTATGCACCAAAGGAAGAGGAAAACTGATCCTGAAGGACAAGCGTTTCTTGAATCTTAGCCATTTCGTCCCGCCTCCTTCATCCGCTGGGTCTCCTCTCTGCGCTTTTCCATGGAGCGCAAAGCAAAAGCCCTGACCAGCGCCTTTTCACGCACCGGCAGGGCATCGTACTTGCCCGGGGGCCAGCTTAGGTTATCGAAGCAGTAGTATGCCACCAGCACGTCGATATCCCAGCTGCCCCCGGAGATCAGTTTTTTGCCTCTTCGTCCAGGCTCTTGTCAAAGCCGGAGAGCTTGCTCACGGCATCGATCAGGCGGCCAAACTCACCGGCCAGAAGCATCTTGCCGGGAACCTGAACCGGGTCTTTGGTGCCGTAGGCCTCACACAGCTCCGCGCTGCGGAAATCCGGGAAAACAGTAGCTTCCACAATGGTGCGGGCACTCAGCTCGTTGGCATCAATGGAATCCTGCCACTGGCCGTCCACCTTTTTCTGCCGGGTGGCAGCCTTGATGATGGCAGCGTTCTCCTCCTGGGTCAGGGAGCGGATCTTAAAGGGGACAGGTTTGCCGTCCTCGCCCAGAAAGCGCTTGGAGATGATGACTTCCTTTTCCTCGGTGGTGACGGTGGGATGCAGAAATGCAGAAAGTGCGCTCATAAAAAATACCTCCTAAAATCAGTTGCTGCCCAGATTGGCAGGGTCTTTGAATGCTTCCAGACGCTTGACGCTGGTATAGCTGAAATTGAAATCGTAGTTCAGCATGGCCTCCTCGTCGTCCAGAATGGACAGCGGGATATCACCGGTCAGCACACAGCCATAGTAGCCCATTACCTGCGCGCCCACGCTGGACGTGGGGTCCTGGTTGGTGATGGTGATGTCAAACAGATCCTGCACGCCGTTTTCGATGTAGTTCAGCACCATATCGGTGAACAGGTTGGAGCCGTTGGAGCCGAAATAGACGTTGCCGGTGCCGGTCTGAGTGACACCGTTTGCCTTTTTCTGCACCTTTCGGGTGCCGATGGTCTTCATGTCCGAAGTCTGAATGCCCGCAATGGTCTTGATGTTCCGCATACCTGCGGCTTCCAGAATGCGGCCGTTCCGGGTAATGGTGATTTTGCCCTCTGCACCGTTCAGGGTGTCCTGGGCCATCAAATAACTCATCTTTGTACCTCCTTACGCCACATCCAGGGTGATATAGATCTTGTTGGTGCTGCCCACGGCTTCGATGGCCAGCGTAATGAGCACGGCATCCTTTGCCTCGCCCGCTTCCACAATGACATCCGTCTCGCCGTCAAAGTTCTGGATGCCGCCGGATGCCTGGATCTGATCCAGATATTTGACGATGGCGCTCTTGTACTGGCGGCGGCCGTCCTCGGTGTTGTCCACAATGCCCACATAGCTCTGGGCGAACTGCTTGTACAGGTCGTTTGCAATGGTGTTGCACAGCCGCATGGTGCGGTTGTAGCGGTACACCTCGCCGATCTCGCTGGTATAGGTCACCAGAGAGTTGATGTCGTACTCCACCCGGACGGTGCCGTCGTCGGCGTTGAACACGAACTTTCCCGCATTGATGGCATCCACATACTGGTTGTGGGTCATCTTGGGAGAGATGTCCACCGCGTTGGGAACGGCGGCATTCGTCAGGTCGTTGGCGTAGGTCGCGCCGGAAAGCGCACCGCCGACCCACCAGACTGCCTCTTTCGGGGGCAGGGTGGTTCCATCGTTCATTACCAGGCCGCCGCACACGTTGACGATAAAGCGGGTGTCAGGGTTGGTGGCATTGGCTTCCACCAGCTGAGAGAAGCGGCCCACTTCGGTGTTCACGCGCTTGATAAAGGTCTCCATCGCGGTCTTTACGGTGGCATCCTCGCCGTCGTACAGCATGGAATCAAAGTTGTAGGGCTCGATGTTCGTCAGGTAGGTGCTGTATGCGGCAGAGTTCACCTCGCCGTCCTTGCCGCCGGAAAGCTGGGTGCCGACATTTGCGGCCAGAGTGCCCGTGCCGCTGAAATCCACCCAGCCATTGCCGGTCAGGTCTGCAACGGTCTTGCCCGTCTGCTGATCTTTCACCACACCGTCAACGACCGTGGAGACCTGGAAACTGCCCGCAGGTTCCGTCAGTGCAGTGACGATCACAACGATGTCGTTGCCTCGGGAGCCGGGATATTTTGCGGTAGCCGTCAGCGGGGTGATAGCGCCGGTGGCCTTTGCGCTGTCCGCAGCGGCCGGGCGGTAAAGCAGCAGCTTGGTGGGTGCTGCGGTGCGGTTGGAGCCGCTGAAGAGCATGGATGCAAAGCGATTGTGTGCGTCTGTGATGTCGTAACCGGTATAAGGGGTCAGGTCATCTCCGGCGGCGATCTCCATCACCTTGCCAACGGGGCCCCAGCTCATGGGTTCGCAGATCGTGACCTTGCCGCGGTCGCCAACGGTCAGATTCTGCTGGTTCTTGGAGCGAAATTTAAAGTAAATGCCGGGCCGCACCTTGTTCTGTACAGTCCAGGTTCCGCCTGCTGCCATAGGTGTCACTCCTTCCAAAATTCTTTCACAGCGGCCTCAGCCTCTGCGAGGGTGTAAAACGGTTTGTGTAAAACAACAGCCAGAAAATCCGGCTGATACCCCGCAAAACGCGGGTCTTTCAGCAGCACTTCCCGGCTGTATTGGGTATTATCCTGTTTCATTGGTCTACCTTCTGGTTTACGGTCTGGGTCTGCATCTTCACTGCGTCCACGGGCTTTTCCACAAAGACACGCAGCTCAAACTTGCAATGCAGGCCATCGTCGTCTATATCCGTGCTGCGCTCGTAGGTATGCAGGAGTTTTTCCGCATCCGTACCATCGGAATACGGGAAAGTCTCCATGCAGAAATCCAGCGCCTCAGCGGCCCGGTTGTACTGCTGGCGCAGGTCTGTGAGGTTATAGTCCAGCAGATAGGTCAGGTCGAGCCGGATGGTGCGCAGCCAGCGCCCGCCGGGGTAAGGCTTGATATCGCTGCCCCGCTGCTGGATAAACATGCAGGGCGGCTCTACGCCTTGCTGGGCAGGGTCTTCCAACATCTGCACACCGGGCAGGATGGGGGCCAGATACTCCGCCAAAGACCGGGCCAGCGTTGTAATGGTAAAGTTCATTTCAGCATCTCTCCCAGCTTGTTCACGGCTTTTTCTGTCTCTACTTTCACGGTGTGCTTATAGGCTTCAATGCCCGCATCGGACATGTGCAGCCCCTCAACGTAGGTCGTTTTCGTGCCCACCATCATGCCAACCTCGCCCCGGCGGCCCGGGTCGTATTCCAGCATTCCGGTATAGGGGTTTGCGTATAGCCCAGGCACAAAGTGCTTGTCCATCCGGTGGCCGTCGTTGACGTAAGATGCATACTCCTTGTTATTGTTCAGCTCAGTGACGATTTCGCCACCTCGCCTCTCTGGCTCGGTGAGGCTGTCAGTTGCCCAGTGCTGTTTCAGCTCTCCGGTGCGGGTATTGGTGCCGCTCAGGCTGTCCGCTGTGGGCGGGGTCTTATCCTGCGCCACTTCCACGGCCCGGAGGGTGGCATTGCGGGCAACGTCTGCGAGCATTTCTGGCAAAGCGGCCTGCGCCGCCTCCAGCTTCTTGATGTACTCCTGCAGGTTCATTTCACACGCTCCTGACTGAGAAGCGTGATCTCCTGGTGGGCCAGCCCGGGCAGCACTGCCCCGAACGGCTCATAGTACAGGTCAGGATCCCCTGCGAAGTACCGGGTCTCCTGCACGGCGTGCCCCAGCCGTGCCCCCCTGTGGATCACTAGCTCATCGCCGGGCTTGATATCCACATCAATATCACAGGCCAGCTTGTCCGTTTTTTGGACATTGGCTGCGGTCCGGGTCATGGTGAGGGGCTTGTCCTGGCTGCGGTACACCCTGCATGGAACGCCGGAGCGGACGACCTTCCGTTCCTTGCGGCTCAGCTGGCCATCCTTCACAGTTTCCGTGCGCCTGATCTCCATCAGGTCGGTATACCAGTCATTCCAGTTCATGGGTGCACCTCACATCACAAAAGTTCCGGCCGCACCGATAAAGCGGGCACGGTTTGCCAGCATCTGGCCGTAGGTGGTGGCGTTCAGGTCGCCCCAGTCCGCCGTTCCTGCGGTCAATGCGCTGGTATCGTAGGTCACGGAGCTGTCGCCCAGCGTTGCAGACTTCACCACGCCCACCAGTGCGCCGGACGCTGCCGCCTGTGCCGGGGTGGAAGAGCTCTCCGCATAGGTGCGCAGCTGTAAAGTGACGTAATGGGCCACATAAAGCCCCACGGCGTAGTGCCAGCTGTCCAGCCATTTATCTGGCTGAATGCTGACGTTTGCCATTTTCACAATCTCTTCCAGCATCACATCCGGCAGGTGGCAATTGCCGTCCGCGTCACAGAACTGCGGGTATTCCGCCTTGAACTGCTCTGCGGTGTAATTGCCCACGCTCTGCCCCAGATTTGCGGCCTGCGCAAGAACGCCCTGAAACTGCGGTTTCATCGTCCAGCACATGGGCAGCCTCCTCAGTCTTCCTGCGGTTCGGCAGGCTCCTGCGGTTCAGCAGGCTTGTCCCAGTCCGCTGTCTTTTTCTTGCGGACGGGCTTGTCTGCGGCATCCTGTACGGCCTTGTCGCTGCGGCTCGTGGGTACGATGTCACCATCGGCCACCAGCGCCTTGAAGTAAGCCGTCTCTGCCGCCCAGTCCGGCACTTCGACCAGCTGCTCCCGGTGGAGCGGGAAGGTCTGAGAGCCGTCTGCGCTGGGCAGGATGATGTTTGCTTTGGAAAGTACGAAAGCCATTTCTGCCACCTCCTGATCAGATGCCGTCCACGTACAGCATGGAGGTCTGATACATGAGCTGCACCTCGGATGCGTTTGCCATATAGGCGGTGTCGTAGCAGACATTGGTGACGTTGGGGGCGCTCATCACGCGGGACAGGGGCACCAGCTCGTCCGCCTTGACAAAGCGGCGGTTGTTGACGTAAACCACCATGCGGTCACCGCCAGAAGTGCCAGCGCCCTTGACCCAGCGGGTGGGAACGATTTCCAGATCCACGCCGTGGTTTGCGGCCACGTTGTGCTTCTTCAGGAAGTCGTAGATGGTCTCAGTGCCCAGGTCACTCACCATGGCGGTGGTGATGTAGCTGTACTGCTCGTAGGGGATCAGGATGTGGTTGGGAATACCGGCCTCGTCGTACTCGTTGGCAGCCCACACGGCAGTGATGGCATTGTTGATGTCCGTCAAAATCTGCTTGGGGGTCTTGTCCGCCCACTTGGCAGAGGATCCGGTGCCGGAAGCTGCGGCAGTGGTCTTTGTGACATCGGGATTGTTGACAAGGCCGGTGGTAGCGTACTCGTCGAAACCGATGTAGGTGTTCTGATCCATGTGCTTGTCGTAGGCCAGCCGGATGCCGTCCTGCAGCATCTGGTCAAGGCTGCGGCCAATGAAGTTTGCGCGCTGCATATCCACGAACATCACGCGCAGAGCAGCCGCAAAGACATGGGCCTTGAATGCACCCTTGCTCACGCTGGCCTGCACCACAGGGATGCCGTTGGAGCCGCCGCCATTGGCGGCAGAAGCGCCGGAGCCGCCTGCCATACCGTAAGCCACGGACATGGCGGAGACGTAATCCACCCAGCCGCCGCCTACCTCGATGGGGATATCACGGGGATAGGTGACGCTGGTGAGGGGCTTGCGGATCAGCGGGTCACGCTTTTCCAGCTCACTGGACAGGAATGCGTTGCCGCTCTGGATGGCAGCCGCGTCCATGGTGGGAGTGCCGCCGGGCAGCGCAGCACCGGCGTTGTTTACGGTGAAAGTACCGGCATTGGTGGTGCCAACGTTCAGGAAATTTGCCATAGTCTAAGCCCTCCTATCAGGCGTTTGCACGGGTGAGGATGACCAGCTCGGCCACGCCGTTGGCATCAGCCGCACCGCCCCACTGGCAGTTGGTGAGTTTGACGGAGTTCCCGGCGGTCTTGTCGTCCGCTTCCGCCTCGAAGCCGCCGACCAGTGCGGTGGCATAGTCAGCGGTCTTGGCAATGCGAACGTAAACGTCACCGCCCAGGGCCGGGGTCCCGCGCTGGCACAGCACATTGATGCTGCCGCGCTGGAACACGCTGCAGGCCTCGCCGGGGGCGTATCTGCCGCCGTTCTGGTCAGGATAGACCAGGGCGCTCTTGACCTCGCTGCCTGCAATGCCCGCGAACTGTGAAGCGGTAGTGCCGGTGCCGCCCATCACGATGACCTTGCCGCTGTCATACTTCAGGGCAGTGCCAAAGGGGATGTTCTCGGTGCCGCCAACGGGGCGGGTGTTGACGATCATATCCGGCTGGCGGGCATAAGTGCCAGCAAAGCCGTGGGGCATGGTCTTGCCGATAATCTGAGTGTTCAGGGACATTTTTTAGCCCTCCTTCTTCATGTGGGGATTGCGGTCGTTATAAGCGGACTGGGAAGCCTGGCACGCCTGCTCATACCGGTTCTTACCGGATGCGCTGGCGGCAGCGGCGGCGCTGTCCTGCGCAGCCTTTGCGATGGCATCCACGGAGCTGGTACCCTTGACCTGCTCGATCAGGGTCTTGGACAGGGCATCACGGGTGGCCTTGTCCTGAATGCCGTTGATGATGGGGCGCATGGCTTTCAGCAGAGCCAGACCGCTGTCATTGGCGGCAGGCTTTGCGCACTCGTCATCAGCGGAAACGGTTGTGGAACCGCTTTCGTCCTCGTTCTTTTCCTTCTTGTCAGACTTTTCGCCGGACATTTCAGCGATCACCTTGTCCAGGTCTTCCGGCTCTTTGTCCTCTGCCTTTTTGGCGTTGGCAGCGATCAGCTGATCCAGCTTGCCGGAAAGGTTGTTCAGTGCATCCAGAACCGCGGTGTTCTGGGTGTCAGCGGGCGCTGCTTTCTCAGCGGGGTTTGCATCCTGCGCCGGAACGGCGGGTGCTGCATCCAGCGCTGCGGCAGCGGTCTCCACCATGCTGTCAAGCTCTTCGGGGGCTGCATTCTTTGCCGCCAGACCGAACAGAGACAGCAAACTCTTGCTCTTGCTCATGTGTTTTACCTTGCCTTTCTCCGCCGGAAGTTCGGCGGCGCTATCTTTTATTGCGACATCACGGCCAGCGCGCCCACGGGGCACGATGGCGATGTGATTTCCTCTGATATGGGTCTGCCGGTATCCTGCACCGTCTGCCTCGTACTGGCAGTAATAGCCACAGGACACATCCCGCATGGCCCCGTTCTTGACCTCTGAGATCAGCGTTGGGTCTTTCAGGTACAGGTCAGCCACCAGATAATCACCCACTCGGTGAACATTCTCTGCGTGGCCTTTGGAGTAGGCGGCCTGATTTTCCTGCACGATCATCTCCGAGGGATGGGTGTTGGTGACATCCTTGCCCTCAAAGCTGGCCATTGCCGCCGGGTCAAACACATCCTCGGCGCTTCGTGTCACCTGAAGAACACGCTCCGGCATCCCGTCCAGCCCGATCTCCCGGGCCAGATAGTTCTGAGTGCCGGTACGGGCGATTTTGACATCGTGACAAATCAAAAAGCCCTCCGGCGTTTCCGTCATGTGAGGGCTCAGTTTGCTTCCATAGTACGCAATCAATCGGCATCACCTCCGCTTCTGTATGCGTTCATCCATTTGTGATATTTTTCGTCATCTGCCAGCTTGTGCCGCTGGAAGGTCTCGAAGGTTTTTGGCACTTTGTCCCCCAGAGCCGTGCGGTAATTTTCCCACTGGCGGTAATCCCGCAGCCAGCGGTTGCGCCCCTGCTCCTTTTTGCGGTAAGCCTCAATCTGTGCCTTGGTGCGCGGGTCTCGGCTGTAGGGGTTTGTTGTGGGGTCAGAAAAGCGCCGGATCTGCTCCAGCTCTTTCTCCGTTCGCCCGGCGGGTGTCCATGGACGAAGGGCGTGCAGGCAGTTCGGGTGGATATTCAGCCAGCTGTTCGTCAGGTCATTCGGCCCGGCGGGGTCTACTTTGCCGAAGGCATCCGAAAGCGGAGGGAAGTGCGGGTCTTTACCGCTCTTGCTGTATACCCGTCCCTCATACGGAGCGCAGAGGGCACAGGTTGTGCCGTGGGAACTGATCTGATATAAATCCTGCCCCTCGTCCTGCGTCACCACAGACAGGATTTCAGCCTGCCGAGACGTGGTGCGGGAGACCATGGTGGCATAGGTGTGCAGGCTCCAATTCCGCCCCGCCTTGTCCGTGAACGCCGTCACGTCCTCCCGACGCAGAGCATCCACAAAGGCGGGGACGCTCCGGTTGATGCCCCGGCCCACAGCCTGCTGCGCTGCCACCTGCTCAAGACCGACCCGCCGGTAAACGTCCGGCTCAGTCCGGCCCAAAAGGGCGCTTTGCAGAGTGGAAAGCACCGTCATGTTCCCGTCCACCAGCTGGCCCATGAGGTTCATCGTGAGCTTCTGCACGATATCCGTCTGAGTGCTGGTGAGGCTCTGGGCGTTGGTGTAGCCGCGCAGGTGCTTTTCCGAGGTCTCGCCGGGAATCGCCCGGGCCTCCGGGTGATGGACGTAAAACTGCGCCTCGACCATGCGGGGCACATACTCCCATTCATCCGTTTCCAGCTTTCGGAGAATTTCCTGCACCCGTTCCAGCGCGGCCACGGCGTGATAGTCCACAAGCCCACGGCTGCGCAGGCGGCCGATTTCGTTGATGATATCGGTCTCAGCCTTGAGATAAAGCCGGATCAGGCGTTGCAGCTCCCGCTCAGGGGATGCTCTTGCAATGGTTGGCATGTATTATTTGCCCTCCTCAGTATCTTCCCGCGTCTTTTCTGTCAACAGCCCCGCCAGCGGGTCGCGCAGGGCGGTCACGTCCTGATAGGTCTGGCCCTGCTTTGCGGCAATCAGCTCGTCTGTCAGGGAGCCAAACAGTCCGGTCTCATCTTCCAGCTTTTTGAGCTCACGCATTGCCACATCTGCGTCCAGAAGCCCGGCCTGAAACGCCGCAATGATGACATCGGTTTTTTCTTTGGCGATCGTGGCCGTCTCGCTGGCAGTGGGTGTCCACAGCGGCGGGAACGTTACATCAAGGTCAAGCTGCTCAATGCCTGCGCTGCGGGCTACCACCGGAAGCAGCTTGTCCAGAATGGGCCGCAGCTTGCTTTCCCGCAGGGTGTCCACATAGTCGTAGTAGTTTTTCAGGTCGCTTTCGCCGGTGGCGTTCATGCCCGCCGGGGAACGGCCAAACAGCTTGGTCATGGGGTAGTGGGACGCACCGCACAGGTTCAGGCACATGCACTCGTATACGTCAGACAGGCCAGCAAAGGTGTACTGGGTGTTGTTGATCTTGTTTCCCTGCTCCACCAGCTGCATTCCGAAATTGGAACGCAGGACCTTCTGGGCCTGCATGGTGTTCCAGAAACGCCGCTGCACGTCCGGGCTGGACAGGGAAAGCAGCTGCTCCAGGCCCTTTACCTCCATGGTGTTGACGTTCGCTTGGAAGGTCAGAGCGGCCATGTTGGCGCTTACGTTGTCGTGGGCCACCACGTCGTTATAGAGCGCTTCCACCTCGGATTCGCCCCAGTAAAGCTCTGCCTGCCGTTCCAGATCAGGAAGTTCTCTGCCCACGAAACGCACAAGGCGGGAGTGATGGACACGGGCAGCAGTGTGCCCGGCGGCATCGTTGATGCTGTAGTACTCCGGCACAAGCTCTCCGCCCTCAAAGGTCAGGCCTGCATCCGGGCTGATTCCCTGCCAGCGGTCGAGGATGTACAGCCCCCGGAAGCTGCCGGGAAGAATCGCTTCGGCATCCAGCGGGCGGGAAAGGTCCTCCTGCCCGTCAATGAGGATGAGCCCGGCGGCACCGCCATACAGGCGGCCCCATTTCAGGCCGGTGCTCACACGATCACGGAGCCGGGTGGAGCGTTCCACAGTCTGGATTGCCTTTCCTTGCTCCGGTGTGGTGCTCTTGAGGTCGTACCATTCTCGCAGCATATCGTCCACGAGCAAGCCCACCACGTTCTGCACCACCCAGTTGCTGCGGTACAAGCTGTTCAGCAGGGCGTAGTTGTCCGTCATCCGGGTCAGCGGGTATTCCGTTGCTTCCAGCGGGCTTTGTGAGCCGTACCCCAGCGAGAACAGCGGGTTGGAGAAAGCGTCCAGCGTGGCCGTCATCGGTTTCTCTGTGCCCCCGGCGGGGCGGTTTTTGTTACGTCTGGACACGTTCAAACCTCCAATCAGGCAGTGAGTTGATATAGTAGCGCAGGGCATCCGGGCCGTGGTCCTGCTGTTTGATGGGCTTTTCCACGCCCATGAGGGCGGCTTTATCGTCCCATCGGTATGTTCCGAGTTCATCCAGCAGCCCCTCGCAGTCGGTGGAGATCAGCAGATCGCGGTGGGAAAGGAGTGTGCTGCACTTGCGGATACCGTTCAGCACGTCGTTGTTTCCTTCTATCACATAAACGCCGCGCTGGCGCAGAGCTGTGATAAAGGATGCTGCCGCCGGGTCAACAATGGCAGCGCAGGGGTCTTTCCCCATAAACTCCATGAAATCATCGGCATACTCTTCATCTGTTTTCTGCCTGTGTTCCTGGCGGCTGTCCCACCGGTATTCCCGATGCACTCGGACTTTCTCGCCGTCATCGTATACATCGAGGTAGACGGTCGGGTTGGTGGTTCCGTAGTCGCATGTAATGGTACGGGTGGAAAGGCTTTTGAATCCCACCGGTGCGTCCTGCGGGCAGTAGGTGTTTGCCGTGGTGTCCATCATATCGTAGATCAGGCCCTCGGCCATCACCCAGCGGCCCAGAATGTAGCGTTCATAGAACACGCCGCTGTACATGCTGCGGTAGCGTTCCCGGGTGCGCTCATCCAGTGACGGGTTATCGTCCATCAAGAAGTGCAGATGCAGCGCCCGATGTTTTTTGGCCTGTAAGATCCACTCCTTGCGAAACCAGTGCTCCGGGTTCTCCGGGTTGCAGTTGAACCAGAACTTGGCACCGGTGACAGAACATCGGGCCAGCGCCTGCTCCACAAAGCTGCGGGGCATGAGCGCCACCTCGTCCAGAAGCACCCCGGCCAGCGTGATGCCCTGAATGAGCATGTAAGAACTTTCGTCCTTGCCGCCGAACAGGTACACCATGTTTACCTTGCTGCCGCGCTGCACCGTGAGAACGTGGCCGCTGCGGTTGTAGGTGATCTGGAACTGCTGCTGCAAGTACCGGACAGACAGAAGCGGCTGAACAATGTTGCGTTCCACCGCGCCCACGCTCTTGCCGCAAAAAGCGAAAGAGCAATGGTTAAATTCTGCCATCATCCAGAGCACGAAGGACAAAGACATGATGGAGGTCTTGCCGGAACGCACCGCGCCGTCACAGATCAGGGCATCATAGTCGCTTTCATAGGGAAAGGTCAGGATCTGTTTTTGCTTCGGGGAGAAGCTCATCTCTTAAACTCCTCCTTCAAGCTCTTGGTGATGGGGTCATCCTCTACGGTCTGGTGGAAGGAGTCGCCCTTCTTGCGATCATCAATGACCGTCCACTTGTCAATCAGAGTGCCCAGCGCCGTGGTGATCTGCTGCAGGGTCGCCCCTTCCAGTTTCTCCGGGTCGGTCAGGACACCGAGATAAACGTCTATGATCTCCTGAACGCGCTCTTTCTTGCTGTCCATGTAGGAGAGCATATCCTGGGTATTCTGCTCTTTTTTTATGTCGCACTGATTCGCACAGTCCGGATTGCTCTTCACGATCTTCCGCACGGTACTTTCAGCCACGTCATTGAGCTTGGCGGTCTTGGTGTAGTTCTGCAGCTGCACATAGTCCGCAATGATCTTCTTTTTCTGCTTGTCTGTCAACCGCTGCGCACCCACTGCCACCACCTTCCTAAATCAAGACATAATAAAACCCCGCCCCGGTGCGGGGCAGGGTAAAAAACTAAATTTTACAGATACAGCAGCCGGAACGTTTCACGGCCTTTGGGAGTGATAAGCGTCTGCACGCCGCACCACTGGGTCTTATCGTTTTTGGCTTCTTTGATCTCAAACAGACCGTTGTTCTTGTCCTCGCGTGGCATGAGCTTGTTCTTCTGGTCACGGTAGATAAACTTCTTAGCAAGCAGCCAGTCAACAAAAGCTTTCGGCTTGATGCCAAGTTCCTTTGCAGTATCCCGGAAGCTGGTAAGCATATTCCGGTCTACCAGCTCGTCAAAATACTCAGCCTTCGGGGCCATGATGTTGTTCTGCACTGTCAGCTCCGAGATGCGGGCTTCCCGGTCTGCAAGGGTCTTGTTTGCCACAAGCAGAGCCTTTGCCATCAGCTCCTGCGGGGTAAGCTGCTCCTGCCCGGCGATGTACCCACCGTTCTTGCGGATGGACGGCAGCACCTCGGACGTGACCCACTTGCGGAAGGGCTTGGCCTCCGGCTTGTCGCTGCGCAGGATGACGTTGTACAGGCCGGATTCGTTGATAACCGTGCTTTCCTGCTGACGACCCATGCTGTCGGTGAGCGGAATCTGATTCCGCTCATCTTCGTCAAGTCGTTCGGCAACCTTGTGGGGGCTTGCAAGACCCAGCACCGCGCACACGTCCTTCAGGACGAACCACGGCTCACCGTTCAGCTCCACGGTACGGACTTCGTTGGACTGGTAGTTGAAAATCTGAATGTTGCTCATTTTACTTTCTCCTTTTTGCTAAAGGCCATGCCATCAGCATAAGCCTGATTCACAAGTCGGCAAATTTCATCGATGAGCCCCTTCAGACTATCATTGAGATCCGATTCTTCCATATGCGATGAACGAAGGAAGAATTCTTTGGTAACAGGATAGTTCATTGTAAAAACCTCACATTCTACTTGACTTTTGTTTTCAAATAAAATAAAATGTGAGTAAGAGGAGCTTTTCTGAAACTGGTTTCTCTGACCTACGAGTGGTTAGCTGTTACGAGCGGCTAACCACTCTTTTTTGTACTGTTCAAACTTCTCGCGCTGTTCGTCACGGTTCATCTGTTGAAATTCTTTGAACTTCATGGGCGGCCTCCTTTCCGCTCCTCTTGCTCACAAGACATAGTATAGCACTAATATTCGTGCAAGTATATTGACATTTTGCACTAACTTTAGTCTTTTCTTTGGTTGCTTTTGCACTTGTTTTCGTGCAAATCATCCTGTATACTAGAGATGTAATAGGAGGTGAGCTTATGCCGTTGAAGTTCAAAATAAATGTCCTTGATGCGTTGAAACAAGCCGGTTACAACACATCGAGAATCCGTCAAGAAAATCTGTTAAGCCAGTCAACCTTGCAAAAATTGCGTGATGGTGGGCAACTTTCGTGGTCGAACCTCGAAACAATTTGCAGGCTACTTGAATGCCAGCCGGGGGACATACTTGAATATATCCCGTTCGAAACAGAATAAAGAGGTGTTAAAGATGTCGATTCGCTATCACTTGAAGGCTTTGCTCGCAGACGCAAACATGACCCAAAAGGAACTCGCAGAAGCTACCGGGATTAGACCGCCTACCATATCAGCAATCTGTCTTGGCACTATCAAGCAGTTTCCCGTTGGGGCGCTTGACAAAATTTGTGAAGTGCTTCATTGTCAGCCCGGCGATATACTGGAATATATCCCGGAAGACCCGAACAAGCCTGAAACCGATGAAGAAACGGACGCATTGCGTGCCGCACTTCTCAACCAGATCAAAGGTTTGTAATTCAAAGCCCTGCCGCTTGGCGGGGCTTTTTGCATAATATAAGCAGCAACGCCGTTATCTGTTTTTACCGGACAGTAAGACGTTGCCGCTGCATCCGGAACTCTCGCGGCCAGATGCCCCGCTACTCTCTGCATGCCGTCCCCCCGGTCATGCAAAGTCTGGCACTCCAGGCAGGGCTCGAACCTGCAGCCTGCGGTTTTGGAGACCGCTGCTCTACCACTTGTGAGCTACTGGAGTATAAAAAAGCCGCCCTTGGAATCGAACCAGCCGTGCCTACACACACGCACCGCGCTCCACATTGCGCTCAGGCGGCCATATAGCAAATAAAAACAGCCCACGGTTCGCCGCCGGGGCTGCTTGAGTTGACGCACATCCTGCGGGGCATGCTGGCCCGCTCGGATTTCCGGTGCTGCTGTTTACGGGCGGAGGTTTCAGGGTGTGGGCAAGATTTCAAGAATTCCACACCCACCCGCACACCGGTGGTGAATCACTCCATGCGTCAGACCTGCCGCGTTACAGACTTTGCGGCGTTCGGTGCGAGAGTGCAGACTTGAACTGCGCCTAAACCTCCATGGTCGGTCTGGACTCCATTTCTCGCATAGAAGCAGCCCGCAAAGCACGGTGTCAAAGCGAAAAGCGTTAAGCGGCATGAACGAAAGGAGAATTCATATGGGGCCGCGCTTTGGAAGCTGCTGAGAAGCGGCGCACCGCTTTGCGCGGTTCCGCTTGTAGTCATTTTACCACACTTCGATTCACATGTGTTTCACAACGATTCAAATAAAGCGTAGAAATCAAAGCGCTTTCAATGGTCGTTTTGTACATCCTCCCAGATTTCTGCCAAAGCGTCAAACCCCTCGTGGATGTAGGTAGAGACCGAATTGTCTCTGGACAAGCCCACGTCCACCGCGATCTTCTTTTGGGGCTTCAGGTCGATATACCAGCCGCAGATGCACTTTGCTTGCTTTTCAGACCGAGCAGACCCGCTCAGGCAGTAGGCCCGCCGGGCAGCCTCGATGCGCAGTTCACAGAGATCAAGCTCCATCTGCTTGAGGTTCCGCTCTTCTGTGTCGATTCTCTCTACGGCAAAGCCCACCTTGTCACCGGTTCCACCGCCCATCGGCATCCCGCTCATGCTCTGGGTGCACTTTTCGGCAGTGTCCCGGATGCGCTGGATCTTTTGCTTCTGGGCCTCGACCTGCTCCGCCAGATCTCTGCACTGCTGGAACCACGATTTGACGGTGCGGTAGTCCACGCCGCTGTCAGGCTTTGGTGTGTCGGTGTCAGGTGTCCAGGTTTGGATCATGTATCTGCCTCCATTTCTTCGATCCAGATTTCTGCTCTGGGGTTTTTCTTGTCGTAATCCACCCGGCTGCCATCGTGAGCGGCCACGATCTGGCTGTTATCGTCCGCCAGAACCTTGGCCTTCACCAGAATGTCGCAGGTGGCCTCGATGAGGTTTGCAAGGTCAACCTTGCGCCGGGTAGCCATGTAGTACACGCACCGCACGTTTACGCGGGCTGTGATGGGGTTGTAAGGCCGTTTGATTTGCCGCAGGCAGTCCGTCTCATAATCCACATAAACCTTGCTGGGGGCC
>ERZ791907.468-NODE-468-length-43432-cov-21.305922_pt1 | contig 43432 bp, 43 predicted proteins | sample MGYA00510145_ERZ791907 | MGnify/ENA primary metagenome ERZ791907 (study PRJEB30046, sample SAMN00792089) | human gut metagenome | study: EMG produced TPA metagenomics assembly of the A metagenome-wide association study of gut microbiota in type 2... | reverse complement strand
ATCCAGTGACACGCTTTCCCGTGGAGAAAGGTGGTGCCGAAGGCACCAAAGGGGGAAAAGCGGCCGAAGGCCGCTAATCATCGCAATGCTATTCCTGCTGATAAATTCAAAGGCAAACTGCTGGAACCAGTCCTTAGCCGGATGGAGGTAGGCGCCTTATGGCGCCAATATAATTGCCGCCTGACGGCGGCGACCCCCTTTGGTGGCTGGCGCCACCACCTTCCCCCCAGCTTCGCTGGGGGGACTATGGGTACTCAGCATTGTGCCACATGACTCTACAAGGAAGCGGAGAACTGACCTCCCCCTCCGGGGGAGGTGCCGTAGGCAGAAGGGGTGCATTTCCACGGGCGAAGCCCGGTTTGCTTGTTTTCCCTTCGCGCCAGAGGCGCGGTTGTTTGGTTTAATCATAAGAGGCGGCCTGCATCATTTATAGGCCGCCCACCACCGCCGCCGACTGGTTTTTACCGGCATTTGCCTCATAGGCTGCCTGCACTGAGATTCTTCACTTCGTTCAGAATGACGCGTAGGGTGGGAAGGGAATCCCGTAACGCTGGCTTTATAAACATAGCCGCGAAGCGGCTATCCACAACCCTCTGAACCCTTTGAACCTTCTGAACCCTCTGAACCCGAGCCGCAGCGCGGCTCCAATGGCGATACCACAACCCTCGGACGCGAAGCGTCCGTCAAACCTAAGAACCCTCCGGCCCGAAGGGCCGGTCAATCTTAAGAACCTTTCCTCTCTGAATCCTCTGATCTTTACCCCTCTGCCATCTGCTTCAGTCCTCCCCTATCTGCAATATGGATTTTCTTTCCTTTCCGGCTGATGAGGTTTGTTTCTTCCAGCAGGTGGAGTTTACGGGAGAGGGTTTCGGGGGTGGTGCCCAGGTAGGCGGAGAGGTCTTTCATTTTCATGGGGATTTCCAGGTCCGCCGCGCCGCCGCTTAGGAGGGAGAGGCTCAGGAGGTAGGCGGAAAGTCTGGTTTCTACTCTTTCCATCATGAGGAAGCGGGTCTGGTTTTCTGTGTCCGCCATGCGCTGGGCGTTGATTTCCAGAAGTTTCAGGGCCAGCTTTGGGGTTTTCTCAAGGAGGGCGGTGAAGTCGCTTTTCCGGAGGAGGCAGGCGTCGGTGGCTTCCAAAGTGTCGATGAAGAGGTCCTGGGCCCTGGCGCCCAGAAGGGCGTTGGCGCCTTCGTAGCTGCCGGGGGTGAGGAGGCGGAGGAGCTGTTCTCTTCCGTTTCCTGCAATCATGTAGACTTTCATGGAGCCCGATGCCACGATGATGAGGAGGGGGTCGTCTCCCGGCTGCCAGACGGTTTCGCCTTTGCTGAAGTGGCAGTGGATGACGAGGCTTTCGATTTTGTCCTGTTCCTCTTCGGAAAGGTGGTTGAAAAGGGGGACGATGGATGTGCAGTGATGTTCTTTCATGGGATATCCTTTCTTATTTCTTTTTTTCTATTATACATGAAAAAAAGAAATATTTACATTTCTTGATATGTATCAATGTTTTAGATGCCCCGTTTCTTTATACTATTTACAGATAAAGAAATCCGAGCTTACAGAGCTTCAGTGAAACAGGAAAGGATGATTCCAATGATGGACACAATTCAGGAAAATGAAATTTTCAATCTGGCAGACAAGGTGGATTACAGAGAAGGCACTTTCCATCCGCAGGCGGCCCTCCGCAACGACAAGGCAGAGCTTTTCCTTATGGCGGTGGATGCGGGGGTGCTGATTCCGGACCATAAAGCGCCGGCGGACCTTATTTTCCAGGCCCTGGAAGGGAAAGCGGTGATTCAGATTAACGGCGTTGACCATCCGGTGAAGAAGGGAGATTTCCTTTACATGAATAAGGGTACACTTCATCACTTGCAGGCGGTATCAAAGTTCAAGTTCTCCATGGTGCGTCTTTATAAATAATTTTCAAACTTCATCAATCGGTACAAATATAAACAGGAAAGGATGATTACTATGATTAACACAATTCAGGAAAACGAAATTTTCAATCTGGCAGATAAGGTGGATTACCGGGACGGTGCTTTCCATCCGCTGGTGATTGACAGCAATGACAGGGGAGAGCATGTGCTCATGGCGGTGGATAAGGGTGTGCTGATTCCGGAGCACAAGGCGCCGTCGGCTCTCATTTTCCAGGCCCTGGAAGGGGAAGCGGTGCTTCATGTGGGAGGAAAAGACCTTAACGTGAAGAAGGGGGATTTCCTCTATCTGAAGGAGGGCACCCTTCATCATCTGCAGGCGGTGACCCGGTTCAAGTTCTCCATGGTACGGATTTACTGATAGATTTCTTATGAAAGGAAGTTGGTGAAAATGACGGCGATAAAAGGTCTGGCAGGGAAAGCGGCCCTTGGGCTGGCGGTGGGTATGCTGCTGCTGGCGCCGGTGGCGGCGGAGGCCCACTGTGATACCATGGACGGGCCGACGGTGAAGGATGCCCTGAAGGCCATGGAAACGGATAATGTGAATTATGCGTTGAAATGGGTGCAGCCCCGGTATGAGGGGGAGGTGACCCGGGCATTTAATCTGAGCATGAAGGTGAAGGATATCAATGAGGATACTAGGGAAGCACTGATTAATTCGCAGAATCGAATTTCATATGTATTTTTATCCAATGCTGCGTCATCAGTCTCCTTAAATAGCTCGCTATTCGCGTCGACTGATTCCTTGCATTGAATAAAAATACAAGAATGAAATCCGATAACGATTTAATCAGCGCTTCCCTAGAAATCTGGCGGAGCAGTATTTCTTTGAAATCCTCCTCCGGGACCACCGGGCCGGAGAGGGGGCGCCCTTTGAAGGGGTGAAGCCCCATGGAACGCCGATTGATGAGAGGGTGAAGGCGGCGGACAGGAGCATTGAAGAAGGAAATCTAAAGCCCCTGGAACATCTGGTGGATAAGGATAAGCAGCCGGAGCTGGAGCGCCGCTTCCAGCGGGTTCTGGCCCTCCGGGATTTCGACGTGAACGACCTTGAGGCGGGCAGGGAATATATTGAAGCCTATGTGCAGTTCTTTAAATTTGCAGAGGGAGAGGAGGATGAACATCACGGAGTACATGGCCGTGGCGGCCATGAAGCCCTGCATGGACAGGAATAATAAAAAACACCAGTCGGAAGACCGGTGCTTTTTGCTATGTGCGGTACTTGAGGCGGTGGGCTTTTGAGGAGGAATCGGCGCTTGGCGGTATTCCCGAAGGTTGACGCGGCTTCGCCGCGAGGGTTGATGGCGCCGCCGGGCCTTCGGCCCTGGGCGCCAAGGGTTCCGTCCGGAATCGGCTTCGCCTTCCGGACTGGTTGAGGGCCTGCCGGCCCAGGGAGTTATATAATATCGCTGCGCTGGCGAGGTGGGCGCCCTGCGGCGCCAATATAAATACCGCCTTACGGCGGCGAAAACCTCTACAACCGGGCTTCGCCCGATGGAAATGCACCCCTATTCCCGCTGCGCGGGACTTCCCCCGGAGGGGGAAGTTTGCTCTACGCTTTACTTTAGAGCCATGTAGCAAAATGTTGAGCATCCATAGTGCCCCCGCTTTTGCGGGGTGGCAAGCGAACTTGGTTCGTAGGGGAGCGATAGCGACCTGAGAACCAAGTGAGATGCTTTCCCGTGGAGAAAGGTGGTGCCGAAGGCACCAAAGGGGGGGAAGCCGCCGGAAGGCGGCTAATCACCGCAATGTGGTTCCTGCTGATGAATCCAAAGGTATTAAGCCGGACTCAGCCGGCTGCTGATTGCCTTCACCTCTACACCCCACGGCTCCTTCCCGCCGACGGGTATTTAAAAGCAAATGTGTCATCATCTACATGTACCGAGATTCTTCACTTCGTTCAGAATGACGGAGTTGGGCGGGAAGGTTGTACCGTAACGCCTGCCGCCAAAGGCGGCATATAAAACTCATCGCCCGTAAGGGCGATACCACAACCCTCAAGCCCATAGGGCTTGTCAAACTTAAGAACCTTAAGACCCCTCGGGGCCGAAAGGCCCCGTCAACCTTCCCCTTTGAACCCTTTGAACCAGCCCGCCTCCGGCGAGGCCCTACGGCTTCAATCCTTCCACCTGCTTTCTGATACTTTTCATGTCGCTCTGTATCTGCTTCATAGTCTTCATGGGGCCCGCCTGGTCCCTGGCGTCGCGGAGGCTCATGGTGCGGCCCGTTTCTTTGTCCACCAGTTCGATGGTGCCCAGATGGAGTCTGCCGTTGATGATGTGGAAGGCGTCGGTGCGGATGATGCCGAAGTTGGTGTCAATGGCTACGTCGTAGAAGTCCACGGCCCGCCAGCGGTTGTTGAAGGTGCCGGAAATGCCGTTGAAGGGAATGAGCATATAGAAGCCGGGGGTGGAGGAGAAGCGGCCGAAGGCGACGAGATGTTTCTGGTCTCCGTCGCAGTGGATTTCGCCGTCCAGGTCCACCAGGCAATAGAATTTGGGCTCATTGGAGGGGATGCGGCTGTCCAGGTCTTCGCCGTGGAGGTAGATGTCGTAGGAGCGGCTATCGATGTTGTAGTTTCCGCTGGCGCTGACGGTGCCGCCGTAGACTCGGGCGTTGACGCCGGTGAAGGTCATTTCTCCGTCGTCGTAATGGATATTTCCTTTTACGTTCATGAAATCCAGGGCAGGAATATGAAGTTCCTTCATGGTCACTTCGCCATCGGCCTGCAGGTGGGCGAGGGGACCGTTTCCTTTGGCGGTGAGGGTCATTTTATCGTGGATATCGTCGCCCAGTCCCAGGGAGGAGGGGTCTACGCCCCGGGCGGTGAAGCTGATGATGGAGGGCAGGCCCTTTTCTTTGAAATTGGTCTCACAGGAAAGTTCCACACCGTCGCCTACGGCGGTGCCGCCAAAACTGCCGGTGGTGAGGCTGATTTTAGTGAGGCCCCTGGTGTCGATGGCGCCGGCCATGTTCACGTGTTTCATGATGTAGTGGCGCTCCCGATAGCTGGCCTCCATGCGGGCATTTTGGATGCTGAGCCGGCATTTGAGGGGCCTGCCTTTCCGGTTGAAATTGGACACTTTGTCTTCCAGCGTTTCATCGGAAGGCATTTCCTTTTTTTCTTTCGGCTCCTGCTGCTGCCTGACAAAATCCACCTTCATGTTTTCGTCGAAGCGGACGGCAAAGGTGGGATTGTTAAGGGTGATTTCCTCCAGGGTGGTGGAAACCAGGTGCTTTCGGATGATATCCCAGGGATTCACTTTGAATGATCCGGAGGGGACGCGGAGGATGGGATTTCCGTCGGGGTCATCCCAGGCAAGGTTTTCAAAGGTGACGCCGCCGTGAATGTTGGCGGTGATGGATTCTACGGTGATGGTGCCCCGGAGCATGTCCTGCCTGGTGACGGCGTAGTTGAAAATCCGGGCAGCGCCGAAGCTGGCAATTTTGGCAAGGAGAAGGATAAGGCAGAACAGGACGAGAAGGATGCCCAGAATGGCAAGGGCGTAGGGGCCCCACCGCTTTTCATGGCGAAGTCTGGTGAGCTTTTCCTTCATGGGCATCCTCCTTACTATTTAATGGGAAATCAGGTATTTCCGGATTCTTTCTATGCGCTTCGGTGTATCGGGGTGGTCGTTCAAAAGGCTTTTGAAGAAGCCTCCGCTGCCGCCGCCGTAAATGGATTCGATGCGGTTAAGCCCCAGGGCCAGGCCCCGTCCCAGTCCCAGACGGCAGGCGTAGGCGTCAGCTTCATATTCTTCCTTCCGGCTGCCGAAACGGGAGATGAAGAGCATCGGCGTCTGGAGGAGGAAGGAGAGAATGTTGTACTGCAGGCTGATGAAGAGGGCGAAAAGGTTGATGATAAGGCCCAGAAAGGGAATCCATATGAGGAGCCGGCAGATGAGGAAAATGGTGTTGTACACCAGGACGATAATCTGGCCGAACCAGGACATGCCTACGCAGAGCAGGTTGGCGCCGGTGTGGCCTCGCTGGATATGCCCCATTTCATGGGCCATGACGCCAAGGAGCTCCTCTTCCGGAAACTGGCGGAGAAGGGGCGCCATGACTACAATGCTCTTTCCCAGGGAAAAGGCGTTGTACTCATTCCGAAGTCCCACGTACAGGCAGTAATCCGAAGGGTCAAGCTCTCCCCGCCGGCAGATTTCATGAAGCCCCTCCTCCAATAGGCGGGCATCCTCCCCGTAGGCCTTCCGGCCGCCTTCGGAATAGACAAAGAACCGCTCCATCACCCCCAGCCGGGCCAGAATGGCAGGAATGACGACGGAGGCCAGGGAAAGCTTCAGGAGAAGCGTGCCGTCATCGATCCCTGTGGGGGTGCCGCCCATGTAGTAAAGGGACAGCATGACGGACCAGAAGGAGAAATCCATGATGAAATTCACGATAAAGGTAAGGATGACGAGGACAATGGGGGTGATAGACATGGGAACTCCTTTCTTTTTTCGGTAATCACTGTAATCTCACTGTAATCATATCACGAAAAAGAAAACACGGTAAAACCAGAAAATGATTTTACCGTGTTTTTCTCTGGGCGCTGCATGATTCTAATGGTAAGCGTAGAGTGGTATGATTCTGCTCCTTTAAAGCAAGAAGGGGCGCCCGCCTTTGGCGGGCAGGGGCTCAGCCCTGCGCTTTCGCGTGGGCCGAGGGTTGTGTAGAAGGGTTGCGAAGGCTATGACGGCGGGGAAAAATATCCCGTAACGCTGACTTCATATTCATCGCCCGAAGGGCGATACCACCACCCTTTGAACCCTTTGAACCCTCACGCCCAAAGGGCGTGTCCAATGGCGATACCACTATTCTCGAAAGCAAGAGGGTTCAGGCGCCTTACGGCGCCCGGGTTCAAGCCGCCATTGGGCTTACGCCCTTGGCGGCTCCGGTTCCGCCCACAGAGCGGGCTGGTTCAGAGGGAGTTATATATGCTGCCTGCGGCAGCACCCCATGAGCGAAAGCGAACACAACCCTTCTATACAACCTGCGCCGTCAGGCGCGCCCCTGGAACCCTCTGAACCCGGTCCGCGCCCAAAGGGCGCGGACCCCCTCACAAATCCCTGAAATGAAACTGTTTCTTCCCGGAAGCGTAGTCTCCCACAATCTGTCCATGGCCCAGGAGTTTGTATTTATAGGAAACCAGGCCTTCCAGTCCCACCGGGCCGCGGGCGTGGATTTTAGAGGTGGAAATGCCCACTTCCGCGCCGAAGCCGTAGCGGAAGCCGTCGGCGAAGCGGGTGGAGGCATTCCGGTAGACGCCGGCGGAGTCCACGAGAGTCATGAAGCGCCTGGCGGTTTCCTCATTTTCCGTAATAATGCAGTCCGTGTGGTGGGAGCCGTAGGTATTGATGTGGCTGATGGCTTCATCTACCCCATCCACCAGCTTAATGGACAGGATGAGGTCCAGGTATTCCCGGTGCCAGCTTTCACCTTCCGGAATCACATCTACCGGAATGATACGGTTCACTTCCTCGGTGCCCCGGATGGTGACGCCTGCCTGATGGAGGGCGTTCGCCAGCTTTGGCAGGAAACTGCCGGCAATGCTTCTGTGCACCAGCACCGTTTCCACGGCGTTGCAGGCGGCGGTGTACTGGGTCTTCCCGTCTATAATGAGGGGGATGGCCTTTTCCATGTCATAATCCCTGTCCACATACATGTGGCACACGCCGTCGGCGTGGCCCAGGACGGGGATGGAGGTGTGGTTCATGATGTACTGCACAAAGGCATTAGAGCCCCGGGGAATCAGAAGATCCACGGAACCGTGGCATTCCAGCAGTTCGTCGATTTCATTGTGCTGCTCCGCCTGGAGGAGGCACTTTTCCGGAAGGCCCGCCTTCATGGCCGCTTCATGGATAAGGGTGAAAAGAATGCGGTTGGTATAGGTGGTTTCCTTTCCGCCCTTCAGGATGGCGCAGTTGCCGCTTTTCAGGCAGAGGGAGGAAATCTGCACCAGCGCGTCGGGACGGGCTTCAAAGATGACGCCGATGACGCCGATGGGGCAGGTCACCCGGGTGAGGGTGAGCCCTTCATCCAGCTCACGGTGCAGGGTCACTTTCCCGATGGGGTCCGGCAGGGAAATCAGACTGGTGAGCTCTTGGGTCACATCGGAGAGCTTGGCTTCATCAAAGGTGAGACGCTTCATCACCGCCGGAGCCACCTGGTTTTGGACGGCCAGGGCAAGGTCCTTCCGGTTGGCTTCAAAGATTTCTTCCCTGTGCTCATCCAGACTGCTCCGAATGAGCGAAAGCGCCTCATTCCGCTTCTCCAACGGCATGGCAGCCAGCAGAGGGGATGCCAGCTTCATCTGTTTCGTTTCTTCTCGTATATCCATGGGGAAATCTCCTTTCCTATAGGGAAGCGCTGATTAAATCGTTGTCTGCTTTTATTCTAGAATTTTTATGCAATGCAAGGAATGGGATGACGCGAATAGCGAGCTATTTAAGGAGTCCCATGACGAAGCAGTGCATAAAAATTCTTATAAAAGCAGACTCTATGAATTAATCAGTGCTTCCATAGTACTTCCATTGTATGGGACTGTGGGGAGGGAGTCAATATGTTTGACAGAAGTTTCCTGTTGGCAAGAACCACCGTGGTGTCATGGCGAGTAGGAAACCATATGCGAAAAGTTTCCTGTCGGTATGAAACAGCAGTGGAGTCACGCTCAATAGGAAACCATACGCGAACAGTTTCCTGTTGGCAAGAACCACCGTGGTGTCATGGCGAGTAGGAAACTACTTGCAAACAGTTTCCTGTCGGTAAGAAACATAGCGGTGTCATGCCGAGTAGGAAACCATATGCGAAAAGTTTCCTGTCGGTAAGAAACAGCAGTGGAGTCACGCTCAATAGGAAACAATACGCGAACAGTTTCCTGTTGGCAAGAACCACCGTGGTGTCATGTCGAGTAGGAAACTATATGCGAAAAGTTTCCTGTTGGTATGAAACACAGTGGAGCTATGCTCAATGGGAAACTGTACGCGAAAAGTTTCCTGTCGGTAAGAAACAGCATTGGAGTCACGCTCAATAGGAAACTATACGCGAAAAGTTTCCTGTCGGTAAGAAACACAGCGGTGTCATGCCGAGCATGAAACATCATAGTCTCACGACGTACAGGAAACTTTTCTCTCACATTTTGGCCCGGAGTTTCTTTTCCCACCAGGAGAAGAAGAAGGTGAGGAGGATGGCCACGGTCCAGTAGGCGATGGCATCGGCAATGTAGGGCTCTGTGCGGCGGTTGTAGAGGGCGGAGAAAATGTCCGCTTCTGCAAACATGTCCACCACCTTCACCGTGAATACCAAAGCCAGGAGCTTGATGGTTTTCAGGTAGTAGGTGAAGAAGGTGGGGAGGGCCACGATGAAGGCCTGGGGGAAGACGATGCGGGTGAAGGCGGTAAAGGGGGTCATGCCCATGGATACGGCCGCTTCATACTGGCCCTTGTCCACCGACATGAGGGCGCCCCGCACGTTTTCCGACTGGTAGGCCGTATTGTACAGGATGAAGGTGGTGAATACGGTCCAGTAGGGGCTCACGTCGAAGGGCTTCACCGTATGTCCCGTGAGGGAGGAAATCACCGGTGCCAGCAGGAAGGGCAGGGAGTTGTACACGATGAAGAGCTGCACGATGCTGGGCACGCCCCGGAAGAAGGAAACGAGGACGGTGAAAATGCCGTTCACAAAGCGTCCGGAGTTCTGCCGAATCACGGCGATGACGGAGCCGAAGAGGATGCCGAAGAAAAGACTGATGAAGGCCATGAAAAGAGTATTGGGGATGGCCTTGGCGATGAAGAGGAAGGCAGTAGGAAGTACGGCAAAATCAATCATCAGCAAGCCCTCCTTTCATGTTTGGCATTATATTTCTGAAAGAGGTGGAACACCGTTTCCACCAGAATCACCAGAGCCCAGTAAATGAGGGCCACGGCGCAGTAGGTTTCCAGTTTCCCCTGGCCGTAATTGGCATTGATGATGAGGCCTGCCCGGCCCATGAGGTCCACCACGCCGATGAAGAACATGACGGAGGTGTCCTTTAGAATATTGATGGCTTCGCTTACCAGACTGGGGAGTGCCACCGGCAGGGCCTGGGGCGCAATGATGTGCACCACCCGGTGGAAGGGGGAGAGGCCGAAGACCATGGCCGCCTCATGCTGTCCCCGGTCCACGGAGAGGTAGGCGGGGCGGATGATTTCAGAAATCACCGGGGTATAGTGAAAGGAAAGGGCGATGAGCACATAGGCCGTGAGAGGCCAGCCGTCGGGGCTGATGTGGAGGGAGCGCACAATCACCGGCAGCACGAAGTACACCAGGTACAGGTCCAGTATGAAGGGCATGGACCGGTTGTAGGAAAGCCAGATTTCACAAATCTGGTGAAGGAGAGGCACTTTGGCAATGCGAATCACCGCCACCAGGGTGCCGAAGAAAAGGCAGAGCACAATGGAGGCGGCAATCACTTCCATGGTAAAGGGGAGCGCCGTGGAAAGCCTTGGGAAGAGGCCCAGGAAATAGGAGAAATTGAAGGTCAGCATATTAACCCTCTTCTCTTTTCAGCATACGCTGGAGGAACTGGCGGGTCTTTTCTTCCTTCGGATGGACGAAGATGTCATCGGGACTTCCTTCTTCCACCACCCGGCCTTCGGACATGAACACTACCTTGGAGGACACTTCTTTGGCGAAATGCATTTCATGGGTGACGATAATCATGGTAATGCCCAGGGTGGCCACGGAGGCGATGGTATCCAGCACTTCCCCCACCAGCTCCGGATCCAGGGCGGACGTGGGTTCATCGAAGAGAATCACATCCGGCCTTGGCGCCAGGGCCCGGGCAATGCCCACCCGCTGCTGCATGCCGCCGGACAGTTCAGAGGGATACATTTTCGCATAATCCGCCATGTGTACCCGCTCCAGTTCCTTCATGGCGATTTCCAGGGCCTCCTTCTTCGGCTTTCCATAGCCGTAGATGAGACCTTCCGTTACGTTCTCCAGTACCGTCTTGTTGCGGAACAGGTTGAACTGCTGGAACACCATGGTGGATTTCCGGCGGAGATTCTGGATTTCCTTCTTGGAAATATGGGAGAAATCCACAGACACGTCGCTGATGGTGAGCTTTCCGGCGTCCGGCTTCTCCAGGTAATTCAGGCAGCGGAGAAAGGTGGTTTTCCCGGTGCCGGAGGGCCCCAGAATGGACACCACGCTTCCCTTCTCCACGGACAGGTTGATATCTTTTAAAACCTCCGCATTTCCGAAGGATTTGCGGATATGTTCAGCTTTGAGCACAAGGGACATAAAGAGCCTTCTTTCTATGGTATAATCGCGTTTTGGCAATATAAAAACCCCGTCCCCATGGGACGGAGAATTCCGTGTTCCACCCAGATTTATCCCTTCGTCGCCGAAGGAACCTTGGCCAGTGCAGGAAATCAAAACTTTCCGCACTTGAGGCTGTAACGGGCTTCCCGGACAGCCCTACTTCCTTCAGGCCATCAGCTCAGAGAGGCACTTCCATGAAATTCCCGCACCCCCTTCCACCATCGGGGCTCGCTTTTCCGGTTCCATCCATGTACTTTCTCTCTTCATCGCAGAGGTAATAGATTAATTGGTTTCAATATACCATACATGGGGGAAGAAATGCAAGGGGCTCTGCCCGCTGTCGGCTGTCCGCTTACCGCTTGGGGAGACGTCAGACTGTCAGACGTCAGACGCGAAGGCGGCTATATGCTCATCGCCGGAGGCAATACCACCACCCTCTGAACCCTTTGAAACCTTTGAAACCCGGGGCCGCGGAGCGCTCCAATATACTGCGGCGCCAGCCGCCACCACAACCCTCAGCCGCCAAAAGCGGCTGTCAAACCTGAGAACCTTCGGAGCGAAGCTCCGTCAATCTTACGAGCCTTTTTTACAACCCTTCTACATAACCTGCCGCCGAAAGGCGGCGCCCCCTGCGGCGAAGCCGCATCCTATCGAATCCATTTCATGGCGTCCTTCATGGCCGCCGGCAGGGCCTGGCCGAAGAGGCGGTTCATGGCGTCCCGGGTGACCAGCCAGGTGCGGCCGGATTTTCTTCTTTCTCCTTCCGTCATGCGGGCGGCGGCGTGGCCGGCACCGGCAGCGGCGCTTCTCACCACGCCGCTGTCCCGGTTCCATATCCGGGCGGCTTCAATGGTGGAAAACACAAGGAGAAGGGGATTTAAGGCCAGGAGCTTGGTTTCTTCCTCCTTTCCACCGTAAACTCTTTCTGCTGCGCAGCGGAGGAGGAGCCAGGTATTTCCGGAGCGGCGGACTTCGGAAAGGGACAGCACGCCCCCTTCCCCGGCCCTTTCGCAGTCGGACTGCACCCTTTTGGCGTCGGCGCCGTAGAGGTCCGCCGCTTCTTTCGGCGTGATGACTTCTTCCAGAGGGTCAAAGGGAAGATGGTATATGTCCATTTTCCCCAGGTCCGGCTCATAGGCGGAGGAGGGAAAAATGTAAACAGCCCCTTCACCGGCGGCCAGGGCGCTGCCGGATGGCAGGCGGCGGCCGGAAAGATAGGCCCTGTAGGCGGCCATTGCTTTTTCAGCAGGCAGGGAGGAGGAAATGAAATCCACCGGTCCTTCGCCTGCCGCCAGACCCTCTCCTTCCGGAATGGCCGGCTTTTTATCCAAAAGATACAGATGGACTCCGTCGGTGAGAATCCATCCGCTTTGGGGAACGGCGCCGGTGAGGCAGGCGCCATAGCAGTTCTGGGACTGCTCTTCGTTTTCTGTATGTGCGTATATTCGAATCATAATACCTCGGGGGATTAGTGGGACAGTGGGAGAGTGAGACAGTGAGACAGTGAAGCGGCTGTCGGCTGACCGCTTTCCGCCGGCGCTGGACTGAGGGGCGTTGAGGGGGACAAGGCACGTAAAGCAGACTTCATACTCATCGCCGCCAAAGGCGGCGATACCTTCCCTTCTGAACCCTTTGAACCAGCCCGCCTTCGGCGGGCCGAACCCTCTGAACCCGGGGGCCGCGCAGCGGCCCCCCCCTTTTTTATAACGACGACATCATGCGGATATGGCCGGCCAGGAGTTCCCTATTAATATAGGCGTGCACCTTTTCCATGGGGGAGCCTTCGGCGATGGTTTCCCGATCTCTGCTGCCGGCGCCGTGGCTCTGGACTTTGCCGTCGTAGTCGTAGCGGGTCATGGAGAGGGTCTGGATCCGTTTGTGGGGCACGTCCATTTTCACGTGATAAATGACGGAGGAGAAGTTCTGGTCCTTCCAGGGATAGGAAATGCGAATCCAGAAGGTGGCGTAGCCGTCCTTGTAGGAAATGGTATTTTTCTCCACGTCATAGGTGCTTCCGTGGAAGCGGACGCCCTCTTCTTTATAAATGACGAGCCACTGGGGATTGGTGAAACGGGGAAGGGGATTTTCCACGTAGTGGTTATACAGGTTCATGCCGAAGGAATGGGGCACCAGGGCGCTCCAGTTCTGGGGGTCGTCGCTGTAGGTGAAATCGTTGGTGACGGTGCCTTTCTCATCCAGGGTCTTCATTTCCGTGACCCGATAGGCCCGGCGGTTCTTGTCAAATTCAATATTGGAAATGGCGCTGCCATCTTTTCCTTCCGACTTGATGGACAGGGAAGCCCGAAGGCCGCTGTCCACATAGGAATCCGTGTCCACCAGGGTGGCATTGGAATCCTGGAAGGGGATCCAGTTCTCCGCCAATGCGGTTTCTCCGCCCACCATGAGGCAGGCAGCAAGTATGGGAGCTAATAGTTTTTTCATGATAACCTCCTGTGGGCGTGGGATAGTGAGTTAGCGGGCTAGTGAGCTAGTGGGTTAGTGAGATGGGAAATGGGGAATGGGGAATGGGGATTGGGGATTGGCGGCTTTTGGTCGCCATCAGCTATCGGCTGTCGGCTTACCGCTGTCCGTCTGCAGAGGCCCCTTTGGCAGCTGGCGCCACCACCTTTCCCTGGTGGGAAGCGTCTAGCCATGCTATGCATAGTGCGGCTTAAATGGCGGAAGGGAGAGAACGTAACGTCTTGCGCCCCTTTAGGTGGCAAAGGAACTGGATTTGTAGGGGAGTGAAACGACCTGAAAATCCAGTGACATGCTTCCCACCAGGGCGGAGAGGGCCGCGAAGTGGCGCGGGGGTGTACGAGGGCATATGGAGAAATGACGCTCTATGTGGTCATCGTCGCCGCCAAAGGCGGCATTCATACTCATCGCCGCAAAGTGGCGATACCACAACCCTTTTATACAACCCTTCTACACAACCTGCGGCGCCAGCCGCGCCCCTTGCACCCGAAAGGGCGCCCCCTTTGAACCCTCTGAACCCTCTGAACCGTCTGAACCTTCACGCCGAAGGCGTGTCCATTGAACCCGAGGCGGCTCTGCCGCCTCTCCTATTTTAAACTTTTAATTACCCGCAGATCCTGGGGTGTAAGGAAGGGGGTGTAAGTCTTTCCCAAGTACAGGGACAGGGTATCCACCAGGCTTCTGATATGGGGTGCGTCTACGTGCATCATATCGGAGAGGTCCCGAAGGCTGCCCATGCCGCAGGGGAGGTCTTCGGAAAGGTAGCGGCCGGTGAGGTCCGCCGGGCCCATGACGGTTTTGTAGGATTCATTTTCCGTGAGGGCTTCATACAGGTTTTCCTTCTTTTCACCCCAGGAGGCGTTGAGCACGTCCAGAAGGGAGGAGAGGGAAAGACCCAGGGCTTTTCCTATGGCAATCCGTTCCCTATCGCAGGCTTCCATGTAGGCGGCCACCCTTTTGGTGAGGGGAGCGCCGAAGAAATGGAATTCTTCCCCGTTTTCAATGCGGGTGACATTGAAGAGGCAGGCGGTGACATGGATGATGGGATTGGTGGCGGAAAGGGAAGTGGAGGCGGGAGAAGCTACCCGGCTCACCTTAGGTGCCATGAGGTGGAGAAGGGTGCTGAGTTCTCCTTCTTCACCGAGGCAGGAATAACCGATTTCTTCCTTCATAGCCTTGAATTCCAGTGTTTTGTAATCGGAAGAGAGGCGGGCGATGAAGGGCATGTTGGCGGTTTCAGCAATGGCGATGGACGGCACATTCTGCTTTCTGGACAGCAGGCGGCATGCCTTGATGGCGCCCCAGCAGCCGTTCATGAAAAGAAGGCACTGCCCGTCATGAAGGAAGGGGGCGATTTCCTCCACCACCGCTTCATGGTCCGTGGCGTGGGTGCATACCATAAGGATGTCCGCTTCCTCCACCGCCTTTTTCAGGTCCGTAGTGAAGGGAACGTACAGGGACGTGTCGATTTTTCCCCGTACCGTGAGGGGCGACTGGTTCCAGCAGGCGGCTTTGATGCGGTTTCGCACATACACCTGGCAGGGCACATTTTTCAGATTAAAATAAGCGGCTCCGGCCAGTGCGGTGCTTCCGGCGCCGATGATGGAAATATTCATGGTTCCTCCTAGAGTTCCGGCAGATGATTCACCGGATGGTCCCTTTTATTATACTATTTATAGCGCCGCCATGCTTTGAAAAATTGAGAAATGGGAAATCAAAAAAAGCTGTGAAAAATGTCAATCATTTCTTCACAGCTCCTTTGATTTTCTATGAAAAGCCGCTATCAGTGGTTTATCTTTGGTATTTCTTTTTTACAGGAAAGAGGGGTTTAACAGTTCACTGTTCCCCGCTGAAGATACAAAAGCGAATCCCGTAACGCGGCTTTATACTCATCGTCGCAAAGCGGTGCACAGCGAACACATTTTGTAGGAGCGAAGCGACGCACAAAATGTAGTGAGTCGTTTTCCCTTTAGGGACGATACCATCACCCTCTGAACCTTCTGAACCCTTTGAACCCTTTGAACCTTCGAAACTTATGAATGAAGGTGGTGAAGGGATTTAACGGCTTTTATATGAGTATGCCGGCAAGGTGGTCCATTTCGTGCTGCACGATTTCCGCCGTGAAGCCTTGAAACCGCTTTTTCTTTTTATGGAAATTTTCATCTTCATAGCGGACTTCGACCCAGTCATGGCGCCTGCAGGGGCGACGGCCGGAAAGGGAGAGACAGCCCTCTTCCGTTTCGTAGGTGGAAGGGGAAGCTTTTGTTATCTCCGGATTGTACATGAGAAGAAGGTGTCCATTGTCCGATACGGCAATGATGGCCTTCGTGCTGCCGATCATGTTGGCCGCCAGGCCCACACAGTCTTCGCTGTGAGCGGCCAGGGTGTCATACAGGTCTCTGCCTTCGGCCGTGTCCTTCCTTCCGGCTTTCTCTGCCTTCCGCTGAAGGAATAGGATATCTTTGACAATAGGACGAATCATGGAATGCTCCTTTGAGGTTGAATGACACTTACTATGTTTGCTGGGATTCCCGATAATAAAAAGAAGGGGCGCCGCAGGTTGGGTTCGCTTCGCTCAAAGGCTGTGTTCGCTGACGCCCAGGGGGCAGGGAACGGCTGTCGGCTATCGGCTGTCCGCTTACCGCTATCCGCTGGGAAGGTGCGGTGCTTTTGGTACCAGTATAAAAATGCTGCCAAAGGTATTTCTCAGTGGGCTAGTGAACTAGTAAGAGTCATTAGCGGTGCTTGACAAGATTCTTCGCCTGCGGCTCAGAATAACTGCGTTTGGCAGGAAGGTAAGTCTTGTAGGGGCTATCATCAAAGGTAGACTTTAAAATTTGCGGCGTCAGCCGCCACCACAACCCTTGGGCCCTAAAGGGCCCATCAAACCTAAGAACCTTAAGGACCTTCGGGGCGAAGCCCCGTCAATCTTCCCCTTTGAACCTTTTGAACCCTCTGAACCCGGGTGCGGCAAAGCCGCACCCCCTTTTACAGCGAGAACCCGTTTGTCTCGTCTCCCGGTTTGTCCAGCCGGCGGGCGATGTCGTCGTAGGACTGGGAGAGCTGGTACACCACGATGTCCATGGTGGTGCGGATGGTTTCGGGGTCGAAGTTCTCCGGACGGGTGGTGAAGGTGACGTCCAGAAATACATTTTCATCGGAACCGATGGAGTATTTCAGGATGGCGTGGTGGGCATTGAGGTCGTTCAGGAAGGCCATGAAGGTCTTTCTTGCGGGGCCCTTGGGAGCGGTGCCCAGATGGACCCGGAGCAGGGTGTACATGCTGTTGTCGGTAATGACGGCGGCCACCAGCTTGTGGTGCTTTCCGGCAGGGATGGCGGTCATGAAGACGATGATGTCGTAGGAATCGTGAGTTTCCTGACGGCGGAAGAAGTTCAGCCCCTCCTTCTTCATATACTGTTCAAACATATCGGCCTTTACATTTTTCTTGTGGTTTCCCTGGGGAAACGGGATGGTATTGTCAGACATGGGACGCCTTTCTGCGCAGTCCTGCGCGGTAGTAATGGAAATAGTCAATGGTCATATTTGTATTATACAGGATAGAGGTGGAATAGGAAACGGGCGGCGGAAAATCAAAGGTTTTGAAATCCTGTCAAGAGGTACGGGTAGTGGAAGCGCTTCATATAAATAATTTCTATAACAGGGTAAAGAAGAAACGAAAAAATAGAAGAAGAGTCAATTTTTTTTTAGGCTGGAAAGGCGAAGGGGAATTTCAAAAAGCCCCATAAAATCTATTATGACGATAAAGCATACAGAGGCATCATTATGATTTTATGTAAAGAATAGCAAAAGTATTGTTAATCTAATTAAGTGATAGATAATCATATTTTCAATAACATAATTAGATGGATTTATACCGATTGAGGAAAGAGGCTTTTTACGCCAAAACCGGGGTTATAATGGGTAAAACGAAAACAGCACCGGGGTTTCCAGTGACGAAGCACTCCCCGGGGAAATAAAAATTTTTAGAAATGTGGTGATTTGTATGGACTTAATGATGCTTCCTGAAGTTGTTAAATTGGCCCTCTTTATGCTGGCCGTGTTTATTTCCAATATCGTGCAGGCTTTGACCGGCTTTGCGGGAGTCATGCTTTCCATTCCGCCGACCATTCTCCTCTACGGACCGGATATGGCCAAGGCGGTCATTAATGCCATCTGCTGGCTGGTGTGTGCACTCCTGATGTATCAGAACCGTCAGTACATTAATCCGAAGGAACTGCTCCGCATCGTGGTATTCATGCTGGTGGGCATGGCCATCGGCATTCATCTCTACAATGTGGTGAATCCCAATGTCCTGGTGCCACTCTACGGCGCCATCATCGTAGGGGCTGCACTGAAGAGTTTGATTTTCAAGCAGAGCACCTCCGCCCTGCCAAACTGGATCGCCATTCCCGTGCTCCTTGGGGCCGGCGTCATTCACGGCATGTTTGCCTCCGGCGGCGCCCTGCTGGTGGTGTACCTGGTAGCCACCTTCCGGGACAAGGACTCCTTCCGTGCCAATGTGGCCTCTGTGTGGACCATCCTGAACCTGGTGCTCATGTTCAATGACTATGAAAAAGGCCTCTACAATACGGAATTCTTTGAACTCCTGGGCCTTGGCGTCATTCCTCTGGTCATTGCCATTTATCTGGGAAATAAAATCCACGACATGATTAACCAGAAAATGTTCAACCGCGTCACCTACTGCCTCCTTCTGGCAGCGGGCAGCATGATTCTTATCTGAAATGGAAGAATGAAAAGAAAAAGCATCGGCAAAGGCCGGTGCTTTTTGCGTGAAATAATTGAAATGAGAGCCGGTGTCATTTCGTCCGCAGCCAGTCAGCCGCCAATTGGAAAGCCTCTCTTAATTCTCGCTGTCCCTTGAGGGGACATAGGATGTACAAGGCTAAGAATGATACTGATACTCCATCATTGTTTTGCGCCGGGCCAACTTCGGCTGACTTGGGGGCTCTTTGCAAAGTCTCCACGAAGTGGAGAAATCTCCCTGCTGTATTGGCCTGCTGCCGATTGTCTCAATCGCGTCGCGTACTAGGATTCTTCACTTCGTTCAGAGTGATGAGTGAGGCAGGAAGAAAATCCTGTAACGTCTTGCGCCCCCTTTAGGTGGCAAAGGAACTGGATTTGTAGGGGAGTGAAACGACCTGAAAATCCAGTGACATGCTTCCCACCGGGGCGGAGAGGGCCACGAAGTGGCGCGGGGGTGGATGAGCGGATAAGCCGGCATGATACTCTATGCTGTCCAGACTGCCGAAAGGCAGCATTCTGCGGGGAGATTTCTCGACTCCGTTTCACTGGTTCCATGAACCATGTAATTCATAACGATAAGTAGCACCGCTCGAAATGACGTATACAGTTATGGAGCCGCAAAAGCCAGCCCCGTAACGCTGACTTTATAATTCATTGCCGCCAGCGGCGGCAATCCACCACCCTCTGAACCTTCTGAACCTTCTGAACCCATAAAAAATAAAAAAAGAGACTGCGGAGAAATGGCAATCGTTTCTCCGCAGTCTCTTTCCTTACCGACCTTCCATCATCTTCCGGATTCGTTCTCTCCGTCTTCTGGCGGCCGCTTCGTCTACGATGATGTGGTGGCCGCTGGCGGTGACGAATTCCGCTTTCGGCGGCGCCGCCTTTTTATCATTGTACAGGGCGTAATCAAAGCCGCCGCCCAGGGCGCAGCTGGCGCAGTCCCTGCCGCTGGCGCCCCGCCACATGCGGTAAATGCAGTAGCAGAACCAGCCGGCAATGGCTGCGGTAATCAGTATGGTGAACAGGGTACCCATGGTGGTCCTCCTTTTATGATAATATTTCTCAAATAAATTATACCATAAAGGGGAAAATAGGGAAACAGAAAGCACCGCCTTAAGGAAGCGCTGATTAAATCGTTGTCTGCTTTTATTCTAGAATTTTTATGCAATGCAAGGAATGGGACGACGCGAATAGCGAGCTATTTAAGGAGTCCCATGACGAAGCAGTGCATAAAAATTCTTATAAAAGCAGACTCTATGAATTAATCAGTGCTTCCTCAATGAGACCTGAAAAGATGAAACCGGAAGCTTCATGCCCTGTGCCAATGATTCCGTGCACCGGCCCGGCCTTTTGCATGTTCTTCCCGTTCTCATTAATGATATAATAAAAATATGATTGATTCATGGGCCGCCGAAGGCCCTGTTCCCTGCCCATCCATCCTTCCGGCCTGCGCCTGAAGTCAGGGCAGGCATATAAAGAATGGAGATACCTATGGTAACAGAAGAATTGCAGAAGAAACAGAATCATCTGGAAGAATACCTGAAGCAGCTGGGCAGCGTGGTGCTGGCCTTTTCCGGCGGCGTGGATTCCACCTACCTCATGCATGAAGCCAGGAAGGTGCTGGGGGACCGGGCCATGGCGGTGACCATGAACCTGGCCTCCGTGCCGGAAAGGGAAGTGGCCGATGCCATCGAATACTGCCAAAAGGAAGGCATCCGGCAGGAAGTGGTGAAAATGGACCAGTTCAAAATCGAAGGATTTGCTGAAAATCCCGCCAACCGCTGCTACCTGTGCAAACATTTCCTTTTCAGCTCCCTCAAGAAAATAGCGGGAAAAGAAGGCTTTGCTCATGTCATCGACGGCACCAACCTGAACGATGCCTCCCAGTACCGCCCCGGTCTCAAAGCCCTTTCGGAGCTTGGCATCAAGAGTCCCCTCCGCCACGCCGGCCTCTACAAGGCAGACATCCGGGCCCTGTCCAAAGAAGCGGGCCTTCCTACCTGGAGCAAGCCCTCCTTCGCCTGCATGGCCACCCGTTTCCCCTATGGCGAAACCATTACGGAGGAGAAACTTTTCATGGTGGAAATGGCAGAGGACTTCCTCTTTGATAAAGGTTTCAAGCAGTTCCGGGTACGGCTCCATGAAGGAAACATGGCCCGCATCGAAGTGCTGCCGGAGGATTTGTGGAAACTCTTCCGCCTCCATGACGAAGTGACCCGCACCTTCAAGGCCCTGGGCTTTGCCTACGTTACCATGGATTTACAGGGCTACCGCATGGGAAGCATGGATGAAGTGCTGCCGCGTCCGGAGGACGCGTAAGGAGCCGCTTCGCGGCTCCGGGTTCAGAGGGTTCAGAGGGTGCAAAGGGTTGTGGTATCGCCCTGTCGGGCGATGAGTTTTGTAGACAGCGTTACGTGCCTGCCTTCCCGCCCCACCGTCATTCTGAGCCGCAGGCGAAGAATCTCGGTAAGCGATTACATTGTCTCCAGCTAGTCCACTAGCTCACTAAAGAATACCGGTCAGCGGGAAGGCATGCGGACAGCCGATAGAGGTCTTTACCAGCCCATCGGCTCACTAGCCCACCATCCCACCAGCTCACTAGTCCACTAGTTCACTAGTACACCAGCCCACTAGCTCACTAATCATTCCAAACACAAAGGATTGCACTATGGATATAAAGAATGTACTGCAGAAAGTAGCCGATGGCGCCATGGATATCGAAGAGGCGGAGAAACTTCTTCGGGAGAATCCGGCGGATAGGCCCTATGAAGAAATGGGATTTGCCAAACTGGATACGGACCGGAAGGAAAGGTCCGGCTTTGCGGAGGTGGTGTACTGCCAGGGAAAGTCCGACGCCTTTATCGGGAAGATTTTCAAAAAGCTCTACGACACCGACGGCGAAGTCTTCGGTACCAGGGCTTCCCATCACCAGTATGAGCTGGTGAAGGAAGCGGTTCCGTCCATTACCTACGACCCCATTTCCCATATCCTGAAATCGGAGAAGGAAAAGGAGCATATGGGCTGCATTGCGGTCTGCACCGGCGGCACCGCCGATATTTCGGTGGCCGAGGAAGCAGCCCAGACGGCGGAGTACTTCGGCAGCCACGTGGAGCGGATTTATGACGTAGGGGTGAGCGGCATCCATCGTCTCCTGTCCCAGGAAGACCGGATACGGAAGGCCAGCTGCGTCATTGCGGTGGCCGGTATGGAAGGGGCCCTGGCCTCCGTCATCGGCGGGCTGGTGAGAAATCCGGTGATTGCAGTGCCCACGTCCGTGGGATACGGTGCCAGCTTTCACGGCCTCTCTGCCCTTCTCACTATGATTAACTCCTGTGCCAACGGCATAGTGACGGTGAATATAGATAACGGGTTTGGCGCGGGCTACGTGGCCACCCAGATTAATCGGCTTGCTGAAAGGGGAAAGATTTAAATGGGAAAATCATTATACTTGGAAGCATCCTCCGGCATTGCGGGAGATATGTTCGTGGCAGCCCTGCTGGATTTGGGCGCCGACAGGAAGGCTTTGGACCGGGCTGTTTCCTCCATTCCCGCCAAAGGGTTTACTGTGGAAATCGGACGGGTACAGAAGGCAGGCATTGACTGCTGCGATTTCAACGTTATTTTGGACAGGGACCATGAAAACCATGACCATGACATGGCCTACCTCTACGGGCCTCTGCCGGAGGTAAGGGAAGAGGTTCATGAGGAACATCACTGCCACTGCCACGAAGAGGAACATGACCATGGAGAAGGGCATCACTGCCATTGCCATGAAGACGACCATGAGCATCATGAAGAAGAACATCACTGCCACTGCCATGAGGATGACCATGGAGAGGAACACCACTGCCACTGTCATGAAGAGGAACATCATCATGAGGAAGGACACCATCACCACCACGGGGAAGGCCATCATCATGAGCACCGCCATCTGAAGGACGTGGAAGCAGTCATTGACGGCACGGACATGACCGAATCCGCCAGGGCCCTGGCGAAGAAGATTTTCCGCATTGTGGCAGAGGCGGAATCCAAGGCCCACAACCTTCCCATAGAGGAAGTCCATTTCCATGAAGTGGGGGCCATCGATTCCATTGTGGACATCATTTCCGCCGCCGTCTGCTTCGACAGCCTGAACATCACAAACGTCATCGTGCCGAAACTCTCCGAAGGCACCGGCACCGTCCGCTGCCAGCACGGCGTGCTTCCCGTGCCGGTTCCGGCCACGCTGAACATTGTCACCGCCTATCACATGCCCCTGGAAATCATGGACGCCAAAGGGGAATACGTGACCCCCACCGGCGCTGCCATTGCAGCGGCCCTCTCTACATCCCACAGCCTGCCTGCCTCTTTCACCATCCTGAAGACCGGCCTTGGCGCAGGAAAGCGGGATTATAAGGAAAGAACCAACATCCTTCGGGCCATTCTCATCGACGACGGCGGCGGAGACTGGGAAAAGGACGAGGTGGTGAAACTGGAAAGCGATATCGACGACGCTTCCGGCGAAGTGCTGGGCTACACCATGAAAAAACTCATGGACGCCGGCGCCCTGGACGTCCATTTCAGCCCCATCTACATGAAAAAGAACCGCCCCGCCTTTGAACTCACGGTGATCTGCAAAGAAGAGAAGAAAAAGGAAATGGAAGAAATCATCTTCCGTGAAACCACCACCATCGGCATCCGTGAATTCTCCTCCCTCATGCGCTCCATCCTCCATCGGGAGGAAAAGGAAGTGGACACCTCCTTTGGCCCGGTAAAGGTGAAGGAAGTCACCCTGGGCAGCGAAAAAAGGCGCTACCCGGAATACGAATCGGTGAAGAAACTGGCGGAAGAAAAGCATGTGCCCTTCCAGACCATTTTTGACGAAGCGAAAAAGCAGTGAAGAAATGATGAATGATTGACCTTCCATCAATCAATTCGGGAAGCGGCTGCTATTGCAAAAGAAATGGTACAAGCCGCATTGGCGCCGGAGATCTCTCGACTCTGAGCCATAACAGCACATGGGCCTATTGGTTATATGATCGGCACGGACCTCCGCTCGAGATGACACAGCGGCAGGCAGCTTATCGTTAAAAGAATCATCGCAAAAAGGGCATTGAAGAAATGGGCAGTCATTTCTTCAATGCCTTTTTTGCGCCATTTTCCATAAAAAGGACTACAATAGAAGGGGAATTTGATTTCATAAAGAAGGGATACCATGTTTGGACTTACAGCATATAAAGAAATCATTACGGGACAGCTCCTTCTAAGCGCTGGCGCCCTGTTCTACACAGGCTGGTGGCTTGCGGCCTTTAAGCCTGATTCCACCAGAAGCGGAGGCGCCCTCGCCGCCCTCCTCTTCTTCCTCCTGGCAGCCTTCGGTCTCTCCGGCACCGCCTTGACTGTCCACGGCATCCACGGACTTCCGCTGCCTGCCTCCTGGCCGGGAAGCGGCATGCTTTTCATCATGGCCCTTCTGGTCTACTTCATCCTTCTCACGGGCTCCGTGAAACTCTTCGGACGAAAGCCCACCACAGAACTCATCCTCATGGTGCTCTGGGCCCTCATGGAAATCATGGCACTGGGGGCGCTCCACGAAACCGGCGCCCTTGCCGGCACTGCCTACGGCCTCACCTGGGCCGCCGTCATCGCCGCCTCCCTCATCGCCTTTGCCGCTTACATGGTGTACTACCGCATGGACGATGACACCGCCTACATCACCGGCGCCATCCCTCTCCTGGTGGACGGAGCGGTGACACTGCTCATTGCCTTCTGCGGTCGGTAGCGGGATCCGCACTCATTCATGCAGCTGCTCCACTGTCTGAGGACCCGCTGTTTCCCTGTATTTCGCCTTCCGGCCCTCCAACCGAAAAGCCTGATGATGTAAATGATGGTCTTCAGGGACCCGCTTACATCATCAGGCTGTTTTTTACCTGCCAGCAGGTTTTAAAAGTTCTGATGCACCGGAAGGTCTTTTCATGATTCACTGATATGGCCGCCAGTCATGGTGAGGCTGTCGATGATTCCCCGTACATCCCGGAAGGTGCAGTCGGTCAGCTCCAGCCGGGAGCGGATCAGAGCAAAGAGGGGAAGATCCGTTTCCATATCTTTGAAGGTGGTCCGCAGGAATTTCAGGTCCTGGCAGTCTGCGGCGGACACCAAACCGTAGCTGCATTCCCGGATTACACTGTCCCTGAGGAGAATGCTGCTGCAGAACCGGGCTTCATACCCATAGGTTCCGCATCCGTACAGGTCCATATGATCCATGGTCATATGAGTGACGCTATCCAGTTTCAGCACGGCGCCGTCACAGAATCCTTTTTTGAGTTTATGGCCTATCCGGAGGTGCGACAGTTTCAGGTTTCGGCAGTTGATGAATTTCAGTACCGGCGTATAGGGGAATTCTGTAACAATTTCTGCTGTAATGGTCTCCGTATCCAATCCCCGGATGGTGAGATCCTTGAACCCCGCAATGTCCAGTGTGTAACCATCGCCCAGATACAGACCGGCAGGGGCCGAATCATAGTAGCCGTAGCAGTGAAGCAGCCGCTCTGAAAATTCTTTCTTCTCCCAGTTTGACAGATTGTATTCGCCCGGTGCCAGAACGATTTCCGTATTGTCCGCCAGTGATTCCATCATTTCGTCTACATTGTGGACCAGCACTGTTCTCTGGGCCCCCAGGGCCGCCGGAGTCATCGTCAGGACCAGCAGGATCCCTAAAAAGATACCCCTGATAAGCTTCATCCATTTGATTTTGCCAGGCTCTTTCATTACCAGACACCTCCTGTTTATGGGAATCTCTTTACTGATTATGCCGCCGCAGCCCGACGTATGCACCGGTACGATTCTGCTGAGAATGTGGATTTCCCATGGGCTGGGGCTCAGAATTTCTTGATCGTGACAGTATCCCCCCTGCGTTTGCGCCGCTTCTGCTGAAAGTTCCGGCCCTGCTGACAGGATGGCGGTACAGAGAAGCAGGGGCAGGACCTTCTTGGTCAAGGCGGAATGATTCTGTTTCATAGAAAACGCATCTTTCCTGTTTTCTGGGTATTCCGCAAGGATCCCGGCCTTACTTTTATTTTACTAAAAATGGACAGCAAAAAACCTGTACGAAAGTACAGGCTTGTAACATGAAATAGGAATTTTTCAGATTCATTCCGCTCCCTCGGCCCGGAATCCGTCAAAGGCAGTAAAGGTTCAGGAAAGCTTCTCCAGCACCGCCCGGCAGCCTTTGACTATATCCTCATAGGTTTTCTCAAAATTTCCCGTATACCAGGGGTCCGCCACATCCCTTGCTTCTCCCGCCCAGTCAAGAAGGCGGGAGATTTTTTCTCCGGATCCCCCTGGGTGAGGCGGGAAAGGTCATACATATTTTCCTCATCCATGGCAATGATGTAGTCCGCCCATCTGTAGTCTCTCTCTGTAATGAGGGAGGCTTTTCTTTTGGTATAGGGAATGTGGTGGGCATCCAGGGCTCTTTTTGCCGGTGGGTATATGTCATGGCCCATTTCCTCAGTGGTGGCGGCCATGGAGGAAATTTCAAATTTCGCCGCAAGCCCTTTCTGCCGCACCATGTCCTTCATTATCATTTCCGCCATGGGAGAGCGGCAGATATTGCCGTGGCAGATGAAAAGTATCCTGATCAAGATCATTTAACTTCTCTCAAAGCCGTAAAAGACTATGATTCCTACACCGTAATTTTTGTAGGTGAAATTTCCCCTATAATTATAACAGAAAAGGGAGATTATGATTATGTGAAGCTTATAGGGTTGATAGCCGGGATTTACCGGATGGTCTCGATGATTTCTCCGATATACATCGTGTGCGGCACACGGCCTTTGGTATAGAATCCCTCGATGACATCCGCTGGCATTTGCCCCAGCTGAAGCTCATGGCGGTAGATTTTCCGGACGACAAAAGTAATCTCTGCTTCTTCGTAGGTCACGCCATGCTCCAGATATTTTGGGGTGAGACCGCTGGCCTTTGCTTTATCCATATCCCGGCCGGATTTGCTTCCCATGATACCGAGAGCTTTCTGATACTTCTTGTTGTCAAAGAACGAGACAGTGTAGTAGTCGCTCTTTTCCATGAAACCATACGTATAACGCGCCGGATTGACAAATACTGCGCAGACATTCTTCCCCCTGTGAGGCATACACCAGAGTGTTCCCAGCATACCCCAGCTAATCGTCATCGAATTGAAGGCGTCTTTATCGCCGGCGGTCAGGATGCCCCACTGGTCATCAAAGAGTTTGAAAATCTCTGGCTGGAAATCTTTCGTATTCATAAAAGTTTATCCTTTCACAACAAAACAGTTACTGCTGGCTGGCCAGTCTCTTTCCAAGATCAAAGGCCGCCTGCAGGTCTTTCGGGAATTGCTCGGCGTGATGCGCTTTCTTTTTCGTTTCATCCCACGATGCCATACGGTATCGGCTGTAATCCGGTACCTGCAGCGTATCGCAGGAAGCCAGTATTTCCCTTTTCCCGTTCAGGAAATGGAACGGCCAGAAGTATTCTTCCATGCGCGGTTTGTAGTGTTCATCGTAGTAGTCCTGGTCTGCATTCATCGTAAGAATAATACCGACATCGATCTTTCCCGTAAACGTGCTCTCATAATCATCATAGGATAGTGCCGGAAAAGTCGAGCGTACCATAAAGGAACGGACCTCGCCCGTTGGTTCCCCGAAGTAAATTGGCGAGCCGATGATAATTGCATCTGCCTCATAGACTTTCTCCAGCGTTTCCGTCAAGCCGTCCTTCCAATAGCATTTCCAAGGCACGGCCATCTTTTTATTCTTACATGCCAGGCAGCTGCGACAGTCGGTAAAGTTCAGATTATATAAGTCAATAGTCTCGACGCTGGCTCCGGCAGAAACAGCACCTTCCCTGGCAGATGCCAGGAGTTTTGCAGTGTTGCTGTTCTTCCGGGGGCCACCATTCAGTATCAGTATCTTTTTCATAGGAAGCTCTCCTCCTCTATGATTTTTTGTTGATATCGCCAATGTACTCATAACCGCAGGCCGCGCAAAAATAGATTATGCTTCGCCGTCACACGGATCGTCGACGTAATCGACTTCCGCATAGCCAGCGCAAAGTGTGATTTGATGTTTCTTATTGCCTGGGATGACGTATGTATCGCCCTGCTGATACGTCCTGGTTTCGCCATCCATTGTCAACCGGCATTTACCGCTGACAACAATTGTCCACTGTTCCGCATGGGCATGCTCTGGGAAATGGACTTCTTTTTCCGCACTGACGAAGTAGACCGTGCCTGTAGACGTATGGTCCACGCGAACCGTCAGCCCTTCTATACCATAGTCACGTTGTGGAACATGGCGGATGATTTCTGGAAAAACAGACATATGGATAATCCTCCTGAGTAGGTTTCTTGTTTTTTTCAACTTCTTACGCGTGCCTTCTAAACTTATGCTTTCTTGAAGACTTTCTTTGGTTGGCCGCAGATCGGGCATACATAATCATCCGGCTCGTCGTTGATATCGCCAATGTGCTCGTAACCGCAGACCGCACAAATATAGCGGACCTTGCCTTCCACATCAATCTTCGGACCGTATTTGGAAAGGATTCTCCCAAGGATAACACCGTGATGACCTTCTTCTTTGGCAAAGACTTCCATGTCATCAGCCGCAGCTTCGAATCCTGCGCCGCGTACCTTATCTGCCAGAGCCTGTACTGAACCTTCACCTTTTGCTTCTGCTTTGGCAAGGCCGTAGACAAGCGTCCAGAAATCCTGCGGATAGTCGCCGTTTATGGCCGCGTAAAAACCAGCATGCTTGGCTTCCTGATTGCCGGCTTCGATAAACGTATTAACGATTTCCTGATTCATGCCCTGCTCGCTGGCAATACGTGCCAGTGCATAGTACATCATGACGCCCTTGGCTTCGCCCTGCGCCATCATCTTCATCATTGGTGCCAATTTCGTGTCTTTCGTCATTCCGTAAATACTCATAGTAAATTCTCTTTTTTTCTGCACAATTTTTATACATGTTTCTTGTTTTTTTAATGGACTTATTATAGCACGAAAGGAAGGCGGAATCCCTTTAGAAAATCGTGTGTTTCTAAACGAACTTGTCGTTTTGTGCAGAATGCCAACCTGCCATTAAGGAAGCGCTGATTAAATCGTTATCGGATTTCATTCTTGTATTTTTATTCAATGCAAGGAATCAGTCGACGCGAATAGCGAGCTATTTAAGGAGACTGATGACGTAGTATTGGATAAAAATACATATGAAATTCGATTCTGCGAATTAATCAGTGCTTCCTTAAAGCAGACGCTTCTTTAATGGTTCTGGCATGGCGAGGACAAGTAGTTCGATAAAATTATCGAGAGGAATTTTTTGCCCACCAATAAACCAGTCCTGAATCATCTCAGAGATAGAACGCATATAGTACTTAGCCAAAAAATCAATTTCTATGGGAAGTTCATCTTCTTTACCTAAAATACGCAGGCGCTCACGCAGTAAATCAATGGCGTAGTTATTGGTCGCATAGCGGAAAGAGGTCTGCCCTGATGTGTTTTTCAACGCATTTAGGAAAAATGACTGTCTATCTGAAAGGGTAGTGCAGAATATGCGCAACGCATCACGCCAGCTGATTTTATTGCCGAGTTGGCTGAAAGCGGGCTCAATTTCTTTGTTATAGATAGAAGCCAATAGTACATATTTATCCGCAAAATGATTATAAAAGGTTGTCGTTGTCATGCCGCAGTTGGTGACAATTTCTTTGACCGAAATCTTGTCAACGGATTTCTTCCCAGCAAGTTCAATGAGGGAAGCAGCCAATAACTGCTTCGTGGTAGGCCGTTCAATCATAAAAGTCTCCCCTTCATTCATGGATAAAATATGATTATAATCATTTGAAGCCGGTATATAATTATTAATTAAAATATTACAGTTGAGAATGTAAAGAAGTTTCCCATGGAACAAAAGAAAAATTTTGACCGGTCCTTGGAAGTACTTGTAGAAGCCGGATATAGGGTATGCTGAAGTTACATACCAGTCTCCTGTGATGACAGCAATAAGCTCTATGTTCTTAACATACTCCAAATGCATTCAAGCAATGTCAGAGCAAGAACGATATTGATGATCCTGAAGTGTTTCAAATAGAACTTCTGTATCAACAACCTCATACCAATCCATGTTGATGTAGCAATCGTCCCTGTGGTTGCAATAATCAACTCAAAACCCAGCAACACCATCAGCGCTGTGCTATATGGTGTAATGTAGCCAGTTAAGGAAGCGCTGATTAAATCGTTATCAGATTTCATTCTTGTATTTTTATTCAATGCAAGGAATAAGTCGACGCGAATAGCGAGCTATTTAAGGAGACTTATGACGCAGCATTGGATAAAAATACATATGAAATTCGATTCTGCGAATTAATCAGTGCTTCCTTAAGGCCGTTATGCCAAACATGTAAATCTTAATATTCACAAACTGTAGCATAAATCCCTTCAGGAATGAAGCTGCCCCTTGATTTTTGCTCGTCTCAGGCTTGCCTATTGCAATATGGATTGCAAGCCATAGGATATACGCTGCCCCTACGTATTTCATATTACATATCTTGTATCTATATTATAAGCTGATTATATGTTTTTCAATTGGTGTTTGTTACGCAGGTACCATGGTTTTCGTCCCTTCCTGGCTCCAGCACCGTCCCTGATGTTTCATGCGATAGCTGTATATACGGTGTCCTGCCTCACACGCTCCGGACTGTATCAGATGGACTTTCTCCAGCATCTGTCGTTAGTTCAGTGGTTCTACATACGTCCGGTTTCGTTTTAAATACCTTTGAAAAGTGATATCCATTTTTCAATGCCTTTTTTCTTGAAGTTATCCATTTTTTACGAAAGTCTCTCCAGCACCGCCCGGCAGCCCTTCACGATGTCCGCATAGGTCTTTTCGTAGTCATCGGTGAACCAGGGGTCTGCCACGTCCCGTTTTTCTCCCGCCCAGTAAAGGAGGCGGGAGACTTTTTTATCCGGATCACCCTGGGTAAGGCGGGAAAGGTCATACATATTTTCCTCGTCCATGGCGATGATGTAGTCCGCCCATCTGTAGTCTCTCTCTGTAATGAGGGAGGCTTTTCTTTTGGTATAGGGAATGTGGTGGGCATCCAGGGCTCTTTTGGCCGGCGGGTATATGTCATGGCCCATTTCCTCAGTGGTGGCGGCCATGGAAGAAATTTCAAATTTCCCCTCCAGCCCTTTCTGCCGCACCATTTCCTTCATTATCATTTCTGCCATGGGAGAGCGGCAGATATTGCCATGGCAAATGAAGAGGATGTGGATTTTATTTTCATGATTCTGCATTGTCATGGGATGGCTCCTTTCGGTGAGCAAGGAATCGTTTCAGGAGGAATGTGAGGAAGTAGGGAAAAGTATAAAACAGCCCATTATATCCTATATTTAGATTTCCTACTTTGATTCCATAATGGATGTCCCCGTAGGACTTTCCGGTAATCATTTTATTCAGCGAAATGGCAGCGCCGCGGTTCGCTTTGACTTCCACCGGCACCAGGGAGTCTATGTCCCTTACCATGAAATCCATTTCTACGGTGGAGGTGCCATTCTTATAGAAGAACAGAGGGAATCCCTGCTTTTTCAGCATATCGCCGACCACATTTTCGTATAGGGCGCCGTTGTAAATATTAAAGTTGCGGTTATACCTGAGGTCCTGCTGTGATTCTTCATCCAGTGAGCCAATCAGGAGACCGGGGTCTCCGAAATATAATTTATAATCAAAGGGATTATAATTGCCCTTTAATGGAAGTTCCGGCATTTCCAGGTTGTAGCAGATATTTACAATGCCCGCATTGTCCAGCCAGTCAACGACGCCCACATAGTCCCGATTCCTGGCCCCTCGGGCTACTTTGGAAATCTGGAATTTCTTATTTGATTTTCCCAGAAATACGGGGATGGACCGATACACATTCAGTATTTTTGCTTTATCCAGTCCGCCGGCATACTTGGTGATGTCCTCTTCGTAGTCCAGCAGAATCTGCTGCTGCATCTGCAGTATGCCGAAGTAATTGTTCTGCCGCATAAAGCGGGATACAATGGCAGGCATTCCGCCTACAATCATATATTCATGGAAGGCTTGGAGAAGGGCCTCCATCTGGGAGGCTGTCAGGGGTCGGACCTGAATCATGCGCTCATATAATTCTTCAATCTGCTCCGGCTTATACCCTTTGGCCCACAGAAATTCCTCGAAGTCCAGGGAGTACATGACATAGTCCTGCTTGTAGCCCACGCTGTTTGATTCGATTTCCTGATAATTGATGCCCATGAGGGAACCGGAGCAGATGACATCATACCGGCCATCCATCTTAAAGGCTTTCAGACTGGCAGCCCCGTTGATACAGGCCTGAATTTCGTCGAAGAAAATCAGCGTGTCGTAGGGAGTAATCTGTAAATCCGGATTGATAAAAGTAATATTCTTGATGATTTGGTCCACATCAAAGCCGTCATCAAAGATTGTCCGGAACTGCTTCTGCAGGATGAAATTAATTTCCACATAATGCTTATACCGGGTCTTTCCGAAATGGCGGATGGATTCTGTTTTCCCGATCTGACGTGCCCCTTTGATAATCAGCGGCAGATGGTCCGGGTCGTTCTTCCATTGAATCAAAAGGTCCGATACTTTTCGTTTCAGAAGTTCCATATGCCCTCCTTCACGTTTTTTCGAGCTTTATTGCTTTTAAATTCACATTTTTCAGCTATATTTTACTCTATTCCTCACATTTTTCAAACCGATATATGCAAAAAACACATATTTTTCATTGGGCTAGGTATTCGAGGGGTATGCCTCATTTCTTTGGACCGGATAGGAGCTTCCTGCCTGGGTCCGGTATTTTCTTGAAAGCAGGCAGGAATGGTGCATCAGGCCCCGGACTGTTTCTGCTTGTCATTTTACTCAAAAGGATTTTACTAAAACTCTTTTGAGTAAAATAATACTGCACCATGCAGACAACAGGGGACTCTTCTTGGACAAAGAGATTAGGGAAGCGCTGATTAAATCGTTATCGGATTTCATTCTTGTATTTTATTCAATGCAAGGAATAAGCCGACGCGAATAGCGAGCTATTTAAGGAGGCTTATGACGCAGCATTGGATAAAAATACATATGAAATTCGATTCTGCGAATTAATCAGTGCTTCCCTAGCACGGGCATAGGATAAAAGCTGCAGGATTTCTGTCTCTTCTTTCATGATATAATGGAATCATAAAGAAATGGAACTTTAAATGATATCTCACTCTGCGTGGGAAGAAAGGAAGAGGGCCATGAAGACTGCCGTGTATCATTCTCCCTTTGGAGATATGGAGCTTGACTATGAAGAAGACGCCGTGACGGCGCTGAAGATGGCGGAGAAGAAAGCAGTGGGAGAGACGCCGGAGGGATTGGCGCTTGCGGTGTTTCAGGAGCTGGATGAATATTTCCAGGGGAAGCGGAAAACCTTTGATATTCCCCTGCGGACCCATGGCACCGCTTTTCAGGAGAAGGTGTGGGCGGCGCTCCGGGAGATTCCCTATGGGGAGGTGAGGAGCTACAAAGAGGTGGCGGAAGCCATCGGCCATCCGAAGGCCTATCGTGCCGTGGGCATGGCGAATAACGCAAATCCCATTTTCATCATCGTCCCCTGTCATCGGGTGATTGGCAGCGACGGTTCCCTCATCGGCTACGGCGGCGGTCTTCCCATGAAGAAGGCCCTGCTCAGCCTGGAGAAGAAGCACCGGATTTCATAGTAAAAGCCTGTCCTCTTTTTGAGGGCAGGCTTTTATTATGCAATCGGGACTGAGGATTTCCTTATCGGTTGTAGGAAATGGGAATCCGGTCAGGACGGACGGCTCTTTCCCTGACGGGATTTGCAGGATACCCCACAATCAGGGAAGCCAGCGGTTCATAGCCCGAAGGAATGCCTACCGCTTCTTTGACCTTTGTATTTCCCAGGAGCGATACGACGGTTGTATTGATGGCGCAGTTGGCAAGGCCGCGGTTTGTGGCTGCAAGGCACATGTTTTCGATGATAGACCCAATCATCCAGAAAAGGTTTTCATTTATGCGCTGCGCCATATTGGCATCCATAGATTCTATATGAAGCGGCGCACAGGGATCGCCTTCCCTGTACTTTTTCCCGGACATTACAATCCACACGGGAGCTCCATAAAGATAGGGCCTGGGCATGGCAGAACCGATGACCTTTTCTGCCGCTTCTTCCGCCATTTCCATGGACTTTTTATTTGTAACTACTGTAATGTGGATCTTGTGCCGCTCCACAGGTCCCAGAAGGGCGGCATCCAGAATGCTCCGGATATCCTCTTCGCTGGGCATTTTGTCTAAATAACGGCGGGTAGAAACTCGATTTTTTAAAACCTTTTCAAATTCCATGGTTTTCCTTCTGTCAATTCTTATGAAATAGTTCCGGCGGCTGTCAGCTGACGGGCACCGCTGCTTCCCCGGGCAGCGGCATGGGGCCTTGGCAATCATGCATCATAGGCCTTTACGGTTTCCATTATACGCCTCAATTTAATTTAGCCAAACATACTTTAGCTAAATTTTATTGAACTGTTGCATACTGAAAATCCGGGCATCCTGGTTTTCCCCGTCCCGGGAAGCATGAAATTTCATAAATAAAAAGCCTGTCCCTTTGCAGGGCAGGCTGAAGTCGTTGCTATTTTTGCAATCGGTGAAGAAAACAATGGGGATTCCGGCCGGAGAGTTTCAGATATGGCAGTACATAAAGAGGGAGGGCGAAATGGCATCTGTCTTTATGTGCAGCCCTCAATATACCCTGGATTCGCCGTCTGCAGGCATATCGTAGTTCATGACTCCGTAGTGCATGAGCCGGCCGGTCAGGGAATGGCGTGTCAAGCTGGCGTGGGAAACATTATCCAGATGGGTGAGGTATAATCTGGCCTGCGGCGCTGCCAGGGATACGCTCCACACGTCTTCGGCTCCCATGATGAGGCGGCCGTTTTCCCGGGTTTCTGCAGCGCAGCAGTTCAGTGCTATGAGTTCAGGCTTGAAGGTATGGATGGTTTCCCGGACAGATTCATACCATATGGTATCCCCTGAAAGGTAGAAGGTCTTTTCAGAGGCAGATTCAAATACAACGCCCATGGCCTGACCGGCAGGATGGATTGTTCCATGAAGCGCCGGCACCTTTGTCAGCTTTGTATCACCAAACAGCATGCCTTCCCGAGGCAGTACTATCACTTTATGGAAACCGGACCGGCGCAGAACGGAAGCATCCTCTTCATTCTGGCAGATGACAGGAACGTCCTTGTGAAGCGGGGCTCCGACGGTACCGTCATCCATGGAAATATCAATATGATCCGGGTGCAGATGGGTGATGATGTAATAATCAACATCCTTCAAAATGGCTTCTCTGGAAAAAGGCAGATCAAAAAAGGGCATCATCAGCTGTTCCTGAACCGGATCCAGCGTATGATAGGGCATGCCAGGGATGCCGGCAAAGGATAATGTATGTTTGGGCGACAGCCATGGGTCAATCAAAAAAGTTTTGCCTGCATATTCCAGGCGGTTCGTGGCGTTGCGGATCTGTGTCAGTTTCATTTCAATTTCCTCCTGCATTAATCAGTGCTTCCTTAAAGCAAATCATTTCTTGATCTGCTTCATTATATTCCGAATCAGAATGATGAAAAAGAAATAAAAGAGGCCGTTGCCGCAACATTTTGGATGCGCTATCATGAAAAGAGGAGGTTCACATGAATCAGAAACAGATACAATACTTTGTAGAGGTTTATCGGAAGAAAAGCGTACAAGCAGCAGCAGATGCGCTTTACATTTCACGCCAGGGCGTGAGCAGGACCATACGGATGCTGGAGGAGGAATTGGGGCAGCCGCTTTTTCAACGTACGGCCAACGGGCTGATTCCTACCGATTATGCGGCAGCTCTGATGCCCCATGCACAGCGGCTGCTGTTGGAATACGAAACCATTTTCGGCATGAATACGCTGGCTGCCCAGTCTCAAAGTGTAGTGACCGTTTATGCTCTGGACCATTTGGCTGCCTATCTGGGAAGTGATTTTATCCTCCGGTTTCATGAGCAGTATCCGCACATCATTCTCAGCTTGGTAGATACAAGTGACATGCTGGCATCCGAGGCGCTGGCCGCCCAGAACTGCAGCTTTGCCATGATTACCGGTCCTGTTGATGAGTCCCGCTTTCAGGCGGATCCCCTCTTTTACAGCTGCTACAGTATCCGTATGCATCGGGACCATCCTTTGGCGCAGAAAGAAATCCTGACCTATGATGATCTTGCAGATCAGACCATTATCAGCAAAGGACGGGCCTATTCCTGCTTCCGGAATGAGATTAACCGGCATATTCTGCTTCCCGGTAAAAAGATTGAGATTCTGGTTGAAACCACCGATGAGTCGATCATTACCGAACTGCTGCTGCAGAACCGTGCGGTCAATCTTGGATACGACTATGCTGATTATATTAATCCTCGCCCTGAAATCGTGAGCCGCAGGCTGGAAGAGGAAAACGGGGAAGTGGGAGGGCAGATGGTTTACCTTCTTTCCAATCCTCGCCTGCAGCTGACCCGGGCCAGCCGAATTTTCCGCTCTTTCCTGCTGTCCTGGTTCGGAGGAGACAGGAAACAGAAAGCTGACGGAAACCGGCAGGGGCAATGAATGGCAGAGTCGGAAGCAGTCCAAAAGCCTGTCCCTTTGCGGGGCAGGCTTTTCATTACAGCTCACTGAAAAGAGGCACAAACTCCATGAATCCGGTACAGAGGAGGGTGGTCAGTACGACGGTAAGGAGGGAGAGGATGACGCCGTATCGTATCTGGGCGGAGGCGGAGAGGCCGTAGCCTATGGGGATGGCTCTGGTGGAAATGGGGAGGATGTAGGCGCAGTTGGCGGCGGCGATGGTTCCGAGAATGTAGGGGATGGGGTTCAGGGAAAGGGATGTGGTCATGCCGATGACCACGGGGATGGAAATGGAGGCGGAGGCGGTGTTGCTGGAGATTTCCGACATGAAGCAGGCAAAGAGGCAGGCCATGGCCATGACCGGGAGGCCGGGGGAAAGATGGAGGCCGGCGATGAGGAGGGAAAGTTCTTTGATGGCGCCGGTTCCAATGACCAGTTTTCCCAGGGCCAGGCCGCTGGCGAAGAGTGCAATCATGCCCCACATGACATGGCTTTCGGCGTATTTCCAGGTGAGCATGGGTTCTCCTTTTTCATCTTTCAGGAAGAACATGAGCAGGCCCAGGAAGAGGAATACATAGGCCGGTTTCATGGCCGGCAGGTATGGCGCAAAGAGGGGACGGAGGAAGGAGAGCAGGGTGGCGGCGGTGAAAAGAATGAGGCCTATGCGCTCGCCCCGTTTCATGGGACCGAAGGATTTGTACATGGAACGGAAATAGCCCTTCGTGCCGGGGAGGGATTTGACCGGACAGGGCAGGAAAAGAAGGAAAAGAAGGTTCATGAGGAAAATGAGGATGAGCACAGGCAGGAAACGAATGACCCAGTCGAAGTACATGAATTCATGGCCTGTCAGTTTTTCCAGATAGGAAACGGCCACCAGGTTGGCGGAGGAGCCGATGGGGGAGCCGAAGCCACCGATGCCGCTGCCCCAGCCGATGGCAAGGAGGATGGGAATGGCGGTTTGGCTGGTGCTGATGTCCTTTTCTCCGGTGAAATGGAGCATGGCCACGGCAATGGGACAGAAAATGGCGGCCACCACCACGTTGGGGAGGAAAACGGAGAGAGCCGTGGAAGCCAGGAACCATACAAAGATCTGGCTTTTCATGGAGGTGCCTATGGAACAGAGGGCTCTTACGGAAATTCGTTTGTCCAGTCCCGTGGTGGTCCAGGTCAGGCAGATGAGGTCGCTGCCCAGAAGGAGCACCGCGATTTCAGAGAAGTACTGGCTGATCACATGATTCATGGGAATGAGGTTAAAAAGGGAATTCACGATAATAGGGATAAAGGCGGTGACGTAAATGGAAACGGGCCGGAATATCCACCACAGCGCCATCCAGAGGGCGCAGGAAAGAGCCAGGGCAGAAGACTGCTGGAAGGTGCCGGTAAGAAGAAAGGCAGCAGCGCCAAAGGCGATGGGGCCGCTTAATAGTGCAAGATTCTGTTTCATGAAAAACACCTCTTTTATGGACAAGCCTCTTTGGGGCTTGAAGGTTCAGGCGCCTCTTGGCGCCCGGGTTCAAAAGGTTCAGAGGGTTCAAAGGGTGGTGGTGGGCGCCTTTTAATTGATAGAAGGCGCCAGTTTGTATAAAACCTTTACAACCGCCCTGCGGGCGTCGGAAATGCAATCCCCCTTTGGTGGCTGGCGCCACCACTTTTCCCCCGCAAGCGGGGGCACTATAACCCGTGCTTACTGTAGAGCCGCTTATGAAGAGAGTGTTTCGCGGTGTTTTATTCTGCCCCCTGCATAGGGGGAAGTCCGGCGGAGCCGGATAGGGGGGTGGCGAGCGCAGCGAGCCAATCTGCAGAATGCCTATCATACCATATGACACAGAAAGGTGAATCCGTAACGCTGACTTCATACTCATCGCCCGTAAGGGCGATACCATCACCCTCTGAACCTTCTGAACCCTTTGAACCCTCTGAACCCGGGCCGCGGAGCGGCCCTTTATATCCATTATATCCACTGCAAATTACATTGGAAAACTGTTATTTCTTGTATATAATACAGATAAAATATAGTAACAGGAGGGGCCATGAATTTCTTATCCATGAAATATTTCCTTATGCTGGCACAGGAGAGGAGTTTTACGAAGGCAGCGGAGAAGCTGCATATTACCCAGCAGACCCTGTCTGCCCATATTGCTGCTTTGGAGAAGGAGACGGGGACGAAGCTTTTTGTACGCCATGTGCCGCTTACGCTGACGGACAGCGGCGAGGTGTTTCTCCGTTATGCCCGCCTGTTTTCCCGAAATGAGCGGGCCCTGAAGCGGGAGCTCTCCGATGTGTCCGGCCGGGTCGAAGGGACTCTCCGCATCGGCATTGCACCGTCCCGGGGACAGGTGATGCTGCCGCCGGTGATTGACCGTTTCCAGAAGTCCTATCCCCACTGCCGCATACGGCTTTTGGAAATGGCCAATGAAAATATATGGAACCGGTTGAAACGGGATGAAATCGACGTGGCCATGGCAAGGCTTCCCGGGGAAATGCCGGGGATTTCCCACCGGCCCTGGATGGAGGAGGAAATCGTGCTCCTCATGGCCAACGAGCTGGCAGAGAAGCTGTGGGGAAAGGAGGGGGAAGCCCTTTTTGCGGGAGATGAAAGGAAGAAGGGCCTTTCCCTGCCCTTCGGGGACTGTCCTTTTCTCTTAAACAGTGAAAATGATATTGCCGGTGCCCTGGCAAGGCAGCTTTTCCGGCGGGCCGGCTTTGCGCCCCATGTGGCGGTGGAGTCGGAAAATATGGGTACCATGCTCCGTCTCTGCCTTCTGGGAAGGGGTGCCTATTTCTGCCCGGAAAATCTGGCAAGAGCCCTGCTTTCAAAGGAGGACTGGGAGAAACTTCGTGTCCTGCACTTTGAAGAAGGAGGCTATGAACTTTCCTTCGGCTGGCAGACCGGAAGCCACCGCTGGCAGATGATAGATCAGTGGGTGGAAGAAGTTAGACGATAGAAGATAGAAGATAGAGGATTGCTCCGCCAACCGCTATCTGCTGTCCGCTATCCACAGGACACAGTCATTCTGAGCGAAGCGAAGAATCTCGGTGCATGTCGTTAGTGTCTCAAAGGCCGGTAAATACCGGTCGGTGGAAGGTGGACAGACGACAGATGACAGACGATAGCGGATTACTTCGCTAACCGCTAACCGCCAACCGCTATCCGCCGGACGTCGTCATTCTGAGCGAAGCGAAGAATCTCGGTGCATGCCGTTAGTGTCTCAAAGGCCGGTAAATACCGGTCGACGGAAAACGGAAAGACGATAGAGGATAGATGGGGCACGGCTGCGCTGAAGGTTGTGTAGAAAGGGTATGTTCGCTTCCGCTCAGGTGGCGGGAAGGACATGGGGATGGCTTATATGCATAAAAAAACTCTCCTGCAGGCAGTAGGAGAGTTTTTTATTTTGTGGATTTATGAGTGGGCTGGCGTTTAGCGTGGTTTCCGTTGTCTAGGGAAGCACTGATTAATTCATAGAGTCTGCTTTTATAAGAATTTTTATGCACTGCTTCGTCATGGGACTCCTTAAATAGCTCGCTATTCCCTTTCCCATTCCTTGCATTGCATAAAAATTATAGAATAAAAGCAGACAACGATTTAATCAGCGCTTCCCTAGGCGGCATTGATATTCATTGCCCGAAGGGCGCCCCTTGAGCGAAGCGAACACAACCTGCCTGCGCCAGCAGGCCACAACCCACGGCGAAGCCGTGTCCCTTTGCGCCCAAAGGGCGGCCTGGCGGCCTTTACAAATCTAGGTTGGTCACTTCCTTGGCGTGTTCTTCGATGAACCGGCGGCGAGGTTCTACTTTGTCTCCCATGAGGATGGTGAAGAGGCGGTCTGCTTCGATGGCGTCGGTGAGTTCCACTTTCAGCATGACCCGCTGTTCCGGGTTCATGGTGGTGTCCCAAAGCTGTTCGGGGTCCATTTCGCCAAGGCCTTTGTAGCGCTGGATGACGCAGCCGTCGCGGCCGATTTCATCAAGCATTTTATTCTGTTCGTCATCATCATAGGTGTAGTATTTCTGCCGTCCCTTGCGGATCTGGTAGAGCGGCGGCTGGGCAATGTATACGTGGCCTTCGGTGATGAGGGGTTTCATGTAGCGGTAGAAGAAGGTGAGGAGGAGGGTGCGGATATGGGCGCCGTCCACGTCGGCATCGGTCATGATGATGATTTTGTAGTAGCGGAGCTTAGTGATGTCGAAGTCTTCGCCTACGCCGGTGCCGAAGGCGGTGATCATGGTGCGGATGGCATCGGAGTTCAGCACCCGGTCCAGTCTTGCTTTTTCTACGTTCAGGATTTTGCCGCGGAGGGGCAGGATGGCCTGGTAGCGGCGGTCACGGCCGGATTTGGCGGAGCCGCCGGCGGAGTCCCCTTCGACGATGTAGATTTCTGTAAATTTCGGATCTTTTTCTGTGCAGTCTGCCAGTTTGCCGGGGAGGCTGGATACTTCCAGGGCGTTCTTGCGGCGGGTCAGTTCCCGGGCCCGGCGGGCAGCTTCTCTGGCCCGGCTGGCGGTGATGCCTTTTTCCACGATGGCTCTGGCTTCCTGAGGATGTTCTTCCAGGTAGGTTTTCAGGCCTTCGGAAACGATATTATCCACAATGCTCTTGACTTCCAGATTTCCCAGCTTGGTCTTGGTCTGGCCTTCGAACTGGGGGTTGGGGACTTTGACGGAAATGACGCAGGTCAGGCCTTCTCTGACGTCGTCGCCGGAGAGGTTGTCTTCGTTCTGCTTCAGGATGCCGCTCTTTCTGGCATAGTCATTGAGCACCCTGGTGAGGGCGGCGCGGAAGCCGGCCAGGTGCATGCCCCCTTCCACGGTGTTGATGTCGTTGACGAAGGTGTACATGTTTTCGCTGTACCCGGTCTGGTACTGCATGGCAATGTCCACGATGACCTTGTCCTTTTCCCCTTCAAAGGCAATGACCGCCGGGTCCACCAGGTCTTTGCCTTCGTTCAGGAACTGGACGAATTCGGTGATGCCGCCGGCATAGTGGAAAACGTCCTGATGGGTGGCGCCGTCCCGGTTATCCGTTAAGGTGATGGTGAGTCCTTTGTTCAGGAAAGCCAGTTCCCGCATGCGGATTTTCAGGGTTTCATAGTCGAAGTCGATGCCTTCCTTGAAAATCTGGATATCCGGTTTGAAGGTGACGGAGGTGCCGGTTTCATTGGTTTCGCCGTAGGTCCTCATATGTTCCGTCACGTCGCCCCGGGAAAGTTTCATTTCATGGAAATGGCCTTCTCTACGGACGGTGACCTTCATCCATTCGGACAGGGCATTCACCACGGAAATACCGACGCCGTGGAGGCCGCCGGAAATGGGGTAGCCGTCGCCGCCGAATTTGCCGCCGGCGTGAAGGACGGTGAGCACCACTTCCATGGCGGGTTTGCCGGTTTCATGCATGCCCGTGGGGATGCCGCGGCCGTTATCGGTGACGGTGCAGCTGCCGTCGTCGTTCAGGGTGACTTCGATGTGAGTGCAGTAGCCTGCCAGCGCTTCATCGATACTGTTATCCACGACTTCATACACCAGATGGTGCAGGCCCCGGGCGGAGGTGGAACCGATGTACATGCCCGGACGGAGGCGTACCGCTTCCAGCCCTTCCAGTACTCGTATATCCTTCGCGCCGTAATCGCTCTTGCCATTCTCTTCTGCATGGCGGGCCTGGATTTCATGAATTTCTTCAGACATAGAACACTCCTTGACAAAAAAATACAGCGGCCATTGCATCAGTGCTTCCTGAATTGGTCCACTGCCTTTATATACCTTATATTATATAGTTATTATAGCATAAACGGGAGATTCCTGCAGGAAATGGGAGCGGGCGATTGAACAACAATACGGGGCTTACCCGTATTCCCGAAGATTGACGCGTGTATCCTTTCGTGATGCAGTAGGACGGCACTGCCGGGACTGATGGCAGTATTTATACTGGCGCCGAAAGGCGCCGTACCTCGCCAGCGACACGGTCAGCCGACTAAAAGGTAGGTCCTTTTATGGGCAGGCTATGGGCCAACTTCGGCTGACTTGGAGGTCCTATGCAGGACCTCCACAGTACTATATAACTCCCTGTGCCGTCAGGCACTTAACCTGTCCGGAAGGCGTCAGCCAATCCCGGACAGAACCCTTGGGGCCCAGGGCCAAAGGCCCGGCGGTCCCATCAACCCTCGCGCCGCAGGCGCGTCAACCTTCGGGAATACAGCTTAGCGCCGTTTTGCGCCTGCCTCCAACTTCATAAGATATGGTACAATAAAAAAATAGGCATATTCTATTTTTACCATGCAAGAGGAATCCTATGAAAAAATTTCTATTTCTTCTAATCATACTGGGTGTGGCCGTATACTGGGGCATGTCCCAGGGCGACGACCTGAGCCGCCAGGCGAAGGCCTCCCATGGCGGCGCTGTGGCTGCCCAGCCGGTGAAACCGGAAAAGGAGGAGAAGGGAATCATTGCGGAAGTGAAGGACACCGTGTCCACCCTGATTTCCGGCATGTCCTCCTCCCCCACGGCCCAGGGCACCGTGGAGAAGACGGAGAAGGCATCCCCTTCAACCGTGGTGAAGGAAAAGGCAGAGGCCGGCACGGTCCGCGAGAAATGGGACGACGTGGCCCATTTCAAAGAGGCTTTGGAATCTCGGGTGCACAGGGAGAAGTTTGTGCCCTATGACAAGATACCGGACCTTCTGAAGAAGGGTATCATTGCCACCGAAGACCGGCGGTACTACGACCACGGGGCGGTGGACATCATCGGCGTAGGCCGGGCTTTCATCACCAATTCCATGGCCGGCGAGACCCTGGAAGGGGGAAGCACCATTGCCCAGCAGACGGTGAAGAACATTTTCCTTTCCAACGAACGGACCATGACGAGAAAGCTGGAGGAGCTGGCGCTGGCGGTGCAGCTGGAACGGAATTATTCCAAGGAGGAAATCCTGGAGCTCTATCTCAATACCATTTATTTCGGCCATGGTGCCTACGGTGTAGGGGAAGCGAGCCGGGTGTATTTCGGAAAAGCGCCGAAGGATCTGGATCTTTCCCAGTGCGCCATGCTGGCAGGGCTGCCCCAGGCGCCTTCTGCCTACGACCCCATCAGCCATCCCCAGGAAGGGGCGAAGCGCATGACTATGGTGCTGGCCCTCATGGCCCAGGAAGGGTATATTACGCCGGAGGAGGCGGCGAAATCCGCCATGCACCTGTGGCTGAAGTAATCAGCAGGTTGGAAAGAAACGATGCAGCCCTGTTAGGGAAGCGCTGATTAAATCGTTATCGGATTTCATTCTTGTATTTTTATTCAA